>OMDE01000204.1_pt1 | contig 19201 bp, 9 predicted proteins | sample 1645171 | NCBI WGS metagenome assembly OMDE01 (sample SAMEA103958129, study PRJEB25191) | human gut metagenome
CTCCTCGTCCTCGCGGTAGTGCACCGTCGTGTCGAGCGTATTGGGGAAGCAGTTGGCGAACATCCAGCGCAGGCGCTCGTTGGTCAGCAGGCCGCACACGCGGGCGATCTCCTGCTCGACGGCCTCCGAGCGGAAGAGCCGCTCTTCCGCCGCGGGCCGCTGATCGGCATACTGCTCCGGCTCCTCGGGGCAGTACCATACGTGGGGCTCGTCGTCCATCTCGAAGCGCAGCTCGCCGCCCGCCATCACCTCCTCATGTCCGATCCAGGGCTTCGTGTAGGGGCGTCCGTTGAGCCATACGCGACGGATGTACTTGTTCTCCGACGAGTTGTTCTCGGCCACGATCGTGAAGGTGCCGCCCGGCACCGCGATCTCCGCGCGGTCGAAGAGCGGCGACCCGAACCAGTAGCGGCCGCCCGCCGGCTCGACCTCATACATGCCAAGCGACGAGAGAATGTACCAGGCCGACATCTGGCCCACATCCTCGTTGCCCGACAGGCCGTCGGGCTGGTCGTGATAGAGCGTCGTGAGCACCTCGCGAACCTTCTCGGCCGTCTTCCACGGCTGGCCCAGCATCGTGTAGAGGTAGAGGATGTGGTGGCTCGGCTCGTTGCCGTGGGCATACTGCCCGATCAGGCCCGAAATGTCGGGCGAGGTCTCGGCCCCCTCGATCACGGAGCTCACCGTGAAGAGCGAGTCGAGCTTGCCGAGCATGCGGGCCCGGCTGCCGAAGCAGGCCTCGAGCCCGGCGACATCGTGCGGTGCGAGCCACGTATACTGCCAGGCGTTGCCCTCGCAGTAGTCGTCGGCGCGGTGCGTCGAGGCGAAGGGGTTGAAGGGCGTGCGCCATCCGCGGCGGCTGTCGCGTCCGCGCATGAAGCCCGTCGACGGGTCGAAGTAGTTGCGGTAGGAGTGGCTCCGCTCCGTGAAGTAACGGGCATCCTCCCCGCGGCCGAGCGCCTCGGCAGCCCGGGCGGCGGCACCGTCGGCCAGTGCATACTCCATGTCGTAGGCCACCGCCTCGTTGAACAGGTCGCACGGAATGTAGCCGTACTTCATCCGCAGGCCGTTGCCGCGGTCGGGGTTCATCGCCGTGCGGCGGATTGCCTCGAAGGCCCGCTCGCGGTCGAAGCCCCCGATACCCTTAACAATGGCGTCCGCGACAACCGGAATGCCCGGATTGCCCACCATGCAGTCGGTCTCGTTGCCCCAGAGGTGCCATACGGGCAGGCGGCCCTGCTCGTCGGCGATCGCGAGCATCGTGTTGACAATGTCGGGCATGCGGTCCGGATGCAGGATCGTCATCAGCGGCATGGCCGCGCGGTAGGTGTCCCACAGCGAGAAGGTCGTGTAGGTCGTATGGCCGGGATTGCGGTGCACGGCGCCGTCGGCCCCGCGGTAGTCGCCGTTCACGTCGCAGAACTCCGACGGAGCGACCATCGTGTGGTAAAGGCCCGTATAGAAGATGCGCCTGGCCACCTCGTCCTGCGTCGTGACCTTCACCTTCGCGAGCTGCGCGTTCCACGCCGCATCGGCGGCAGCGGCCGTCGCGTCGAAGTCCCAGCCGGGAAGCTCCGCCGCAAGGTTCGCCTCGGCGCCCTCGATGCTCACGGGCGAGAGGGCGACCTTCAGCATCAGCTGCTCGCCCTCCGCCGTAGCGAAGTTCACGCGGGCATAGTGCTCGCCGACCTGCTCAAACGAGGTGAAGGGGCGCGAGAACTCGGCGACAAACCACACGCGCTGGTCCTTGGCCCAGCCCGTGGAGTAGCGCCAGCCCACGAGGCGGCTGTCGCCCGACGGCTCGATGTGGGTCTCGGTAGCCTTGTCCCAGCAGCCGCCGTTCTCCAGGTCGAAGATCACCGCCGCGTCGTCCGCAGCGGGGAAGGTGTAGCGGTGGAAGCCCACGCGCGAGGTGGCCGTCATCTCGGCCGTGATGCCGTAGCGCACGAGCGGTACCGAGTAGTAGCCCGGACGCACGACCTCCTTCGTGCGGTCGGCATAGGACCACAGGCCCGAAGCGGGGTCCTCCTCCGTGCCGCGGGCGCAGGTCACCTCGCCCACGACGGGCATGACCGTCACGTCGAACAGGTCGCCGATGCCCGTACCGCTCAAATGCGTGTGCGAGAATCCGATGACCGTGGAGTCCGACTCGTGGTAGCCCGAGGTCCAGTCCCACGCCTGCGGGATGCTCGTGGGTCCGAGCTGCACCAGTCCGAACGGCACGTTCGCGCCTACGAAGACGTGGCCGTGGCCGCCCGTGCCGATCCGCGGATCGACATACCGGGTCAGGTTGTCGTCGGCCGCGGGCTGCGCACAGGAGGCCAGCCCGAGAGCCGCAATGAGGAAAATTCTTGACAGGTTCATCTGTTATTTGTTCGTTTCGTTGTTGAGTTCAAAGGTCAGTGTGCCGCCACGCAGCAGTTCGTCGTGCGTGAGGCGGTATTTCGACAGCGGACGGCCGCCGAGCGTCATCCGCCGGATGTAGCCCTCGCCGTGCTTCTCGATCGTGAGCGTGCCCTGCGGCGTGTCGATCTCCGCCCGGTCGAACGTCGGGGCCGTCAGCGTGTAGGCCGCCTCACCCGGACAGTCGGGATAGAAGCCCAGCATCGTGAAGACCGCCCAGGCCGACATCGTGCCCGTGTCGTCGTTGCCCGGGATGCCGTCGGGCTCGACCGTGAAGTATCGCTCCAGCAGACGCCGCGTCTCGCGCTGCGTGCGCCACGCCTCGCCGGGGAAGCGGCTGAAGAGGTACGCATAGGCAATGTCGGGTTCGTTCGCCGGGTCGTAAAGGCCCTCGTCGAAGACCATTTGCAGCTTCTCGACAAAGCGTTTGCGTCCGCCCATGAGCCGGACCAGCCCCTCGACGTCGTGCGGCACGTAGAACGTGTAGTTCCAGGACGACCCTTCGTGGAAGCCGGGCGCCGCCGAGAAGTTCTCGCCGGCCTTCGGATCGAAAGGCGTGAGGAACGACCCGTCGGGCAGGATCGGCCGCAGCGTGCCGTACTCCTTGTCGTAGTAGTGACGGTATCCGAGCGAGCGCTCGCGGAACAGGCGTGCATCCTCGCGGTGGCCGAGCGAGTCGGCCAGCCGGGCCAGCGCCGCATCGGCGACGTAGTACTCCAGCGCGTGCGAAACGGAAACGTCACCAGCAAGGTCCTGCGCATAGAAGCCCAGCGGGATGTAGCCCCGCTCGATGTAGGGGTCGATATCGGGTCGCAGGAGGTTCTGCGCGCCGGGCGTCGTCGCCGACTTGCGGAAAGCCTCGTAGGCGGTCCCGATGTCGAAGTCGCGCAGCCCCTTCATCCACGTGTCCGTGATGACCGGGATGGCCGGGTCGCCCTCCATCGTGAAGGTCTCGCGCCCGTAGAGTTCCCAGCGGGGCATCCAGCCCCACTCGCGGTAGATGTCAATCATCGAACGCACCATCTCCACCTGCCGCTCGGGGTAGACCAGCGTCAGCAGCTGGTGCACGTTGCGGTAGGTATCCCACAGCGAGAAGACCGTGTAGCGCTCGCCCTCGGTGACACCCACCTCGCCCGAACGCTCCATGAGCGGATACTCGCCGTTGACGTCGCTGAGCAGATTCGGGTGGATCAGCGCATGGTACAGCGCCGTGTAGAAGACGCGGCGCTGCGCCTCCGTGCCGCCCTCGACACGGATGCGGCCCAGATCGGCATTCCACCGTCCGAGGGCCGCCTCGCGCAGGGCGTCGAACGACTCTCCGTCGGCCTGCTCCGCCTCGAGGTTGCGGCGGGCATTCTCCGCCGAGACATACGAGATGCCCATGCGCACCTCGATCTGCTCGTCCGCCTGCAGGTCGTCGAACGTGAACCAGTAGCCGATGTCGTCACCCGCCAGCTCGCGTCCGTACTCCGTGTAGAGCTTGTACCTGCCGTTGTCGGGCGTCCATTCGGCCTCGACGCCCGTCATCTCCCGCTGCTTCTTCCAGTAGCCCGCAGCCGAGGGGGTCTTCGAGACGCGCAGCACGAAGTAGACCGGGAAGACCTTTTGCGGATTGTAGCAGAACGTCCCCAGCAGCTTCATGCCCTCGATCTCGGTGGCGCTCACGCGGCGCACCATCGCGCCCGACTCGTTCGTCAGCCCCTCGCCCAGGTTCAGCAGCAGGTGCCCCTCGCCGCCCGGGAAGGTGTAGCGCTCGACCGACGTGCGCGGCGAGGCCGTCGCCTCGGCGCGGATGCCGTACTTCGAGAGCGTCACGGCGTAGTAGCCCGGCGAGGCCTCCTCGTCGCGGTACTCCGAGCCGTAGTTGCGATAGTCGACCTCCAGCTCGCCGGTCGTGGCCATCGTCAGCAGCGAACCCATGTCGGGGCACCCCACCCCGCTCAAAGCGCCGTGGGCAAAGCCCGTGAAGAACTTGTTATGGTACTCGTAGGGGGTCGACCACCAGCGTGCGTCCTTGTCGTAGCGGTTCTCGGCGGAGCCCATGACATTGAAGGGCACAACGGCCATCATGCCGTTCGGCACAACGGCCCCGGGATTCGTCGTCCCGAAGTTCGTCGTCCCGACGAAGGGGTCCACATACTCGGCGGGAGTCTGCGCAAGGGTGGGCGCCGCACCCAGCAGGAGTGCAAGCGCCGCCGTCCGCAGCATTCGTCGCGCGCCCATCAGAGGATCGAGTTTTTCTTCGTGAACTCGATGATCTCGGGGATGTAGCCGAAGGCCAGCCCCGTCACCGTATCGGCACAGCCGTAGTAGATCGCCACGCGGCCCGTGGCGGGATCGTGCAGCGAGGCGCACGGGAAGGTCACGTTGGGCACGTCGCCCATGCACTCGTAGCTTTCGCGCGGCGAGATCAGATACGGACCGCTGCGGGCCAGCACCTTCCACGGCTCGTCGCGATCGAGCAGCGCCGAGCCGAAGGCATAGACATAGCCGTTGCACGAGCGCAGCACGCCGTGGTAGAACAGCAGCCACCCCTCCGAGGTCTCGATGGGCACTGGACCGGCACCGATCTTCATGCACTGCCAGGCCGAGAGCTCGAACGCGGAGGGCGCCATCACATGGCGGTGACGGCCCCAGTAGGTCAGATCGGGGCTCTCCGAGTAGAAGATGTCGCCGAAGGGCGTATGTCCCGTGTCGCTCGGGCGCGACAGCATCGCGTAGTTACCGTTGATCTTGCGGGGGAAGAGCACGCCGTTGCGGTTATAGGGCAGGAAAGCGTTCTCCAGCTGGTGGAACGTGACGAAGTCGTCGGTCCACGCCACGCCGATCGTCGGGCCGTGGTAGCCGTTGCACCACGTCACGTAGTAGCGGTCGCCGATCTTCGCCACGCGGGGGTCGTAGCCGTAGACCCACTCCCCCACTTCGGGATCGGCACCCGTCAGGCGGATGTCCTCCTCGTCGATGTCCCACTTCAGGCCGTCGACCGAGAAGCCCACGTGCAGCCGCATGCGGCGGTTCGTGTCGTCGCAGCGGAAGACGCCGGCGTAGTTGTACTCTCCCTTGCGGAAGGGCACGACGGCCGAGTTGAAGATCGAGTTCGAGGTCGACAGCGCGTCGCGTCCGATGATCGGGTTCTTCGAGTAGCGCCACACGACGCTCCGGCAGCCGGCGGGACGCTCCTCCCACGGCATGCCGGGCTGGGCTTCGCCCATGATTTCAAGTTTCGATTGCATTGTGATAGATTATTTGGAATTTGTCTGTTCGTTTCAGCGGATGATGATCTCGTCCGTAAAGAGCCAGCCGCCCGCACGGCCGTTCGATACGGCATGGTAACGCACGTAGCGGGCCTCGTCGGAGCCCTTCCAGGCAAAGGTGCGGTATTCGGGGCGCTCCTCCTCCTGCGGGTAGTCGTTCCCGATGACCCCGAGGCTGCGGAAGGTCTCGCCGTCCGCCGAGACCTCGATCTCGACCCGCGCCGGGAGCCATACCCACGCCGAATACCACTGCATGAAGTCGGCTGCCACCTCGCGGATCGGCTTTACGGCGCCGAGGTCCACCGTGACGTCGACGTCGCTGTTGAGGAAGCCCTGCCAGCGCTCGCCGTAGCTCCACGGCCCGCGCTGTCCGTCGGTCAGTGTCGCGGCCCCGTCGGCCGGATAGGAACGGTGCCACGGCGTGGCGTAGCTTACCGGACAGCCGACGGCCAGGTGCTCGACGGGCTCCAGCGACTCGGGCCGCTCGCCCTCCTCGGATTCGAGGTCGAAGGCGTTGTAGCCCGCCTCGCGCGCCCGCTCGGTATAAATCAGCGCGCGGGTGCGGAATTCATCGTAGTTCCGGCTCGCCTGAGGGCTCCATGCAACCTCGGCCAGCGCGAAGGCCCGCGGATAGAGCATGTATTCGGCCTGCTCCGGGGTCGGGATGTACTCCGTCCAGAGGTTGGCCTGCACGCCCAGCACGCGGTCGCGGCCCGCCATCTGCTCGGGAGCCGGATCATACGAGTAGACCTTCGAGAGGGGCAGGTAGCCCGTGAAGGCCTGCGGCTGGGTCATCGGGTTGTCCTGATAGCCGTCGAAATAGCAGTAGCTGCCGGGCGTCATGACGACGTCGTGCCCCGCGGCGGCGGCCCGGCGTCCGCCCTCCTCGCCGCGCCACGACATCACGACGGCATCGGCCGGGATGCTGCCGTCGAGGATCTCGTCCCAGCCGACCAGCCGGCGGCCGTGCGCCTCGAGGAAGCGGCCGATGCGGTGCACGGCATAGGCCTGCAGCTCGGCCGGCGTCTTCAGCCCCTCGCGCTCCATCAGGGCGCGGCACTTCGGGCAGGCCATCCACGCGCGCGACGAGGCTTCATCCCCGCCGATGTGGATGAACTCCGAAGGGAAGAGCTCCAGCACCTCGGAGAAGACCCGCTCCAGAAAGACGTAGGTCTGCTCGTTGCCGAGGCAGAACTCCCCGCTCGTGCCGGGCTCGCCCGAGCACGAGAGCTCGGGATAGACCGCCAGCACCTCCTCCGAATGGCCCGGCATCTCGATTTCGGGCACGACGGTGATATGCAGCGAGTCGGCCAGTGCCAGCACATCGCGCACCTGCTCCTTCGTGTAGTAGCCGCCCGAAGCCTCGGGATCACCGCGGCGGGCATAGCGGCTGCCGCCGCGGCGCCACTCCTGCCAGGTTTTTCCGACGCGCCAGGCTGCCTCCTCCGTCAGCCGCGGATAGGCATCAATGGCCAGGCGCCAGCCGGCGCCGTCGGTCAGGTGCCAGTGCAGGCGGTTGAGCTTGAGCGACGCCATCATGCGCAGCTGCTTCTTGACGAACTCCGCATCGAAGAAGTTGCGCGAGACGTCCAGATGCAGGCCGCGCCAGGCAAAGCGCGGATAGTCGGTGATCTTCTGCGCCGGGATGCGGTCGCCGTACTGCGCATGCAGCTGGAGCAGCGTCTGCAATCCGTAGAAGAGCCCCGCCTCACCGTGCGAACGGACCGTGATGCCAGCCGGCCGGATGGCCAGCACATAGCCTTCCGCAGATGCGGGCAGCGAATCGCCCTTCGAGAGGACGAGGTGCAGGTAGTTCTTGGCCGCGTGGCGTTTGCGCTCCTCGCGCACGCACTCGATCGGCGTCGAGAGCAGATAGTCGGCCAGCGGCCGGGCCACCGAATCGGGGGCGTCGATCCACAGCGACAGCGGCGCATGGATTTTGAAACTGCCCGGAAATTCGCGCACGGCGACGGGCTCGGGAAGCAGCGCATTCTCCTGCGCGCTGTGTTCGCAGGCGCCGCACAGCAGCAGCGTCGCGACAAGAAACAGAAAGCGATTCGGGAACATGTGGAAAAACCGATTGCGAGGCCGACTGCCCGGCCCGGGGATTGCGGACGGTCCGGGATCGGAGGCCACTCCGCCACGGCTCCGTGCGGCAGGCGTCCGCACGCCGCGCAGCCGGCGGGAAGCATCAGATCGGGGTCCGTTCATTTTGTTCATGCAGTTTTGTCCAAAATTACGAATAAATACGCAAAAACGAGGCTTCGGGAAGTCAAAAAAACGGAGACTTTCCATTTCTGACAGAAAGTCTCCGTTCGCTGTTCCGTCTGACGACTCCTTTACGGTTGTCGCTCAACGGGTTGCGTCATTCGTCGTGTCAGTTCTTGCCGTACACCTCGAACTCGGCAAAGTACCAGTAGTACGCCTCGACTACCTCGAACTTGAGGTAGCGGACATCGGCCGGCAGCACCAGTGCGATGTAAAGCGGCGTGTAGGAGCCCGTCGGAGCATCGTAGCGGTCCATCTCGCCCCACGACGACCAATCCACACCGTCCACCGAGCCCGAGACGCGATAGATGCGCGGCACGTAGCCGACATAGTCCGAGGCACCCTGGAAGCTCAGGCCGTAGACGGTCTTCACCTCCTGCATGTCGATGACGAACGACTCGTCGTCGATGTAGGTCATGGTGTTGTTGTCGAAGAGCTTGTTGCCGATGGAGGCGGGGTCCACCGTCCACGTCGAGTAGTCGAACTCAACCCACGAAGGATCGAGCGCCGAGAGGAAGGTCATGCGGTCGAAGACCTTGAGGACCGCGATCGCGCAGGAGCCCTGCTCCTCCGACATCACGGCTGCGGTCTCGTCGCCGGCCGGAGCGGCGGTCAGCTGGACCATGCACTCGAACGGCTGGTCGTCCACCTCCAGGAAGTCGTCCGTCAGCGACCAGACGGTCGAGGTCGACTCGAGTTTGCCGGCCGTAACGGTCAGCTGCGAGGCCGAGAAGCGTTCGCCGCTGTTCTCGGGAGCACCCGTCGAGGAGACCGTAAAGGTCAGGTCATGCAGCGCGGGCTTGTCCAGTACGACCCGGTACTCGTAGCTGATCGGGTCCGTATTGATGATGCCGCCCTCGATGTAGGCGCGACGGAACTCGGCCGACGTGCTGCCATCGACACCCTGAACCGACGCCACGCTCACGTAGGCCTCCTTCTCGATCTTGAGACGGGCCTCGGACTGCGTCAGATCCAGTCGGGAACCATCGGCTGCGATAAGCCGCACGCCCAGTTCGTAGGTCTTCGCCGCGTACTCGCCGTCCATGAACGACAGGTCCTCGTCGAGCAGGCTCACGGTCACCGAGGCCGAGATGCTGCCGGCCGGGATGTGCAGCTCCGTTTCGCTGATCGACACGCGATCCGTCGGGATGTCCACGATGATCGGCTCGACCTGGAAGGTCGCATCCTTCGGGCTCGGCGTGGCCAAGGTGAAGACATAGGTGCGGCTCAGCGGTGCGTCGGCCTGCAGCTCGCCCGTAACGGGAGCGTAGGTCACGTTGACCGTCGCCTCGTTCGCACTCTCCGTGCCCTCGATCGTGATTCCGACCGGAACCTCGGGATAACCGGCCAGATTCAGCTCCTCCTCCTCGCGGCAGCCCGCAAGCATGCCGCTGCCGAGAACCAGTGCGGAGAGGAGCGTCAGTTTCCAAATATTTTTCATGGTTGTAGTTGTTTTAAGTGGTTATTACAGATCGTCGGGGAAGACATACGGCTTCGGATCGTCCTTCTTGTAGAAGGTCGTCGGATAGGCCAGCGGCGAGCCGTAGAGGGTCTCCACACCCGACAGCATGGAATACGAACGGGCGAAGTTCTCCGGTGCGAGCGCGAAGCCCATGATCCAGCCGTAATTGCTGTCAAGGATGTTCTGCGCCGTGCTGGAACTCATCGAGGGCCATCCCCGGTTGAACTCGATGGAGATGCCCGAGCACTTCGAGATGCTCATGTCGCCGATCGGATAAGCCGAAGCGCCGTAGTTGGCGACCACGATATCGATCCACTCGTCGGCATCCACGCCGTCCACCTCGTCCGTGCCGTACATGTCGCCGTAATCGAAGATCGTCACGAGCTTGTCGGGCATCAGCTTCTTCGTTTCATAGGTCAGCCGTGCAGCGGCATCCTGCGAACGCCTTGCGAAGTAGGGATTCGACAGATCGGGCGGGTTGGAGTACTCGTCGTCGTAGTTCACGCCGTCGAGGTTGTAGGCGTAGACGTACTCGGCCACTTCGGCAGCGAAGTCACGCGCACCGATATCGGAGAGCTGCGCCAGACCCGACTGATCGTGGTTGCCCAGCAGACCCAGCAACACCTTGATACCGCGCTTGCGCAGCGGCTGGAGGTAGGTCTCGTTGTTGTCGAGCAGGAACTGCACGTTCGGGTTGCAGTTGACGTAGGCTCGTCCGGCTGCGGCATCCCAGTTGATGTTAGCGGCAAAGAGCACCACGGCATCCCAAAGCAGCTTGCCGTTCTCGAGCTTGAAGGTCAGGGCATTGAGCGGGTTGGTACCGTTTACCTCGAAGAAGAGGAACGCCTTGGGATGACCTTCGCCCTTGTCGCAGTCGGCAAAGTTCCCGGCCTGCTCCGTATCGCCGTTGATGAGGTAGAGGCAGTGCGAAGCCTCCTCCTTGAGCGTGATGCCGTCGGCCTCGACGACCACCGGAATGGCGTAGACGACACCGGCAGCGAGTTCCGTGCTCGGCGAAACGGTCATCGTGGCCGTAGCCCGGGTGGCATCGGTCTCGCTCACGGTGAAGGCGCCGTCGTTGGCGAACGAAACCAGCGTCTCGGGATAGAGTTCGTAGGCGGTGCCGTTGGCCGCGTTGTAGCTTTCAAGGTAGGCGGCGTCGACCGAAGCCCGGGCCGAGAGCGTACCCTCGTAGGCGCGGGTGAGGCCGAACGACAGCGTGGCGGTGTACTCCTGACCGGTCGGGGCGATCGTCACGACCGACTGATTGCTGGCCTGATCCAGCAGGTAGCCGTTCGTCTCGTAGATGGTCTCGTAGGGAGTTTCGTCGATCGGCTTTCCGGCCTCGATCTCCTCGGAGCACGCAACTCCCAGCAGCGCACCGGCCACAAGGGCGGCAGCTGCAAACGTGCGGATTCTGAAATATCTGAAGTTCATGACAGATTCAATCTATTGGTTCGACTTGAGATTATTCGGGGAGCTCGACATTCACCCACGTCGGCGTACCCTCGCCGGTCAGATTCGTGCCGTTGCCGGTTGCGTCGTTGATGACATTGCCGCTACCCTCGTTGAATTTCCAGTAGGCCAGCAGCCCGTCGGTCGTCGGATCGACCGTGTACATGCTCGAAGCGATCTGCTCCTGCGTGCGCTGCACGGTCCAGATGCGAAGCTCGGAGATCTCGCCGGGCAGCCAGCGGTTGTCGTCGTAGGACTTGCCGACATAGCAGCCGCTATTGAGCGATACGCTGCCGCTTGCGGCGTTGTCGGAGGCCACGACCTCACCGTTCTGGTAGTAGATGCGCTCGCCGGTCGTGGCATCCCATACCACGGCGATGTGAACCCACTCGTTGACGGGAAGACCCGGTGCCGCATTGGGCGACGGCCAGTTGCCGTTGGGGTTCACCAGCTGGAGCTGGTTGCTCGGACGGTCGGCATCGCCGATACGGATCAGGAAGTTGCCCTCGATGCCGAAGACGGAGCTCAGCACGGAGCCCGAACGGCCGTCGTCCCAGTCGGCAACGCGGATGAGCGCCTCGACGGTGATCGTCTTCAGGCCGCTCACGTTGACCGAGCTCGACCAGTTTACCGGGAAATACATCTCCGAGATGTCGGCCACGACGTTGATGAGCGCGGCGCCCTTGAATATGAAGTAGACCGTGCGCGTGCTCTCGAGCAGCGAGATGCCCTGAATGTCGGCCACGGTGACGGGAAGCACGTAGCGCAGGTCACCGTTGAGCTCGTTCGTGTTGGTGAAGTTCACAACGATGTCGTTGCCCGTCACGTTGCCCTTGCCGATCGAGATGACCTTCTCGGGAATCGAGAAGTACTCGGCGGGCAGACCCACGGCGTTGTCGCCGTAGACCATGTTGTAGCGGGCGGCCATGTCGGGACGGCCCTCGAAGGTCACCGTCACGTCCTCGGGTGCGGGCAACGCCAGACGGGCCGAGATCGTGCGCGAGTCGCTGACGATGTCGTCGCGGATGAGCAGGTCATCGGTCAGCTGGGCGGACGAAATATAGAGCTTGTTGTCGAAATGATGCTCGGCGGGATCCTCGTTCTTGCACCCCGTGAAGGCCACGGCGGCAAGCAGGAAGAGCGTCAGCGATATTTTATCGAATTTCATGGCGTAAGTTAGTTTTTAGGTGAAGGATTCATGATGTCGATGGCCTCACGCAGATGGAAGTAGATCGGCGTGTTGTCGTAGTAGTCGTACTGCGCATTGAGGATCAGCATGCCCGCACGCGTGAAGTCGGAGGGCTGCCCTACCCAGAGTGCGCCGCCGCGGATCGACCGCTCGGCATTGCCTTCGGCATCCGTCGTGCCGAGGTATCCGTAGATCTTGTCCTCGTCGTTGTAGCGCGTCGTCTCGGTCGTGACGATGAAACGGTCCGCAGGCACGTCCCCGCTGTCGACGGCAGCGCTCGCGGCGATGGTCATCTCCGAGAGGTTGCTGGCCGACGTGGTCTCCAGAATGATGTAGTTGCAGTCGGCAAGCAGCGGCTTGTTCGCGGCAAGCACATACTGGGCGAGACCGCGGTAGGCGAAGAAGGCCGACTTGTGGCTCTCGCGCCACGTGGCCACCGTATTGAAGAAGGCGGCCTGACGGGCACTGTACTGTGCCAGCGTCTCCTCGGTCATGCTCGCCGTCGAACGGCCCACATAGGTGAAGACGACACCGTCATAGCCATACTTGTCGCACAGGCCGAGCTGCTCGTTCGTGCGGTCGGCAATGTAGGTCAGGGCCTGCTCCTCGGTCAGCGTGGCATCGGCCTTGACCATCTCGCTCCACTCGGACTCGATGGTGGCGAAACTGATTGCATATCCGACGCGCGTACCCTTCTCGCGCACCTTCTTCATCTCGCTCACATAGCCGGCATGCAGGTTGTCGGGGTTGTTCAGCAGAATGACGTCCAGGCTGTCGGGCAGTACGGTGAGCCGCTCCGCCTGACGCGTCGGGCCGCTGGCCACGTTCTCGAACGAGGCCATCGCCACCTTGTGGCTGCCGGCCTTGTAGGCCTTCAGGTTCTTGACATAGTCCGCGTAGAGACCCTGATCCATCGAAGGGGTCTTGATGTCGAGACTCTCATATTCCGTCCACTCGCTGCATGCGGCCAGCAGCAGGGCCGATGCGGCAAACAGAGAGGAAAAGCGCAAGCCTTTTTTCACGGTATTTTTCATGGTTTTCGTTTTTCAGTTGGTTAGTTCTTTTTCGCCCACCACAGGTCGGTCGACATCAGGTCGGGACCGCCCAGCAGCGTGGATACGGCATTCTGTACGTTTTGTGCGTTGCTGACGTACTCGTCGAGCGGGTAGCGCATGCGGCGTGCACCGCGGTTGGAATCCACCTCGCCGTTGCTCATGTTGCCGGCCGCGGTGGCGGGAATAAGGTGCGGATAACCCGTGCGGCGGTAGTCGGCCCAGGCCTCGTTGCCCAGCGGATAGTTGGCAATCCACTTCTGGATCAGGATACGCTCCTGCATCTCATCCTTCGAGCCGTCGACCCACTTGACCGAGAGCGTCGAGAGCTGCGCGTTGTAATCGTTCGACCCCGACGGATCGTCGTAGATCTCGGGCACGGCGGTCTCCTGAGCCAGATAGGTATCGGCTCCCGTCACACCCCACTGCTCGAACGACAGGCGGACACCCTGCTCGTAGAAGTCCTTGGCCGTGCCGCCCATGTTGAAGCCGTAGACGGCGACACCCTCGGCGCGCAGGAAGGCCACCTCGGCGGCGTTCATCCACTGCAGGGCATCGTTGGCCTTGATGTTCGGGCCCGAGAACTTGTGACCGATGGCACCGTGCTCGGGAATCTCGATACCGTGGCGAAGACCCACGTAGTCGTAACCCTCCCACTCGCTCTTGGTGAAGTACATCTCGCGGCGCGGATCATCATATCCGTTCATGTAGCAGATGATGTCGGCTGCGGCGTGCGTATCGCCCGTCGAGGTGCAGGCCGTACCGTCGTCGTGCGTGGAGACGCGGTTGTAGTTCACGGCCACGTAGAGCGGGTTCTGCACGCTGCCGAAGTAGTGCCATGCGGCGTTGTCGGCGTTCGACGTGATCAGACCGCCCGGATCGTTGACAGCCTCCTCGGCCTTCTCGCGGGCCACATCGGGCTTCACGTTGGCGATGCGGATGGCCAGACGCAACTTGAGCGAATTGGCGTAGCGGATCCACTTCTTGATGTCACCGCTGTAGACGTAGTCGGCCGTAGCCACAAGCTTGTACTCCGAATTCTCGTTCAGCGTGGCGATCGACGCGTCGAGCTCGTCGAAGAAGGCCATGTAGATCTCCTCGACCGAGTCGTAGGGGGTGTTGATGCTGCCGTCGGCACCGATCTTCGAGTAGGGAATCGGGCCGTAGGTATCCGTGATGCGGTGCATGGCGGCCACCTTGATGATGTTGGCGATGGCCATGGGCACGGGCGAACCGGTCTGCTCCGACACGGTCTCGATGATGCCGAGGTTGGTGTAGATCACCGGAATCACCTTTTCCGACTTGAGCAGCACGTTGGTCCAGTCGTCCGTCGGGTTGTAGTTGGAGATGGTGTTCTCCCAGCCGGCATTTGCCGGGGCGAAGTAACCGGCCAGCGGACCGCCCATCAGGGCCTCGGTGAACTGTGCCGTATTGACATCCGACGAGATCACGCCGCTGGCCAGCGAGTTCATGGCCGAGCCGAGCGCGTAGTCGTCGGCGGTCAGGTCACCCGGCTGATAGGGGTTCGAGTTGATGTCCAAATAATTCGCCGTACACGACACCGTGCCCAACAGCAGCGCTCCGGCAAATATCTTGCTGATTGTATGTTTCATGGTCGTAAGTCTTTAGAATTTGAGTCGCACGTTGAAGCCGATGTTGCGCATCGAAGGCATCATGAAGTAGTCGATACCCTGATAGAAGTTGCCGGTCGTGGCGATGCTTTCGGGATCGAACGGAGCCTTGTTGTAGATCATCCACAGGTTGCGGCCCACGAGCGAAACGGTGATCTCGCAGACGCCGCGCAGAGCCTTGCGGGGAATCGTATAGCCGATCGAAGCCTCCTGCAGACGGACGTTCGTGGCCGAGTAGGTGTAGTACTGCGGGATCGAGTTGCCGCTGCCGACGGTCGTGTACCATACCTGCGGATCGATGCGGTCGCCGCCGTTGATCGACACGTAACCCAGGTCGCGGGCTGCGGCCGTAGCCTCCGACACGCCGTAGTTGTCGAGCATGGCCTGCGTGCGCGAGAAGACCACGCCGCCCAGACGGGCCGATACCATGAATCCGAAGTTGAAGTTGCGCCAGCGGAAGTCGTTGCGCCATGCCATGTTGGCATCGGGCAGCACGGAGCCGAGCTTGATGTAGCGGTCCGACGAGAGTTTCTCGGTGGCCAGCTTGCCGTCCGGATCGATGTAGATGTTGTTGTTGCTGTCACGCTTCAGGTCGACGAGCGAGTAGAGGTCGCCCATCGTGCCGCCCTCCTTAAGCAGGAAGCGCGTGTCGCCCAGACCGCCCATGTTCAGCAGCGAGAGGTTCAGCGTCTCGCCCGTCACGGGGTTCACGGCGTTGTCCGACAGCGAGAGGATCTTGTTCTCGTTGGCCGAGAAGGTGTAGCTCGTATTCCACGAGAACTTGCCCCACGTGTTGCGGTAGTTGAGCGCGAGCTCGACACCCTGGTTGCGCACCGAACCGGTCTGCAGGTAGATCTTCGACCAGCCCGAAACAGGCAGCTGCGGGTCGAACGTCTGGTTGGCGGTCTTGGCGTTGTAGTAGGTCACGTCGAGTTCAAAGTGCTTGAGGAAGCGCATGTTCAGACCGACCTCGAACGACTTGGTGCGCTCGGGCTTCAGGTTCTCGATCGGGTACTGCGTCGTGTTGGCCCACTGCTGCAGGTTGCCCGTCCACTCGTAGCGCGGGTTGGCCAGGAAACGCTCGAAGGCCACACCGACCGATGCGTAGGAGCCGCGGATCTTGATGTAGGAGAGGTTCTCGGGCATGTTCGGGATGATCTGCGAGAGAACGACCGAAGCACCGACCGAAGGATAGAAGTACGACGAGGTGTTCGACCGGGGGCCTGCCAGCTGCGAAGGCCAGTCGTTACGACCCGTCAGCGTCAGGAAGTAGGTGTTCTTGTAACCGACCTCGGCCGAGAGGAAGATCGACTGCGTCTGCTCGCGCCAGCCGTCCTGCATGCGCTCCGTGCGGCTGGGCGAGAGGTTCTGGATGGCAAAGAAGTTTGCCAGACCCACCTTCTCGTCACCGAAGGTATCGCCGCCGTCGGCAATCGGACCGCGCACCTTCATGGCGTCGGACTTCATGTCCGAGATCGAGGCACCGAGGTTGGCCTGCAGCGACCAGTCCTCACCGAAGGTCTTGTTGATGTTCACCAGCACGTCGCCGTAGGTCTGGCGGTCCTTCGTGCGGGTGATGCCGTAGAGACCGTTGTTCGAGTTCTCGGTCAGCTGCGTGTTGGTCGAAGCGTAGAACTTCTCGGTATAGTCGTTCACCGAGTTGTCGATGCGCAGACGGCCCGAAATGTTCAGCCAGTCGAGGATGTCATACGAGAGCTGTGCGCTGAGCATGTAGCGGTCCTTGTCGTTCTCGCGCAGGTTGCGGTAGTTGATCCAGTAGGGGTTCTGCATCGTCATGCCGGCATCGCCCACGGGCCAGTACTGCGTGTAGAGCTTGCGGGCGGCGTCATAGCGCTCGTACATCTGGATGTCGCTCCAGTCGTTGCCGCGCGGGAAGAGGTAGGCGCCGACCAGCGGGTTGTTGTAGATACCCTGGTTGGTCATGTTGCGGTCCTCCTGCTTGATGTAGCTGGCGCTCACGTCGAGCGTCATCTTGTCCTTGAGGAACGAGGTCGTGTTGCGGAACGTGAAGTTGTAGCGGTCGTAGCTGTTGTTGGGCACGATACCGCGCGAGTTGACCGAAGCGGCCGAGAAGTAGGTCTGGTTCTTCTCCGTACCGGTCGAGAGCGACACGCTCTCCGTGCCGGTCACACCGACCTGGAAGTAGTCGTCATAGGGGTCGTAACCCTGGTAGTTGAACTTGTTCAGACGGGCGCCCCAGCTGCGCGTCAGGGAAACCTCGTTCGACGAGAGGTCGCCCGTGCCGTAGCGGGTCTGGAACTGCGGCATGACGAAGGGAACCGAAACCTCCGTGTTGCTCGATACGGTCACGCTCAACGTGCCGGCCTTACCCTTCTTCGTGGTGATGATGATGGCACCGTTGGCGGCATCCGAACCGTAAAGGGCGGCTGCGGCGGCACCGTTCAGCACCGACATCGACTCGATGTCCTCGGGGTTGATGTCGGCAATGGGCTCCGACGTACCCTGCGAGTTGAACTCCGTACCGGCGCTCGACGTGGCGGAGTACATCGGCACACCGTCGATCACGTAGAGGGCGTTCGACGACTGGAGGATGGACTTCTCACCACGCATAACCACCTTCGAGGCACCGCCGATACCCGACGACGAGGCGTTGATCGTCACACCGGCGACCTTGCCGCTGAGCGAGTTGATGAAGTTGACGTCCTTGTTGGCGAGGATGCTCTCCGAGTCGACCTGCTGGACGTTGTACGACAGGGCCTTCTCCGAACGCTTGATACCGAGGGCGGTCACCACGACGGCGTCGACATCGACAGCCGACTCCTTCAGCGTGACGTCGATGCGCGTGCGGCTGCCGACCGGAATCTCAAGCTCCTCGTAGCCCAGGTAGTTGACTACCAGCACGGCCGAGCCGGCGGGAGCGGGCACCTGCAGGGTGTAGCGACCGTCGATATCGGTGCTCACGCCGATCGTCGTACCCTTGATAACGACGGAGGCGCCGATCACCGGGTTGTTCGACGAGTCGATGACCTGGCCTTCGACAACGACCGGACCGTCCGTTGCGGGAGCGGTGCGGTTGGAAATCACGATATGCTTGGCCTCGATCTTGAAATCGATGTTCCGCGAGGCGAAAAGCTTCGAGAGCACTTCGGGAACGGGCATCTGGTTCACGTCAAGGCTCACGTTCTGCTTGACGTCGACATCCTTGTTCAGGAACACATACTTGGTCTGCTGCTCCAACTCCCGCATGACCTGTTCAATAGGTACGTTTTTCAGGTTGATGGTTACCAGTTCCTGCGTCTGCGCGAGCGCCGAGAGGCTTCCTGCGCACAGCATCAGGGTTAGTGCGAATCGAAACAGTGTACAGATTCTGTGGAATACTGTTTTATTCATAAATACATAAAATTAAGGTAATAGGTTAGAAATTATCAGCGGCTTCATCATCTATTTTCCCGCGCGGCGTCCGACGTCGGCGGGTCACTTGCGCCGTTCAGAATACAGTTGGCATCATATCATAGGCAGAAACGGTTTTTTACGTGTGGTATACTTTTTTATCGTTCGGTTCGTATCAGCGGATCGTGATCGTATTGGTCGCCTCGTCCTTCGTGTAGCTGAAGTCGCAGGCCTGCTGCAGGAGGTGCAGGGCGAAATCGACCCCCTCCGAGATGCGGATCTTGCCACTGGCATAGCCGATGGAGGGCAGCTGCGCGCGGTCGATCACGATATGTACGTCGTAAGCGTTCTCGAAGCGCTCCATGAGCTCCTCGAAGGCGACGTTGCGGATGTTGATGTATCCCTCGGTCCAGCAGAGCGCATCCAGGTCGGCGACGCGCGAGGGAACCAGGTGGCCATTGATGAGGCGGACCATCTCGTTGGGATTCAGGACAACCTGCTCCTGACGGTTTCCGACGAGGTTCTTCGCGCGGATGCGCCCTTCGGCCAGCGTCGTCGTGAAGCGGCCGTTCTCCTCGTCGGCATAGACGTTGAACTTCGTGCCGAGCACCTTGATCTCCGAAGCGAAGGTCTCCACGACGAACGGATGCTTCTCGTCGTGGGCCACGTCGAACAGCGCCTCGCCCGAGAGCTTCACATGCCGCTCGCCACGGGCGAAGAGCAGCGGATACTCCATGCGCGACCCGCCGTTGAGCCAGACGAGCGTGCCGTCCTCGAGCGTGATCGACATGCGCTGGCCGGCCGGCACCTCGAGCACGTTGAGCCGGTCGGACATCTCGCGGTACATTCCGTCGCGGGCGATCATGCCGCCGGCATACCCCGCTCCGGCAATCAGCACCAGCGCCGCAGCCACGCGCACGGCCGCACGGGCGATCCGGCGCAGCGACCACGTGCGGGTCGTCCGACGGGCCGACTCCCCATAGTGCATGCGCTGGAGCACACTGGCATTGAACAGCATGTGCGCGGCATCGAATTCACGCTGACGAGCGGGGTCCTCCGCAAGCCACGCTTCGATCTGCTCCACCTCCTCGGGAGCAGCTTCATTGAAGTATCGG
>OMDE01000206.1_pt1 | contig 19093 bp, 14 predicted proteins | sample 1645171 | NCBI WGS metagenome assembly OMDE01 (sample SAMEA103958129, study PRJEB25191) | human gut metagenome
CGGAGCGCGGTCTGCAACTCTCAGAGGAAAAAACGGTAATCACGCATATCAGCGATGGTTTTGATTTTCTTGGGCAGAACATTCGAAAATACAATGGGAAACTGCTCATTAAGCCGTCAAAGAATGCGATAAAATCCTTCCTCAAAAAAGTGCGAACTATCGTTAGGGAGAATAAAACAGCCACACAGGACTTGCTCATTCGCAAATTAAATCCTGTCATTCGTGGTTGGGTCAACTACCACCGCTACGTTGTTTCTGCGGACATTTTTGGATTGGTTGACCACAGGATTTTCGAATGCCTATGGAGGTGGGCTTGCCGCAGACACAAGCACAAAGGTAGGAAATGGATTGCCAATAAATACTGGCACCATATTGATAACCGGACGTGGACGTTTGCAACAGAGCCTGCTTTCCGCGGTAAAGATTTCGATGAAAAATACCTCAAGCTGGAATACGCGGCAAACACCAAAATCATCCGATTCAGGAAAATCGCCGCTGAAGCCAACCCATTTGATGAAAAATGGGCGGGATATTATGAGGAACGTGACGGAGAAAGAATGCTGAACAGTACTAAAGGGCGGGAAAAACTCGTTAAAATCTGGAACAACCAGGAACGGTGCTGCCCTGTATGCGGAGAAAGAATTACATCCGAAACAGGGTTCAAGACGCATTTTATCACCGAAGACAACAGGAAATGGCCCGCTATTATGGTACATCCCTGGTGTCATCGAAATCTGCATGAGCCAAACTACTTGATTTGAGCCGGGTTTCGTTTTACACGAGACCTTACGATAGGCTTGAGCCGTATGACGGGAAACTGTCACGTACGGTTCTTAGGGGAGGGGCTGGCAGCAATGCCAGTCTCTTACCCGACATCCACAGCGAGAAGGATATTTTGAAGCTGGTCACGACCCTCATCGCCAACACCAAGGGGGACGGGAAATCCGGGGACGACTTCTGGCAGAAGGCCGAGACGCTGCTCTACACGGCGCTCATCGGCTATATCCACTACGAAGCCCCCGAGGAGGAACAGAACTTCGCCACGCTCATCGAGTTCATCAACGCCATGGAGGTGCGCGAGGACGATGAGACCTTTGAGAACAACGTGGATCTGGCCTTCAAGGAGCTGGCAAGCCGGGAGCCGAATCACTTCGCCGTGCGGCAATATAAAAAATACAAATTAGCGGCGGGCAAAACAGCCAAGTCGATCAATATTTCCTGCGGCGCGCGCCTTGCGCCCTTCGATATCCAGGAGCTGCGGGAGATCACCATGTACGACGAGCTGGAGCTGGACACCCTGGGCGACCGGAAAACGGCGCTGTTTCTCATCATGAGCGACACCGACAGCACCTTCAATTTCCTCATTTCCATGATTTACAGCCAGTTATTTAACCTGCTGTGCGAAAAGGCCGACGACGTATACGGCGGCAGGCTCCCCGTCCATGTGCGCTGCCTCATCGACGAGTGCGCCAACATCGGGCAGATACCGAACCTGGAAAAGCTCATGGCTACCATCCGCAGCCGCGAGATTTCCGCCTGCCTCGTCTTGCAAGCCCAAAGCCAGCTGAAGGCGCTGTACAAGGACAACGCCGACACCATCATCGGCAACTGCGACAGCTCCATCTTTTTGGGCGGCAAGGAGCCCGGTACGCTGAAGGAGCTGAATCAGGCGCTGGGGAAAGAGACCATCGACACCTTCAACACCGGCGAGAGCCGTGGACGGGAGGTGTCCCACAGCCTGAACTATCAGAAGCTGGGCAAAGACCTTGCCACGATAGACGAGCTGGCGGTGCTGGACGGCGGCAAGTGCATCTTGCAGCTTCGGGGCGTGCGCCCCTTCCTCTCGGATAAGTACGATATCACCAAGCACCCCAATTATAAGTATCTGTCGGACGCGAACCCAAGGAACGCCTTTGATATCGAGAAATACCTCTCCACAAGGCTGGTGCCGAAAGCGGATGAGGTCTACGAGGTGTTCGACGCGGGCCGCGTCTGAGCGCACAAGCCCGCCGCCAACCGCGCGGCGGCTTTTCATATAGATACGGATGAGAAAAGACGCTTCCTCGCTTGCAGGGTCGGAACGAATCCACGAACTAAAATTTGAAAGGAGAAGCCGGAATCGGGGCTGCATCGCAGCTTTCGCTCCGGCTCCTGCTGTATCCGCGAGATTTCAACACAACCAACACCCAATGATTCCGGCAACACAAATATGGAATTTTTCAACTCTGCTGTCGGCGTTCTTCAAACTTTGGTAATCGCCCTCGGTGCCGGCCTCGGCATTTGGGGAGCCATCAACCTCTTGGAAGGCTACGGAAACGACAACCCCGGCGCTAAATCGCAGGGCATGAAGCAGCTCATGGCGGGCGGCGGCGTGGCGCTCATCGGCGTCATTCTCGTACCCCTGCTCTCCGGCCTGTTCGGTTAATCGCCCGCACAAATCCTTCGCGGCGTCCGCCCCTCGGGGCGGGCGCTGCGGGAAAGGAGGGTAAAGCCCATTGGATTTGATATGGCAGAAATTCACCGAATGGCTGAAGGAGCTGCTGGTCAGCGGCATCATGGACAACGTGAACGGACTGTTTGACAACGTGAACAGCCGCGTGGCGGGCATCGCCGGACAGGTGGGCGCTACGCCCCAGGGCTGGAACAGCGGCGTCTACGGCATGATCCGAACGCTGTCGGACAATGTGATTTTGCCCATCGCGGGCGTGATCCTCGCATTTGTCATGACGCTGGAGCTGATCCAGCTCATTACGGAAAAGAACAATATGCACGACGTGGACACCTGGATGTTCTTCAAGTGGATATTTAAGACCGCCTGCGCCGTGCTCATCGTCACCAACACATGGAACATCGTCATGGGCGTGTTCGAAGCGGCTCAGAGCGTTGTAAACAGCGCGTCGGGCATCATCATATCGGATACCTCCCTGACACTGGCAGATCACATTGCGGAATTTGAAGCAAGACTCATGGAAATGGAAGTCTGGTCACTGCTTGGACTGTGGCTGGAGTCCGTGGTCGTGCATCTTTCCATGTGGGCGCTGACCATCTGCATTTTCATCATCTGCTACGGCAGAATGATCGAGATCTACTGCGTGACCTCCATCGCGCCCATCCCCATGGCGACCATGGCCAACCGGGAATGGGGGCAGATGGGCCAGAATTACCTCAGAAGCCTGCTGGCGCTGGGCTTTCAGGGCTTCCTCATCATCGTCTGCGTGGCGATCTACGCGGTGCTGATCCAGAACATCGTGGTGGAGAGCAGCGTCTCGGCGGCCATATGGACGTGCATGGGGTATACGGTGCTGCTGTGCTTCACGCTGTTTAAGACGAGCTCCCTTGCCAGGAGCCTGTTCCACGCTCACTGACGGAGGTGATGAAATTTGGCATACGTTCCCGTACCCAAGGACTTGAACGCGGTGAAAACCAAGGTCATGTTCAATTTAACAAAACGGCAGATTCTGTGCTTCGGCGGCGGCGCGCTCATCGGCGTACCGCTTTTCTTTCTGCTCAAGGGGCATATCGGCAGCAGCGCGGCGGCTCTTTGCATGATGCTGGTCATGCTGCCCTTCTTCCTGCTGGCCATGTACGAAAAGAACGGTCAGCCGCCGGAGAAGCTCATCCGCAACATCGTGCAGGTGTGCTTCCTGCGCCCCAAACAGCGCCCGTACAGGACGAACAATTTCTACGACCTGCTGAACCGGCAGGATATTTTGGATAAGGAGGTCTACGCGATTGTCCACAAACAAAACCCCCGCAAGAAAGCTCACACGAGCCGAGCGAAAGCAGATCGACGCGGCGATTGCAAGAGCAAAGCGTCAGGATAAGCGAAAGAAGTCCGCCCAGGACAGCATCCCCTTTCAGCGGATGTACCCCGACGGCGTGTGCCGCGTGACGGACAATTACTACACGAAAACCGTGCAGTTTCAGGATATCAACTACCAGCTCAACCAGAACGAGGACAAGACCGCCATTTTCGACGGCTGGTGCGATTTCCTCAACTATTTTGATTCCTCCATCCGCTTCCAGCTCTCCTTCATCAACCTCTCCGCCACGCGGGATACCTACGCCCGGCGCATCGCCATCCCCTTGCAGGGCGACTGCTTCGACAAGCTCCGCACCGAGTACACCGGGATGCTGCAAAGCCAGCTTGCCCGAGGCAACAACGGGCTTATTAAGACCAAGTACCTGACCTTCGGCGTGGAGGCGGACAGCCTGAAAGCCGCAAAGCCCCGATTGGAGCGCATCGAGACGGATATCCTCAACAACTTCCGCCGTCTGGGCGTGCAGGCGGAGAGCCTGAACGGGATGGAGCGCCTGCGCCTGCTGCACGGGATGCTCCACATGGACGAGCCGCAGCCCTTCCGCTTTTCGTGGGACTGGCTGGCTCCCTCCGGGCTGTCGGTGAAGGACTTCATCGCGCCCAGCGCCTTTGAGTTCAAGACCGGCAGCAGCTTCGGCGTGGGCAGCAAGACCGGCTGCGTATCCTTCTTGCAGATTTTAGCGCCGGAGCTCAACGACCGGATGCTGGCGGACTTTCTGGATATGGAAAGCTCCCTTATCGTCAGTATGCACGTCCAGTCCGTGGATCAGGTGAAGGCAATCAAGACCATCAAGCGCAAGATCACCGACTTGCAGAAGATGACCATTGAGGAGCAGAAAAAGGCGGTGCGCTCCGGCTACGATATGGATATTATCCCCTCCGACCTTGCCACCTACGGCACGGAGGCGAAAAAGCTCTTGCAGGAGCTGCAAAGCCGCAACGAGCGCATGTTCCTTTTGACCTTCCTTGTGGTGAACGTGGCGGACAACAGGCAGCGCCTCGGCAACAACGTCTTTCAGGCGGGCTCCATCGCCCAGAAGTACAACTGCCAGCTCACGCGGCTGGACTTTCAGCAGGAGGAGGGCTTCATGAGCAGCCTCCCCTTGGGGCTGAACCAGATCGAGATCCAGCGGGGGCTCACCACATCCAGCGTGGCGATTTTTGTGCCGTTTACCACCCAGGAGCTGTTTCAGGACGGCAATGAAGCCCTCTACTGCGGGCTGAACGCCCTTTCCAACAACCTCATCATGGTAGACAGAAAGCTGCTGAAAAACCCGAACGGGCTGATCTTAGGCACGCCCGGAAGCGGCAAGTCCTTCTCCGCCAAGCGGGAGATCGCCAACGTGTTCCTCGTCACAAACGACGATATCATCATCTGCGACCCGGAGGCGGAGTACGGGCCGCTGGTGGAGCACCTGCACGGGCAGGTGGTGAAGATCTCGCCCACCTCCACCGACTATCTGAACCCCATGGATTTGAACCTGAATTACAGCGACGATGAAAACCCGCTGAGCTTGAAATCCGACTTCATCCTGTCCCTGTGCGAGCTGATCGTGGGCGGCAAGGACGGCCTCATGCCGGTGGAAAAGACCATCATCGACCGATGTGTGCGCTCTGTTTACCGGGAATACCTGAGCGACCCACGCCCGGAAAAGATGCCGATTCTGGAGGACTTGTACAACGAGCTTCGCAGGCAGGATGAAAAGGAAGCGCAATATATCGCCACGGCGCTGGAAATCTACGTCACCGGCTCCCTCAACGTGTTCAACCACCGCAGCAACGTGAATATCGAAAACCGCGTGGTCAGCTTCGATATCAAGGAGCTGGGCAAGCAGCTCAAAAAGATCGGGATGCTGGTGGTGCAGGACGCGGTGTGGAACCGCGTCACGATCAACCGTGAACAGCGCAAGTCCACCCGCTACTATATCGACGAAATGCACCTTCTTTTGAAGGAGGAGCAGACCGCCGCCTATACGGTGGAGATATGGAAGCGCTTCCGCAAGTGGGGCGGCGTTCCCACGGGCATCACCCAGAACGTCAAAGACCTGCTCTCCTCCCGCGAGGTGGAGAACATCTTTGAAAACTCCGATTATGTGTATATGCTCAACCAGGCTTCCGGCGACCGGCAGATTCTGGCGAAGCAGCTCAACATCTCGCCCCATCAGCTCTCGTATGTGACCCAATCCGCCGAGGGCGAGGGGCTTTTGTTCTACGGCAGCGTGATCCTGCCCTTCGTAGACCGCTTTCCCAAGGATACGGAGCTGTATAAAATCATCACGACAAAATTGTCCGACCTCTCCGAACAAACCGGGGAGGAAGCGAAGGACGCAATTACAGAGTAAGGAAGGAGAAAAGACTATGGATAACCACCTTATGATTTTTGAAAGCGCAGATTTTGGTCGGGTACGTTCCGTGCTGAAAGACGGAGCTCCTTGGTTTGTTGCGGTTGATGTGTGCAAAGCTCTCGGATTGAACCAGGTTACGCGCGCAATGTCCAGATTGGACTCGGATGAAGGTGGGTTACTTGAAGTACCCCACCCCCAGAACGCCGATAAGACGATTGAAATAAATGCCGTAAGTGAAGCCGGACTCTATCATTTGATCCTTTGTTCCAAAAAGCCGGAAGCGAGAGCCTTCAAGCGCTGGATCACCCATGAGGTCATTCCCTCCATCCGCAAGCACGGCGCGTATATGACGGATGCGCTTCTTAGCCGGATGGATGAGCACCCCGAGCTGATCTCGGAGTATATCGGCAAGCTCCGTGCGGAAAACACAAAGGCGAACGCCGCGCGGGAGGCGCTGAAAAAGGCGGAGGCCGAGAACGCGCGGCTGGCTCCGAAGGCCAGCTACTACGATTCCTTTGTGGGCGTTGAGAGCGTGACCTGTCTCCGCTATACCGCCAAGGAGCTGGGCGTTCCGCAGAAGAAATTTATCGGCTACCTGCTGGAAAAGGGGTATGTGTTCAGAGACCGTCACCGCAGCGACCGTGTATTTGTCAGAGCCGGCAAGCGCAACGACCCGCTGTTTGTAACCAGAGATTTTTACCTTCCCAACGGCACAAAAAGCGAATACACCCTCGTCACGCCTGCCGGAAAGGCGCATTTTCTGAAAATCGCGGAGAAAATCCGCGTCTGGGAGCCCCGTGAGGTTGCAGAGGGCAAAGACGCCAGCGAACAGGCCGTCTTTGCCGCGTGCGTATGACGATCCAATCCCCACAGAATCGAGGTGATGAATATGACAAAACGCTCGCCAAGGCTGATTTTCACCGAGGAAGAACGCGCCCTGCCGGAGCTGGAACGAGCTGTCCGCAAGGCGGACAGGGCGGCGGTTAAGCTGGAAAAGGCCGAAGCGAAAATTCCCAAGAAAACCGTTAAGGTCAAAAAGCGCGTTGTGGACAGTGAGAGCGGCAAGGTCACGACGCGCCTTTTCTTTGAGGAGGCGGACAAAAAGCGTCCGCCCTCCAAGCTGGCGCACGCCGCAAGGAAAGCGCCGCTGGATACCGTCCGCAGCGCAGTCCACCGCAAGCTCCGGGAGGAGGGCGACGACAACCCCGGCACGGAGGCGGCGAACACCCTGACCGAGACGGCGGAGCGCACCTGGCGCATTGCGGAATCGGCGCACCGCTCCCATGCGGAAAAGCCCTACCACAAAGCGGACAAGGCGGAAGCCGCCGCAGACAAAGCCAATCTCAAGGCGCTGAACAAACAGTACGAGCAGGAATACGGCAGGGCTTCCAACCCCTATTCCCGTTGGCGGCAGAAGCAGGCCATTAAAAAGGAATACGCCGCCGCAAAAGCGGGGAACGGCGCGAGGAATACCGTCAAAGCGTCCGAGACCACCGCAAAGGCGGCCAGGCGCGCCGCCGAGGGAAGCAAGGAACTCGGCAGCTTTTTTGTCCGGCACAAGAAGGGCTTCCTCATCGCGGGCGGTGTCGCCGCCGCGATACTGCTGCTCATGACCTGCATTTCCTCCTGCTCCACGCTGTTTCAGGGCGGGGTGTCCGGCATTGCGGCCTCCACCTATCCGCTGGAGGATGCGGATATGCTGGCGGCGGAAGCCGCCTACTGCGCCATGGAGGACGAGCTGCGGGAATACCTGAACAGCTACGAAAGCACCCACGATTACGACGAGTACCACTTCGACCTGGACGAGATTGAGCACGACCCCTATGTGCTCATTTCCATGATTACCGCCCTCAAGGGCGGAGAATGGACGATTGACGAAATAGGCGGGATTCTGGAGACGCTGTTTGAAAAGCAGTATATCTTAACGGAAACCGTCACCACGGAAACCAGATACCGCACCGAAACGCATATCGGCTATTACACCGACGAAAACGGCAATCTGCAAAGCTACGAGTACGAGGCGGAGGTCCCCTACACTTACTATATCTGCCATGTGGAGCTGGAAAACTTCAACCTCTCCCATGTGCCGGTGCATATCATGTCCCACGATCAGCTCTCCATGTACGCCGTGTATATGAGCGTGCTGGGCAACCGCCCCGACCTGTTCCCCGGCTCCCCGTATGTGAACCGGTACTACCACACCCAGTATGAGAAGTACGAGATACCCCCGGAAGCGCTGGCGGATGAGCAGTTCGCCGCCATCATCAAGGAAGCGGAGAAGTATCTGGGCTACCCCTATATCTGGGGCGGCAGCTCGCCCGCCACCTCCTTCGACTGCTCCGGCTTCGTTTCGTATGTCTACAACCACTGCGGTCTGCATTGGAGCTTCGGCAGGCTGGGCGCGGAGGGGCTGCGGGGCATGTGCGCCTATGTCTCCCCGGAAAGCGCCCGCCCGGGCGACCTTATTTTCTTTGAAAAGACCTACGACACCGCAGGCGCGTCCCATGTAGGCATCTATGTGGGCAATAACAGGATGCTCCACTGCGGCGACCCCATTCACTACGCTTCCATCGACACGAGCTACTGGCGAAGCCATTTTCTCCAGTTTGGCAGATTACCTTAACAACAACCATATCAACGCAAAAAAGGAGGATGTTATGAACCCGCGACTTGAAAAGCTGCGTCAGGAGCGCGAGAAGCTGGCGGAAAAGCTCACATCGCTGACCGCACGGCTAAAAGCCCTGGACGAGCAGATTCTGAAGCTGGAAAACACGGATATTGTGGGCATCGTCCGCGAGAACGGGCTGACCATCGAGCAGCTCGCGGCGCTGATGGAGATGCTGGAAAAGCGTCCCACGGCGGCGCTGCCCGACGAATACAGAAAAACGGAGGAATTTGTGGATGAAGAATAAATGGAGATTTTTTGCCGTGACGCTGGCCGTCGTGCTCTGCATGACGGTCTTTTCCGTTACGGCCTATGCAGGCGGCGATATGGTCGATTCGACAATGGGCGACCCGACCATGGAAACCCCAACTGCAACTACACAGCCGGAGAATACGAATACCGGTGAGCAGACCCCAAACGGACAGACCCTGACCGTGCTTGTGACCGAAAATGCGGACGGAAGCCATACCGTGACCATCGGGGATCGGAGCTGGACGCTTCCCGCCAAACGGGAGCAGGCCGGAAAGGTGGTCAACGTCCGCACCTATTTGAACCTGCGCACCGGCCCCGGCACGGATTACACCGTGATCGGGCGTCTGCTCAACGGCGCGGAGGTGAAGGTGCTGGAGGAAAGCAACGGCTGGTACAAGGTGGTCGTGCCGGAGCAGACAGGCTATGTATACGGCAAATACCTTGACGTCATGAACGCGCCGACAGAAAACAGCGGAAACGATACGGATATGGCGGGACTGCCGGAGCTGCTGCTGCAATATTACGCCGCTGCCGGAGGTTCCGCGCCCCTGACCCCGGACGGCAACCTGACGCTCATGGACGACATCGGCTCCGCTTTCGGCGCAGGCAAGCAGTTCATCACCGTGACGACCAAGGGCGGCAATACCTTTTATCTCATCATCGACCGGGACGATAAGGGCAATGAGAACGTCCATTTCCTGAATCTTGTGGACGAGGCCGACCTGCTGGCGCTGACCAAGGACGGCGAGAGCATCGTCCCCGCCTGCGCCTGCACGGACAAATGCGCCGTTGGCAAGATCAACACTGGCTGCAAGGTGTGCAGAACCAATATGAGCGAGTGCGCGGGCAAGGAAGTGACGGAACCCACGCCACAGCCCGCCGAGCCTGCGGAGACCGCGCCCGAAAAGAGCGCCAACGGTGCGGGGCTTGTTGTGGTCGTCCTCCTGCTCCTGCTGGGCGGCGGCGGTGCGCTGTACTGGTTCAAGCTCCGCAAGCCCAAGGCCGACACCCGTGGGGCGGACGATCTGGACGATTACGACTACGGCGAGGACGAGGAAGATGAGGATTACGAATTTGAAGATGAAAACACTGCTGACAGTGAGGAGGACAAAAACCAATGATGAATACGACCTGTTACCGGCTTGTTGTGTGTGAAAAGCCCTCCGTGGCAAGGAGCATTGCCGCCGTTCTTGGCGCAGGCAGGCGCGAGGACGGTTTTCTTTCGGGCGGCGGCTATCTCGTCTCCTGGTGCTTCGGGCATCTTGCGGAGCTTTCGGACGCGGACGCTTACGATGAAAAGTACGGCAAATGGCGAAGGGAGGACTTGCCCATCCTGCCGGATAGCTGGCAGTACACCGTGGCACGGGACAAGCAGAAGCAGATGAACACCCTGCGCGCCCTCATGCACAGGGAGGACGTTTGCGAGGTCGTCAACGCCTGCGACGCCGGGCGCGAGGGCGAGCTGATCTTCCGCACGGCGTATAATCTCAACAACTGCCGCAAGCGCGTAAAGCGGCTCTGGATCTCCTCCATGGAGGATGCAGCGATTCTTCAGGGCTTTGACAATCTCCGCGACGGCGCGGAGTACGACAACCTCTACGCCTCCGCCCTCTGCCGCAGCAAGGCGGACTGGCTGGTGGGCATCAACGCCACCCGCCTGTTTTCCGTGATGTACCACCGCACCCTGAACGTGGGGCGCGTGGTATCGCCCACGCTTGCGCTGCTGGTGCAGCGGGAAGCGGAGATCAACGCCTTTCAGCCGGAGAGCTTCTACACCGTCCATCTGGACTTTAACGGCTTCTCCGCCGCAGGCGGGCGCATGAAGGAGCAGGCAGAGGCGGAGCGGCTTGCCGGGGACTGCAACAGCAAAGCCGCCGCTGTTACCTCCGTCGTGCAGACAAAAAAGACGGAGAAAGCCCCGGCACTCTACGACCTGACCACGCTCCAGCGGGACGCGAACCGCCTACTTGGGTACACGGCGCAGCAGACGCTGGATTATCTGCAAAGCCTTTATGAAAAGAAGCTCTGCACCTACCCCCGCACCGACAGCCGCTATCTCACCGACGATATGGAGGGCGGCGTAAACGCGCTGGCGCTGTGCTGCGCAGGCATCTGCGGCACGGAGCCGCCCGCAGCCGTCTGTTCGGGGCAGGTGTGCAGCAGCAAAAAGGTCAGCGACCACCACGCCGTCGTTCCCACCATGGCAGCGGGCGAAACGGACTTGGAGGCGCTGCCCGCAGGCGAACGGGAGATCCTGCGCCTTGCTGCCCGTCAGGTGCTTATGGCAGTCAGTGCGCCCTTCGTCTGTCTGGAGACCGAGGCAAGGCTGAACTGCGGCGGAAATGTCTTTGCCGCCAAGGGGAAAACAATCCTTCATATGGGTTGGAGGGCATACACGGAAAAGGGCAAGCAGGACAGCACCCTCCCGGAGCTTTCCGAGGGACAGTTGCTTTCCGTTTCCTCCTGCGCGGTCAAAGAGGGCAGAACGACCCCGCCCAAACACTTCACTGAGGATACGCTTCTGTCGGCCATGGAGACGGCGGGCAAGGAGGATATGCCGGAAGATGCCGAGAGAAAGGGATTGGGAACCCCCGCGACAAGGGCGGCGGTCATTGAAAAGCTGGTGGCCACGGGCTTTGCGGAGCGCAGAAAGGCGAAAAAATCTGTACGCCTCGTTCCCACCGAAGCGGGCGTTTCCCTCATTACCGTGCTGCCCGAACAGCTCCAGTCCCCGCTGCTCACCGCCGAATGGGAGCACCGCCTCAAGGAGATCGAGTGCGGCGAGCTGGGCGCGGACGAGTTCCTTGCCGGCATCCGCGATATGGTCGCAGCGCTGGTTCGGGACGCTGCGCCTGTGGACGGTGCGGAGGTGCTGTTCCCCTCCGGCAGACCCGTTGTGGGCAAATGCCCCCGCTGCGGCGCAGAGGTCACGGAGAGCAAAAACGGCTATTTCTGCGAGAGACGGAGCTGCAAGTTCGGGCTGTGGCGGGACAACCGCTTCCTTGCCGCCAAGAAGATCAGCCTGACAAAGAAGATGGCTTCCTCGCTCCTGACGCAGGGACGCGCCTATGCCAGCGGTATCTACTCCGAGAAAACCGGCAAGACCTACGACGCATTCATCGTGCTGGAGGACGACGGCGCGCGTTCCTCCTATAAGCTGGACTTCACCAAGTGACCCTCGCAGGCTCCCGCACGGGCGTTTCGTTCCCCTGCGGGAGCCGCTGTTTTTACCATGATCCAAAGGAGGTATGCATGAAATGGCTGAAAAACAGACCAACAAGGAACGGCTCAAGGACATCACCGACAGCATCGAGACGGGCATAAAGGAGCTGTTTGAGAGCGACAAATACAGGCAGTACCTTGCCACCATGAGCCGCTTTCACAAGTACAGCGTCAACAACACCATGCTCATCTATATGCAGCGCCCCGACGCCACCCATGTGGCCGGCTTCAACAAATGGCGCGATCAGTTTGGAAGAAGCGTTAAGAAGGGCGAAAAGGGCATTAAAATCATCGCCCCCACGCCCTTCAAGAAGAAAATCGAGCAGCAGAAGTTAGACCCCGACACCAAGCTCCCCCTGCGGGACGAGAACGGCGATATTATCACGGAGGAAAAGACGGTGCAGATCCCCATGTACAAGCCCGTGGTGGTATTCGACGTGCAGCAGACCGCAGGCAAGCCCCTGCCGGAGCTGGCGGCGAACCTTACGGGGGACATGCAGAATTACGGGGTGTTCATGGAAGCTCTGCGCCGCAGCGCGCCCGTCCCCATCTTCTTTGAGAAGCTGGCGGAGAATATGGACGGTTACTTCTCCGTGGACAAACAGCGCATTGTCCTCAGAGAAGGCATGAGCGAGGTACAGACGGTCTGCGCCGCCGTCCATGAGATCGCCCACTCCAGGCTCCACAATAAGGACGAAATCGGAGAAAAATATCAGGCGGTCGAGCTGTTCGGCAAGCCCGCGCTGTTCTCCAACGGGCGCATCGACCGGGATAAGCTGCCGGAGGGCTTGTATGCGTATGACCTGCGCGGCTCGGATGATGATCCGGGGTTGCCCGTGACCATTCAGGAGCACGTTGTGGTGAACCACGCGGCAACCGTCATCACAGCAGCGCCCATTGAGCTGCCGGAGCAGGGCTTTTTGTATCTGGGCGAGGACGGGCTGAACTTCACGGGCGGCGAGCAGACCGTGAAGGAGTTTTTGCACGCACAGTACCCGGAAAAGGCAAAGCTCTCCCGCGCCGCCGAGGAGATTCAGGCGGAGAGCATTTCCTTCGCCGTCTGCGCCTATTACGGCATTGAGACCGGCGAAAACAGCTTCGGGTATCTGGCGACCTGGGCAAAGGACAGGGAGCTGACCGAGCTTCGCGCATCGCTGGAGACCATCAACCGAACCTCATCCTCCCTGATTACGGATATCGACCGCCATTACGCGGAAATCTGCAAGGAGCGCGGGCTGGACAGGGAGACGGAGAGCCTTGCCGCCCAGCCTGTGCAGGAGATCGCCGTGCAGGAGCAGGAGCCGGTCACAGCGCCGGACAACGGCTGCGTCCCCGATCCTGCGATTTCTGTTGAGAGCATGAACGCCTACGGCTACACCGATTCCAATATGCTGCCGCTGACAAAGGAGCGTGCGCTGGAGCTCATGGAACGGGATGTAAGCGTGTATATGCTTCACACGGACAACACCGAGGCCATGGCCTTCGATGCGGAGGAAGTTCGCAGCTTTGACGGCATCTTCGGCGTGGAAGCCTCCGAATGGGAGACGGTCAAAGACCGCTTTGCACCGCCGGACTATGAAAAGGCGTTCCTCGATAATCCCGCCGACAGCTTTGCCATCTATCAGCTTCGGGATAATGATAATACGGCGCAGCTCCGCTTTATGAACGCCGAGTATCTGGAGAAGAAGGGGCTTTCCGCCCAAAAGGAGAATTACGCCGCCGTCTATGCGGGAAACCTTGACCGCAGGGGCGATACGCAGGACAGGTTGGACGAGCTGTATGAGACCTTCAACCTCCGCCGCCCGGAGGATTTTCGCGGCCACAGCCTCTCCGTCAGCGACATCGTGGCGCTGAAGCAGAACGGCGTGGTATCCTGTCATTACGTGGATTCCCGGGGCTTCAAGGCGCTGCCCGACTTCCTCAAGCCGGAAAACTATCTCAAAAACGCGGAGATGGCCATGGAGGACGACTACGGCATGATCGACGGCGTTATCAACAACGGGCCGAAGCAGACCGTGGCAGAGCTTGAGGAACAGGCAAAGTCCGGCAAGCCCATCTCCCTCATGGAGCTGGCGCAGGCGGCGCGCCGGGAACAGGCGCAGGCGGCACGGCAGGAGAAGAAGCCCTCCGTGCTGGCAAAGCTCTGTCCTCCCGTCAACGAGCCGAAAAAGACAGCGCGTTCAAAGCGCGCGGAAAGAGAGCTGCTATGATGATTTTTACCAACGATGAAATGAACCTCATGTGCATCTACCAAAGCGACAGCCGCAGCGGGCTGATTGCCGCCCTCACCGAAATGCGCGGATACCTGGACGAGGACGAAGCCGAGCTGCGAGCGCTGACCGACAGCGCCCTGCAAAAGCTGGGCGAAATCACCGATGAGGACTTCGCGGAGCTGGAGCTGGTGCCGGACTTCGACACGGACGAATAAGGCGGATGCGGCGGGAGCGGCTTTCGGGTCGCTCCCGTTTTGCTTTCACGATTCTATTTCCCAAAATCGAAAAAATATTGATTTTGGGAAATAGATGGTGATTCTTCGCTTGTCTGCACTGCCGCATTGTTGGACAAAATGCGTGTATCCGCAAAAATGTTCAATAGATGCGGTTTGCCCTTCTCTTTACAAAAATGTCCGTTCGAGTGCGTAACATCCCCGGAAAACGCACAGAATGAGCAGGGAGTTTTCGCACTATTTTTCTGAAAACGCTTGATTTTCACCGGATAGTTGCGTATAATAAGACTGCGAGGTGAAAATATGATAAAGACAACAGCAATGCTACTGGAGGAACTGCGGGAATACGGTTCTCCGAAGTCAAAGCTCGCGCGTATGGCGGAGCGGGGCGAATGCTTTCCCATTACAAGGGGGCTATATGAAACTGACCGGAACGCTCCTGCGTACCTGCTTGCGGGCAGTATTTACGGGCCTTCATACATTTCCTTTGAATATGCCCTCAGCCGCTACGGGCTGATTCCCGAGGCGGTATATGCCGTTACCTGCGCCACCTTTGAAAAGAAAAAGAAAAAGAAGTATGAAACGCCCTTCGGAACCTTCACCTATCGGGATGTGCCGTCCGAGGCGTTCCCGCTGGGGATTCGGCTCGTGCAGGAGGGCGATTATTTCTATCGGATCGCAGAGCCGGAAAAGGCTCTGTGCGACCAGCTCTATACTATGCCGCCCGTACCGAACACACAGGAGCTTTTCCGGCTGCTGACGGAGGATCTGCGGATTGAGGAATCGGAGATTGGGAAGCTGGACGGAAATAAGGTTTGCGAATACAGCGGAGCGTACCATACCACGAACATCAAAAAGCTCTGCTCGCTTTTAAGGAGGTTTTGATATGAACAGCGCCATTGAACAGATGCTGAAAAGCTACCATGTAGAGAATATCTACGACAGAAAGAACGCTATGAAGGAGATCATGCAGGAAATTGTGCTCTGCGGCTTGTCCCGTGCGGGCTTCTTCAAAAAAGCGGCGTTCTACGGCGGAACCGCCCTGCGAATCTTCTACGGTCTCGACCGCTTTTCCGAGGATCTGGATTTTTCGCTGGAAGCGGAGGATTTGGACTTTGACCTGACCGCCTACTTTCCCGTGCTGGAGAAGGAAGTAAAAGCCTTTGGGCTGAATGTGGAGATTCAGGAAAAGGAAAAGACAAAAGAAAGCACCATCCGCTCCGCCTTTCTGAAGGGGAACACGAAGGAACATCTCCTGCTGTTCTACGCGGATGAAAAGGTGGCGGGAAGCGTAGCGAAGAATGAAGCGGTCAAGATTAAGTTCGAGGTGGACGTTAACCCGCCCGCCTTCGCCGCATTCGAGCACAAATACCGGCTGCTGCCCGTGCCGTATGAGGTGAAAATGTACGATATGCCCTCCCTGTTCGCAGGAAAAATCCATGCGGTCATCTGCCGTGCGTGGCAAAGCCGCATCAAGGGCAGGGATCTTTACGACTATGTATTCTATCTTTCAAGGGGTGCGGCCGTCAATCAAAAACACCTTCGGGCACGATTGATTGATTCCGGATATATTTCCGCCGATGCGGACTGTTCCTTGCCGAAAATCAAAGCGATGCTGGCGGAACGCTTCGACAGTATCGATTACGCACAGGCAAGGCAGGATGTGGAGCCGTTCATTCACGATTCCTCCGTGCTGAATATCTGGAGCGCAGACTTTTTCAAACAAATCACGGAGGGACTGACTGCGGTATAGTCCCCGACTGAAAACCGAATACCGCCCCTTACATAGAGCGTCCGTTCCGGGCGCTCTAAATTTATGCCATGAAGGAGGAGCAATATGCCGAGCAAGCTACAAACGTATATGCAGATGGCGGACGAGGCGCAGCGGCAGATCACCGGCAGCTACCGGGGCTGGACGGGCTTTCTCACCACCGCCGCAAGGCTGTACAAATACCCCTACGCCGAGCAGGTCATGATCCACGCCCAGCGTCCGGACGCCACCGCCTGCGCGGAGTACGACTTCTGGAACGAAAAGATGGGCCGGTATGTCCGCAGGGGCTCCAAGGGCATCGCCCTCATCGACAGCAGCGGCGAAAGGCCGAGGCTTCGGTATGTGTTCGACGTGTCTGACACGGGCGGAAGGGAGTTTCCAAAGAGCCGCTACCTGTGGGAATACCGGGAGGAACACGCGGATGCGGTAAGCGCCATGCTGGAGAGCCGCTACGGTGTGGACGGAAAAGGAGGGCTCCCTGACCAGCTTGAGCGCATCGCGTCTCAGCTTGCGGAGGAATACTGGCGGGACTATAAGCGGGATATCCTCGCCATCGTTGACGATTCCTTTCTTTACGGGTATGATGAGTTCAACGTAGGAGCGGCCTTCCAAAGCGCCGCCGCCGTCAGCATCGCCTACTCGCTCATGTCCCGCTGCGGGCTTGAAGCGGACGACCGCTTCGAGCATGAGGATTTCCTGAGCATCTTCGATTTCAACACCCCGGAAGCCGCCGCCGAGCTGGGCACGGCGGTGAGCAGGATCAACGGAGAGGTGCTGCGGCAGATCGAAGTCACCATCAAGAATTACGAGCGCGAGAAACTCGCGGAAAGGAGCCATAGCCATGACAGAGCTGACCTACACCAAGAACGGGGACTACCTGATTCCCGACCTGACGCTGAGCGAAACGCCGGAGGACGCGAGACCCCTGGGCAAGTACGGGAGACTGCGCAGGAGCTACCTTCAGGAGCACAGACCGGGGCTGTACAGCCGTCTGGTGCTGTCGGAGAAGCTGTTCCCGCACCTGCGGGAGATCGACGAGACGGCGAACCGGAGGCTGGAGCAGATGATGCCGGAGCTGATGAAGTCGGCGGGCGTGACGGAGGAGCTGAAAGCCCGCGACCAGATGAAATGGGTGGGGCTGATGAACAGCCTGAAAGCGCAGGCGGAGGAAATCATCCTCAGCGAGCTGGTGTACAACTGACCAATGACGCGCCGGAAGCGGAACCGGCGCAGCCTCCGATACCGCAGGCATACCAACTGAGCCTGTTCCCCACGGAGGAAGAGCAAATCGCATATATCGCAGAAGCGGAGAGCTACACGCCCTCCGCTTTTTCCATGTCCATCCCGCAGTCGGATATCGACCACATTCTGCGCATGGAGGGCAACGCCGACTATGCCCGCATGAAGATCGTCACGGAGTTCTCCAAGGGCAAGAGCGTGGAAGAAATCGCGGCGTTTCTTCAAAGCAGCTTCCACGGCGGCAACGGCGTCGTCACCGAAAACGGCAGATATTCCGCCTGGTACGCCGAGGACGGCATCCACATCGCCAATGGGGACGCGGCAAGATACCTGACCTCCGCAAAGGTCGTAAGCTGGCAGGAGGCGGCGGAGCGCATCGGGCAGCTTCTCACTCAGGGCGAATACGCCGCCAATGTGGAGCTTGCGGAAGCGCCGGGGCATGAGCGCGCGGAGCTGGCGCAGTCTATCTGGTATCTACGGCAGGATTTAAGTGAAAAGGCACGGGCGCAGGGCTACCTCTCCTGCCTGTCGGATATGCGGGGCGGCGGTTTCCCGGAGGAAACGGCGCGGCTTGCCGAGCGGCTGAGAGACCCTGCGTTCCGCGAAGTCCTCATGGACGATTTAGCACAGCTCCGATCCGACTGCCGGGAGGACAGGAGCCTGCTGCGCTTCCATTACCACAAGCCGGACAAAATCGAGCAGGGCTTGCGGGAGCTGTCCCTGCCCCGCAGGGAATACCGCACCGAAATGGCGGAGATCCCCGCAGTGCAGCGGTTTATTACCGAGGACGAGATCGCCGCGACCCTGACCCGCGGCAGCAATATTGCGGGCGGCAAGGGACGTATTTATGCCTATTTCAAAGAAAAGCACAGCCCCAAAGAGCAGGCGGATTTCCTGAAAGATGAATACGGCATTGGGGGACGCTCCCACGCGGTATCCGGCGCATCCCACAGCGGTGAGGATCACAGCGGCAAGGGCGTCAGCTTGAAAAAGCAGGACTGCCCGGAAATTCAACTGAACTGGGCGAACGTCGCCAAGCGTATCTCCGAGCTGATCCGCAAAGACCGTTTCCTGACCCCGGAGGAAAAGACACAGTACGAGCAGCTTCAGCGGCAGACCGCAGCGCGAAGCGCAGCATGGAATGACTACAATGCCGTAAAGGAAGCCCACCCGGACGACCTCGTGCTGTTTCAGGTGGGCGATTTCTTTGAGCTGTATGGCGAGGACGCAAAACAGGCGGCGGGGCTGCTGAATATGAACCTGACCACCCGCAATATCCCCGGCGCTGGCCGTGTGGAGATGTGCGGTGTACCGTCGCACAATTTAGAGATGT
>OMDE01000213.1_pt1 | contig 18826 bp, 14 predicted proteins | sample 1645171 | NCBI WGS metagenome assembly OMDE01 (sample SAMEA103958129, study PRJEB25191) | human gut metagenome
ACTGCGAAAACTGCACCGACAAGTGCGACTTTTGCGACGACGACTTTGTTGAAGTAGAATGCCCCCATTGCGGCGAGACCATCTATTTTGACGAGGACATGCTGACCGAGGACGGCGCGCTTATCTGCCCCAACTGCAACAAGCCCGTTATCCCCGCGGCGGAAGATCTTCAGGACGAAGAATAAGCCAAAGGCTTAAACCATGGGGCTGCCGCAATGTGCGGCGGCTCCTTTTTATATATTAGCCGCATATTCTCCCGCCGCTATTGACTACGCGGCCGCAAAGCTGTATGCTTACATCATCAATACTATCATTATATAAAGGAGAGCTTATGGAAACCAAGGATCTTATGTACAAGCGCGCATATGTATGGGACAAGCTGAACGCCGAGGAGCGCAAGGCCGAGCGCAAAGCCGCCCGCAACGGCGTCACCTTCGAGTCTGTGTCGCATTAGTCGGCGACTGATGGAATCCATCAGTCCGGGAAGAGCAGACCTGCTCTACGTCGGGCGTGCCGGTTCGCACGTTCGAGAAACAGGCGTGTCATGGGCCGAACCACACAACACCCCCAGAAACGCCCATAAAGTTAACTACATTTCAGACACGCCACTTGCCTTGGTCCACGGTCCGTGTATAGTAGTTCTCGGCTCAACGAAGAGAACCTTCACTGAACCGGAAAAAAGTAAACGCTGAAGCTTGCAGTTTCCGAAAGCAAAGTTGTACGTCGGTGGCGAGGGCGGAAGCACAGTAAAGAACAAATCCCTTTACAACGGATCGTGAGGCACGTACCTGCCTCTGAAAGGATGACAAATCATGGCAGAAGTCGTATTCGACCATGTTACTCGTATCTACCCGGGCAATGACAAGCCGTCTGTGGATGATCTGAACCTCGACATCAAGGATGGCGAATTCCTGGTGCTGGTCGGCCCGTCTGGTTGCGGTAAGTCTACGACCCTGCGTATGCTCGCAGGCCTCGAAGAGGTCAACAAGGGACGCATCCTCATCGGTGGCAAGGACGTCACCACGATGCAGCCGAAGGACCGCGACATCGCAATGGTGTTCCAGAACTACGCTCTGTATCCGCACATGACCGTCGCCGACAACATGGGCTTCGCCCTGAAGATCGCCGGCACCCCGAAGGAAGAGATCCGCAAGCGCGTCGAGAAGGCCGCTGAGATCCTCGACCTGACCGAGTACCTCGATCGTAAGCCGAAGGCTCTGTCCGGCGGTCAGCGTCAGCGCGTGGCTATGGGCCGTGCAATCGTCCGTGAGCCGAAGGTCTTCCTCATGGATGAGCCGCTGTCCAACCTCGACGCCAAGCTCCGTGTGCAGACCCGTACCCAGATCGCCGCTCTGCAGCGTCAGCTGGGTGTCACCACCCTGTACGTGACCCACGATCAGACCGAGGCTCTGACCATGGGTGATCGTATCGCCGTCATCAAGCTCGGCATTCTGCAGCAGGTCGGCGCTCCGACTGAGCTGTACGATCGTCCGGCCAACGTCTTCGTCGCTGGCTTCATCGGCTCCCCGTCGATGAACATCAACACCCACCCGGTGGTCAACGGCAAGGCAAAGATCGGCGAGGACACCGTGGATCTGCCGACTGAGGCCGTCAACAAGCTCACCGCCGAAGACAACGGCCAGATTGTGGTCGGCTTCCGTCCGGAAGACGCCTCCTTGGCTGCCCCGGATGAGGCCAACGCCTTCTCCCTCAAGGTCATGAACGTTGAGGATCTGGGCTCCGACGGCTACATCTACGGCAACATCATCACCGATGGCTCCGCTGCTGAGGCGTCCACCATGATGTCCGATCAGAACAAGCTCACCACGATCCGCGTGAACCCGCGTGCTCTTCCGAAGGTCGGCGATACCGTCAAGATCAAGATCGACCCGTCCAAGATGCACCTGTTCGCTCCGTCCACCGAGCTGCGTCTGAACTGAGACGATAACGAGTAACCAACCGTCGGGCGTTCCTTATGGAACGCTTGGCGGGTGGTTGAACCAATACTTGGCGGATGTGCAAACGTCCGTCAACCATTAAACGAGACATTCTCTTTCCTCTCTTATTGTCTCGTTGGAAAAGCCCCGCGTTGGTGCGGGGCTTTTCTTTTCCCGCTGTTCTCATCGTGACACTCGTAGTCCCTTTGCCGCCTGCCGTGGGTAGGTCAGCGGGTAAATTGAAGAGCTATGGAATCACATGAATTGCCACAGATGGATCCCCGTGTGCTTAAGGCCACTTCCGTGAAGGCCGAGGACCCCGCAGCGCAGAGCCCGGAGCCGCAGGCGTTGAAGATCACCGCCGCGAGTTCGAATCCGAAGATGTTCACGCTGCCGTGGGAGAAGCCGCTGGCAACATGGCCTGAGGACCTGCTGGTCAACCTGCCGCGAGGCATCTCCAGGCACGTGGTGCGTTTCGTGCACGTGGGCGACGAAGTCTACGCCATGAAGGAAATCACACGCAACGTGGCGGAACGCGAATACGAGCTGCTGCGCCGACTGCAGAAGCTGGAACTGCCTACCGTGCAGCCGATCGCCGTGGTCACCGGCCGCCATAATGCGCAAGGTGAGCCGCTGGAAGCCATCCTGGTCACCAAGCATCTGAAATTCTCGCTGCCGTACCGCGCGCTGTTCGCCCGCAACCTGCGTCCCGACACCGCCGAACGACTCATCGACGCGCTTGCCGTGCTGATGGTGCGTCTGCACCTGGCCGGCTTCTATTGGGGCGATGTGTCCCTGTCTAACGTGCTGTTCCTGCGTGACGCCGACGCTTTCTCCGCGTTCCTGGTGGACGCCGAAACCGGCGATCTGCAGGTGAACCTCACCGAAGGCCAGCGTGAATACGATGTGGATTTGGCCCGTACGAACATCATCGGCGAACTGATGGATCTGTCTTCCGGCGCATTGCTGCCGAGCAACGTGGACGAAATCGAAATCGGAAACCGCCTGGTGGACCGCTACCATTCGCTGTGGAGCGCGCTGACCGACACCGACAAGTTCAGCCCGGACGAGATGTGGAAGATCGAAAAGCGCGTCAATAAGCTCAACGAACTGGGCTTCGACGTGGACGAGCTGGAAATGAAGACCGCCGAGGACGGCAAGCGCGTGCTGGTGCGTCCGCGCGTGGTGGACGCCGGCTACGCCAACCGCAAGCTGCTGCGACTGACCGGTCTTGACGTGCAGGAGAACCAGGCCCGCCGTCTGCTCAACGATCTGGACGCCTACCGCACCTCCACGTGGCGTGATGGCGAGGATCTCGAAATCGTGGCCACCGACTGGATGCGCGAGGTGTTCGAGCCGACCGTGCGCATGATTCCGCGCGAATACCGCTCCCAGATCGAGCCGGCGCAGTTCTTCCATGAGGTACTCGACCATCGTTGGTTCCTTGCGGAGAAGGCCGGCCACGACGTGTCCATGACCGAAGCCGTGAAGAGCTATGTGGAGAACGTGCTGCCGCAGTACAAGCTCGATTCGAAGGATGTCGACGCGCTGAACGCCGAGGCCGATTCCGGCGTGATCGATGACGAATACACTTACGGCACCGACGAGGACGGCTACAACCCGGACGATGATCCGGACGCTGCGGTGTGGAGCCATTAGCCGTTAATGGCATATGAAAAAGCTCAAGCCACAAGGCTTGAGCTTTTTCATAAATATCGTAATAAACGATTACTTGGCTGCTGCGGCCTCGCGACGGGCGCGTGCCACGGCATACAACGTGATGCCCGCTGCCACGGAGGCGTTCAGCGATTCGACCATATTCGACATCGGAATGCCGGCGATGGAATCGCACGCCTCTCGTACCAGACGGCTCAGGCCGTTGCCTTCCGAGCCGAGCACAACCACCAGCGGATCGGTTTCGAAGCCGGTTTCGCCGACGAGCGCATCGCCGCCGCCGTCGAGGCCGACGCTGTAGTAGCCGCGCTCCTTCAGGCTTTCGATCGCCTTCGTCAGGTTCACCACGCGTGCCACCGGCATGTGTGCGGCGGCGCCCGCGGACACCTTCCATGCGGCGGCCGTGACCGAAGCGGAACGACGTTCCGGCAGAATCACGCCGTTCGCGCCGAATGCGGCCGCGGAACGGATGACCGCGCCGAGGTTCTGCGGATCGGTGACGCCGTCCAGTGCGATGAACAGCGGACGTGCTGCGATACGCGCGCCCTCCGAAGTGGCCGCTTCCATGGCGCGCGCCTTCTTGTCCGCACGATCCACAAGTTCCGCCAGCGAGGAATACTGGAATGGCTGGGCTTTCAGCACCACGCCCTGATGGTTCGACGAGCGTGCGATACGGTCCATTTCGAGCCTGTCGGCTTCCAGCAGATGCAGTCCGTGGATGCCGGCGAGACGCACGATTTCGCGCGTGCGATCGTCATGCTCGATACGTGCCGCCACATACAGCGTGGTTGCCGGCACGCCACAACGCAGCGCCTCAAGCACCGCGTTACGGCCGATGACCAGATCGTCGGATTCCGAAGTGAACTTCGCCACGCGACGACGTGCCGCCAGTCGCGGATCGGCCATCTTGCGGCGATCCGCCGCCTTCTTCGCCTTGTAAGCCTTGTGATATACGCGATCTTCGGCCTTGGGGGTCGGCCCCTTGCCCTTCAGCGCGTTACGATGCTTTCCGCCCGACCCCTTGGTCGGTCCTTTTTTCATTGCCATAGTTGTCCATTGTCCCAGCACCCCGGGAAAAGGCGGCGGCTTCGCGTCTGCTCGATATTGCTCGATATGATGGCAAGAATGGAGAAGAACAAAGAGATTTTCGGTTTGCCCGTCATGTTCTGGGGCTTGTGGGTCACGCTGCTCATCCTGTGGATGGGCCGTTTCGTCACGTCGTTTCTTTCCATGTACCTCGTCTCCGACATGCATGTGAGCGCGGGCGTGGCTGGCACTATCGTCTCCATGTACGGTTTCGGCGGTATTTTCGGCTGCCTGTACGGTGGTGCGCTGTCTGACCGATTCGGGCGCCCCGCGATGATTGTTATCGGCAATCTCGGTTCCGCGGTGATGCTGGTTTTGTTGGCTTGTATCGGCAATCCTTGGATTATGGCGATTACGTTGCTGATATACGGTGCGATTTCATCTATGCCGACGCCTGCGGTCGCGGCTTACGTTTCCGACGTGGTGCCGTTTCGCAAGCAGAAGCGTGCGTATTCGCTGCAAACATGGGCTGCGAATTTCGGCTTCGCTATCGGCCCGATCATCGCCAACCAGCTTGTCAAAATCTCCTATTCGCTGATGTTCTATGCGGAAGCGGCTGTGTTGGTATTCGCTACGTTGCTGATGATGGCATTCTTCAAAGAGGCCGGGCTGGGCGTGCACGGTGTCGGACGGTCTGTGAAACGCTCCGTGGAACAACCTGTGGAACGTTCTGGCACTGCGCAAACGGCTCAATCGCAGCAATCGAAATTCTCCATTTGGCGCAGCTATCGTCGTGCCTGCACCGACAAAGCGCTCATGTCGATGGTGGTGCTGATGTTCCTGTACACGCTGGCGTATTACCAGATCGTCAGCGGACTTCCGATTTCGATGACGCAGATTGGGCTTGGTACGGACGAATATTCCAGCCTGCTGACCATCAACGGAGGCATTCTGTGTTTGCTGCAGATTCCTGCGATCGCGCTGTTCCAGCGGATGAGCAACACCCGTGTGCTGGTGCTGGGCATGTCCATTACCGCGGTTGGCTATGCGTTCCAAATCGGCGCCGATTCGTGGGTGACGTTCGCGATTGCGACCGTGCTGTGGACGCTCGGCGAGCTTGGCACATTCCCGATTGCCGCTACGACGGTGGCGAATATCGCGCCGAAGGATGTACGCGGCACGTATCAGGGCTTGTACAACCTGGTGTGGTCGCTATCCAACGCGTTTTCGCCGCTTGTCGGAGGCTGGATTTTGAACGCGTTCGGCAGTCACGTGCTGTGGACCTGCTGCACGGTGATGTTCGTAATTGTGGCGATTGGTTTCTACGTGACGCGCGGCCCCCGCGAACGCGCCGCAGCCCGCAATCTTGCGATGGAGGAACTGTAGCGGTTGCGCTGCGCAGGTGGCGTGCGGTAGATACGTCACCGAACTTGCCAGACAACTTAACATAACTTAACAGCAACTTCGCATCTGTTAAGTTCGCTGGTAAGTTGCTGTTAAGTTCGTGCGAAGTTGACGGAAAGCGATGTATTGGTGTGATTGTGTGGCACAAATAATGGACATTGCCGGCAAGACAGGGGTGCATGTGCGCGTATGAAAAAGCGGGAGGCCGCGATTCGGTTGGAATCGCGGCCTCCCGCTATGCGATTTAAAAAATCGGAAAGAAGAGAATCGGTGCCGCAGCGTTCGCTGCGGCGGTGCCTTGCCTCACGCGGTCTGTTTCAAAGAGATGGCCTGACGCGGTTCGGCTTGCCTTCCTGCTTGAAGGTCTTACTTGTTGAGGACCTTCTTCATCAGATCAGCGGAAGCCTTGGCAAGTGCGAACTGGCCGAAGCCCGGATCGATGGAAGCGAGGTTGGAGTTGAGGATCTGGTTGAAAGTGTCGTTGTTCTTCATGATGTTTCCTTTCGGACGACCGCCTGGTTTCTTGCTTCTTTTTTCTTCTCTACATCGTGCGGTGCGTCGCTATTGTGTTGTTTTTCTTGTTCTTCGTTCTTCTGTTGTTTTTCTGTTGTGCCTTTACTATACGCACGTCGGTATGCGTCTGGCATGCCGCAATCGTCATTTCTATTGTAAAATCATCGGGTTATCTTGAAGAAAATGTGATTACTGTGCCCGCATAACAACACAATCGCCGTATCGTACGCTGACACGAGACGGAACATATCCATTCCCATGTCAACGCACGATACGGCGATATCGGCGTAAATCAGCGGAATAATCGTAAATCAGCGGGGCTGACGGAAGTGACGGTCACCGATTGGATCGAACGGCGTGTGCGGTTCAAGCTGGTACCAGTATGCCACCGACGCGACGTCATCCTGCCGCTCGAAATTGCCGGCTTCCTCGGTGCCGATCTGCTGCCAGGTGACGCGCAGGTCAGAATCGAAATAAATCGGATCCGGAATGTGCCAGCGGTACAGGCCGCGCATGACGGGTGTGGCCACATCCCAGTAGTCGCTTTCGCGGTGCGCGGCAAGACGCTGCGAATAGAACGGGAATCCCAGGTACGGTCCGGTGAACGTGTTCTCGCGCATGCGGCCATGCTCGTCGAAGTCGGCGAAGCTCCACGCGCCGCCGAAGTAGTCTTCCGCTCCGGTGCTGCACCACGTCGGGTACTGTTCATCGCCGTCGATGTACATCTTGACTTCGCCTTCGCCCCACCAGCGGCTTTCCAGCGCGGTCAGCGCAAGGTAGGTGCCGATGTACGCGCCATGGCCGTGCACATTGTCGAGAATCGTGTAGTCACGGGCAATTTCGGTGACGCGTTCGCGGCGCCACTGCGCATGGAAGCGCATCGCATCGGCTGGCAGCGCGTCGTATTCCGTGTAGTCGATTTGGTAGAAGAAGGCCGGCACGTCCTCGTTGTGATCGTTGCGCAGCACAATGCGCGCGTGCTCGAACGGCATGGCGAAATAGCAGTTGAAACCTCGATTTGGCACCACCATGATCGGGATGGAATTGATACGGCAGGCCTGTGCGTGACCGCAGCAGAAGAAATCGCCGATCGGGCACTGCACGGACGGCGTCTCCTCGCCATCCCAATAGAATTCGAGGATGAGATTGCGCAGTACGTTCGGACCGGTCGGGGAAGTGCGGTCGGTGACCGTCATCCAAATGTGGCGAATCACGCCCGGGCCATCGACGTCCATCAGCGTGACCGAATCGCCCGCCTTGATCGTCTGGATGCAAGGGCTGCCCTTACGTGACGGGCCGAGCGCGCTGGCAGCGGTGGCTGCAGTGCCCTTGCCGCCGGTCGGGTTTTCGGCGTTGACGCAACGTGTACGGCCGTGGTCCGCGGCGATTGCCAGCGAATCTAGGACGCCGTTGCCGAAGCCGGAAGTAGTCATAGTGTTCATTGCTATTCTCCTTTTCCTTCTGGAACGTGTCTTTCGGTGCGTTCCACAGTTATTCTGTTGAAACGTTTCGATTGTCCGTATGAAATTATGTTGCTGTCTTACGGTCGTCGGTTGGCTGCCTTGCCATCTGGCAATCGCAAGAAAATCTATATTGCTTCGCCGGACCCCGCTTCCGCGACGGACCCGCGATGCTTTACCGCGGGATCGATGAGCTTGACGGAGCCCTTGATATTGGTGTGCTCCTCAATGGCCGAAACCAGCAGATTCATGGCTTCAGTGCACAACTCTTCCGGCATAACCGGCATTTCAGAGACGAGGAAGCGTGTCGGCTCGCCTTCGAAATATGTGCCACACGACAGCACCGAAACGTCCTGCGGAATCGTCATTCCATTGTCGTGCAGCTCCACCAACACTTGGCTGAGCACGCCCGCATTCGCCTGGTTGATGATGGCGGATGGGCGGTCGGGCCGCGCGAAAATGGTGCGGACGAACCGCTTCGCATCGAAACTATCTTCCTCGTAATGCTCGGATTCGATGATTGTCATGCCACGCTCCTTCGCGTGCGCCAGCAGGCTTTCGCGGAAGAGGATGACGTAACCGGAACGGCGGTCGTAATCGGATTCGTTGTTGCGCAGGAACGCGACGGTGCGATGCCCCTTTTCGTACAGAAAATCGACGGCCTTGCGGCCCATCAGCGCGAAATCGATGTCCACGCAGGCGCAGCCGGCATGCGATGACGGATAACCAATCGCCACGCACGGCTTGGGGAAGGTCATGGCCGCGGCCGCACGTTCGTCGTCCTGTTCGACGTCAAGCAGGACGACGCCATCGACGAGATTGCTTTGCGTCACGCGACGAATGTCTTTCGTGGCGTCCGGGCCGGTCAGCAACATCACGTCATAGCCAGCGTTCCTTGCGGCCCATGCGGTGTGCAGAAAGTAGGCGTTGTAGCGGGCTTTGTTGATGTCGCCGCGAATCGGGGAGCTCAGCGCGATGAGCTGGTTGCGCATGCCGCGCATCTTGCGGGCGCTGGCGTCCGGAGTGTAGCCGAGCTTGTCTACGGCAGCCATGACTTTTTCGGTGGTTTTCGCGGAAATCGAACGCTTGCCGGACAGCACGTAGGAAACGGTGCTGGCGGATACTCCGGCTTCGCGGGCGACGTCTTTGATGCCTGTCATTCAGCTCGCTTTCTGTGGTTGTTCCGTACTGTGCGCGTCTGTGCGTCGAATCGTTTCGTCGAAACGTTTCACCTAGCATAACGCAGCGTTACGATTGCTGTCAATCTTCCGTTGCGTCTTTGGTTTCGTATCGTATTTTGCCGGCGATGCGGGGCGGCATAAAGAAAAAGTCGCACGATTCGGCGTCTGTATCGAAACGCCGAATCGTGCGACAGAAAAAGGCAATGCGACCGGTGGTGTGGCCGGCGTTGCGATTGCGGGAAATCAGCCCTTCTTGCCCACCTTGCCGAACGTGAACGCGCGGACGATCGCCACAATGCCGAGCACCACCAGCGCGCAGCCGCCGAAGATGATCATCCAGCCGGTGGACGCCACCGGGCAGAACAGCATCACGCAGCCAGCGATAATCGAAATCAGCGCGTAAATCACAGCCCATGCGGAACTGGGCATACGCCACGATTCCACCAGCGCCATCACGCCTTCCATCATCCAGCCGACGCCCACCACCATGGTGACGACCACTGCCAGCGTCGCGCCGGACAGCGCCGAATTCTTCAGCATGACCACGCCGCCGACGGACAACAGCAGGCCGACCAGAATATCCAGCACACGCCAGCCGCCCGGCAGACCGAGTTCCACGATCGCCGTGACGATACGAACCACGCCGGAAACCACGAAATACGCGCCCAACGCGATCGCTGCGATTTTAAGCGTCGCACCCGGCCAAATAAACAGCGCCAAGCCGAGTACGATGGCGATCACGCCGATGATGCCGTACGCGCCGCGAATCGCGTTCTTCGCACGCTGCGGCAGCCACGATTCCATCAGTTTGAAGGGGCTTACGGGCTTCCATTCGCCGTTGGAATCGTTCGGATTGGGTTGGCCGGGACCGTATGGATAGCCATACGGATAGCCGTAAGGATTATCGAAATAACGCGAGGTTTGCGCGTCGTCCTGTCCGCCGCTTTGCGGGTTCGGATTCATGTTCGGGTTGCTCATAATGTCCCCCTTTTTTCTTTGAGATGCGCCTTAAAACCACTGTTGTTTTAAAGTCGTGTCTCATATTTTAGTCATCATGTCCAATTTCAGCTTTCAACAAAACGCCGAAAACTGTACGGCAAGGCGCAGGACGCACTGCACTGCGCGACGTAAGGCAGCGGGGAAGAAGGACGTGGCGCGACCGGCGATTGTCTCGCAGGCCGCGCCACGTTGCGTAAGTGCGGATGTTGCTGATGTGCGAATACGCTTCCACAACATCCGCGCGAACCTAGAACAGCTTGAGCTGAACGTTGAGGCTGAGCGGCTGGTCGGCGGGCAGCTGGTACTGCTCATGCACCGGCGACATCCACGAATCGTCGCCGCCGACGCCCATTTGCGCGGCCAGCAGACGCAGGAACATGTGACGCGGCTTCGGCAGCTCATCCTGATGCAGCGCCTCTTCCAGCATCGTGCTCGAATACGGCAGTAGGCTCATCGCGAACGGCTTTGCGCCGGCACCGCGCTTCACGCGCACACCGTGGCCGGAATCGTCCGTGATCTCCGCCCAACGCACATCCTCATGATTGCCGGTTTCCTGCGGCAGCAGGTACGGCGCGCAATCATCGCCAGCCGTCGTGCTCCATACACCCAGCTTCGCGTGCCTGCGGTCGGCGTACGTCTCTTCCGGACCGGCGCCGTAGAATCGCAGGTTCGCATATTCCACCGGCAGCGCCCATTCGATACCGAACGCCGGAATCGTTGGCAGATCGCCGTTCTTCTCGCCTGGATACTCGACGTCGAGCGAAACGAGGCCGGCCGTGTCGGCAACGTAACGGACCGTCACTTTCGTGCGCTGCGGAATCGCCAATTCGTACGTATACGTGGCTTCCACGGCATTTTCTCCACGATTTGCGATCGCGCAGTCGACGCAACGCGCATACTTTCCTGCGACCGCCCACGCGGCACGTTCGAAAGCGTGTCCAGCACCGCGATCGTTGTCCGTCAGCGGACGGAACGTGGTGATCGACGGGCGGCGCAGCACGAATTCGCGCTCGCCGAACGTATATGAAACCATACCCCCTTGTGTGCGGGAGAACAGTGCTTCACGACCCTGTCCGCGCACGCCGGCGTTCCAGCGGCCAAGGGTGACGGTGCCGTCGGCCGGAGCTCCGGCCGCGTCAACGGCATCTGCAGTGGTCTTCGCACCTGCCACCACGCACTGGCCGAACGCCAGCTCGTAGCCGGCCGGTGCCCAATCGCAAGCGTTGCCAAGCTGCTGCGATACCTCCAAAACCAGCTCTTCGGCGTTGCTGCGGTAGTCATCAACCGGCCAATCGACTTCGAATGAAGCGCTCTCGCCGGCGGCCACGTCGAAACGGCGCGTAGTCGACCATACCGGCTTGCCGTCGGCCAAAATCCGCAGCACGAAGCGATAATCGCCCGTAGACACGAACAGATTGTCGTTCGTAATACGCGCTTCATCGACCGAAACCGCAATTTTCACGTTCGCATACAGCTGCTTGACTTCCTGCGCTTTCGGCGAGGGGGTGCGGTCTGCGAACAGCAGGCCGTCGCCGGAGAATTCGTAATCGCTTGGACGATCGCCGAAATCGCCGCCGTAGCACATGCGTGTCGTGCCGTCGGGCAGCTTGGTCTCGATTGCCTGGTCGATGAAATCCCAAATGAAACCGCCCTGGTACATCGGGTAGCGTTCCAACGCCGTGTATTCGTCCATATTGCCGCACGAATTGCCCATTGCGTGCATGTATTCGCAGGAAATGTACGGCTTCTTTGGACCGTCCGTATGTGCCGGGCTGCCGTCGTTCAGATAGCGTTCGATTTCGTCAGCATGCGCGTACATACGGCTTTCGATGTCCGTCACATCCTCGAATTCGCGCATGTGCACGGAACCCTCGTAATGTACCGGACGATTCGGATCAATCGTGTGCGCGTGGCGATACATCGCACGAAAAACCTCGCCCGCGCTCGACTCGTTGCCAAGCGACCAGATCAGCACGCTCGGATGGTTGTAATCGCGGCGCATCATGCTGTTGATGCGGTCCACGCACGCGCCCTCCCATTCGGGGCGGCTGCCGGGGATGCCGTCTTCAGGACGCTCGACATTGTTTGCCACCCACGTGCCGTGCGTCTCCATATTCGTCTCGTCGATCAGATACAGACCGTACTCGTCGCACAGGTCGTACCAATACTCCTGGTTGGGGTAGTGGGAGGTGCGGATGGCGTTGATGTTGTGCCGCTTGCAGAAGACCACGTCGGAAAGCATGTCCTCGCGGGTGATCGCACGCCCGCGCTTCGCGTCGAATTCGTGGCGGTCCGCGCCCTTGAACACGATGCGCTTGCCATTGAGCGTCATAATGCCGTTTTCGATGCGGAATGTGCGGAAGCCGATCTTCTGCGTCACGGTTTCGATGATGGCGCCGTCATGTCCGACGACGCGTACGGTCAGCGTGTACAGCGTCGGCGATTCCGCGCTCCACGGCGCGATGTTCGTCATTTTGCCGGAATTAAGGGCGATTTCGCCGTTGCAGGCCTGCGTTGATTCCCATACGACATTTCCGTCGCCGTCGCGCAGCGTGCTTTCGATAGTCATCGCGTCGGCGGGGTTGCGCAAGGTGAGTGCCGCGTTGAGTTCGGCGGTGTCGGCCGTACCGGCGGTGTCGGCTGCGGTGTAGTCGGCTTCAAGCTGCACGGTTTCGACGTGCGTATGCGGCTGGGCGGCGAGCTCGACGGTGCGGAACAGGCCGTGCAGTCGCCAGAAATCCTGGTCTTCCAGCCAAGAGGCGCTCGAATATTCGTAGCAGGCGACGGTGAGCGTATGCTCGGCTTCGGGGGATTCGGCGGCGTTGCCATTGCCGTTTCGCAGCGCTTCCGTCACATCGAATTCGCTCGGCGTGAATCCGTCCTCGCCGTAACCCACGAACGTGCCGTCAAGCCATACGTAGATCGCGGTGGCGGCACCGTGGAAGGTGAGGCTGACCGTGCCGTCGTTTTCCAGCGTGCGCGCAAGCTGCGCGTCGAGCGCGAATCGACGGCGGTAGATCGCCACATGGTTGTTTTCCGGAATATTTGGCGCCTGCGGATCCTCGTGACCGTCCCACGGATATTGGATGTTGACGTACTTGTTCTTGAGATAGCCGGCCATCTGCAAGTGGCCCGGCACCTCGATCGCGCCGAAATCGCCATCCTCGAAATCGACGGCCGCGAACGGAGCGCTTTCCACGTCCACGTTGCGCGCTTGTTCGATACGAACCTTCCATTCGCCGTCGAGGCTCTGCTTCGGCTCGCTCGTCTCGCCGATGACATATCGGTGGCTGGAATGTGCCGGCTTGCGGTTCGCTGCGAACACCGTCGGATCGGTGAGCCAGCTTGCACTTGCCGTGGTTGCATGTACGATTGCGAGTTCGGCTGTATCTGCCATCTTGCATCCCCCTGTATTACTTGGTGTCACTGCATCGTTGCGGTTGCGCCGTGCGATGTTGCACGACCGTTTAGTAATGAATTTTACTAACTACCGATAATATATCACACTTCATGGTATCGTGCATCCGTCGCGTGCCATGCATCGTTCCGCCACATGTCCATTTTTCACACGCCGAGGATGTGCGATAATAACAGGATGCACCGATGGCGTCCGCCCGGTGCCCACAACCGCGCAGCGTTGCCTCGCCTTTGCAAAATGCTTGCGATTCCGCGGATTTTCGATTTCCGCGATTCGAGGCATACGTAAGACGGGGGAGAGCTGACTACTCCGCGGCGCTCCCAAGGAGATCACCATGGATGATCGCAAGAAAGATCAGTCCATCCAGTCCCATGCCAATTTTGACGGCGATTCCGCTACGGGCGATCGCACGCAGATTCGGCAGGATCAGCAAAACCAGCAGCCGCCACAAATCGACCCGTCGCTTGCCGACGCGCAAGCCGTGGCCGCATCGCTCGGCGTCGATCCGAACACCGGTCTGAGCCAAGCCGAAGCTGAACGCCGACTCGCGCAATACGGGCCGAACGAGCTCGCATCCGCACCACCCGTGCCAAAATGGAAGAAGTTCCTGGCGCAGTTCAAAGACCCCCTCGTCTACCTGCTGCTCGCTGCCACCGGCATCTCGCTCATCGCATGGTTCATCGAAAAAGCCAACGCTGCGCCAGGCGCGGAAGGCGGCGAAATACTGCCGTTCGACGCCATCGTCATTGTGCTTATCCTTATCGTCAACGCGGTACTCGGCTACATTCAGGAATCGAAAGCGGAAGAAGCCGTCGAAGCGCTCTCCCAAATGACCGCGCCGCAAACCAACGTGCTGCGCGACGGCAAAATCGCACGCATCAACACCGTCGACGTGGTGCCGGGAGACATGGTCGTGCTCGGTGAAGGCGACTCCATTCCCGCCGACGGACGTCTGCTCGCCGCCGCCAGCCTGCGCGTGGCGGAAGCGAGCCTGACCGGCGAAAGCGTACCGGTCGGCAAGAACGTTGACACACTTGCCGAAGCCAAGGCCTTGGGTGATCGCGCCAATATGGTGTTCAACGGCACGTCCGTGACGCAAGGCACCGGCCGTGCCATCGTCACCAGCACCGGAATGCGCACGCAGGTCGGTAAAATCGCGGACCTTCTGCAGGCCACGGATGATGATGACAGTCCGCTGCAGAAGGAAATGAACTACGTTTCCAAGATTCTCGGCATCGCGGTGTGCATTATCGCGGCGGTCGTGCTGGTGGCGCTTGCACTGACCGAAGGCTTCAACGACATCCACGACGTAATCGATTCGCTGCTGCTATCCGTTTCGCTGGCCGTCGCGGCCGTGCCGGAAGGGCTCGCCGCGATTCTGACAGTCGTGCTCGCGCTCGGCGTGCGCCGCATGGCCGAACATCATGCGATCGTCAAGAAACTGCATTCCGTGGAAACGCTCGGTTCCGCGTCGGTGATCTGCTCCGACAAGACCGGCACGCTCACCCGCAACGAGATGACGGTGGAGCGTGTGGTCACCCCGAGCGGCGAGGTGCAGCTGACCGGCACCGGCTATGCGCCAGAAGGCAGAATGGTTGCGATTTCCGATGCCGGGCTTACATCCACCCCGTCGCTCGCGCAGGAAGCGGCACAGCTTGAAGCCGTCGCCACGCTCGCAGTGGGCGCGCTGGCCAACGACGGCGAACTGCGCGAAAACACAGGTGCCGGCGATGGTTCCGCTGCTTCCGACATAACGTGGGAAGCCGTCGGCGACCCGACCGAAGTGTCGCTTATCGTCGCCGCACGCAAGGTGAAGGCCGATCGCAAATACGCCAACTACACGCGCATCGGCGAGATTCCATTCACCTCCGACCGCAAACGCATGGCCGTCGTCGCGCAGGACAACGCCGATGCCGGGCGTCTCACCGTCTTCGCCAAGGGTGCCCCCGATGTACTGCTCGGCTACTGCAGCCGCATCGCGGTCAACGGTGCCGTACGACCGATGACGCAAGGCGATCGCCAGCAGATCCTCGCCGCCGTGGAACGCCTGTCCGCCGAAGCGTACCGCACGCTGGGCCAGGCGTACCGGCCACTCGGCACCGCGTCGCTCGCCGCAGTGCCGGGCGTGCGCATCAACGCCGCCGGTCACGTCGCCGACATCGCCGACCAAAGCGATGTGCTGGAAAGCGACTTGATCTGGGTCGGCATGGTCGGCATCATCGATCCGCCGCGTACCGAAGTGCGCGATTCCGTCGCCGAAGCGCATCGCGCCGGCATCCGCACCGTCATGATTACCGGTGACCATCCGCTTACCGCGGCACGCATCGCCAGCGATCTGGGCATTATTGAAACGGACGGAGACGGCAGCTCGGTCGGCAGCGCCGACCTTAGTAGCAAAGTGCTCACCGGCGTTCAACTCGACGAGCTGCCGGACGAGCAAGCGTTCGACAAGGCCACCCGCGAAATCTCCGTGTACGCGCGCGTTGCGCCGGAACACAAGCTGAAAATCGTCGAATCGCTGCAACGGCAAGGCAATATCGTGGCTATGACCGGCGACGGCGTAAACGATGCTCCCGCCGTCAAAACCGCGGACATCGGCGTCGCGATGGGCATCACCGGTACCGAAGTTACCAAGCAGAGTGCCAAGATGATCCTCGCCGACGACAACTTCAGCACCATCGTCGAGGCGGTGCGCGAAGGCCGTGGCATTTTCGACAACATCCGTAAGTTCCTGCGCTATCTGCTGAGCTCCAACGTCGGCGAGGTGTTCACCGTCTTCGGCGGTGTGATGCTCGCCGGATTCCTCGGCATCACCCAGCCTGGCAGCCAAGGTGTCACCGTGCCGCTGCTCGCCACGCAGCTGCTGTGGATCAACCTGCTTACCGACGCAGCTCCGGCGCTCGCCATGGGTGTCGACCCGTCCACCGACGACGTGATGGCACGCAAACCGCGCAAACTCACCGATCGCGTGATCGACGGACAGATGTGGGGCGACATCATTTTCATCGGTTTGATTATGGCTGCCGTCACGCTGATTGGCATGGACATGCACCTCGCCGGAGGTCTGTTCACGGACCGTTCCGTGGATGCTGTCGGACATGATGCGCAAATGACTGAGGCGCGCACGATGGGCTTCACCATCCTTGTGTTTGCGCAGATGCTCAACGCGCTGTGCTCTCGCTCGCACGACCAATCGGTGTTCGTTGGACTGTTCGCTAACAAATGGCTGTGGGGTGCGATTGCGTTGTCTGCGCTGTTGCAGGTGGTGGTGATTTACGTGCCGTTCCTCAACACCGCGTTCGGCACGATGCCGCTGTCCGCCGGCGCATGGGCCGAATGTCTTGGGCTGGCGATGGTTGTGCTCGTCGCGTCCGAGTTGCGTAAGTGCGTTCTACGTGCGATGCGTGAGTAGCCTGTCGTTTTCCGGCCTCCAATCCGCATTTTGCTGTGTCGTGAGCCGTTGCAGCGGCAAAATGCGGATGGGTGCTCGTTGCGTCCGTCTTATAGCGCCGCCGCGCTAGACTGGATTGCGATTGGCGGGCGCGCATTGGTTGCGCGTCCGTTCGTATGACGATTGTTCCGGCGTTTTTTGGAGGAATTTCGATGCTGCTGTCCGATCGCGACATTCTCGCCGCACAGGCCGACGGTCATATCTCACTCGATCCGTGGACCCCGGAGATGGTGCAGCCGGCATCGATTGACGTGCGATTGGACCGTTTCTTCCGTTTGTTTAACAATCATGCGTACACGTACGTGGATCCGGCTGAGAATCAGGGCGAACTGACCGAACAGTTCGAAGTCAAACCGGACGAACCGTGGATCCTGCACCCGGGCGAGTTCGCGCTCGGGTCCACATGGGAGTATGTGAAGCTCGATGCATCCATCGCGGCTCGTCTTGAAGGCAAAAGCTCGCTCGGTCGTCTCGGCATCCTTACCCACTCCACCGCGGGCTTCATCGACCCTGGCTTTGAAGGTCATATCACGCTGGAATTGTCCAACGTGTCGACACTGCCGGTGAAGCTGTGGCCGGGCATGAAGATCGGCCAGATGTGCTTCTTCCAGCTGAGCTCGCCGGCCGAGCATCCGTACGGTTCCGCCACGACCGGTTCGCACTATCAGGGCCAGCGCGGTCCGACCCCGAGCCGTTCCTACGTGAACTTCTACAAGGCCGACATCACCGACTAATCCGACTGTTCTAACTGACCCGGATCTACAGGATGCCCGGCGCGATGTTGTGCGCGGCAAGCCAATCGCGCAAATCGCTGAACTCCTCCATACTTACGGAATGGTCGAGCCCACGATAGCTTTTCTCCGTAAGGAACGTGTGCTCGTCCAGCCACGCGGCGGTCGCGAACAGTTCCGGCATGGGAATCACGGTATCGTTCTTGCCATAGCCGAAGAACGTCGGAATGTTGAGTTCAGCCACGCGATCGTCCGCCGGCGCGGTTCCCGCAACAGTGCCGGGCGCAAGAAAACCGGACAACGAAATCGTCGCCGCGTAGCGTTCCGGGTGCACGCGCAGCAAGTGAATCGCCAGCAGACCGCCCTGCGAAAAACCAATCGGCACCACGGCACGGTCGTCGGGAATGTTCGCCGAAACCCAATCGTCGATTGCTTTCGCTGCGGCGAATGCGTCACGGTCCAAATCCTCGCCGGTATCCACACAATCATGCAGCCACGAGTACGCGCCGGGTGCAAAGCGGCCAGCCGGCTGCAACGTCAGCGGCGCGCGCAACGAGGCGAAATCGTTGTATGGCGCGACGTAGCGCATCATGTCGGCCAAGTCCGTCTCGTTCGACCCCCAGCCGTGCAGACACAGGAACAACGGTCGTTTCGGCGCGGTGTTGCCGCCGCCGCGCGAATACTGCACATGCGTGATTTGCAGCGGTTCACCGAAACGTCCCGGCACCACGTCCGATTCGCGGCCGATCAGCTTGGTCTTATTATTGCTGTCTGCGCTGCCTGTTGTGTTTTCGATTGCGTCGCTCATGATTTCCAATATAGCGTGCGATTGTGGCGTACGCTCGCAGTGCGAAAAGATCCGTGAAAAGGGACGTGAAACAAGCCGTGAAACAAGCCGTGAAACAAGCTGGGAAAGGGAGGCGAAGCAAGCGGCGAAAAAAGAAGACCCCGGCGGGATCGGCCACCGGGGAGAGAAAGGAGAGAGAAGAAGAAAGGGTTCAATTGTCGGGAACTTTAAGGTTCCTGGTCGGC
>OMDE01000216.1_pt1 | contig 18647 bp, 10 predicted proteins | sample 1645171 | NCBI WGS metagenome assembly OMDE01 (sample SAMEA103958129, study PRJEB25191) | human gut metagenome
AAAGGAAAAGAAGGCTGCCCGGCGGGCGGCCTTCTCTGCAAATCAAAAACCGATTTTCATAAAGCGAAGCAAGTACACAGCGTCTGTAGGGGCCGATGCCCACATCGGCCCGGCAGAGCGCACCGTTTTTACGAAAATCTTCGGCGAATTTGTAACTGCCTCACGGGCCGATGTGGGCATCGGCCCCTACAGTCAAAGCGGAAGGCGCGTGCGAATTCGCCGCAAAACTCCAGCCAGCGGTTGTATTCCGTGCGGGCGGACAGAGTCGTCCGCCCCTACAGGCAAGCTGGAAGCGCTGTATCATAAAACACAGATGTTTTACCGGATCATATCCAGCAGCGCCTCCGGCGAGACATCCTCCGTAATGCCGAAGCGGAGCATGGCGTAAAGCGTCTGCGGCAGGCCCTTGACGACGGTGTTGACGCCAGGATTGGTCGAGAGCGTCACGTGCACGCCGAGAGACTGGAGCGTGACCTGCGCCAGCGTGGAATACTGTCCGGCGGGATATGCCAGCACGTCGACCGGCCGGCCCGTTGCGTCCTCCAAGAGTGCACGGCTGCGCGTAAAGTCCTCCGTCAGCGCCTGCACGTAGGCCTCTTCGCTTTCGCTGGAAAGCTGGAGAATGTTCTCCCGCACGGCGGAGCCTGTCTCATACGGCGGCCACTGGTGCATATCATACGTGTGGCTCTGGATGGAAATGAGGCCGGACGCGGTCATTTCCGCCGCCTCAGCCGCGCCGAAGTGCGGCGTGATGGCATAGTCCGTATCCTTGTAATGATCCGTTCCGAACGAAACGCCGATGGCGAAGATCGTCGCCTTCATGCCGTATTTCCGCAAAATCGGATAGGCCAGCGTGTAATTGCTCCTGTATCCGTCGTCAAAGGTAATGACGACCGGCTTCTCGGGAAGCGGCTCGCCCCGCAGGACATACGCCTGCAGCTCGTCGAACGAGACGCCGGTATACCCGGCCTCGGAAAGCGCCCGGATCTGCACCTCAAACTGCTCCGGGGACACCATTTCGCTGTTCGTCACGTCCTCGGACAGATGGTGGTACATGAGTATGGGCACCTGCGTGCTGATCTCATCGGCCGAAAGCGCCGCCGGGGACAGGACGTTCAGGAAATAATCCTCCGGGGTGTCGGCGGTCACATAGGTTCCGAAATCGTCCGGGATCCAGAGATCTGTGCGGCCTGTCATGCGGGCGCAGATCATCTCGCCGACGTTGTTGCGGAAGTGCGTGCCGTCGTAGAAATAGCGCATCTCGCAGCCGACGCTGCTGGACGAAAAATCCCAGAACGGCGTGACCTGTGCCAGCGAGCGGTAAAACTGCGCGACGGTTTCCGGTTCATAATTTTTCAGATACTCAGCATATACCGGCCCGGCCGCGACGGTGAGGTTCACACCCGCTTCCTCGCACAGGGTCTTGATCGCCGCGACGCTCTGCATACACTGCTCCGTGTACGGAAGCGAGAGCGTCTGGTGCGGATAGTCGGCGAAGACGGGGTAGCTTTCGAGATAACGCTCCTCGCTGCCGATCGGCTCTGCGTCGCGCACACGCTTGTCATAGCAGCCTGTCCGCTCGTCAAACACGTCGAACGTCTGCGGCAGAATGGTGTCCGTGCGCAGCGCGTTCAGCTTGGCCAGCGCATAGCGCGGGTCGGCGAAGAGATAACGCGTGTAATAGGACAGCACGGACGTGTCCGGGTCTTCCTTATAGTGGAGGTTCTTCGTCAGCCGGTCGGATTCCTCGTCGTAGGTCAGACCGTTGTCGAGATAGACGTTCAGAATGAGGTTTTTGACCTCGTAATGTTCAATCAGATACCGCGCGATCTTTTCGCAGTCGCGCATATCCGCGCCGTACATGATGAGATTGTAAAAGCTTGCGTCATACGCCTCGTTGAACGCGTCTACCGGGAACGAGCTGGTGGACGAGCAGCCGAGGATATAGGAATCGTATTCGTCGTGGTGCTGTTCGAGATAGCTGAACTTCGCCACGCGCGGGTTATTCGTCTCATCGTAGGAGAACCAGGACAGCAGCCTGTCTCCGAACGCGCCGAAGGGATCGGCGGCAAGATTCAGCGCCGCCAGCAGCGCGGCCAGCACAAGGACGGTCACGAGAAAGACCAGCACCCATTTTTTTGAACTCATTCGATCACCGCCTCAGAACTGCGTATAGATAAAGCCCGACGGGATATACCCGGCCCGGAACACGCCGAGCAACAGCACGGCCAGCAGCAGCGCCGTCACGGCAAGCCACTGCACAAAGCCAGGTCTCTTTTCCAGCGCAGCCCGGATCTGCACGCCGCGCTCCTGCAAGCACTCAAGCGTCAGCAAAACGGCCAGTCCCAGCGCGATCACGAGAAAATCCGTCTTTGCAAGGCCGAACGACAAAAGCGTCCCGTCGAGCAGCTGCGACGGCTGCGGATGCAGCACGGTAGTCTTCAAGAACCGGAGCACGCAGCTCAGGCGCGGCGAACGCGTGAAATACCGCCCGATGAACACCAGCAGCATCGTGCGCAGCGTCATGAACACGCGCCATGCGGCGGACTTGTCGTTGATGTGCAGCGCCGCTTTCCAGCGCAAAAACGTCCGCTCCAGCAGGAGCGAGGCCGTAATGAGCACGCCGTTCCACAGGCCGAAGGCAATATAGCGGAAGTTCGCTCCGTGCCAGATGCCGATGATGAGATAGACGATGAACGTCGCGAGCGACGTGGCAAAGATCTTGCCGCCCGTGCCTCTGATGTGTGTGCGGGCCCAGCGGGAGAGTCTGCCGAAGGCTTTCGACAGCGACAGCGGATAAAACACATAGTCGCGCATCCACGTGCCGAGCGTGATGTGCCAGCGCCGCCAGTATTCCGTCAGGGACATTGCGAAGATCGGGCGGCGGAAATTCTCGGCCATGTCGATGCCGAACATCCGCGCGACACCGCGCGTAATATCGATGCCGCCGGAAAAATCGCAGTAGAGCTGGATGCAGTAGAACAGAATGCCGCTGGCAATGACCGCGCCGCCGTAGGGGCAGTTTTCCGTGATGACAGCGTTGACCAGCACGGCGGCCCGGTCGGCAATGACGAGCTTTTTGAAATACCCCCAGAGGCACAGCTGGATGCCGAATTTGAGATCGCGCCAGTCCAGACTGCGCTCTGCTAAAAGCTGCGGGGCAAGCTGGTCGTACCGGCTGATCGGCCCCTGCACCATCTGCGGGAAGAACGAGACGAACAGGCCGTATTTCAGCGGGTTTTTCTGCGCGGGGAGCTTTCCGCGGTAAACGTCGATGACATAGCCCACGCTCTGGAAGATGAAATACGACAGGCCCAGCGGCACGACGAAATCCCACCGGGGAAGCTTGTCCCCGATGGCGGACGGCAGCGCGGAGGCCGTGAAGTTCCAGTATTTCATGAGATATAACAGCCCGAAGCAGAGAACCAGACACGCCGCGCAGATGCGCTTCTTCGCGCGGCGCACAGCGGTCTTTGCGGCCTTATCCGGTGCGGGACGCGCGTTCTGCTTTTCAAGCAGCAGTCCCGCCAGCCACGTGAGTCCCGCGACCAGCACGAGCCAGACGGCGCTTTTGACGCCGCCAACCAGGTAAAAGGCCATGCTCGCCAGCAGCAGCACGACCCACTGCGCCCGCTTCGGAACCAGATAATACAGCACGACGCCTGCCGTGACGAGCCCCACAAAGGGCAGGGAGGCAAAGGACATCTCAGCTCTGACGGCTCTCGATGAGCTCCTCGATGGCTTCGACGCTGTTGAAGTTTTCCGGCGTCAGATCGTCCACGCCAAGCTCCACGTCAAACGCTTCCATCAGCTCCGTCACGACCGCGACGATATCCAGCGAGTCGATCAGGCCGTCGTCGATGAGGGCTTTTTCGTTCTCAAAGTCGATGCCCGGGCAAATCTCCGTCAGGATCTCCATGATCTGCTTTCTCATAGTGTCAAAACTCCTTTATCTATCCCAGCCTCAGCACAACGGACTGCCATCCGTCCGGCTGAAACTGATTTTTTTCATAGAAATGCTCGGCAGGGGCGTTCCCCACCCGCGCCCAGACGGCGCATTTCTGCCCGCCGGTCTTCGCTTCCAGCATGGCCAGCAGCCGCCCGGCGTATCCATGCCCCCGGCAGTCCGCACGGACGGCCAGATGGCGGATCTCGCACTGCGCCCGCCCGGGCGCGTAGTGCAGCAAGCCCGAAATTCCGTCCGCATCCATGAGGCACAGCACCTGCCCGGCGCTGACCGCCTGCCGGAGTTCTTCTTCCGGCGGGATGCAGCCCGTCAGCGGGTCGAACTGCGCAAGCAGAAACGCCCGCACGGCCTCAAAGGAAGCCTCTGACGCAGTTTCCGCGCTATCTGGCGCAGGAATTGCCGCCCGTGTGCGCCGCAGGCGGTGAAAGCACTCCGCAAAGCCGAGCGCGCACAGCGCGTCCTGCGCCCGGCGCATGGCGTCCTGATCTTTTTCCCGGCAGGCCAGCTCCGTGACGAGCGGGAGCGTCTGCCCCGGCAGGAAAAGTTTCGCGCCGGGGTGCAGGTAAAAGTTCAGGAGCCGGTATCCGGCCCGCTGCCGCAGCAGCAGCAAAAAGCCGTCTCCTTCCTCGTAAAAAAGCCCGGCGTCGATCTCACGCTGGTAGTCTGCCGGGGATAAAAAGCAGTTGGTCACCACGCCGCGCCGAAGCTGTGCGGACAGAAGCGGCGCAAGCGCTGCATAGCTTTCAACTCTGCGCATGCAAAAACCGCTCCTTCAGCGCCGCGCGGTCAAGCTTGCCGTTCGCGTTGTGCGGCAGCGCGTCCAGCTTTTCATAGACGTTCGGCAGCATATATTTCGGCAGCGCCGTCCGCAGCGCCTTTGCAAGTGTATTGGTGTCCAGATCGCCCGCATAGACGCAGACGATCCTGTCGCGCATCGCGTCGTAGAAGCAGACGGCGTCGTGCAGGCCATCGACACTGTAGAGCGCCGTTTCAATTTCGCCCAGCTCAATGCGGTAGCCCATGTGCTTGATCTGCCCGTCGCGGCGGGCAAGAAAATAGAAATTCCCGTCCTCCCGCTGCACGGCCATATCGCCCGTGCGGTAGAGAATGTCGCGGTAATCGGGGCAGAGCGGGTTCTGGATAAAGGCGGAATTGGTCTTTTCTGCGTCGGCGAAATATCCCGCCGCAAGTCCGGAGCCGCGCACGCACAGCTCGCCCGTCTCGCCGGGGGCCGCCTCGGTCAGATCGTCCTTTAACAGCAGCAGCTGCATATTGCGGCAGGCCCTTCCGATGGGGACCGGCTCGTCGTCGCGGTACGTGCGCGTCAGGTGCAGCGCGGCGCAGTCGACGGTCGTCTCCGTCGGGCCGTACATATTATAAAGCTCCGCCTCCGGGATCGCGCGCTTCCACATATTCACGTACCGCGCCTGCAGCGCCTCGCCGCCGACGACGATCTTCCGCAGCGCGTGCGGGACGCACTTTTCAAGCGCGCCGGAGCTTGCCGCCAGATGGAACGCGGACGTCGCCCAGTTCACGGCGGTCACGCCGTGCTGGTCGAGCGCCTGCAGCAAAAACAGCGGCAGCGCGAAGAATTTTTTCTCCAGAATCACGCACGCCGCGCCGAGCTTCAGCGTCTGGTACAGATCCTTGCAGGAGGTGTCAAAGTAAAACGGCGACTGATTGCCGAAGACCTCATGCTCCGTATAGCCGCAGAAGTCCGTCAGCCAGTCGGTAAAATCCAGAATGGCGCGGTGGGAGATGACGATGCCCTTCGGCGTGCCGGTCGAGCCGGAGGTGAAGAGCAGGTACACGGGATCCAGATCAATGATCTGCTCGCGCCGGGCCTGCAGAAGCGCATTGTCCGGGGCGGTCTTCTCCGCCTTCTCCAGACACACGAGCGGCGCGCAGTCCGCAAGCCGCTCCGCCTGCGGGCGGCACGCTTCCGGGAAGACGATCGCGCGGGCGTGCACCTGCGCGAGAATGCGGCGCATCCGCGCCTCCGGCATCTGCTCGTCGATGGGAACATAATAATTCCCGCTTTGCAAAACGCCCTGCAGCGCCGCGACGCTCTGCACTGTCCGCCCCGTGAGCACGGCCACGGGCGCGTTTTTGCAGCCCGGAAGCCCGGCCAGAACGGTTCCCAGTGCCCGCGCGTCCTGCAGCAGCTGCCCGAAGGTCAGACTGCCGGAGGCGTCGGAAAAGGCGACCTTGTCCGGGACGCGGGCGGCGGTGCGCTCTAGATATTCAGCGGCGTTTGTCATCGGCATGGACGCATCCTCCTTCAGCTCGGCTTCACACACTTTTGAGAATTTTACCACATACGCACGCAAATGTAAAGGCGGAACGCGCCGCGCATTTTTTCGCCCGCGGCGGTTGAGTCCAGGCTGCTTTCATGGTAAAATAACAAAAAACACAGGAGGACAGACCTATGTATGATGTGATCGCGCTGGGCGAGCTGCTTGTCGATCTTGCGGAACGCGCGAAGGACGAAAACGGCTACCCCACTCTTGCCGCCAACCCCGGCGGCGCGCCCGGCAATTTTCTTGCCGCGCTGAGCGCGTATGGAAAGAAGACCGCGTTTCTCGCCAAGGTCGGCGACGACACCTTTGGCCATCTGCTGACCGGCACGATGCGCCGCGCCGGGATCGACACGCGCGGCGTTCTGATCAGCCCCGATACATTCACGACGCTTGCGTTCGTGACCTTTGACGCGCACGGCGACCGCTCGTTCGCCTTCGCGCGCAAGCCCGGCGCGGACACACAGCTGCGCTGGGAGGAGATCGACCCGGCCATGCTGGCAGAAAGCCGCGTGTTCCACTTCGGCTCGCTCAGCTGCACGGACGAGCCTGCCCGCACGGCCACGCAGAAGGCCGCGGCCTATGCCCGCGCGCACGGCAGGCTCGTCACCTACGACCCCAATTACCGCGCCCCGCTGTGGAAAACAGAGCAGGAGGCAAGGGAACAGATCCTCTGGGGCCTTTCGCAGGCGGATATCGTCAAGATCAGCGATGAGGAGACGCAGTTCCTCTGGGACTGCAGCCCGGAGGAGGGCGCGGAGCGCGTGCTGGCGCTGGGCGCGAAGCTCGTCATGGTCACGCTGGGGCCGAAGGGGTGTCTGCTGAAAAATAAGCAGGCAGACTTCTCCTGCGGCTGCCCGAAGGTGCATCCCATTGACACGACCGGCGCAGGCGATATCTTTGGCGGCAGCGCCGTATCGCGCTTTTTGGAGCTTGGGAAAGCGCCGGAGGCGCTGACGCGGGACGATCTTGCCTATATGGCCCGCTACGCGGCAGCCGCAGCAAGCCTCTCCACCGAAGCTTCCGGCGCCATCCCGTCCATCCCAAAAAAGGAAGCCGTCCTGCAAAAGATGCAGGAGGCATATTGCGTGCAGGCGGACGCACACCGATAACGATCCGACGTTTTGACGCAGAAAGCGGCATTCCCGGCCCGGGAATGCCGCTTCTGTTTTGCAGCTTACGCTTTTTTCTTCGGCCCCATGATCTCGGCACTCAGGAGGGCGACGAGGGGGACGGTCAGGATGATGCCGATGGTGCCGGCCACGCCGCGGATGATCTCGATGGCGATGGAATCGGCGTTGAAGATCTGGATCATGGGATAATCAAAGATCTGGAACAGCAGGAGCGTATTGAGGCTCGAACCGGCGAAGGCAAGGATGAGCGTGTTCGCCATGGTGCCCATGGCGTCCTGGCCGATGTTCATGCCGGAGCGGAACAGCGCCTTACGCGGCAGATCGGGGTTCAGCTCGCGCAGCTCCCAGCAGGCGGAGGAAATGGACATCGCCACGTCCATGACCGCGCCGAGCGAGGCGATGAGAATGCCGCTGACGAACAGACCGCTGATCTTCAGTCCCCGGTCGGACGCGCGCAAAACCAGTTCCTCCGCTTCCGGCAGGTTGAAGCCGTTGAGCGGCGAGATCGACCCGCACAGGGCGGCGAAAATACCCGCGACCGCCACGCCGCCGATGCAGCCGAGCGTGGCGCAGAGCGTCTTGCGGCTGAAGCCGTTCAGGAACAGGAGCGAGGCCGCCGTCGTCAGCGCGACAAGCACGACCGTGACTACGACCGGCTGCGCGCCGCGCAGGATCATGGGCACCTGAATGAACCAGACGCACGCCAGCGTATACAAAAGCCCCAGCAGGGCCGTGAGGCCCTTTTTCCGGCCGATCAGCAGGAGCAGCGCCGCAAACACGGCAAGCAGGCCGAGCAGCACCGGGGCGCGGTTATAATTCGGAATGGATATGATATACGGCGCGCCCTCGTCGTCCAGATCGAGGCGGACGACGATCTTTGTGCCGATCTTCGCGTCGACGTTGGTATAGATGGTCAGATAGTTGATCGCCTCAAGCGTTTCGCCCTTCCACGGGCCGTTCAGGATCTCGACCTCGAGATACTGCTGGCCGATGCGGCGGCCCTCCGTCCAGTCCTGGGTCTCCGCGTTGTCGTCCAGAATGTCCGTGACGCGCGCAACGGCGAAAAACCGCTTGCGCGCGGCAGTCGCCTCGCGGTCAGGCTCCGTGTATTCCAGAACCAGCGCCCACGCGATGATCAGCACGAACAGCAGCGCGCTCACGCCGATCTCCAGCCAGCGCTTGCGCGTCAGCTTGCATTGTAAGTTTTTCATGGATTCTCCTTCAGGATGCGCAGTTTTTGAATGATGGGGGACTGCCCCGCCGGAAGACCCGGCGGGGCAGCTTTGTACTGTTGGGGAACTCAGCGCTCGAGATAGCGGTGGATGATCGCCGCGACCTGTGCGCGGGTCGCCTGTGCCTTCGGCACAAGGTTGCTGCCGGAGCCGTTGATCAGACCCTGGCCGACCGCCCAGTTCATCGCCTGAATGGCGTAGGCGGAGAGCTGCGCCGTGTCGGCAAAGCTGCCGAGATTTTCCTCGAGCGTCACAGCCGTCATGCCGCCGTAGACTGCGTAGCGGTACAGGATCGCCGCAAGCTGCTCACGGGTCACGGGGTCGTTCGGGCCGAAGAGGCCGGAGCCATAGCCGTTGACGATGCCGTTGGCCGCCGCCCATGCGACCGCCTTGGCAAACCACTTGCCGGCGGCCACATCCGTAAAGTCGGACGAGCCGGAAACGGACGGGCTGCCCGCCATGCGGTAGAGGATGGTGACGATCATGGCACGGGTCAGCGGTACGTTGGGAGAGAAGCGATCGGCGCCCGTGCCGTCCATGATGCCCTTCTCGTAGACGTAGCGGACATCGTTATAGAACCAGTCGCTGCCGGACACATCGGCAAACGGGAGCCCTACCGGGGCAGCAGGCCTGGCCGGGGTGACCGGGGTGCCGGGGGTGATGGGCGGAGGCGGCAGGACAGTCTTCTGCCAACGTGCATAGAAGGTCTTGTCGCCGGTCTCCGTCGCCTCGATCTGCTTGACCTGCACGCCGCCGGTATAGGCGGTGAACCAGCCGAGGAAGGTGTAGCCGGGCTTGGTCACATCGGTCGGGAGAACGGTCACAGTGCCCTTGGTGTAGGTCGTCGGGTATTCACCGTTGATCGTGCCGCCATCGGTGACATAGGTGATGCTCCACGTCTCGACCGGCGTCTCGCCTGCGGTGCAGACGACATCAGCGCGGTCGCGGATACGGATACGCGGGTAGACCGGCGTGCCGTTCGAGAGGACGAAGGTGTTGTCATAGGAAGCCAGACCGACCGCCTCGACCAGATTGCCGACAACTGCGTTCTCAACTTCCGTGTCCTTCGTGATGTAGCCGTCGATGAAGACGCGGGCTTCCTTGCCTGCTGCATCCCTGACCATGATGGTCTGGATCTTGCCTTCGGCCTCTTCCACTCTGGTGATCGTGCCCTTGATCTTGACGAGGCTGCCGAGGACGGAGCCGTCGTTGATCTGCGCGGCAGTGACTTCCACGGGAGTCGGAGCCTCCGCGTCCGCGATCTTTTCGATCTTCGTCTTCGTCACAGCCAGCTGACGCTCGCCCTGATAGGAGGACGTCGTACCGGTGACACGAACCTTATCGCCGATCTTAAAGTTGCCTGCGACCGGGAAGGCGTTGATACCGGCGGTGTCGTCCTGCACATAGATGCAGTCGAAGAACGCGGTATCCTTGTCATAGCCGGAGGCGTTGGAGGTCACGATGCCCTCCACGGTGAACTTGACGCCCTCCTCTGGCTCTGCCTGCACATCCGCGATCTTGGTGATCTCGGTCTGGTTGAGCATGGAGACGAGATTCTGGCAGATCTTGTAGTTGGAGTAGTTCTTCTCCGCGCCGCTGTCTTCGATCTTGGCCTGCACCTCGAAGTTCGACATGAAGGCTGCGCCGGAAACAATGATCATGCCCTTGCCTGCAAGCTGCTCGGTCGCCATGACCAGCAAGCGGGGATCATTTCCTGCGAACGCATACTTCGGGGTAGCTGCGCCGCCGAGGCCGTCGCTGTCAACGTCCACGGAGTAGGTCGTTGCATGGCCGTAGACTGCCGGGCTGACCGTTGCGGGCAGCGTAGAGGTCGGGTTGCCGTCTGCGTCTACTGCGTAGATGGACGCGCCGCCGTAGTGGCTGAAGCGTTCAGTGTAGAGCTTGTCATACGGATGCTCTGCATCGAATTCCACGCCGTTCAGAAGCGGGTTCTCCATGTTGTAGGACGAGAAGTAGAGTCTCCACTTGTCGACGCCGTCGGCTGCGGAGCGTTCATCGTCATACGTTGCGTCGTCAGAGATACGGAGGCTGGAGCCGAGTTTGGCCAGAACCTCGTTCTGCGTCGCGGCCATATGCTTGATGTCCGGGTTGTTCTGGATGATGGGGTAATTCTCGTAGTTGTCAGACCAACCGGCGAGGATCACCATGCCGCCGTTGTCGTTGAACGTCTTGATGGCGTTCAGTTCTTCTGTGGAATAGGTCTTCGGATCCTTCTGGGCCGCTTCCAGACGGCGGGACGGAGCCGTCAGGATGATGGCCTTGTACTTGGAATTGCCGCAGGCCGCGATGAGTTCCTCGCTGGTCTTCAGCGTGACTGTACGCACGGAATAGGCCGCAGCCAGTTCGCCGAAGTTGCCCATGGAGTCCTTATAGTTGCCTGCAACATATTCGTTGTAGTGCGAGGCGTCAATGCCGATGTAGACAAGCTTGCTCGCGTCAAGCACATCGAGCGTGACGTCCTTGGTGAACGTGTACTCCTTGCCGTCCTGCTCAATCACAGCCGTGATCCGGACGGTCATGATGCGGGCCTTGGTCGGGGTATACTTGAATTCCACATCCTGCGTGCTGCTTGCAGCCAGCGTGATGGGATCCGTCGCGGTGCCGATGGGTTCGCCGCCGATGGCATAGGTGATGGACTTGATGGTAGCGGGCTTTGCCTCACTGTTGAAGAACGTGGTGGTGATGGTCAGCTCTTCGTTGGTAACCGGGGTGGACGTGCCGCATTCAGCCTTGGAAATGCCAAGCTTGAGCGATTCGCCGACCCAGACGGGAGCGGTCACGGCCAGATCGCCGTCGCCCTCGGTGACGCGGACAAAGTAATAGGTGTACTCAGGCACCAGTTCCACGCTGACGGAGCCCTTGGCGAGATCCGCGGCACTGTCCCAGGTATAGGCGACCTTGCCGGAGTTGACGACCAGCTCGACCTTGGCGATGGAATCGGTGCGGTCGGGATCGTTGAAGGAGATCTCGAAGTTCAGCTTCTCAGGAACGTCAATGATGGAGCCCATCATGTTGCCGTTGACCGTGTAGTCCAGTTCGAGGTTCTTGTCCTCGGTGGCGTACATACGGCGTGCTCTGAGCGCTGCATAGATGCCGTCTTCGGTAAAGTCGTCGGTCAGGATGACGTCGCGGGCGTCGTTGGCGTTGCCCCACTTGCCCTTGTGGTTATCCTGGTTGTTGGTCGGGGCGACGTGCCAGCCCTTGTCGAGCGCCATGATGTACTGCTCGTAGCTGGGATAATAGCCGCCTGCGCCGATCTGGCCTTCGCCGTTGCCGACTTCGACCATGTACATACGGGTGTCAACGACAGCATCCCAGTAACCGAAGTCAATGAAGTTGCCGAACGTCGTGCCCGGATGGTTGAACTGGCTGATGGAATCGACGCCTTCTGTCTGCGACAGAAGCTTGTAGTAGGCCTGCAGGCCAGCATCCTTGGTCTTGTTGTTGAGCGTCGTGTTGTTGCGGGAGACGATGCCGGGGGTGTTGAAGGTGTTGATATGGCCGGGACCGCCGGACCACGTCATTTCAAAGCCCGCAATGGCGACCATTTTGCCCGCGTTGGCCGCGTTGAAGGCTGCGACAGTGTTCTTGTAGGTCGCCCAGCTGTGGCTGGGATCGGAATCCTTGACAAGAGACGTGTCATACAGAGCCGCTTCGACGTTGGGGTTATTCTTGCTGTCGAAGTAGTTGGAATGGTCGGTGAATGCGACGAAGTCAACGTTCGCGCTGTCAGGCAGCGCCTTGATATACGCCAGTGCGCTTTCCAGCGAGCCAGCGCCGTCGGAATACTGCGTGTGGGAGTGCAGCTGGCCGAAGTAGCGCTGGAAGGTCGCCTCGCCGATGGTGAAGGACCAGGTCTTGCTGGTTTCCTTTTCATCCGCACGCTTGACCGTCACAGTTACCGTGACCTTGCCGTCCGCCATATCGGCAGCCGGGGTGTAGGTGACCTTGCCGTTCGCGTAGACAGCATCGACCTTTTCGTTGTTGACAGTCATCGTTACGCTGGCGTTCTCGCCAGCGTTCGAGATCTCCGCGGAGATCTCCGGCCGCTTTTCGGCTCCGGTCTGCGCACCCTGCGCAGGCTTCACGTTGGAGATCACAGCCTCGTCGAGAATGTCTACGGTGTAGGACGCTCTGGCCTCGTTGCCCTTGATATCCTTGAACGCAAAGGTCAAGGTCATCTTGCCGCCGACCTTGGCTGCTTCCGCGATATCCGAATCAAAGACCGTGATATGGACGCGGCCCTTGCCGGTGGTGAAGCCGTCCAGAACCTCTACGTCCGTGTTGCCCTGCAGCTCGCTGAGATAGCCGGGGATGTACGTTCCATCGGCCTTCTTGACGCTGTACTCGATCCACGGATTGTCGATTTCATAGATTGTGTCGATCTCGAGTTCAAACTCGTAATCATCGCCGACATAGGCCGGGAGCATGGTTTCGGGGAAGGTGATGGTGGGCTGCACGACAAGGCCGCCGTCCACGTTCACGCCCTCCGCCACCGGATAGAAGAAGAAGGAGTAGATTGTATAGTCAAGATCGCCGGTCTTGCTGTACATGCTGTAGACCTTGAACGAGTCGGAGAAATACTCCAGCCACTGGCTGTGGCCGCTGAACTTCGCCGTGCGGCTCTCCAGCTCATAGCCGCCCACGCCGCCGGAGCAGGTACGGACGAGCCAGTCCGCGTCTTCGGTCGAAACGCCCTCTTCGGAGAAGTCCTTGCTGTAGAACGCGTTGTTGCCGGTGCCGTTGGCACAGAGATAGCCATACGCATCGCTCTTGAAGCGGAGGTATTCGCCGTTCGGCTCGACGGTGAACACGACTGCGCCGTTTGCCGGGATGGCCGCCTTGCCGTCCTCGGTGATTGTAGCCGCAGCCTTGTTGATTGCCGGGCTATCCGTGTTATCGTTCTGCTCCGCCAGAACCGCCTGTGCATTCTGGTTGTAGATCACGAACTTGTCGCCGGGCTGGGGCAGATCGCCGGAGGGCTGGTCAGCAGATGCAGGGTCGACCCGGTAGAGCGTGAACTCGCACGGATACTGCTGACTTGCAACCGTGTTGTTCTTATAGGCTTTAAACTTGTTAAACCCACCGTATGTAGAATCCGTGCTGGTATTGCTGGCCAGCGTAACAGTATCATCACCGGCACCCATAAATTTGAAGGTCTGATTTTCTGCGCTGAACGACCACGCCCAGCTATAATTACCAGACTGAATGCCATTTCTGTTTCCACCGGAAGGTGCAATGGCCATGCCGTTTTTATCAGTCAGCGTAACAGACTGTCCGCTTACCTTCAGCGTCCAAACCGCGCCTTCCGTCTTCGTCACCTTGTCCTCCGCTACAGTCGGCTGTACAACCGTCAGCCACTTCCCGCTGAGTTCCAGCGGTGCGTAGCCGGTGGAAACAATCATGACATAAGAGCCGTCTGTCAACTGGTCAGCAGAAGTTAGCTTTCCAAGTTTGTCCTCTCCATCTTCTTTCCTGACCGTATAGGTGAACGTCGCTTCGTCGCTGTCGTCCATGCCGGCCTTCGTGGCCTTGACTGTGAAGGTGACGTCTTCATTCACCGTCGCCTCGGTACCCTCGTTAAAGGTCGTGCCGTCCGTGGCAATGAGGATCGTCGCACCCTCCGTCGCGCAGGAGAACGTGACATTCGTGCCCTTTTCTACTTCACCCGTAGCGGGGGAAGCCGTCGGGGTCGCGACCTTCTGGGTCGGGGTGGGAGGAGGCACAAGGCCGCCGATGAAGTTCTTTTCCCGCGTCAGCTTGTAGAACGTCATGCCGAAGTCCTTCTCCGTCAGACGATCCGTGCTGGTGCAGTAGGCGCTGAACTCGGTGTACTTGGCATAGTACTCCATGTAGACCTTGCCATACTGGCCGGTCAAGCCATTGCCGGACATATAGTAGGACGCATTTTCTGCATTGCAGGTTTCAACGTCCCACTTTACCGCGCCGTCCCCGGTCAGGTTCAGGTTGAACTTGCCGTTGTTCGTGCCCATCGTGAGGGTGGTATCTGTGCCCTGCTTGAAAGAGTATGTACCGTCCTCGTTCTTCGTGACCGTCCAGACCAGCTTATCAAAGCTGTCCGCCGTCAGGGCATTCTCAGCAACCGTCGCCGCGGCGGGTTTGAGATAGTAGCTGCCCAGCATTTCGCCAGCGACAGCATAGCCGTTGCCAGCATTGTAGATCACGACCTGATCGCCGGTCGCAATCGTATCGGCCTTGACGTATTTGTTGACCCACTCAAAGACATCGACAGAGACGACCAGCTCCTTGCTGTCCTCCATGCCGTCCTTCGTGGCCTTGACGGTATACGTCTCGTTATGCGAAGCCGAGATCGGGCCGGTGTATGCCTGATACTCCGTGCCTGCGGTCTTGTAGTAGATCGTCGCGCCCTCGGTCTTGCACTCGAACTTGATCTCCGTGCCAACCTCGATCTCAGCGCCGTTTTCTACGTTCGCAGTTGGGGTTTCGACCTGCTGCTTCTGCGTTTCGGTGAGCTTGTAGAGCGTAAACTCATGCGGATAGCCGCCGTTTACAGTTGAGTTCTTATACGCTCTGAACTTATTTCCGTTTCCCTTGTTACTGGCGAGCGTGACAGTATCGTCACCCGTTCCGGCAAAGGTAAATTTGCCGCTGGCAAAGCTGGCTGCCCATTTATAGCTGCCAGACTGGATGCCGTTCGTGTTGCTGCCCTTCGGTGCGATCGAAGTTCCCTTTGCGTCCGTCATGACGACGCCGTCTGTATCGACGGTCAGCGTCCAGACGCCTGCAGTCGGATTTTCGATCTTACCGTCGACAACGCTGGGCTGTGTTGCAAGAACCCAGCCGTTGTCAAAATAATCCGGCGCATAATCCGTATCTGTCACAAGTACATACTTGCCGGTCGTCAGTTCGGCTGCACTTGTGACCTTGGTGTAGGTCTGCGCTGTCCCCTCCGCCATGGCGACCGGCATGGCCGACAGGACCATGACGACGGCCAGCAGCAGCGCGAGACACCGCGTTGTGCGTTTTCTCATGCTAGTTTTCCTCCTGATTTCTTTACAAAATCTGAATGTTCGTGTTGTGCGCGGGACGCCCCGCGCGAAGCACCTCGCTTGAACCCTCCTTCTGCGGATTGATACAGAAACGAAAGCGGCTGCCGGTCAAGGGAGCCGCAGTCGCAGAGTTCTGTATTTCATAGTATAGCAGTTCCACCCGTTAAAATCCAGTGCCTTTACAAAGATTTTACCGATTTTACGTAAATTTTACCGGGAATTTTTTGTGGATTTTGTCTATATAATCCCTGAACGGCAGACAAAGCCCGCCCTGCAGTCCCCGCCGGACGGGCAGGAACGCTGTCCGGGAAGCCGGCTGATGCTGCGGATCCGGGCGCCGCGGCTGATAAAACCGCCCCGCCGGGGCATTCATACATAAGATATGAATTGTTCACAAATAATTTAAGTCTGTAGGTATTGACAACGCTGGCAGGCGGTGGTACACTGCGTTTAGCACTCAAGGATAAAGAGTGCTAAGGCGAAAGGAGGAACGAACCATGGAGCTTTCAGACCGGAAAAAGAAGATCCTGCGTGCGATCGTGGATCTTTACATCCGCACGGCGGAGCCGGTGGCGTCCAAGACCATTGCGCAGATGCCGGACATGGATTTTTCCTCCGCGACCATCCGCAACGAGATGGCGGAGCTGACGGCGCTCGGATATCTGGAGCAGCCGCACACCTCCGCCGGACGCATCCCGTCGCCTGCCGGGTACCGGCTGTACGTCGACGAGCTGATGCAGGACTACCGCCTGTCGACCGATGAAACGAAGTCGATCAATCAGGCGATGGAGCTGAAAATGCAGGAGGTCGACAAGGTCGTCTCGCAGGTCGGCAAGCTTGTCTCGCAGATGACGAATCTGCCCGCCTACGCCATGGCGGCGCGTGCCGCCGGGCTGACAGTCAAGCGGTTCGACCTGATCCTCGCGGACAGCGGCAGCTTTATTCTGGTCGTGATGCTGAGCGACAGCTCCGTCAAGAATAAGCTCATCCGGCTCCCGGTCGAGCTGACGGAGGCGGATCTGAAGCTTCTCGGCGCAGTGCTGAATGCAAGCGTCACGGAGCTGACCGCCGAACAGCTCAGCCCCGAACTTCTGTCCCGCGTGACCAGAAGCGCCGGAAATGCGGCCAGCCTCGTGCCCGTCATCATGGATTTCGTCACGTCGCTTCTGCACCAGGAGCACAGCGAGGTCTACATGACCGGACAGGCAAAGCTTCTCGGCCAGCCGGAGTACCACGACATCGACAAGGCGCAGAAAATGCTCTCCGCGCTCGACGAGGATGTGGTCTCCAATCTTCCCGCCGCACTTTCCCCGGACAGCCGGACGCAGATCCTGGTCGGCCCGGAAAACGTGTCGAAGGAGCTGCGCGACACCAGCGTCGTCATGACGAAGTTCGACATCGGCGACGGGATGCAGGGCCTGATCGGCGTGGTCGGCCCGACCAGAATGGATTACGCGCAGATCACCGCCCGGCTGAGCTACTTCGCCGAGAACCTGAGCCGGATGTTCCAGAAAAACCAGACCCCGGCGATCGAAGGGCCGGAAAATAAGCACAATGACCCGGAGGCATAGATATGAGTAAGAAAACAAACAGCAATCCGGTTTCGGAGGAAAAGGCACAGGCCGCCTCCGCAGCCGAGCAGACAGAAGAAGCTGCGCAGCAGACCGAAGCCGAAGCCGCGAAGCAGTCCGAGGAAAAAAAACCCGAGGAAGCCAAGCAGCAGGAGGCAAGCGAGTTTGAAAAGGCGCAGCAGGCGCTGGCACAGGAGCATGACAGCTATCTGCGGCTGGCCGCCGAATACGACAACTACCGCAAGCGCAGCCAGAAGGAAAAGGAAAGCCTCTATACCGACATCCGTTCGGAGACGGTCGAGAAGTTCCTTCCCGTGTACGACAATCTCGAGCGGGCGCTGGCGCAGGAGACGCAGGATGCCGCGTTTAAAAAGGGCGTCGAGATGACGATGAACCAGCTCGTCTCCGTCATGGAAAAGCTGGGCGTCGTGAGCTTCGGCGCGGCAGGCGAGGTCTTTGACCCGCAGCTTCATAACGCGGTCATGCACGTCGAGGACGAAGCGCTTGGCGAAAACGTCATTGCAGAGGTCTTCCAGAAGGGCTTCAAGGTCGGCGATAAAGTCGTTCGATTCGCAATGGTAAAGGTCGCAAATTAAAAAGCACCCACGCCGGGGATCCGGCAGCATCTAAATTTGTAAATACAGGCATTCATATAGGAGGAAATTATTATGAGTAAGATTATTGGCATTGACCTTGGCACTACCAACAGCTGCGTCGCCGTTATGGAAGGCGGCGAACCCGTCGTCATCGCGAACGCCGAAGGCAACCGCACCACCCCGTCCGTCGTCGCGTTCTCCAAGACCGGTGAAAGAATGGTCGGTCAGGTCGCAAAGCGTCAGGCCGTTACCAACCACGAGCGCACCGTCGCTTCCATCAAGCGTCACATGGGCTCCGATTACAAGGTCGACATCGACGGCAAGAAGTACACCCCGCAGGAGATCTCCGCGATGATCCTGCAGAAGCTGAAGGCGGACGCCGAGGCATATCTGGGCGGCACCGTCACCGAGGCCGTTATCACCGTTCCCGCATATTTCAACGACGCACAGCGTCAGGCCACCAAGGACGCAGGCAAGATCGCGGGTCTTGACGTCAAGCGTATCATCAACGAGCCGACCGCAGCCGCTCTGGCCTACGGCGTCGACAAGGAAGCCGAGCAGAAGGTCATGGTCTACGACCTCGGCGGCGGCACGTTCGATGTCTCCATTCTGGATATCGGCGACGGCGTTATCGAAGTCCTTGCCACCAACGGCAACACCCACCTCGGCGGCGATGATTTCGACGAGTGCGTCATGAACTACCTCGTTTCCGAATTCAAGAAGGCAGAGGGCATCGATCTGTCCAACGACAAGGTCGCCATGCAGAGACTGAAGGAAGCCGCCGAAAAGGCCAAGATCG
>OMDE01000218.1_pt1 | contig 18559 bp, 16 predicted proteins | sample 1645171 | NCBI WGS metagenome assembly OMDE01 (sample SAMEA103958129, study PRJEB25191) | human gut metagenome
GCCGTAAAGGGCGTGGAGTTTGGCATGGGCTTTGCCGTGGCCGCCATGCGCGGCAGCGAGAACAACGATCCGTATCGCATCGATGCCGAGACCGGCGAAATCGAGGTCGAGTCCAATAACGCCGGCGGCATCCTGGGCGGTATTTCGACCGGCGCGCCCGTCATGTGGCGCATGGCCGTAAAGCCGACGCCCTCAATTGGCCGCGATCAGCAGACGGTGGACATGGACGCCATGGAAAATGCCGAGCTCTCAGTCCACGGCCGTCACGATCCCTGCATCGTCCCGCGCGCCGTCCCCGTAGCCGAAGCAGCAGCTGCCCTCGCGATTTGGGACGCCCTCCTCGAGGACGCCGCCCAGCTCTAACCCGACTCACCTGAGTTGCCCGTCAACTCTGCCATTACGTGAAAGGGGCCTCCATGGACCTTGCCGATATTCGCCAGGCCATCGATGGCATCGACACCACCCTGCTCAACAGCTTTGTCGAGCGCATGGACATTGCCACCGAGGTCGCCAAATCAAAGATCGAAATGGGCAAGGCCGTCTTTGACCCCGCCCGCGAGCGGTCCAAACTCAACAACCTCGCCAGCCGCGCGCCCGAACGCTACGAGGCACAGACCATCGCCCTGTTCCGTCTCCTCATGAGCATGAGCAAGGCCGAGCAGAAACAGCTGCCCGACGCCGTGCGCCAAAGCATTCTGGCTGCCCTGAAGTAACAGCCTTTCCCGCCCGTTTCATCACACAGGAGAACTATTTTATGGCAAGCTACCGTTACGAACGCAACATCGACCCCAAGGACCTCAAGCCCCGCAAACAGCGGCAGTACAGCCGCAAGGAGCGCTGGGCAAACTGGTGGGACTACAACCTGAAATGGGTGCTCCTCTTCGGCATTGCGGGTGCGTTCGTGGCGTACTGCTTTATCGGGCAGTATTTCCTGACCACCCACCCGGATTACAACGTGGCGGTGGTCAGCCCCCACTACCTGCCCGAAGCCACCGTCACCGCCCTGCAGCAGCAGCTTGCCGCCTATGGCGAGGACTGCAACGGCGACGGCAAGGTGGTGGTGAAGCTGAACCAATACACTATGGCTTTCAACAGCGAGGACTCGGACGCTTATCTGGATATGGCGGGCACCACCAAGCTTTCCACCGATATCCAAAGCTCCCTCAGCTCCATCTTTATCCTTTACGACCCCGCTGGCTTCCAGCAGACCACCGGCACTTTGCGGTATCTGGACGGTCATCTACCCAAGTCCGATGCCGACAGCGACTGGTGGAACATGGTCTACCGCTGGACGGACTGCCCGGTGCTGACCGGGATGGAGCTGGGCAGCTACACCTCGGACGCGGTGCAGAGCGCCAGCGGCGACAGCCAGCAGCTGCTGGCAGATTACTATATCGGCATCCGGGGCGCATGGCTGAAGGAATCGGCTTCCCTGCTGGAAAACAGCGAGCCCCTTTGGGCAAGCCTGACCGCCGGGGCGGTCTCCACCGCCGGGGAGGGGCATTAAAGATGCGCTTCCGCATCAAAGCCGGCGGCCCCGCTGCCCGGTTCACCTTCGACCGCACTCCAAAACCCCAGCCGCCCGCGCCGCCCAGTCCCCGCGCCGCAGACCTTGATAACCCCTACGGGCGCTATTACGGCAAAGCCCGCAGCTGGGAGGATATTTTGAAGAATAAATAGTTGAACTCCCCCAGTCATCGCTGCGCGATGCCAGCCCCCTCGGAGATGGGGCCTTTGGCAAAGAGGTAAAGTTTGCCTTCTCGCCAGAGGCTCCCTCCCAGAGGGAGCTGTCAAAACCGTCAGGTTTTGACTGAGGGAGTTCTGTTTCAACGCACCCACCGTTCGTTTTCCCTGCTTTTCAGGGCGCAAAAACGGACTGTGGGTGCGTTTCTGTTTTCTATTTTCGTCTTTTTACCCATGGCTGATTTGAAATTTTCTCCACCCTCAAATGGAGGGCGGTTTGTTGTTTCCCTGTCCCGGTTATGGTATACTTACTAGGTATCCCCGCAAAAACCGACCAAAAAGGATGTGACCCCATGGACGCACTGGAACAAGCCCGTGCCGAAATTGACACGGTGGATGCGCAGCTGGCTGCGCTGTTCGAGCGCCGGATGGCTGCTGTTTTACAGGTGGCCGAATATAAGCGGGCGCACGGCCTGCCCATCTACGATGCCGCCAGGGAGACCGCCGTGCTGGAAAAGGCCGCAGCCCGCATTCAGCAGCCCGCGCTGCGCCCTTACTATAAAGACCATGTCCAGCACATGATGGATCTTGCCAAGCAGTACGAAGCCGCTGTGCTGGGACGTAATCGCGCCGCCTATCAGGGAGTGGAAGGTGCATTTGCCCACATCGCCCTCAAGGCGCTGTTCCCCCACGCCGAAGCCGTGAGCTATTCCACGTGGGACGAGGTATTCGAGGCCGTTGCCGCGGGCGAAGCCGCCCACGGCGTAGTGCCCTTTGAAAACAGCCACGCCGGGGACGTTTCCGCCGTGCTGGACCTGTGTTACAACCACCCGGAGCTGTGGGTGGTGGACGTATACGACCTGCCCATCTCCCAGAATCTTCTGGTACTGCCGGGCACCCAGCTTTCCCAGCTGCGCACGGTGTACAGCCACCAGCAGGCCATTGCCCAGAGCGAGACCTTTTTAAAGCAGTTCCGTCTGCCCGCCACCGCCATGGCCAACACCGCCATGGCTGCAAAGTTCGTGGCTGAAAGCAAAGACCCGACAAAGGCCGCCATTGCCAGCGCCGAGACCGCTGCCCTGTACGGGCTGGAGGTGCTGGTGCCCAGCATCAACACCGACGGCGACAACACCACCCGCTTCATCGTCCTCAGCCGCGAAAAGCCCACCGCAGGCAACCGCTTCTCGCTGCTGTTCACACTGGACAACAAACCCGGCAAGCTGGCTGAGGTCATCCAGGTCATTGGCCGCTTCGGCTACGACATGGAGTCCATCAAGAGCCGTCCGCTGCCCCATGTTCCCTTTGATTATTATTTTTACGTCGAGCTGGTGGGCGACCCCTCCGCCGACGAGACCGCCGCGCTGCTGCGTGAGCTGGACCATACCTGCCGCACGGTGCGGCTGTTAGGAGTGTATACAAAATGAGTGGATTTATCGGCACCAAGCTCACCATGAATCTGGGTGAGCGCAGCTATGACATCATCCTGAAAAACGGCGCACTGGAAAATCTGTACCAGTTTGCCCGCCTCGACCGCCGGGTGGCGGTGGTGACGGACGCAGGCGTTCCCGCCGAGTACGCACAGCGTGTGGCCGACCAGTGCCGCGACGCAAAAATTATTACTGTCCCGCAGGGCGAGGCCAGCAAGAGCATGAAGATCCTCGAAAGCGTCCTGCGCCAGATGCTGGAGTTCAACATGGGCCGCGGCGACCTCGTCATCGCCGTTGGCGGCGGCGTCGTGGGCGACCTGGCGGGTTTTGCCGCGTCCATCTATATGCGCGGCATCGACTTCATCAACTGCCCCACCACCACCCTCTCGATGATCGATTCCTCCATCGGCGGCAAGACCGCTGTGGATCTGGGGGAGACGAAGAACATCGTCGGTTCCTTCTGGCAGCCCAAGCTGGTCATCGTAGACCCCAGCACCCTCGCCACCCTGCCCCGCCGCCAGTACATCAACGGTCTGGCCGAGTCGGTGAAGGCCAGTCTGCTGGCCGACCCGGAACTGTTCGCCATCTTTGAAAAGGGCGACATCGACGAGCAGATCGGCGAGATCATCTACCGCAGCCTCCGTTTCAAAAAGAGCATCGTCGAGCAGGACGAGACGGAGCATGGAATGCGCAAGGCCCTCAATTTCGGCCACACCATCGGCCACGGCATCGAGGCCGTCAAGGGCGTCAAGGGACGCCGCACCGTGGGCCTCTACCACGGCGAGTGCGTGGCTCTGGGGATGCTGCCGATGATCGAGTCCAAGGCACTGCAGAAGCGCGTCCGTGCGGTCTACCGCCGTCTGGGCCTGCCCCTGCGTACCGCCTACAACAAGGACAAGGTCTACGCCGAGATGCTCCACGACAAAAAGGCACAGGGCGGCCAGATCACCGTCATCAAGGTGCCGGGCCTGGGCTGCTGGCGCGCGGAGACCATCCCGGTGGAGGGTCTGCGCCCCCTGCTGGGCATGGAGGACTAAAGCCATGAAAAACACCTTTGGCAGCGCATTGGCGCTGACCATCTTCGGCGAGAGCCACGGCAGGGCCATCGGCGGTGTGCTGGACGGCATGGCCGCTGGTGTGCCGGTGGATAAGGAATTCATTGCCGCCTGCATGGATAAGCGCCGCGCCCGGGGCGACGGCCTTTCCACCCCCCGGGTGGAGGCGGATGCGGTGCAGCTGCTGTCCGGTGTGGTGAACGGCCACACCACCGGCACCGCCATTGCCCTGATGATCGAAAACCAGAACACCCGCAGCGGCGACTACGCCAAGACCGCCGACCTTCTGCGCCCCGGCCACGCGGACTTTACCGCCTATGCAAAGTACCACGGCTTTCAGGACGCCCGGGGCGGCGGGCACTTTTCCGGCCGGGTGACCGCCGCCCTCGTGGCAGGCGGCAGCATCGTGCTTGCCGCATTGCAGCGGGCGGGTATTGATATCGCCACCCACATCGCCCGGTGCGCGGGGCTCGCAGATACGCCCTTTGCACTGGACGACCCCGCTGCCCTTGCGGCACAGGCAGAGACGCTTGCCAGTAAGACCGAGGGCTTTGCGGTGCTGGACGCTGCCGTGGAAGAACCCATGAAAGCCGCCATCCGCGCCGCCGGTGCCGAGGGCGACAGCGTGGGCGGCGTATTGGAAACCGCCATCCTCGGTCTGCCCGCCGGCATCGGTGAGCCCTACTTTGACAGCGTGGAGAGCGAGATCGCCCATCTGGCCTTTTCCATCCCGGCGGTCAAGGGCATCGAGTTCGGCACCGGCTTCGGCTTTGCCGGGCTGCGCGGCTCGGAGGCAAACGACGCCTTCCGCATGACGGCAGAGGGCGCGGTGGTCACCGCCACCAACCACAACGCGGGCATCAACGGCGGCATCGCCAACGGTATGCCGGTGGTGTTCCGCACCGCCGTCAAGCCCACCCCCAGCATCTACAAGCAGCAGGACACGGTGGACTACATCGCCAAAAAGGACGCGCAACTGTCCATTCAGGGACGGCACGACCCCTGCATCGTGCCCCGGGCTGCCATTGTGCAGACCTGCGCCGCCGCCCTTGCGGTGGGCGATCTGCTCACCGCCCGGTACGGTGCCCGGTGGATGACCGACCCAACCGGCTACCGGAAGGAGGGCTGAGATGGAATACGGACTGATCGGCGGCAAGCTGGGACACTCCTACTCCAAGACCATCCATGAACTGCTCTGCGGGTACAGCTACGAGCTGTGCCCCCTGCCCACCGAGGCAGACGCCCGCGCCTTTTTGCAGCGGCGGCAGTTCAAGGCCATCAACGTGACCATTCCCTACAAAAAGCTGGTGATGGAGTACTGCTCCTTCATCGACCCCCGCGCCCGCGCCATCGGCGCGGTGAACACGGTGGTCAATAAAAACGGCCTGCTCTACGGCTACAACACCGATTATCTGGGCTTTGCCCACCTGTGCGAAGCCCACGGCGTGGAGCTTGCGGGCAAGACCGTGCTCATCTTGGGCACCGGGGGCACCCACAACACCACCCGCGCGGTGGCGCTGGATAAGGGCGCTGCCAAGGTGCTGACGGTCAGCCGCACCCCCGACCCGGAAAAGGGCGAGCTGAGCTACGCCGAAGCCGTGCGCAGCGGCGCACAGGTGGTGTTCAACACCACCCCCGCCGGGATGTACCCCAATGTGGGCGTGTGCAGTCTGGACGTCGCCGCCATGCCCGGGCTGGAAGCCGTGGTGGACGTGGTCTATAACCCCAACAAGACCGAACTTATTCTCCGCGCCGAGGACGCCGGTGTGCCGGTAGCCGTAGGCGGGCTGGAGATGCTGGTGGCACAGGCGGTGTACGCCGCCGAATACTTTCTTGGCCGCAAGTTCGAGGACGCCCCGGGCGAGGTGCGGCGCATCACCGCCGCGCTGCGCCGCGAAACGCTGAACATCGCCCTTGTGGGAATGCCCTCCTGCGGCAAATCCACCCTTGGCCGCCTGCTGGCAAAGCAGCTGGGCAGACCGCTTGTGGATCTGGACGAGGAGATCGTCAAGGCAGACGGGCGCAGCATCCCGGATATCTTTGCCGCCGAGGGCGAAGAGGGCTTCCGCGCAAAGGAAGCCGCGCAGATCGCCCGTTTCGGCAAGGAAAAGGGGCTTGTACTCTCCTGCGGCGGCGGCGCGGTGAAGCGGGCAGAGAATGTCCGCGCCCTGCGCCAGAACGGCGTGGTGCTGTTCATCGACCGGCCGGTGGAAGCGCTGGCTGTGGGCGGCAACCGTCCGCTTTCTTCCAGCGCCGAGGCGCTGCGCACCATGGAAGCCCAGCGCCGCCCGCTGTACCTTGCCGCCGCAGATGCGGTGATTTCTAACACCGGCACGCTGGCCGAGACGCTGGCAGCTGCACAGGAGGCACTGGATGAAATTTTTGATTCTTAACGGGCCAAACATCAATCTGGCGCGCTGGTCTGAGCCCGGCGTGCCCGGCGAAGTGGACTACAACGGCCTGATGGACTATGTGCAGGCGGGCTGCGACCAGCTTGGCATTGAAACGGATATCTGCCAGTCCAACCACGAGGGCGATTTGATCGATGAGATCCAGTCTGCCCCCGGGCGGGTGGATGGCATTGTGCTGAACCCCGGCGGCTACGCCCATTACAGCGTGGCCATTCTGGACGCGCTGCGGCTGTGCAGCGTGCCCGCCGTAGAGGTGATGCTGGACGCCCCGGACGAGCGCGAGCCCTTCCGCAAAACGGACGTGGTGTCCTTTGGCTGTCAGGGGCATTTTATCGGCGAAGGCCCGCAGGGCTACCTGCACGCCTGCATCTGGCTGGCACAGCTGCTGCGCACCGACGGCTCCAGTAAGGCACATATCGTGATGTAAAACAAACAGGAAAGGAACGACCTCTTATGATCATCTCCACCAAAAAAGGCACTCCCAAAGAGGAGCTGGAAAAGATCGTTGACAAATTCGAAAAGCAGGGTCTGGACGTGACCCTGATCACCGGCAAGGATTACAACGTGTTCGGTCTGGTGGGCGATACCACCAAGATCGACGAGCGGGACGTGCTGGCAAACCCGTGGATCGACAACGTTACCCGCGTGTCTGCGCCCTATAAGCGCGCAAACCGCCTGTTCCACCCCGCAGACTCGGTCATCGACTGCGGCGGCGTGAAGATCGGCAGTAAGGAAAAAATCGCCGTTATGGCGGGCCCCTGCAGCATCGAGAACGCCGAGCAGGCCCTGCGCATCGCGCAGGGGGTCAAGGCGGGCGGCGCGGCGCTGTTCCGCGGCGGTGCCTACAAGCCCCGCACCTCTCCCTACGCCTTTCAGGGTCTGGAGACCGAGGGCATCTTAGACATGGTAAAGGCACGCGAAGCCACCGGCCTGCCCATCGTCTCCGAGCTGATGAGCGAGGACCGCATCCCGGAGTTTGAGGAGTATGTGGACGTGGTGCAGATCGGTGCACGCAATATGCAGAACTTCCAGCTGCTCAAGGCCGTGGGCAAAATGCACAAGCCCGTGCTGCTCAAGCGCGGCCTGTGCAACACCATTGAGGAGTGGATCATGAGCGCTGAGTACATCATGGCAGGCGGCAACGAGCAGGTCATCTTCTGCGAGCGCGGCATCCGCACCTTTGAAAAGTACACCCGCAACACGCTGGATCTCTCCGCTGTGCCCATCATCCACGAAAAGACCCATCTGCCCATCGTGGTAGACCCCAGCCACGCCACCGGCAAGGCCAATCTGGTAGAGCCGATGATGATCGCCGCCGTAGCCGCCGGTGCGGACGGTCTGGAGGTAGAGGTGCACTACGACCCCCAGCACGCATGGAGCGACGGCGCACAGTGCCTGACCCCGGACGCCTTTGCACAGGCCATGGCAAAGTGCCGTCAGGTGGCTTGGGCTATCGGCCGGGAGATGTAAACCGTTTACCCCCTCAGGCGCGGCGCGCCAGCTCCCCCAAGGGGGCGCCTGAAGCGCTGCCCGGGGAAAATCTGCAAAAGGATAACACCGCTATGCTTGTAACCATCAGACCTTCCCCCGGCGGCATCGGGGGTGTGATCGCCGCGCCGCCCAGCAAAAGCATGGCGCACCGCGCCGTGCTGTGCGCCGCGCTGGCTGTGGGGCGCTCCCACATCACCCATCTGGAATTCAGCAAGGACATCTCTGCCACCCTGTCCGCTGCCGCACAGCTGTGCGCCGCCGTGGACACCGGCGCAGACAATGCCACTGTGCAGGGGCTTGGGCATTTCCTGCCCCTGACCGCCCCGGTGGACTGCTGCGAAAGCGGCAGCACCCTGCGGTTTTTGATCCCCATTGCCAGCCTGACCGGCCAGCCTGTCACCTTTACCGGGCGCGGACGGCTGATGGAACGCCCGCAATCCGTATACGAAACGTTATATCGCGAGCAGAATCTACGGTTTGAGCAGTCCCCAGCCGGGCTGACCGTGGAGGGCGCACTGACCCCCGGGGACTACCGGCTGGCAGGCAACGTGTCCAGCCAGTTCATCAGCGGGCTGCTGTTCGCGCTGCCGCTGCTGCCCGGGGATAGCCAGCTGCACCTTATTCCCCCCGTGGAGAGCCGCAGCTACATCGACATGACCCGCGCCGTACAGGCCGCCTTTGGGGTGCACAGCCGCTGGCTGGACGAAACCACCCTGCTGCTGCCGGGCGGGCAGCAGTACCACCCCTGCGACTACAACGTGGAGGGCGATTACAGTCAGGCTGCTTTCCCGGCGGTGCTGGGTGCAGTGTGCGGCGGGGTGACCATCACCGGCCTTGCGCCGGACACCTTGCAGGGCGATGCCGCCATTCTGGACATCCTGCGCCGGTGCGGCGCGGTGTTCACCCGCAAAGGCGACAGCGTCACCTTTGCAAAAGCACCCCTGCACGGGGTGGACATCGACCTTGCGGATTGCCCCGACCTTGGCCCCGTGCTGATGGTGCTGGGACTGCTGTGCGAGGGCACCACCGTCATCCGCAACGCGGAGCGGCTGCGCCTGAAGGAAAGCGACCGCATCGCGGCTATGGAAGCCGAGCTGCGCGCCTGCGGCGGCGTGCTGGAAAGCGACGGCGGCACCATCACGGTGCACGGCTGTGCCGGGCTTCTGCACGCCCCTGCCGCGCCCCTGCACGGCCACAACGACCACCGGGTGGTCATGAGCCTTGCGGTGCTGGCTGCTGCCGCCGGGCTGCCCCTGACCGTGGACGATGCCGAAGCCATCCAGAAGAGCTGGCCCGGCTTTTTTGCAGATGCAGCGCCGCTTGGCGTGGAGGTAGAAGATGCTTGATAAAACAAAACGTTATCTCGTAGTGGGTCTGGGTCTGCTGGGCGGCAAGTACGCGCTGGAGCTGACCCGCGCAGGCTTCCATGTGGACGGCATCAACCGCAGCGAGGGACATTTGCAGTACGCGCTGGAGCACGGCTATATCGCCGGCGGCAAGACCCACGATTTTGAGGACCTTGTCCGGCAGGCCGACCATATCATCTTTGGCTTGTACCCCACCGCGCTGCTGGACTGGTTCCGAACCTACGGTTCCCTGCTCAAGCCCGGGTGCATCTTTACGGATGTTTCCGGCGTAAAGACCGGTCTTGTGGAGCCGGTGCAGGCGCTGTGCCCGGCGGGGGTGGAGTTCATTGCCAGCCACCCCATGGCCGGCCGCGAGACTTCCAGCGTGGAGCACGCCGCCGAGGTGAATTTTGCCCCGGCCAACTTCATTATCACCCCCACCGAAAAGAACACCCCGGCGGGCATCCAGTGGGCAAAGGAACTGGCCGAGGTGCTGGGCTTCAAGCATATCTGCACCCTGACCGTGCAGGAGCACGACCGGATGATTGGCTATGTCAGCCAGCTGTGCCACGCCATTGCCGTAAGCCTGATGTGCGCCAACGACAACTCCTCGCTGTGCGAATACACCGGCGACTCCTTCCGCGATCTGACCCGCATTGCACGCATCAACGACAAAATGTGGGCAGAGCTGTTTTTGTGGAACAAGCAGAACCTGATCAGCGAGATCGACCAGTTTGATTCTGCCCTGCAGGAGATGCGCGCCGCCCTTGTAGCGGACGACCGGGACAAGCTGGAACAGATGTTCCGCCTTTCCACCCAGCGCCGCGCCGCCTTTGACAAAAAGCTGCCGGAATAAACCGTGACGGAGGTATTGCCCCATGCCCAAGCAGGAAGGACAGAAATCCAAGCTGGTAACGCTGCTGCGCATCCTTGAGCAGCGCACCAACGAGAACCACCGCCTGAACGTGCCCCAGCTGGTGCAGCTGCTGGAAAATCAGGGCATTCTGGCCGAGCGCAAGAGCATTTACAGCGACATTGACACCCTGCGCAGTCTGGGCTACGACATCCAGCTGCAAAGGGGGCGCGGCGGCGGGTACTGGATGGCCAGCCGTGCATTCGAGCTTTCGGAGCTGAAGCTGCTGGTGGATGCGGTACAGTCCAGCAGTGTCATCTCAGCGCGCACCAGCAAGCGCATCATCCACAAGCTGGAAGCCCTCTGCTCCGACTACGAGGGCACCCAGTTGCAGCGTCAGGTGTATGTGGACGGACGCCCCAAAACCGACAGCCAGACCCTTTTGTACAGCATCGACGCGCTGCACACCGCCATCAACCGGGGGTGTCTGGTGCAGTTCCGCTACAAGGGCAGCAGCGCCGTGCGCACCGTAAGCCCGTGGCAGCTGGCATGGGAAAACGGCTGCTATTACCTGATCGCCTATCAGGACGAAAAAGCACCCCCGGTGCGCCACTACCGGGTGGACCGGATGGCCGGGGTGCTGGTGCTGGACAAGCCGCGCCGGGGCAAGGAGTTCTTCCGCACCTTCGACCTGCCCGCCTATCTGCGCAAGCACTTCAATATGTTCGGCGGCACCGAGTACCGGGTCACCCTGCGGTGCGCTGCCGACCTTGAGCCGGTCATGCGGGAGCGCTTTGGCCGCGAGCCGGTGTTCTGCCCGGAGGAGGATGGCTACTTCCACTTTGACGTGCCCATCTGCGTCAGCCCTCAGTTTTTTGGCTGGATATGCGGCTTTGGCGGCAAGGTAGAGGTCACCGCCCCCGCCGCCGTCCGCGCTCAGCTGCACGAGATGGTGCAGAGCCTTGCGGAGCAGCATGAATAAACAGAAAGGGTTCCAGAAACGCCTGCGGGCGTTTCTGGAACCCTTTTTCATAATAATTTTTCCTTATTCCTCAAATTCCAGATCGCTGGGCTGGATGAGGTCAAGGGGAGCGGCGGGCTCGGCGATGAGGCGGCGGCTCTGGTTGAAGATGGCCTTTTCCAGCGTGTTGCGCGCCAGACGGCCATTGCCGGCGGTGCGGCTGTCCAGCGCCTGACGGCGCTTATAGTAGCCCAGCAGCGGGAAGGTGCAGCCCTCGGCAAGGCGGTAGCCCTTGCCCTTTGCCAGCACGGCGGTGATGTCCAGCAGTTCATCCGCAGTGTAGTCCGGGAACTCGATCTTGTTGGGGAAGCGGCTGGCAAGGCCGCTGTTGGCGGTGAGGAATACCTCCATCTCCTTGGTGTAGCCCGCAAGGATGACCACCAGCTCGTCCCGGTGATCCTCCATGCCCTTTACAAGGGTGTCGATGGCTTCCAACCCAAAGCTGTCCTGCTGGCCGCGGTACAGGCTGTACGCCTCGTCAATGAACAAAACGCCCCCCAGTGCGCTCTCGATGACGCTGTTGGTCAGCGGGGCGGTGTGGCCGGTGTAGCGCCCCACAAGGTCGGCGCGGGTCACCTCCACCAGCTGCCCGCCCCCCAGCGCGCCGATGGCCTTGAGGTACTTTGCCACCAGCCGGGCAATTGTGGTCTTGCCGGTGCCGGGGTTGCCGGTAAAGATCATGTGCATGGACAGGCTTGCGGTCTTGAAGCCCGCCGCTGCGCGGCGCTGCTGCACCTGTAAATTGTCTGCCAGACCGAACACATACTCCTTGACCGGGGCAAGCCCCACCAGCGCATCCAGCTCGGCGCGGATCTGCTCCACCGCGCCGGTGTAGGCCGCCGGAAGCAGGCTGAACAGGTCTGCCGGGGCGGCACCGTTCAGTGCAAATTGCAGCCCTTCGGGCGCGGCGGTCAGCGCCACCGTGCCGGACAGCTTTGTGTCGGTCTGTAAGCAGTACTCGCTCAGGGCGCGGAAGATCCGCTCGCAGCAGTCTGCCAGCCCCTCTGCGCCCTTTTCCTTGGAGCACTGCGCCGCCACATAGTCCCGCACATCCGCCCCGGCGGTAAGGGTCAGCCCCAGACGGCTGTGCACCCGCTGCGCCAGCGCGTTCAGCTGCTGCGCCGCCAGCGCAGCCAATGCTTCCGGGGTAAAGGGGGCGGTCTGGCACACATCCCCTACCGCCGCCACAAAGGACGCGCCGAATTTATCCGCCAGCGCCTCCCGTCCCTTGCGGGAGAAGAAGATCAGATACTTGCCGCAGGGGTCGATGCGGCTCACTGCGCCGGGGGCAAGCGCTGTACCGGCTTCTACCAGAATGCCCTCCTTGTTCACCAGATACCGGCTGGACAATGGCGCACTGCCCTTGACCGCAAGGTCGGAGAGGATGCGCAAAAAGCCGGGGTGGCAGCTCTCGTAATGCTCGAACACCACGATCTCGCCCGGGGCGTGCAGGGCGGCGTAAAGGTCCTGCAAAAACAGCTTTTCCGCGCCGGGGTCGGGGTAGAGCGCCAAGTCCATCACCGCCATCCGGTCGCTCTGCAAAAGCCCCCGCGCCGCCATGATGCGGGCGGTCTCGGCCAGTGCAAAGTGCCGCCCCGTGCCCGGAGCGCCCCACAGTAAGATCACATTGCGGGCGGCTGCGCCCTCGGTGCCCAGCACAAAGGGGCGGCGCATGGCCCGCACCACGCTGTCTACAAAGGCGTCCTGCCCAAGGACGGTCTTTTTTACCTCGGCGGCAAGGCCTTCAAAGCTGCCCAGCTGCTCCGGTTTTGTGTCTGCTGTGCCCTTGGCAAGCAGACCGTCCGCTTCCATATCCCGCAGCATCTGGCGGCTGTCCTCCAGCGCCGTCTGCACCCCGGCATCCTGCGCTTTCAGCCGGGCGTTCTGCTGCTTCAGCAATTCGTCCAGCTGCTTTTGCTGCTCCAGCAGCGCCGCGTTCAGATCCGGCAGGCCGCTGCCCGCCGGTTTTTCGGGCTGCGGCTTTTCCGGCTGCGGCTGCACGCCGCCGAACTTCAGTTTGCCGCCCGCGCCGAACACGCCGTTCATCAAGCTTTCCCAATCATCGGTGTATGCCATGGTGCTGCCCTCCATCGGTGTTTTTTCTTCCAGTATAGTGAACTGCGCGGCATTTTGCAAGCACAAAAAAGCTCCCCCTTTCGGGGGAGCTAATATCCGCGTCTATGCGGAGATCATGCTGTTTTCTCAGCCCTTGCAGCCCTGCTCTTCCCAGTCGCCGAAATCGTTGGCATCGGCGATCTTGGTGACGTCGATCTTGCCGTTCTCATCCTTGGGGGCAACGGCGGGGCCGGCCTCTACGGGGTTGGCGTTCGGAGCTTCAGGGTCGTACACAGGGCGCTCTTCGGCGGTCTCCGGCTGGGTCTGGGGTGCGTTCTCAGCAGGGGCGGGAGCCTCCGGTGCGGCTTCCTCCGCAGCTTCTGCGGCGGCATCGGCAGCCTTTGCCTCTTCCTTGGCCTCGGCCTCTTCGTAGGCTTCAGCGGTCTTTTCGGCCTCCTCAGTGTCCTTTTCGGCTTCCTCCGGGAACTCGACCTCCTCCACATGGAGCGGGTCTTTCTGGTTCAGGATCTTGTCCAGCACCACGATGGCAGCGCCGGTGACGGCCACGGCAGCAGCCGTGCCAAGAATACGGAACAGAGTTTTCATACCAGAACCTCCTTGTAATACAGAAACGTTAAGAGAACGTTACGACCTCTTCCAGGGGCTTTTCGGCAGGCTCTACCGACACGGCGGTCAGCACCGGGCCTTTGCCCCGGTAGATGTTGTGGAACTTGTAGCCCACCTTGGCGGTCACCCGCACCCAAGCGCGCTGTTCCAGCGCCTTGTAACCATCGTAGCTGCAGGGGAAGCCCACAAACTGGATGTCCTGCACGCAGCAGGTCATGGCAAAGCGGCCGGGCACAAAGCTGTTTTTGCCGGCGCGGTTGGTCTGGCAGACCTGTGCCAAAAAACGCACCGTTTTGCCGGTGTACTTCTGGGGCTCGTCCTGACAGTCCATGTACCAGATGCCGAAATCGTCATCCGGGATGTCGATGGGGTCGGCGTTGATATCAAAGGGCAGCGGGTCGGGGATATCATCGTAGGCTACGCTGCCGTCCTTGAACTCGTAGGCGATATCGCACTTGCGGGAGGCCTGCCGCACCAGCTTGTGCAGCTCCTGCCGGGCGTCATCGTTGTTCACGGCTTCGGCGCGGTTGAATACGATCAGCTCGCTGCGGGCGATTTTATCCAGCATCAGACTGCGCATGGAGTTATCGCGGGCGTAGGTCAGGGCGGTGGTGCCGTCGGCGGTGGCGATGCACTGGTACACCAGCCAGTTCTCGGGCAGGGCATCCGCTAGATCCTGCAGCAGCCACATGCCGTTGTACTCGATGACCACGCGGCCTGCGTCCGCTTCCTTGCCCAGCTTTGCAAGGTTCTGGGGGTTCAGCTCGGACTTGTCCTCCAGCACCTTCACGGTCACGCCGGGGAAGGCGAACTTCTTCTCGTTGTACTCCTCTTCGCCCTCCTCGCAGATCAGCAGCAGGGTCTTGTCGCCGGAGTCGAAGTTGGGGTCTTCAAAGGTCTCCTGAATGAACTTGGTCTTGCCGCTCTCGAGGAAGCCCACAAACAGGTAAACCGGGATCTCATTTGCCATAATCTTTTATCCTTTCAGGGTCGATCAGCAGCCGAACAGTGCGGCGATGGCCTTTTCATCCAGCTTGGAGCCGATGACCACCAGCTTGCCGCCGACGTCTGCACCGCGTGCGCGGACTTCCCACTCGCCGGGAACGTAGTCGAACTCCAGCCAGCCGTCTGCGCCGCCGTCCACGATGCCCTTGCTGCGCAGGATCATGCCGTAATTGCCGGTATCCAGCTCGGTGAGGGCGTGCTCCACCTCAGCCTTGGTGAACTTGCGGGCCGTCTCCACGCCCCAGCTGGTGAACACTTCATCGGCGTGGTGGTCGTGATGATGATGGCCGCAGCAGCAATGACCGTCATGGTCGTGGTGATGCTCGTGCTCATCGTGGTCGTGGTCATGCTCGTCATGGTCATGGTGATGATGCTCATGCTCGTGCTCGTCGTCATCATCGTCATGATCGTGGTGGTGGCCGCAGCAACAATGGTCATCATGATCGTGCTCGTCGTGGTCGTGGTGATGATGCTCGTGCTCATCCTCGTCGTCATCATCGTCATCATGGTCATGATGATGGCCGCAGCTGCACACACCGTTCTCATCGTAGTGATGATGGTGATGCTCGTGCTCCTCTTCCTCGTCCTCGTGGGCGTGCTCCTCGTTTGCCTTGGCAGCCATGGCGATCAGCTCGGCCTTGAAGTCGTCCTTGGTGGACATGGCCTTCAGGATCTGCTCACCGGTCAGGTGATCCCATGCGGTGGTCACGATGGTGGCGGTGGGGTTCTTTTCCCGCAGCATTGCCACGGCAGCGGCGATCTTTTCCTCGCTGGCGGTCTGGGTGCGGCTGAGCAGGATGCAGCTTGCGTGGCTGATCTGGTCATCGTAGAACTCGCCGAAGTTCTTCATATACATCTTGACCTTGTTCACATCGGCCACGGTGACAAAGCTGTTCAGCTGCACGTCCAGATGCTCGGCCACGCCCTCCACGGCGCGGGTCACATCGCTCAGCTTGCCCACGCCCGAGGGCTCGATGACGATGCGGTCGGGGTGGTACTGCTCCACCACCTGCTGCAGAGCGGCACGGAAATCGCCCACCAGAGAGCAGCAGATGCAGCCGGCGTTCAGCTCGTTGATCTGGATGCCGCTTTCCTTCAAAAAGCCGCCGTCGATGCCGATCTCGCCGAACTCGTTCTCGATCAGAACGACCTGCTGGCCGGCAAAGGCCTCTTTGATGAGCTTTTTGATCAGGGTAGTTTTACCGGCGCCAAGGAAGCCGGAGAAAATATCGATTTTGGTCATGATTCAAATGCCTCTTTCTTGTAATAGCACACAGAGCCGCAGAGTGCTGGCTCAAAAATCTTACACTCCTATTATAACAAGGCTGTCAATGGGAAACCGCCTTTTTTGATGAGAAAATTGTAACTTTTTTTGCAAATTGACGGCGTTTTGGGGGGAGTTTTGCCCCCGCATTGCATTCTTTCCCGCAGAATGATACAATAGCAGCAGCAAACCATCGCCGCCGGACGTTTTTCCGGCAAATGACAGAAAGAGGGCTTTTGTTATGAGTATGAACACAGTTCCCGAGCGTCTGGCCGCGCTGCGTGCCGCTATGAAGGCAAACGGCGTGGACGTCTATCTGATCCCGGTGGGCGACCCGCATTCCAGCGAGTATCTGCCCGACCACTACACCTCCCTGACCTACTTCTCCGGCTTCCACGGTGAGAACTCCAACTTTGTGGTCACCATGACCGAGAGCGCCGTCTGGGCAGACGGCCGGTACTTTGTGCAGGCAGAGAAAGAGATCGCCGGTACCGAGATCCAGCTGATGCGCATGGGCGAGCCGGGCGTGCCTACCGCCGAGGAATACTGCGGCAAGGTGCTGCCCGAGGGCGGCACGCTGGGTCTGTGCGGTCTGACCGCCAACTGTGCACTGGTCAACAACCTGAAAAAGGAACTGGAGCCCAAGCACGGCAGCATCAAGACCCTGTTCTTGGAGGATGAGCTGTGGGTGGAGGGCCGCCCCGCCCGCCCGGCTACCCCGGCATGGATCCTGCCCAAGGAGTACGCTGGCTTCTCCCCGGCGGAAAAGCTGGAGCAGCTGCGCGGCAAACTGAAGGAGCAGGGCTGCACCGCCCAGCTGGTGGGCAAGCTGGATAATCTGGCATGGCTTCTGAACCTGCGCGCCATGGATATCGAGTGCACCCCCTACGCCATGGCCTACTGCTATGTCACCCCGGACCGCGCCGTGCTGTTCATCGATCAGGCGCGGGTCACCCCGGAGGCTAAGGCAGAGCTGGAAGCCAACGGCGTGACGCTGGCCGACTACGACAGCATTCTGGACGGGATGGCCGCCGAGACCGAGCCCCAGACCGTGCTGGCAGAGAGCGCTACCGTGAACTATGCCGTGTATCAGGTGCTGGAAAACAACCCCGCCCTGACCGTGAAGGACGCCGCCGACCCCCTGCTGGCTATGAAGGGCGTGAAGAACGAGGTGGAGCTGGCACACCTGCGCGAGTCCCATCTGCGGGACGCCGTGGCCATGGTGCGGTTCCAGATCGAACTGGAAAACCGTCTGGCTTCCGGCGAACAGCTGACCGAGCTGACCGTGGACGAGATCCTGCACAAGTACCGCAGCGCAGACGACAAGTTCCTTGTGGAGAGCTTTGGCACCATTGCAGCCTACGGCGGCAACGCAGCCATGATGCACTACCACGCCACCCCGGAGGATCACGCCGTTCTGCAGCGCAAGGGCTTTTTGCTGGTGGACAGCGGTGCTACCTATCTGGACGGCACCACTGACATCACCCGCACCTACCCGCTGGGCGAGCTGACCGAGGACGAGCGGCTGTTCTATACTTGGACGCTGCAGTGCCACATCGACATTGCCAAGGCCGTCTGGCTGGATTACTGCGACTGCCATATGCTGGACACCATCGCCCGCGAGCCGCTGTGGCGTCACCTTATCAACTACCGCTGCGGCACCGGCCACAGCGTCAGCTTTGTGGGCAACGTCCATGAGGGCCCCCACGCTTTGAACGGGCGCAACACCACCCTGATGCGCCCGGGTATGATCGTCACCGATGAGCCCGGCGTGTACGAGGCCGGAGAGGTGGGCATCCGCATCGAGAACGAGATCGAGTGCTACCACAAGGCTGACAACCAGTATGGCACCTTCCTTGCCTTCCGTCCCCTCACCTTTGTGCCCATCGCTACTTCTCCCATCGTGCCCGGCGTGCTGGACAAGGAGCAGGTCGCTTGGCTGAACGATTACCACCGCAAGGTGTTCGAGCAGCTGGCGCCCCGCATGACCGAGGACGAGCGCGCATGGCTGGCCGAGAAGTGCGCCGCCATCGGCTGCTAATGCTAAAAAGAACAAAAGTCAGCTGCCGCTTGCCGTCCTGACTCTTGCCGTAAAAATGCAATTCCGGGCAGACCGCAGTCTGCCCGGAATTGCTTATTAAAAATAATTTTTCCTCTGAATATGCCCAGAGCGAAGCGGAGGGCATTTAAACTCAGAACTTGAACAGCGGGGTGCCTGCCAGCACATCGCCCTCGGCCAGCATCTTCAGCTCGCCCAGGTCGTCGCCGTTGGTCACGATGATGGCGGTGGCGGTGGGGTGGCCTGCAGCCTTGATGGCGTC
>OMDE01000244.1_pt1 | contig 17620 bp, 10 predicted proteins | sample 1645171 | NCBI WGS metagenome assembly OMDE01 (sample SAMEA103958129, study PRJEB25191) | human gut metagenome
GCATACAAACACTTCTATCATCCAAATTATTTATCTATGAAACACAACTTATTAAGGAATTTCCTGGCATTGGTTCTTTCGGGAATCATGCTTGCCGGTGTCGGTTGTAAGAATTACGACGACGACATCGACAAAATCAACAACCGCCTCGACGAGCTGTACGTGACGGTTGCCGACCTTGACGAGCAGATCGAGAGCGTCCGGAACGCGATTCCGAGCCTCGATGCCCTGAACGAGGAGGTAGCCGCCCTGCGCAGCGAACTCGATGGCGTGAAGACCGACGTCGCCTCGATCGATCAGAAGCTGGAGGCCATCGGCGACGTGCAGGCCAAGCTCAACGAGCTGTCGCAGGAGCTGAAGGACTACGTCAACGGCGCAATCCAGTCGTCGGAGGAGACGCTCCGCAACGAACTGGCCACGAAGGGTGCCGTCAGCGAGCTGGAGGCGCTCATCGAGGGCATTCAGGAGGACTACAAGGCCGAGCTTGAGGAGATCAACAACAAGCTCACGGCACTCGAGGGTACGGTCGGCGAGCTGCCCGCCGTTGACATTCAGGACCTCAAGGATCGCCTGGCCGCTCTTGAGGGTTCGTCGGCTGCCGATGCCGACGCACTGGCTGCGCTGGTCGAGCGCGTCAAGGCGCTGGAAGGTATCAAGGCCCTGACCGAGAGCGATGTCAACGACCTGATCGACACGCAGATCAAGGAGCTGCTCGATGGCAAGTCCTGGCTGGGTGAAAGCCTGGACGATGCCATCGCCGCCTACCTGACGAACAACAACTACATCACCAACGCCGCTCTGAACGACTATGCCACCTACAACGAGACGCTGGCCAAACTTATTGACGAGATGAAGACCGGGCAGGGTAAGTATGTCGAGGAACTGATCGCCTTTATCCAGGCCAACCAGACGCAGATTGACGCCAACGAGCTGCAGATTCTGGTAGACGGCAACCAGAAAAAGATGAGCGAACTCATGAACGAGTTCAGCGAGCGCCTGTTTGCGCTGGAAAATCGCATCCAGTCGCTGGTTTATGTTCCCTCGTCGCTGAGCGAGACCTCGAACCTCATCCCCGTAACGCCCGCGCCCTACATCGACTTCGGTAAGGACGGCAAGGAATACCTCGGCAACCAGACGCTCGAGATGACCTTCCGCGTATCGCCCGCTTCGCTGGCCAAGAAGATTGCGGATGAGAAGGAGGCGACCGTTTCGATCATCACGCGCAAGGTTTCGATGAGCAGCACGGGCACCCCCGCCTTCACGGTGGAGAGCGTCACCGCAAGCGAGCAGAACGAGGGTGAGTTCACCGTCAAGGCCACGACCGACTACAAGTTCGGTTCGGAGAACGACGAGACGCTTGCCATCGCGCTGAACGTCAAGATCGCAGGTGTCACGACCGGCTCGGAGGGCGAGCAGACCACGCACACGGGCATCGACTACACCACGTCGTTCCTCGGCCTGAAGTATACCGGCAACGGGGCATGCATCAACGACGCCCTGCGGATTGTCAAGGTCGATGACGAAGGAAAACTCGTTGCCGGCCTGTCGAACGGCCTGTACAGCAGCAGCCTCAAGTACAACGACTACTCGGTAGTCAACTTCCTCGAGGGCTTCGATGTCTACTACTACGACGGCAAGAAGTACATGCCGCTGTCGGAGATGTGGGAAGGCGTGGAGAGCAGCCGCAGCGCATTCGACAAAAAGGCCACGATCAACTCGGATAAGGATAACGAAAAGAGTTACAAGGTAACGGCCGCGTCGGTACAGATCAACGAAGCGAACCTGCCGACTCCCGACACCAACCTGATCGGTGACGTGATCACATCGAGCAAGGTAACCTTCACGGTAGCTCTCGGCGAAAAGTCCCTGGAGATCGGCGAGGCCCAGCACAAGGTAACGGTCGTATCCAACGGTGTGGAGACCAGTGTTCCGCAAACCGCAATCGCATGGAACCACACGAAGGCATCCAGCAAGGTCTATGAGGGTAAAGCCGTAGATCTGGAGCCGAATGTTTCGGTTGACCACTACAAAGAGATGAAGACGTGGGATGATCTGGAGAACGGCAACTACTATTTGGCCAAAAACATCGAGGTTTTCAATAGTTTCATGACAGAAAACAAATGGATCGTCTACGTCGCCGACAAGAACACGAATAACATCGTTGCCAATGCATATGTTGCACTGAATCTGACCTCGACCCCGACGGCCGAAAACGACGTACAGCGTATCACACCGACGTTCTACGGCATGACCTTCGCCGAGGGCGGAGAGTACATTGCATACGCCAAGTTTGTACACAGCGACAAGACCACGACGACGATCACGATCCCCGTAACGGCGTCCGGTGCACCGGAGATCAGCTACGAAATCAGCAAGGAGGTGATGTATGTCGGCACGTCGACCTACACCGTAGTCGAGGGCTTCGCCGAGAAACTTTGGAAAGACGCTTACAAGGAGGCATTCGGCAGCAAAGAGGACTTCCTCGCAGTCGTAGCCGCCATGACGGCCACAACGGGCGATGACGAGGCCAAACTCGCCGTAGCAGGCAATGACATCACCGTCACCTTCCCTGCCGAGTACGAGTTCAAGATCTACCGCTCGACCCTGACGCTCTCCGACAAGAGCGGTCTGGAGATCGTCTTCCCGGCCGAAATCAAGCTGACCGAGGCTCAAGCCACTCTGACGCCCAACCCGCTCTTCGTAACGAACGGCCGCGTCAACGCCATTGCCGAGTTCAACGCAGACGGTTCGCGCTACGACGTGGTCGCACAGCCGCTGGGCAACGCCTACACCTATCAGGTTGGCGAGGGTGAGCAGGCTCTCCCGGGTGTGAAGGTTGTCTACGAGATCAACAAGGAGCTGCAGGGCGACAAGCTCGACGAGATGGCAGAGAACGGTCAGACCGTTCCGGAGATCGACGTCGACAACAAGCTGATCTGGAACGACTGGGGCGCTCTGGAGCTCAAGGTAGACGCCTACCTCGTGTTCACGAACAGCAATGAGGAGGTCAAGGGTTCGCGCGTAACCTTCACCGTAGCCATCGACAGCCCGTATGCCGACGACAAGATCACGGTGGCAACCAAGGGCAACGAGTTCGAACTTTCGCAGGACGCATCGTTCAAGGTAGCCCAGCTGCTGACGCTCAACTCGACCTACCAGAGCGGCGATCCCGCAGCGAACACCAACGTCTTCGACGCCTCGACGGAGGACGGTCTGCACGCAAACCTCGCCAAGGCCCTGGGCGGTGAGGTGAAGTACGAGACGACGTTCAGCAACGTGAACTTCGCATTCGACGAAGAGACCGGCGTCATCACCTACACGGGCGAAGACAGCAGCCTGAAGCCCGTATCGCAGACGATCGAGGTCAAGGTGACCTACACCAACAACTTCGGTGTCGAGTTCGCACCCGTCACGGTTCAGATCAAGACCAAATAGACGGAACCTTCCGCAGGGAAGGTGGGAATAGGCTAACATCTGAATGACACCCTGCGTGCCGGGGAGGAGATCGGAAACGGTCTCCTCCCTTTTTGTGTTCAGACGGGGAGATGGCGGCACAAAAATTTTGTGTTCCGCACGCTTTGCGCTATCTTTGCCCCCGGTGCTACATATCCATCCGCCCTGCCATGAAACGATACATGCTGCTTCTGCTGCTCGCGGCCGCAAGCTCGATGGCCGCCGCGCGCGAGGTCATCCCCCTGAACGAGGGATGGCGGTTCTTCTTCAAATCGGAAAACACCAGCGACAACGCCCGCCACGTCACCCTGCCCCACACCTGGGACACCGACCCCCTCGCCGAAGGATCGCTGCTCGAAACCACGGGAAACTACCAGAACGACATCTACATCCCGGTGGAATGGGCCTCGCGCCGCCTCTTCGTCCGCTTCTACGGCGTACAGACGGTCGCCGACCTGTTCGTCAACGGTTCACACGCCGGGACGCACTGCGGCGCCGGCACGGCCTTCACGTTCGAGATCACGGACAAGGTGCGCTTCGGCACCGACAACGCCCTGCGCATGGTCGTGAGCAACAGCTACCGCAACGACGTGCTGCCCACGTCGACGGACATGAACCTCTACGGCGGCATCTTCCGCCCGGCGGAGCTCATCGTCACCGACCGCACGGCCGTCTCGCCCCTCTATTTCGGATCGGAAGGGGTGCTCATACGCCCCACGTCGGTGAGCGGCGAGCGCGTCGACGGCGAGGCCGAAATACACCTCACGACGAAAGGCGAAAACACCTGCACGCTGACGCTCGGCATCACGGCCCCCGACGGGAAGACCGTCTTCTCGAAACGGCAGCGCGTGCGACTCGACGGCAAGCCCCTCTTCGTCCCCTTTGCCATCGAGCACCCGGCGCTGTGGAGCCCCGATTCGCCGTCGCTCTACACCGTGTCGGTCTCACTCGGCGAGGAGCAGACGACCGACAGCGTCGCCGTCCGCACGGGATTCCGCTCGATCGCCGTCACCCCCGGCGGGGGCCTCGCGATCAACGGCGTGCGCACGCCCGTGCACGGCGTCGACCTCTACCACGACAACACCGTTGCGGGCGGACTGTTCACGCGGCAGGACTACGACGCCGACCTGGCCCGCCTGCTCGACCTCGGGGCCAACGCCCTGCGGTCGGCCGTCATGCCCCACGCCGGGTATCTGTACGACCGCTGCGACGAGCTCGGCCTGCTCGTATGGATCGACCTGCCGCTGCACCGCGCCCCCTTCCTCGGGGATGTGGCCTACTACGCCACGCCGCAGTTCGAGCAGAACGGACTGCAGCAGCTGCAGGAGATCATCGCGCAGCACATGAACCACCCCTCGGTGGTGATGTGGGGGCTCTTCTCGAGGCTCTGGAACCGCGGCGACAGCGCCGTACCTTACGTGCGGAGGCTCCACGACACGGCCCGCGCGATGGACCCCTCGCGGCCGACGGTGGCGTGCAGCGACCAGGACGGCGAGATCAACTTCATCACCGACCTGATCGTCTGGCGGCAGACCGTAGGATGGGAGCGCGGCTCGACCGACGACGTGAAGGTCTGGCGCGACCTGCTGCAGAAGAGCTGGTCGCACCTGCGCTCGGGCGTCGCCTACGGCGGCAGCGGGTTCATCGGCCACAGAAGCTACACGGCCCACGCGGCGCCGCGCGAGAACTGGATGCCCGAGGAGAACCAGACGCGCTTCCACGAGGAGTATGCCCGCAACCTGCAGAACGATTCGCTCTTCTGGGGCACGTGGATCGCCACGCTGTTCGATTACGGCTCGGCGCGCCGCCCCTACGGCATCAACGGCGAGGGGCTCGTGACCATCGACCGCCGCACGTGCAAGGATGCCTACTACCTCTACCGGGCGATGTGGAACAGCCGGGAGCCGACGCTCCACCTGGTCGACAAGCGGCGGCGCCTGCGCGACCAGACGCGGCAGGCCTTCCGCGTCTATTCGTCCGAGGGGCTGCCCACGCTCGTCGTCGGGCGGGATACGGTCGCCATGACGGAGTATGCGCCGTGCCAGTACCGCTCGGACAGCGTTTCGGTCACGGGGAGCGTTCCGGTGCGGGTATATGCCGGCGGGCTTGCGGACAGCGTCACGCTCCGTATCGGCAACGTTCTAAAACCGCGATGGATGCAGGCCCCTCTGCAAATAAAAGGTCTGCAAAAGACAAATTAGGCTGAAAGGGCAGGCGGTCGGAAAAGACCTGCACGTAGGGCTCGGCGACGAACGCCGGGCCCTCCCTGCGTTTGGGCCGCAGGTCGCGGTCGCCGGGCGCCGCCTCGATGTAGCGTTCCGATACGGCAGGCATCGCGATGCCCGCCAGCGAGCACAGCAGCTCGGTGAGCTGCAGGTCGTAGTCGCAGAGAAACTCCCACCGCCCGCGGTAGAAGGGCTCGAACCGCCCGGCATAGAAATCGAAGTAGGGCGACCCCCTGTAGGAGGACACAAGGGCGCCCCAGTGCTGGTGCTGCCAGCGTTTGGAGTAGTCGAGGCGCATGTCGCGCATCGGCTGGCGGGGCCGGTCGGCATGGCACACCTGCACGGTGAGCTCCATGACGCCGTCGGTAGCCAGGATCCGCGCGCGGTTGCGCTCCGAGCGCTTGATGAAGTGCTCGCCGAGGTCGATCAGGCAGTCGCCGCGGAGCAGCTCCGCGAAGTAGGCGACCGAGGGGAGGTAGGCGGCGGGAAGGATCGTCATGGCCGGCGCGGATCAGACTTCGGGATCGACCCAGTCGCCGTGGGCGCGGATCAGTTCGACGAGGCGGTCGAGCGCCTCCTCCTGCGGGATGTTGCGTGCGACGACCTCGCGCCCCCTGTAGAGGGTGATACGGCCGGGGCCGGCCCCCACGTAGCCGTAGTCGGCATCGGCCATCTCGCCCGGACCGTTGACGATGCAGCCCATGACGCCGATCTTCAGGTTCTTCAGGTGCGACGTGCGGGACTTGATCGCCGCCAAGGTCCGCTCGATGTCGTAGAGTGTGCGGCCGCACGACGGGCAGGCGATGTATTCCGTATGCGAGAAGCGCACGCGCGCCGCCTGGAGGATCATCAGCTCCACGTCGCGGATCGCCGCGGCGGCGTGACCCGGGGCGTCGATCCAGATGCCGTCGGCCAGTCCGTCGAGGAAGAGCACCCCCAGGTCGGCGGCCGCCTTCACGGCCAGCCGTTCGAGCGACGCCTCCTCGTAGCGGCGCTTCACGACGACGGGCTCGTCCGCCCGGTCGAGGTTCAGAATCGCGGCCCGCAGTTCGGCCGTCGGGTTGCCCGAGAGGGCCTCGATGACGCGGAAGCCCTCGTGCGGCTCGTCGTGCGTGACGGGCACGGCGACCTGCGTGCGGCAGCGGAAGACGTAGGGCGAGTAGCGCTCGGGATGCCGCACGGGGAACACGCCCGGGCGGTCGGCGAAGTGCTCGACGAGCAGCCGCGCGACGGGGATCTCGTTTTCGGGCGCCTCGGTCAGCGAGACGCGGATCGTGTCACCGATGCCGTCGCAGAGCAGCGCCCCGATGCCCACGGCGCTCTTGATGCGCCCCTCGAGGCCGTTTCCGGCCTCGGTGACCCCGAGGTGGATCGGGTAGTTCATCCCCTCGGCCTCCATCGCCGCGACGAGCTGCCGGTAGGCCGAGACCATCACGCGCGTGTTGCTCGACTTCATCGAGACGACCACCTGGTCGAACGCCCGCTCGCGGCAGACCCGCAGGAACTCCATGGCCGAGACGACCATCCCTTCGGGCGTGTCGCCGTAGCGGTCGAAGACCCGCCGGGCGAGCGACCCGTGGTTGACGCCGATGCGCAGCGCCACGCCGCGCTCGCGGCACTGCTCGATGAGCGCCTCCAGCTCGCCGTGCTCCGTGCGGTAGTTGCCCGGGTTGATGCGCACCTTGTCGACGTACTTCGCCGCGATGGCCGCAACCTCCGGAACGAAGTGGATGTCGGCCACGATGGCCGTGCGGAAGCCGTCGCCGCGCAGCTGCCGCACGATGTTGGCGAGGTTCTCGCCCTCGCGGCGCCCCTGCGCCGTGAGGCGCACGATCGGGCCGCCCGCGCGGTCGATGCGCTCGATCTGCGCGACGCTCGCCGCCGTATCGTTCGTGTCGGTGTTGGTCATCGACTGCACGGCCACGGGGTTTCCCGCGCCGATGCGCACGCATCCGATGCGCACCTCGCACGTCGGACGCCGCTGGAATTTCGTCAGGTCTGTCATGTCGTCTCCGGGTTTCGGAGCCCGCCGGGGCTCCGTACCGCAAAGATAGCCCGAATTCCGCGAAAAAGTTGCAAACCGGATGATTTTTCGGTATATTTACACATGCAACCACCCAAAAATCCGACCCTTATGAAACGCAGATTCATGCTGTTCCTGCTCTCGGCGCTCGGCTTCACGACCGCCTGCGAGAATGAAGACAAGGGCACCGTCTGCATGTACGGCACCCCGCTGATCGACTTTGAACTTCAGGGCACCGTCACCGACCAGAAGGGCAGCCCGATCCCGGGCATCGAAGTCACGACGGACGACCCGGGCAACCGGACCGCAACCGCATCGGACGGCAGCTACCGACTCTCGGGACAGACCATCCCGAACCGCGTCCTGCTCCGCTTCACCGACGTCGACGGAGCGGAAAACGGCGGGGAATTCGCCTCGCAGGAGCTTCCGGTCGAATTTACGGAGGAGGACCGCACGGGCGAGGCTTCGGGCAGCTGGAACCGGGGATCGTTCGCCCGTTCGGGCGTCGATGCGTCGCTTCCGGCAAAGACAGAAGAAGAGCAATAGAGAGCCGGTGATACGGATTGCCCGTTTTTTCGTATATTTGCTCTGTGGATAACCTCAAGAGCGATATCAAGTACGTGGCGGGCGTCGGCGAGGCGCGTGCCCGGCTTCTGGACAAGGAGCTGGGCATCCGCACCGTGGGCGACCTGCTCGACCACTTTCCGTTCCGCTACATCGACCGCACGCGCGTCTACCGCATCGCCGAAATCACGGACGAGGCGCCCACGCTCGTGCAGCTGCGCGTCCGCGTGACCGGCACGGCCTACGCCGGGGCGGGGCGCAAGCGCCGCTTCACGGTCTTCGTGCAGGATGCGACGGGGCAGGCCGAGCTCGTGTGGTTCCAGGGCATCAAGTGGATCGAGAAGCGCGTCGAGGTCGGACGCGAATACCTCGTCTTCGGACGTCCGTCGTTCTACCGCGGCCAGCTCTCGATGGCCCACCCCGAGCTGGAGACCATGGAGCAGTACCTCTCGCGCCGCGCCGAGAGCGGCATGCAGGGCATCTACCCCTCGACCGAGCGCATCTCGACGATGTTCGGCACGAAGGGCATGTACCAGATCGTCTGCAACGCCTGGGCGCTGGTCCGCGGGCACATACCCGACCCGCTGCCCGAGGAGATGCGCACCCGCTACGGGCTCATCGCGCGCCACGACGCCTACTACAACATCCACTTCCCGCAGTCGCCCGAGCTGCTGCGGCAGGCGCAGTACCGGCTGAAGTTCGACGAGCTGCTCGGCGTGCAGCTCAACGTGCAGTCGCGCCGCACGGCCCGCCTGGCAAAGGCCGACGGGTTCCGCTTCACGCGCGTCGGCGACGCCTTCAACACCTTCTACAACGAGAAGCTCCCCTTCCCCCTGACCGGGGCGCAGAAGCGCGTAATCCGCGAAATACGGCAGGACACCGCTACGGGGTACCAGATGAACCGCCTGCTGCAGGGCGACGTCGGCAGCGGCAAGACCCTCGTGGCGCTGATGTCGATGCTGCTGGCCGTCGACAACGGGTTTCAGGCCTGCATGATGGCCCCGACGGAGATCCTCGCCCGCCAGCACTTCGCCACCATCAGCCGCCTGCTCGACGGCATGCCGGTGCGCGTGGCCATCCTGACCGGCGCCTCGAAGGCGCGCGAGCGCCGCGAAGCGCTCGAAGGGATCGCCTCGGGCGAGGTCCACATCCTCATCGGCACCCACGCGCTGATCGAGGAGCGCGTGCGCTTCGCGAACCTCGGCTTCGTGGTCATCGACGAGCAGCACCGCTTCGGCGTCGAGCAGCGCGCCCGCCTCTGGACCAAGAACGAGCAGCCGCCCCACATCCTCGTGATGACCGCCACACCGATCCCCCGCACGCTCGCCATGACCCTCTACGGCGACCTCGACGTCTCGGTCATCGACGAGCTGCCGCCGGGCCGCCGTCCGATCAGGACCTACCACTACACCGACGCCGCACGGCTCAAGCTCTTCGGCTTCATGCGGCAGCAGATCGCCCAGGGCCGCCAGGTCTACGTCGTCTACCCGCTCATCAAGGAGTCCGAGGCGATGGACTACAAGGACCTCACGGACGGCTACGAGGCCATCTCGCGCGACTTCCCGCTGCCCGACTACGTCACGGCCATCTGCCACGGCAGGATGAAGCCCGCCGACAAGGAGGAGTCGATGCGCCAGTTCAAGTCGGGCGAGGCCGATATCATGGTCGCCACGTCGGTCATCGAAGTGGGCGTCGACGTGCCGAACGCCACGGTCATGGTCATCGAATCGGCCGAGCGGTTCGGGCTCTCGCAGCTGCACCAGTTGCGCGGGCGCGTAGGGCGGGGCGGCGAACAATCCTACTGCATCCTGATGTCGGGCGAAAAGCTCTCGAAGGAGTCCCGGGCACGCCTCGACGCCATGTGCGAGACCAACGACGGATTCCGCCTGGCAGAGCTCGACCTTAAGCTGCGGGGTGCGGGCGACATCAACGGGACGCTCCAGAGCGGCATGGCGTTTGATCTGAAGATCGCCAATCCGACGGCCGACGTGCAGGTGCTCACCCTGACGCGCGAAGCCGCCGCCGCGATTCTCGCCGCGGACCCCGCCCTCGCACAACCCGCACACGAGGGGCTGCGCGAGCTGCGCCGCCGCTATTCGGGCCGCGAAGAGCTCGATTTTTCCCGCATCTCGTAATATTTCCGACAGATAACCCGTTAAAAACACAAGACCCTCACCCCATGAAACGACTTTTACTCACCATACTCCTGCTCGCGGCCGGCCTGCCGCTCGCCGCGCAGCTCTACCATCCGGGCGAGAAGCTGCTCTACCGCGTCAGCTACAAGGCCAAGATGTTCCCCAACACGGAGGTCGGCGCCGTCGAGGTGCTCACCTCGGCGGAGCGCACGAACGACCGCGATTTCTACAAGGTCGTCGGCGCGGGACGCACGCTGCCCACCTATCGCTGGTTCTTCAACATCGAGGACATCTACTCGGTATGGGTCGACACCCTGTCGCTGCGCCCCCAGCGCTTCGAAAGCGACATCCGCGAAGGGGACTACACCTTCCAGAGCCACTACGTCTACGACTGGGAGGACTCGGTAATCTACACGCGCTGGCGCAGCCGCCAGAAGCCCGAGCGGCAAAAGCAGATGGCGCTGACCCCGGAGAGCATGGACCCCATCGCGCTCTTCTTCAACCTGCGGTCGGCCAATGCGGAGGATTTCCGCGTCGGCGAGCCCGCCACGCTGCAAATGGTCCTCCAGGACACGATCCGCCACCTGCGCTACCGCTACCTCGGACGCGAGGAGAAGCGCATCCGCAACATGGGGCGCTTCCGGACACTGAAGTTCGAGTGTCAGCTGGGCACCACCGAGGGGTACTCCTTCACCGACGGCACGGTCTTCACGATCTGGATCTCGGACGACCGCAACAAGATTCCGCTCTACATCGAGTCGCCGGTGCGCATCGGCAGCATCCAGGCCTACATTTCAGGCTACAAGGGGCTCAAATATCCGCTCGAGAGCCTGATAAAATGAAAATTTGATTATCTTTGCGAAAATTCGACAACCTTATGGAAGAGAACAGACAGAGTTACGACCCCTCGGAATTCGAGGACGACGACTACGGCAGGCAGCCCGAAGCGGAGAAGTCCATCCGCGGATACCGCATCGTCATCATCATCCTCTCGGTGATTCTGGTGGCGCTGTCAATCCTCTATTTCAGCATCCACCGCCAGCAGATGCTCGACAACGAGCTGCTGCAGGCCGACCGCGACTCGATCCAGAACGACCTGGGGCGCCTGATGAACGACTACGACAACCTGCGGGTCTCGAACGACTCGATCTCGGCCAGCCTCTCCGTCGAGCGCGAGCGTGCCGACTCGCTCATGACGCGACTGAAGAAGGAGCGCTCGTGGAACCTCGCCAAGATCAAGCAGTATGAACGCGAGGTGGGCACGCTGCGCACGGCCATGAAGGACTACATCCGGCAGATCGACTCGCTCAATACGCTCAACCAGAAACTTATCAGCGAAAACGTCTCCTACCGCAAGGAGATCTCCTCGGCCAACCTGCGCGCCGAGATGGCCGAAGAGAAGGCCGCCGAACTGGACAACAAGGTCAAGGTCGGCTCGGTGCTCCGCGCCCGCGACATCCGGCTCGAAGCGCTCAACGACCGCGGGAAGGCCGTGTCGCGCATCAAGAACGCCTCGCGCCTGCGCGTGGACTTCGTCCTCTCGGCCAACGAGCTGGCCATGCCCGGCAACAAGGCCATCTACCTGCGCATCATCTCGCCCGACGGCTACGTGCTGACCACCGAGGCGATGCCGTCGTTCGAGTATGAAGGCGAGCGGCTCACCTACTCGGCCATGCGTGAGGTCGACTACCAGAACCAGGACCTCGAGGTGGGCATCTACTTCACCTCGTCGGGCTTCGCGGGGGGCACCTACCGCATGGAGCTCTACACCGAGGGCCGGCTGATCGGTCAGGCGCAGGTCGCCATGCGATAAGCGCGGCGGTCCGGCGGATGCGGCGCAACGGGGCGACAACGGGAACAACGCAACGGGGCGGCGCAACGGAGAGGGGAAGCGGAAACGGCATGCTCCCCGGCCCGGCGGATGCGGCGCAACGGGGGCCGTGCAACGAAGACCGCGCAACGAGGGCTCCCCGGCGGAAGCTCCCCATGAAAACGACACAACGGACCGGACGGTTTGTACCGTCCGGTTTTTTTGCGCCGTTTTGCGGTATGGCCCAAAAATTTCGCACCGCGCATGCCGCGAATTCGGACGGATTTTTTAATTTTGCATACCGCTACCCGAATACCCGAATCGAATCAAAACGACATACCTGTCCTATGAAAATCGTTTTCAGCATCGAATACCGTACCCGATGGGGCGAGCAGCTGGTTTTGCGCATCGGACGCCGGCGCATCGAAATGCAGTACGCCGACAACGGAATCTGGCGCGCGACCCTTGCGAAGGCCGATGCGTCGCAGCCGCTGGAGTACCTCTACGAGGTGGAGGCCGAGGGCGTCTGCCGCCGCCGCGAATGGGCGCCGCACACGCTGCAGCTGCCCGAAGGCATGGCTCCGGCGACGCTCCGTATCCGCGACCGCTGGCAGGACATCCCCGCCGACAGACCGTTCCACACGTCGGCCTTCTCGCGGGGCATCTTCTCCCGCGAGGCGGAACGCCTCCACGCGGCCGCAACACGGAAGGGACGGCGCGGCAACATCCTGCTCCGCACGGCCCAGGCGCAGCTGCGCCCCGACGAGGTGCTGGCCATCGCCGGCAGCGGCCGCGAACTGGGCGACTGGAAACAGGTGCTGCCGCTGGACGACACCCGCTTTCCCGAGTGGTCGCTCGCGCTGACCGTCACGCGCCGCTTCGAGTACAAGTACCTGATCGCCGACCGCCGGACCCTCACCCCGATCATCTGGGAGGAGGGGCCCAACCGCACCTGGTCCGATCTGCCGGCCGAGGGCGAGGCCGTCGTCGACGCCACGACCGTCCCGCAGATTCCCGAACGCCGCTGGCGCGGCGCCGGCACGGCCATTCCGGTCTTCTCGCTCCGCTCGGACAAGGACTTCGGCATCGGCGAATTTCCCGACCTCAAGCTGCTGGTCGACTGGGCCGCGGCCACGGGGCAGCGTATCCTGCAGCTGCTGCCGATCAACGACACGACGATGACCGGCACGTGGGAGGACTCCTATCCCTACAACGCCAACTCGACCTTCGCGCTGCATCCGCAGTTTCTGCGTCTGACGGAGGCGGGCGTCGAGGAGAACGACGAATACCGCCGCCTGCGCGACGAGCTGAACGCCCTGCCCGAGGTGGACTACGAACGGGTCAACCGCACGAAGGACGACCTGCTGCGCAAGGCCTTCGCGCGCCACGGCGCCCGCACGGCCGCACGCCGCGACTACAAGGAGTTCATGGAGGCCAACCGCGAGTGGCTGCTGCCCTACGCCGCCTTCCGCACGCTGCGCGACGACTACGGCACGGCCGACTTCTCGCGCTGGGGCGACTACGCCCGCTTCGACCGCAAGAAGATCGAGGCCTTCTGCCTCGAGCGGCGCAACGACGTGGCCTTCCACTGCTACGTGCAGTACCACCTGCACCTCCAGCTCTCCGAGGCGTGCCGCTACGCCCACAGCCGCGGCATTGTGCTGAAGGGCGACCTGCCGATCGGCATCAGCCGCACGAGCGTCGACGCCTGGCAGTCGCCGCGCCTGTTCCACCTCGATTCGCAGGCCGGAGCGCCGCCCGACGCCTTCTCGGCCTCAGGGCAGAACTGGGGATTCCCGACCTACAACTGGGAGCGCATGGCGCAGGACGACTACGCCTGGTGGCGTGCCCGTTTGAAGAAGATGTCGGAGTATTTCGACGCCTACCGCATCGACCACATCCTCGGGTTCTTCCGCATCTGGGAGATTCCCGCCGACGCCGTGCACGGCCTGCTTGGACACTTCAACCCCGCGATGCCCTACTCGGCCGAGGAGCTGCGCAACGTCGGCTTCGAGATGGACGACGACCGCTTCACGGCACCGCACACCGACGACTGGATCCTGGACACGCTCTTCGGCGACCTGGCCGGCGAAGTGCGCACGAAATACCTCCGCAACGGACGGCTCATCCCCGCCTTCGCCACGCAGCGCAAGATCGCCGAGCGTCTGCCGGGCGACGACGACCGCACGAAACGGCTGCGCGAGGGACTCATGGCGCTGCTCGAGGACGTGCTCTTCGTCGAGGACCCGCGCCGCAAGGGGTACTACCACCCGCGTATCGGCGCCCAGACGACCTGCGCCTTCCGGCTGCTCGCCGACTGGCAGCAGGCGGCCTTCAACCGGCTGCACGACGACTTCTTCTACCGCCGTCACGACCGCTTCTGGCAGGAGTCGGCCCTGCGCAAGCTGCCCGTGCTGCTTACGGCCACCGACATGCTCGCCTGCGGCGAGGACCTCGGCATGATCCCCGACTGCGTACCCGAGACGATGCGCATGCTGCAGATTCTCTCGCTCGAAATCCAGCGCATGCCCAAGTCGCCGGCCGAGACCTTTGCCGATCCGGCCCGCTACCCCTACCTCTCGGTCTGCACCACCTCGACGCACGACATGAATCCGCTGCGCGCCTGGTGGGAGGAGGACCGCACCGTCACGGCGCGCTTCTACCGCGAGGTGCTGCACGGCGAGGGCGACGTACCCTGGTTCTGCGAACCGTGGATCTGCCGCCGCATCATCGAGATGCACCTCGCCTCCCCGTCGATGTTCACGATCCTGCCCCTGCAGGACTGGCTCTCGATGGACGGCTCGCTGCGCTTCCGCATGCCCGACAAGGAGCGCATCAACATCCCGGCCTTTCCCCGCTACTACTGGCGCTACCGCATGCACCTGACGCTCGAACGGCTGATCGGCGAGGAGGACTTCAACACGACGCTGCGCGACATGATTGCCGTCAGCGGCCGCCGCTGACTCTCCGCTCCGCACAAAAACGGCGGGACGATCCGAATGGGGATCGTCCCGCCGTTTGCCGTAGAGTAGTATATGAAGGCCGGACGCGACCGCCGGCCCGAAGCCGCCCGCAGCGGGGCAGGTCACGCCTCGCCCTCGAGCCAGCGCAGGAAATCGTCGACCCGCGACCGGCTCACGACCGGATCGAAGGCCGGACGCGGCCGGGCCACGATCTTGAGCCGGTTGCCCTGATACTTCACGACGCTGACGATCGCCGGCATCGAGATGATGCAGTTGCGCGAAATTCGGAAAAAGCGCTTCCCGTCGAGCTCCTCGGAGAGGATGTCCAGCGAAAGGTCCATCACGTAGCGGCTACCGTCGTTCGTCACCAGGTAGGTGTTCTTCTCCTCGGAGTAGAAATAGGCGATCTCCTCGCTCTTCACGGGCACGATCCGGTCGTTGAAGCGCACGATGTAGCGCTGCTTGTAGGCGCGCGGCGCACGGATGGCCGCCAGCAGCCGCTCGGCGTCGAAGCCCGCGTCGCGCTGCCGGCACCGCTCAACGGCCCGCTTCAGCGCCGCGGGGTCGATCGGCTTGAGCAGGTAGTCGATGCTGTTGACCTCGAAGGCCCGCACGGCATAGCTGTCGTAGGCGGTCGTCATGACGACGCGGGCCGAGACGTCGACCTGCCGGAAGATCTCGAAGCAGTCGCCGTCGGAGAGCTCCACATCCATGAAGATCACGTCGGCGGCGTTTCCCGGCGTGCGGAGCCACTCGACGGTCTCGCGCACCGAGCCGGTCGCACCGACGATCTGCAGATCGGGATAGTGCTGCGTGAGCGCCCGCGCCAGGTTCTGCTGAGCCATGGGCTCGTCTTCAACGATCAATACTCTCATGAGATAGGCTTATAAGAGGGGTAAGGTGACACGGTATTGGGTTTCGGTTCGTTCGATCACGATCGGCCGGCCGGCCAGGTCGAGGTACTGCTGGCGGATGTAGTTCAGCCCCACATGCGTGGAGGAGGCCGACGCCGGGAGCTTGGGTCGCAGGTCGTTCGCGACGGTGACCGATTCGGTCGTCGCCGTGATGCGGATCACGAGCGGCGAGTCGGCGTCGACGGCGTTGTGCTTGATGGCATTCTCGATGAGCAGCTGCACGGAGCACGGGACGATGCTGCGCATGAGGGCCTCGTCGGCAAGGTCGGTCTCGACGCGGAAGCCGTCGGGAAAGCGGACCTGCAGCAGATCGACGTACATGCCGACGAAATCCATCTCCTCCTTCAGCCGCACGAGCGACTCCTGCTCGTTCTGAAGCATGTAGCGGTAGATGCCGGCCAGCTTGCGGATGTAGGCGCTGGCCTGCTCGGTGCGCTGTTCGCAGACCAGGCAGTCGAGGATGTTGAGCGAATTGAAGAGGAAATGGGGGTTGACCTGCTGCTTGAGCTTCATGTAGAGGAACTGCGCCTGGTGGGTGCGGCCCCGCTCGACCCGCAGCACGGAGCGGGCGACGAGCGCGTAGTCGATCATGAAGATGAGCGAGTAGAGGGTCATCTCGACCAGCAGCGTGAGAATCGACAGCTGGAAGAACTCCCGCCATGAAAAGCTGCGGTCGAAGCCGAAGGGGAGGTGCAGTCCGGCAAGGAGCGCCACGCAGGCCGTCGTCAGCAGGACGAAAACCATCAGCAGCACCCCCTTGACGACGACCGGCCGTTCGGCATGGCGCCGCATGTGGCGCACAAAGATGACGTTGACGCAGAGCAGGACGATGAGCGCCACGGAGTTCGAGGCGAGCAGATCGGCCATCCGGTAGAGCCGGTCGGCCGAGAACGACGGCGAGGCGAAGAGCTCGACGTAGGCCAGCCGCAGGACGAAGATCACCCCTACGGCCAGCAGCAGCAGCCCGATGCGGGGATTCCACGTCGCCGGACGCTCCGACGCATCGCCGCGCCGCAGGAAGCGGGTGAACCAGTAGATACCCCAGCCGAGGATCTCCGTGGTGAGGAAGGTCGAGACGGCATGCACGGCCAGGGGCGAGCGGACGATCCGCTCGATGAGCGCCGCACCGCCCGTGCCGAGCAGGTAACCGATCACGTTGACGACGATCACGCACGAGGCCGTGAACTCGACGTTCAGGCCCCGCTTCAGGCAGATCAGCACGATCATCACGATGGTGAGCAGCGTCAGGACCAGTTCGTCGTGCACCCCCGCGACACGGCACAGCAGCGCCACCGCCGCGTGCAGCACATGAAGATGCTCGTCCAGGGAAATATTTTTCCTGTCCTCATCCAGTTGCCGCTCTTCGGCGTGGATGCGCTCCAGATACTGGGCCCGGTCCTCATCCAGAGTGGTGATGCCGCGCCGCATGATGCGCACGCAGAAAATCAGGCCCGCCAGGATTACAGCCCCGGCGGCTGCCCATTCCAGAATCATCGGCATGGCCTCCGCTTTTATGGGTAATTTCGCCATTGC
>OMDE01000245.1_pt1 | contig 17563 bp, 7 predicted proteins | sample 1645171 | NCBI WGS metagenome assembly OMDE01 (sample SAMEA103958129, study PRJEB25191) | human gut metagenome
TGCTACGAAACAGGCGTTCTCGATGCCTACCAAGTGTAGGGCATCTTTTTCAAGACCATTCTCGGACTATTATGACGTTTTGTTTACAAAATTGCTTGCAATGCTACGAAATGGCCTTTTTCATCGGCTACCAAGTAGAAGGATGTTTTTCGTCCGTCAAAGTCCAGAAATCTTCCATATGTTCCTTGACAAGTGAATAGTTCAATCGTCCGGTACTTCACAAAAGGTACTTCTGTAACTCGCAGCCCGGTCATAACGAAGACGGGGTGGCTGAAATGCCAATGGTGCGGTGCAAGCCCGCCGCCGGACGATTCCCCACTCCTAGGGAAGTCGAGGACCAATATGGGAGACCTTAACTTATTAACGCAGTTGAGCACTTGTTTCGTGCTTTTCTGCGACTGGAGAATTGGAACCCTCCAATTCTCGTTACATACTCTTTGTTCCTGATTTCTGCTTCAGCTGGAGGTGATCAACATTTCAGAATATCTTACCACGCAAACTCCGCTGCCGCCGTTTCTCCCATACCCACGCTTCCTTTTGGAACTTGACCTGAGTCAGACTGCAAAAATGACTTATGTGTTGCTACTCGACCGTGCCACACTCTCGCAGAAAAATCTCTGGATAGATGAACGTGGATTCGTGTTTGTCATTTTTACGATTTGCTCTTTGGCTGAGCAGCTAGGGCGCAGCACTGTCAGTGTTTCCAGTGCGCTTAAGGAATTGGACGCTGCGGGATTGATTGAGCGCAGACGAACGCGGTTTTCTTCGCCCAATCACATCTTTGTGAAAATTCCAAATGTTGAATAGTTCTGCGTTTTTCACGATTCAAGAACCGCCAAAATCACGATTCTGTGATGCAGATTCTTAATGGCATCTGCAAAAGATATTTTTCCTATGCAGTATAGCAGCCTTTAAGACTGTATCGAAGAAAACTTTCACCTAACCAACGTAATAAAACAAAAAGAGAAAAACGAATAGAATCCATCCATTCCTTTCCGTATTTGCACCACATGAATGAGGAGGTCTGCCCTTGAACAAAGAAAAATCTGAGAAGAAGCCCACCACACGCAAACGTGCGCCGAGAAGTCCGAAGTCCGTGCGCCTGATCGTGGAACGCCATTATATCGGCAATGTGCCGATGAATACGCTTTTTCAGCGGCTTGTGGAAGAAGAAATTCGTAAAACTGCCGAATCGTATCTCGCCGCTGGCTAATTGGACGTTTTACTGCGGAAAAGGGCTTGCATCGTCACGCAGCATCCGCTACAATGTGATTGATGAGGTCTCTTTTCCATTATGGAGGTACACATGGAAAAGGACAAAAAAGTAACTGCTTTATACTGCCGACTGTCAAAAGATGACGGTTCAAACAGCGAAAGCCTGAGCATCCGCACTCAAAAGGCGATGCTTATGGAGTATGCCACACGCAACGGTTTCGGGAATTGCCAGTACTATGTTGATGATGGTTACAGCGGTACGAACTCTGACCGCCCTGCCTTTCAGGAACTTCTGGATGATATCCGGGAAGGAAAGGTGGCAACAGTCATTACCAAAGACCAGTCCCGACTTGGACGCAACCACATCGAAACCGGAACGTATATGGAAATCTTCTTTCCTGAACACGGTGTCCGCTATATTGCAATCAACGATGGTTATGATTCCAACGAGCAATCTCAGATGGATATTGCCCCGTTCCGAAACATCATCAATGAAATGTACGCCAAAGACACTTCCCGAAAAATCAAGAGTGCCCTTCGGACACGCAAGAAAAGTGGAAAGTATATCTCCAGCGGCGCACCGTTTGGCTACCAGAAAGACCCTGCCGACCACAATCACCTTGTGATCGACCCGAACACCGCCCCCGTTGTTGAGTATATCTATTCAATGGCAGAGGAAGGGCTGGGGCTTCACCGCATCGCCAAGCGGCTCCACGATGAAAAAGTCTTGAAGCCGTGTTACTACAAGAAAGAGATGTTTGGCCGCTTTATTGATGATGAAAAGATGTATGATTGGGACAGTGCCTATATCAGTCAGGTTCTGCACAGCCCAGTCTACGCCGGACACATCATCTACGAAGCCAAGCCCACCGTGTCCATGAAATCCAAAAAGCGGCGTTATATTCCGTTTGAAGAACGCGCTATCGTTCCGAATACACATGAAGCAATCATCCCACAAGACCGTTGGGAGAACGTGCAGCGAATCCTTTACAGCCGTTCCAGTAGTTTTATGTGCGATAAGACCGACTACGACAATATCTTCAAAGGCATCGTCCGCTGTGCAGACTGCGGCAGAACGATGTTAGTCAAGGTCGAGCACAGGCGCAAACGTAACAGTGTTCTGGATCAGACCTTTTATTGTTGCAGCACTTATCGGAAATATGGTGCGAAAGCCTGTGACTCTCATAATTTGGAAGCCCGTGTTCTGCATGAAGCTGTCTTTGCGGACATTCAGGCACACGCAAAGGCCGCTGTGAGCAATCGGGAAGCCCTTGTGAAGAAGATTGCAAATCAGATGCACCTCCGGGTGTCCTCTGACCGGGCGCAGCACAAACGGGATTTGAAGCAGTGTAAAGCACGAATCGCAGAAATCGAAGACCTGTATGCAAAACTTTATGAGGACGTATCAAAGGGACTTCTCCCGGAGAAACGTTTTCAAATGCTTGCAGATCGCTACGACAAAGAACAGGCTGAACTGACCGAGAAGATTGAGCAGTACGAGCGGGAAGGCCGTGCTGAACACGATCAGCTGGACAAGATTCAGGATTTTATTGATGAAGTCAGCAAGTACGCTGGCATCACCGAACTGAACTATAAGATTCTGCATCAGCTGATTGACAAGATTCTGGTATCCAAAGCGGAAAAGGTTGATGGCGAATACGTCCAGAAAATCCAGATTTTCTACCGCTTTATCGGCCCATTGGATGCCATCGAGTAACAATGTCAGAAAAGTCACCTCCGAGAACTATCCTACAGATGCCGGACGCGAGGGCGAGATGATCTTCCGTAGCGTCTATGAGCTGGCAGGTTGCAAGAAGCCGATGAAAAGGCTCTGGATTTCTTCGATGGAAGACTCCGCCATAAGGGAAGGCTTTGCAAACCTGCGCCCCGGTGCGGACTATGACGGACTTCGAGATGCTGCCCTCTGCCGTGCCAAGGCCGACTGGCTGGTGGGGATCAATGCGACAAGGCTTTTTTCCGTGCTGTATCACCGTACCCTCAACATCGGGCGCGTGATGTCCCCAACACTGGCGCTCATTGTACAGCGAGAAGCTGAGATCGACACCTTTAAGCCGATTCCCTTTTATACCGTGGCGCTGGAGCTGCCCGGTCTTACCGTATCCGGGGAGCGCATGGCGAATAAGGCCGCTGCCGAGCAGCTGAAAGAAGCCTGTCAGGGTGCAGCTGTCACAATCAAAAAGGTGGAGTGCAAGGAAAAGTCCGAAAAGCCGCCTGCCCTCTATGACCTGACTACTCTGCAAAGAGATGCCAACCGCCTGCTTGGATTTACAGCCCAGCAGACCCTGGACTATCTGCAAAGCCTGTATGAAAAGAAGCTCTGCACCTATCCCCGTACTGACAGCCGCTATCTGACTGGTGATATGGCAGACAGCCTGCCGGTGCTGGTGAATCTGGTTGCCAATGCTATGCCGTTTCGCAAAGGGATCGCCATTACCTGTGATCCGCAGACGGTCATCAACGATAAGAAAGTAACCGACCATCACGCAGTAATCCCTACCAGAAATCTCAAGGATGCAGACCTTTCTGCCCTTCCTGCGGGAGAAAAAGCGGTGCTGGAGCTGGTGGCCCTGCGTCTGATGTGCGCCGTAGCCCAGCCCCATATCTATTCGGAAACCGTTGTGATTGCAGCGTGTGCCGGTGGGGAGTTTACCACAAAAGGAAAAACGGTGAAGCATCCCGGATGGAAAGCACTGGAGGACGCTTACCGTGCCAAAATGAAGGATGCAGAGCCGAAAAAAGAGGGCGCAGAGAAAGCCCTGCCGGAGCTGACCGAAGGACAGACCCTTTCGGTTTCTGCGGCAATCGTCAAAGAAGGCAAAAGCAGTCCGCCTCAGCACTTTACGGAGGACACCCTATTGTCCGCGATGGAGACTGCCGGAAAAGAGGATATGCCGGAGGATGCCGAGCGAAAAGGTCTGGGGACACCGGCCACCCGTGCCGGTATTTTGGAAAAGCTGGTATCTGCCGGTTTTCTGGAGCGAAAAAAGAGCAGAAAAACGGTGCAGCTTCTCCCTTCCCACGATGCAGTTTCCCTGATCACAGTGCTGCCGGAACAACTGCAATCGCCGCTTCTGACTGCCGAGTGGGAGTATCGCCTGGGCGAGATCGAGCGCGGGCAGCTTGCCCCAGAGGAGTTTCTGGACGGGATCAGCACCATGCTGAAAGATCTGGTGGGGACTTATCAGGTCATCAAGGGAACTGAGTACCTGTTCACTCCGCCCCGTGAGGTGGTGGGCAAATGCCCTCGCTGCGGCGGTGAAGTTGCAGAACTGCAAAAAGGCTTCTTCTGTCAGAATGATTCTTGCAAATTTGCAATCTGGAAAAACAACAAATGGTGGGCTGCCAAGAAAAAACAGCCGACCAAGGCTGTGGTGTCTGCGCTGCTGAACGATGGCCGTGTCCGTGTGACGGGGCTATATTCGGAGAAAACCGGCAAGACCTACGATGCCACTGTGGTTTTGGAGGACGATGGACAGTATGCCAACTTCAAGCTGGAATTTGACCAGCGGAAAGGAGGCAGCCGATGAAGCTCTCTTTAGTGGAACGGGAAACCATTCTCCTCTATAACCAGGCAGAACCAATGGCTGAGGTCTACACCCACGATCCCCGTCTGATGGAGAAGCTGGAACTGCTGGCAAAAAAGCACCCCGACCAGATCACCCGAAAGGACGCCCATAACTTTACCGTCCCCAAGCGGTGTGTATCAGTCCGGGAGCCATACAGCGCCGAGCGTCGCAAAGCTGCCAGTGAGCGTGCGAAAGCCGCCGGATACCAGCCCCCTGTGAAAAAGTCCGGCAGTTAAAGGCACATGGCAGAGAATGTATTTGAAGCGGTCAAGCAGTCGGTCAGCACCAGAGAAGCGGCAGCGTTTTATGGGATCGAGGTCAAACGAAATGGCATGGCCTGCTGTCCCTTTCACGATGATAAGAACCCCAGCATGAAGGTAGACCAGCGGTTCCACTGCTTTGGCTGCGGTGAAGATGGGGATGTGATCGACTTTACCGCAAAGCTCTTTGACCTCTCCCCAAAAGAAGCGGCGGAGAAACTGGCACAGGACTTTGGCCTGATCTATGACAGTCAGGCCCCGCCCCGCAGGAGATATGTCCGGCAAAAAACCGAGGCACAGAAGTTTCGGGAGGATCGACAGCGCTGTTATCGCGTACTGTCCGATTACTACTATCTGCTGAAAAAATGGGAAGCCGACCGTTCTCCCAGGACACCGGAGGAAGAACCGCACCCCCGCTTTGTGGAAGCAATCCAGAAGAAAGCCTATGTAGAGTACCTGCTGGACCTTTTTCTTTATGAAAGTGAAGAAGAACAAAAGGCATGGATTGCAGAACACACAGCAGAAATCACACACTTGGAAAGGAGATTGAAAATCATGGCTGAGAACAAACCCACCAACCGAGAACGGCTAAGGGAAATCACAGATGGCATCGAGCAGGGCATCAAAGAACTGTTTGAGAGTGAAAAGTATATGCGCTATCTGTCCGTCATGTCCCGCTTCCACCGCTATTCGGTAAACAACACCATGCTCATCTATATGCAGAAGCCGGACGCCACATTGGTAGCCGGATACAATAAGTGGAAAGACCAGTTTGAGCGTCATGTAAAAAAGGGCGAGCATGGCATTACCATCATCGCTCCCACACCGTATAAGAAGAAAATCGAGGAGCAGAAGCTGGACCCGGATACCAAGGCTCCGATTTTGGATAAAGACGGAAAGATCGTTACAGAGGAAAAAGAAATCGAGATCCCCATGTTTCGCCCGGTCAAGGTCTTTGATGTGAGCCAGACCGACGGGAAACCTTTGCCGGAGCTTGCTTCCTCCCTTTCCGGCAATGTGCCAAATTATGAGGCATTCATGGAGGCCCTGCGCCGCAGCGCACCGGTGCCGATTACTTTTGAAGCAATGGCCGCCGATACGGACGGCTATTTTTCTGCCGATCATCAGAAAATTGCCATTCGTCAGGGCATGAGCGAGGTGCAGACGGTTTCGGCCACGGTTCACGAGATTGCTCACAGCAAGCTCCACAATCAGAAAAAGATTCAGATTGCCAATGACGAGCAATATCAGGAGATCGAGCTGTTTGATAAACTTGGTCTGTTCTCCAACGGACGGATTGCTCGCGATAATCTGCCAGAGGGCGTTTATTGCTATGACCTGCGCGGTTCTGACTACGATCCTGGAGATCCGGTCTGTGTGGAAGAACGAGTGGTTGTAAACCATGCAGGCTCCGTTCTGCTGACAGAGCCGTTGGAACTGACGGAAGATGGACGCTTGATGCTGACCGAGGAAAAAGGGCTGAATTTTACCGGTGGCTTTTCTACCCTCTCCCAGTTTTTGCAGAAACAGAGGAAAGATCGTCACACGGAAGAAGTGGAGGCTGAAAGCATCTCCTATGCGGTCTGCAAGTATTTTGGCATCGAGACCGGAGAAAACAGCTTCGGCTATATTGCAAGCTGGAGTCAGGGCAAGGAACTGAAAGAACTGAGAGCCAGTTTGGAGACCATCAACAAAACCTCCGGCACTTTGATCTCCGACATTGAGCGCCACTATAAGGAAATCTGCAAAGAGCGCGGAATCGACCCTCATGCAAAGGCAGAGCCGGAAACCGCCCCGATAGAGCAGCCAACCAGCAATCTGACTTACTATGTAGCAGAGTGCATGGAATTTCCAAACCTCGGAGAATACCACGATAACTTGTCTTTGGAGGAAGCAATCCGCATTTATCAGGAGATTCCGGCAGAACGAATGAACGGGATCAAGGGCATTGGTTTTGAGCTGAAAGACGGAAGCGACTATGAAGGACCTTTTCCGATTTTGACCGGCCAGACCATTGACCTGGACACCATCCAGGCAATCGACTATTACCGTGATAATCCTCTGGTGCAAAAAGCGGTAAAGGAACTGGCTGCGGCAATGCCGGAAATGGAAGTGCTGGGGGCGGACGCCAATCAGCAGGAGGCTTTGTTTCTGATCGACAATGCCACCTATCTTCATATCCAGTCCTGTGACAGCGGCTGGGACTATACCCTTTACGATGCCGCATCCATGAAAGAGCTGGATGGTGGTCAGCTGGATATGCCGGAGATTTCCCGCATGAAGGCAGTTCTCCAGATTTGTGATGACAACGATTTGGGCAGAGACTCGGTAAAATACGCACCGTTGTCCATGATTGAGACCTTGCAGGAAGCTGCCTACCAGCAGATGCAGGCAGAGGTCAGTCAGATGGCTGCTTCTTCCCAGCTGCCGGAAGCACAGGAGCAGGCACTGGATGAATACCCCATGCCGGATGAGCAGGTATCCACACCGGATATGCAGGAATACGGCTACTCCTATGATGGGATGCTCCCTGTTACCAGAGAACGGGCGCTGGAACTGGATGCCGCCGGTTTGACCGTTTATGTGCTGCATGAGGACAATACGGAGAGCATGGTGTTTGACCCGCAGGAAATCATGGATCATGGCGGTCTTTTTGGCGTGGATCGTGAGGAATGGGAGAAAAGCCCTCAGTTCCACGAAAAGGTCATGGAGCGTCAGGAACATCAGCAGGAACGCGAACAGGCATTTCTATCCCAGAACAGAGATTGCTTTGCTATCTATCAGGTGAGCCGTGACGATCCGCAGAATGTGCGCTTTATGAATCTGGATTGGTTAAAGTCCCATGACATTTCCATAGACCGCAGCAATTATGACCTCATTTACACAGCTCCGCTGAGGGAGTCTGGCACGGTACCGGAGCAGCTGGAAAAACTATATGAGCAGTTTAATCTGCAAAAGCCGGCGGATTTTCACAGTCCTTCTATGAGTGTCAGTGACATCGTTGCGATCAAGCAGGACGGTAAGGTATCCTGTCATTACTGTGACAGTGTTGGTTTTACCCAGATCCCCGGATTCCTGCCGGAAAATCCGCTGAAAAATGCGGAGATGGCCGTGGAGGACGATTACGGCATGATCGACGGTATCATCAACAATGGCGCAAAAGAGCCTACGGTGGCAGAGCTGGAACAGCAGGCCCGCAACGGTCAGCCCATTTCCCTCATGGATTTGGCTGCCGCTGCCCATCGGGAGGAACGGGAAAAGAAAAAGTCCGTCATGGAGCAGCTGAAAAGCCAGCCCAAGGCAGAACACAAAAAGACAGCGCCCAAAAAGAGTGCGGAAAGGGAGATTTGATATGGGAAACTTTACTTTTGAGGAAATGAACCTGATGTGCATTTACAATACCGGTAGCCGCACCGGACTGATCGACAGCCTGCGTGAGATGCGCGGCGAGCTGGCCCCGGAGGAAACCGAGCTGCGGGAGTTGACAGACAGCGCACTGGGCAAGCTCCAGGCCATGAGTGATGCCGAGTTTGCCGAGCTGGAGTTGTATCCGGATTTTGACCAGTAAACACCATAATCGCAGGGATGGGGTGGCAATATGCCACCCCACCTTTTTACCCCAAAACTGAAAGGAGGACAGAACACTATGCCAACCAAAGCTGAACTATATGCACAGATGGCGGAGAAGGTGACAACGCAGCTCACGGGGAGCTGGCAGGAATGGGCAGGGTTTCTCACCACTGCTTCCCGCCTTTACAAGTACCCGTTCCATGAGCAGTTGATGATCTACGCCCAGCGTCCGGACGCCACCGCCTGTGCAGAGTACGATTTGTGGAATGAAAAGATGGGCCGGTATGTAAGGCGCGGCTCCAAGGGAATTGCTCTGGTGGACGATTCCGGGGACAGGCCCCGCCTGCGCTATGTTTTTGATATTTCCGACACCGGAACCCGTGAACATTCCCGCACTCCCTGGCTGTGGCAGCTGGAGGAGCGCCATTTGGATTCGGTGCAGGCCATGCTTGAGCGCACCTATGATGTTTCCGGTGATGACCTTGCCGGACAGCTCACCGAGGTAGCCGGAAAACTGGCTGAGGAATACTGGACGGAGCATCAGCAGGACTTCTTCTATATCGTTGACGGTTCCTTTTTGGAGGAATATGATGAGTTTAACATCGGAGTACAGTTCAAGGCAGCAGCCACCGTCAGCATCACTTACGCTTTGATGTCCCGCTGTGGACTGGAGCCGGAACGCTACTTCGACCACGAAGATTTCATGGCGATCTTTGATTTCAATACTCCGGCAACCATCGGAGCGCTGGGAACAGCGGTCAGCCAGATCAACCAGCAGGTGCTGCGGCAGATCGGCGTTACCGTCCGAAATGCAGAGCGCGAAGCCAACCAAGAAAGGAGCAAACAAGATGAACAATCCCATGACCTATATCCAGAACGGAGACTATCTGATTCCCGACCTGAAGCTGAGCCAGCAGCCGGAGAAACCCCTGGGCAAGTACGGCAGGATGAGGAAAACCTACCTGAAGGAACACCGTCCCATCCTCTACAACCAGATGTTGCTGAGCGAGAAGCTGTACCCGCACCTTCTGGAGATCGACGAGACCGCCCAGAGCAGACTGGAGCAGATGATGCCCCAGCTGACGAAGAAAGCGGGAGCCACCGAGGAACTGAAAGCCAGCGATCCCATGAAGTGGGTGGGGCTGATGAACACCTGCAAAGCTCAGGCCGAGGAAATCCTGATGGCGGAGCTTATCAACAGCTGACTCTAAACCTGTTCCTCTCCGAAGCGGAACAGATCCAATCCATAGATGAAGCAGAGAATGTAGCGCATACATCCTCTGCTTTTTCTTTTGCCCAAAATGACATCGACCATGTGCTGCGTTTGGGCGGCAATACAGACCGTCAAAGGGAGCGTGTGGTTGCAGCCTTTGAAAAGCAGAAAACCACCGCTGAGATTGCCGAGATACTGAAAACGCTGTACCACGGCGGCAACGGCCTTGGCAGTGTGAGTGCATGGTATGCCGAGGATGGTATCCATCTTTCACATGGGAAGTCTGTCCGTTATGACAGGTCTGCCCAGGTCATTTCCTGGGAGAGCGCCGCAGAGCGTATCGGGGAGCTTTTGGAGAGCGGCCAGTTTGCCTCCAATGTGGAGCTTGCAGAAGCGGCAGGCTATGAACGCTCCCTCCTTGCAGAAAAGCTCTGGTATCTGTATCACGATCTCAGTGAGGATGCCAGAGAAGCCGGATATTTGTCCTGCCTGTCAGAGATCAAAGGCAATGGTTTCCCAGAGGAGACCCGCCGCCTGACGGAGCAGCTGAGTGACCCGGCTTTCCGCCAGACCCTCAAGGAAGAATACGCTGCCTTCTGGACTGCCTATCAGCAGGACCGTGACCTGTTGCGTTTTCACTATCATAGACCGAGGGAGATCTGGGAGAACCTGAAGGACCTTGACCTGCCCCGCAGGACCTTTTCTTCAGAGCTTTCCCAAGTGCCAACCGTCCAGCACTTTATTACCGAGGATGAGATCGACGCCGCCATGACCGGCGGAAGCAGTTTCGCCGGAGGAAAAGGCCGTATCTATGCGTTCTTCATGGCAAACCATACGGATAAGGAGAAAGTGAGATTCCTCAAAGACGAGTATGGCATTGGCGGACGCTCTCATGCCTTGTCCGGTGCAACACACAGCGGCGAAGATCACGATGGGAAAGGACTGCACTATAAAAAGCAGGACTGCCCGGATGTTCACTTGAACTGGGAAAAGGTTGCCAAGCGCATTACCTCACTTGTCCAGAAAGGCCGCTATCTTACCGAACAGGAACAGGCGCAGTATGACAAAATCCAGTCTGAAAAGGAACTGGCCGAAGAAGATGTCATTCAAACACAGCAGCCGGAGGTGGAGAAAGAAACGCCAAAGCCTACCCTTCGGGAGCAGTTTGAGCAGTATAAGCCTGTGGTGACTGCCGCCATATCTGAGGATGTGGCATATCGCAATGCCTGTGGGCATTCTGACCGTGAAAATGCTGTCATCGAGGGCAATGCCGCTGTGCGCCGTGCGGTTCTTGGTTCTAAGGATATGGAGCTGATCCGACTCTATTCGGATGTGCCGGAGTTCCGTCAGCGTTTACACCGGGAAGTGATCGACGAGACCTATCCAAAGCTCCATGAGCTTCTGCGCCCTCTTTCTCAGGAAGATATTGATACTGTCCTTTGTGCATGGAACGGCAATATCGAGAGTAAACACGCTGTTGTCCGCTATATGAAAGACCATGCAAGAGAAAAAGATACCGCCGCATGGCTGGCTCAGGAATACGGCGGCAGTAACAGCAACAGCCTGTTCGTTGTCCGTGCCGGCAGCCCGGAGGAAACGCAGCTGCCCTGGCCGAAGGTACAGCGCCGGATTGCCCAGCTCATTCAGGAGGACCGGTTCTATACCGAAGAAGAACAGGACCGTTTTGACGACATCGACCCCATCGCCATCCGGGAAGCCCTGGAGGAAAGAGGGATCGTCAACGGCCAGGTGGCAGACACGGAAAAACTGGACAATGCCCCGTTTATCCAACAGGTGATGTCAGATGCCGAGCAGATCGCAGATGCCGAGACAGAGCAGACTTCCGAAGTTTCCATTTCCGATGAGGAATATGACGCAGTTCGCCGCCCAATTCCGCAAAGAACCTCCTATGACCCAGCCGCCCCGGTCTATGCCGTGGGCGATACCGTGTATATCGAGGATGACGCCTATCAGATCACCGAGCTGCGGGAGGACACCGTACAGCTTCTGCCCACCGGGATGGTATATCCCATCTACCGGGCAGAGCGCAAAGAACAGTTCGAGCAGCTGCTTCGGGCAGACCGCCGCAATGCTTACTATACCGAGTTTCTTCCTATTGACCCGGACAAGGCAGATCAGGACTTGCGGGATGTATTGGCTCATGGACTGATGGATGAAGCGGATAAAAAGCAGATTTCCACGCTGCTGCAATCCGGCAGGAGCAACAGCGAGATCGCCTACTGGCTGAGCAGAGCCTATTCCGGTGAGATCGAGACACTGAATCTGGAGACCGGCGATATTGCCGATTACCGTACCACGGCACAGGGCATAGAACTGGAAGTCATGGATGCAGAGGAAAAGCGTCTGGCTATGCTGTATTTCCGCTGGGATGAGGTTGCGCCTTTGCTGCGCGGGATGTATGCCCGTCAGCAGGACGGTTTTGGACAGGAACAGCCCCAACCGGCTACCGAATCCCCGACCTTCCATTCCGAGACCATGGCCGTCTATCCGGGCGATAAGAACAATCTGCCTTATGATGTGGTGGTGGAACGACTGCATATCGAGGAGCCGGAGCCGCCAGCCCCTGTGACTGAGCCGGAGAAAACCTTTGAGGAAGTGCTGGACGAACACCCGGTTTCCATTCAGGTCAATGGCCAGTGGCAGACCTTTCCCAATGCCAAAGCTGCCGAGGAAGCATCTTATGAGGAATACAAGGCTAACCTGCGCCGCAATGCAAAAAACTTCCGCATTACAGATGAGCATTTGGGTGAGGGCGGTCCGAAAGCCAAGTTCCAGGCAAATGTCAATGCGATTCGTTTGCTGAAAGAGCTGGAAGCTGCCGGACAGCAGGCAAGCCCCGAACAGCAGGAGGTTCTTTCTCGATATGTGGGCTGGGGCGGTCTCTCTGATGCGTTTGACCCGGAGAAACCGGCATGGGCTTTAGAGTATGCCCAGCTAAAAGAACTGCTGACCCCGGAGGAATATGCCGCCGCCAGAGGTTCCACCCTCAACGCGCACTACACCAGTCCCACGGTAATCCGGGCCATCTATGAGACCGTGGGCCGCATGGGTTTTGAGACCGGCAACATCCTGGAGCCGTCCTGCGGTGTGGGCAATTTCTTCGGTATGCTGCCGGAAGAAATGCGAAACAGCCGTCTGTATGGCGTTGAGCTGGATTCCATCAGTGGACGGATTGCAAAGCAGCTCTACCCCAAGGCCGACATCACCGTGGCCGGGTTTGAGACCACCGACAGGCGAGATTTCTATGACCTTGCCATTGGTAATGTGCCTTTTGGCCAGTATCAGGTTCGAGATAAAGCCTATGACAAGCTGAATTTCAGCATCCACAACTACTTTTTTGCCAAAGCACTCGACCAGGTGCGTCCCGGCGGCGTGGTGGCCTTTGTCACCAGCCGCTATACGATGGACGCCAAGGATTCCACCGTGCGCCGGTATCTTGCTCAACGTGCCGAGCTGCTGGGAGTCATCCGTCTGCCTAATGACGCGTTCAAAAAGAATGCCGGTGCCGAGGTGGTATCCGACATCATCTTTCTCCAAAAGCGGGATCGCCCGCTGGACATCGTGCCGGAATGGACCCAGACCGGACAGACGGAGGACGGGTTTGCCATCAACCGGTATTTTATCGACCACCCGGAAATGGTGCTGGGCAGACAGGAGCCGGTAAGCACCGCTCATGGTATGGACTACACCGTGAACCCCATCGAGGGACTGGAGCTTTCTGACCAGCTGCATGATGCTGTGAAGTACATTCATGGCACTTATCAGGAGGCAGAGCTGCCGGAGCTGGGCGAAGGCGAAGCCATTGACACCTCCATTCCTGCCGACCCCAATGTGAAGAACTATTCCTATGCCATTGTAGACGGGCAGGTGTACTACCGGGAAAACAGCCGTATGGTGCGCCCTGACCTCAACGCCACCGCCGAAGCCCGCGTGAAAGGTCTTGTGGGACTGCGTGATTGTGTGCAGGAACTGATCGACCTTCAGATGGATGCAGCGGTTCCGGACAGCACCATTCGGGAGAAGCAGGCGGAACTGAACAGCCTCTATGACAGCTTTTCTGCCAAATACGGTCTCATCAATGACCGTGCAAACCGTCTGGCCTATGCAGACGATTCTTCCTATTACCTGCTCTGTGCGCTGGAAGTCATCGACGAGGACGGTAAACTGGAACGTAAGGCAGATATGTTCACCAAGCGGACCATCAAGCCCCATCAGGCGGTGGCTGTGGTGGATACGGCAAGTGAAGCACTGGCGGTGTCCATCTCGGAAAAAGCCTGCGTGGATATGGACTATATGAGCCAGCTTACCGGAAAAACAAAAGAAGAACTGGCCGGAGAGCTGCAAGGCGTAATCTTCCGTGTACCGGGACAGTTGGAGCAGGACAGAACGCCCCATTATGTGACTGCTGATGAATACCTCTCCGGCAATGTACGCCGCAAACTGCGTCAGGCGCAGCGGGCGGCACAGCAGGACCCGGTTTATGCAGTCAATGTGGAAGCTCTTACCGCCGCCCAGCCCAAAGACCTGGATGCGTCGGAGATCGAGGTGCGTCTGGGCGCTACCTGGATTGACAAGGAATATATCCAGCAGTTTATGTATGAGACCTTTAATACCCCGTTTTATCTCCAGCGCAGTATCGAGGTCAACTATTCTTCCTTTACTGCTGAATGGCAGATCAAGGGGAAATCTTCTGTATCCTACAACGATGTGGCAGCTTATACCACCTACGGGACCAGCCGCGCCAATGCCTACAAGATTCTGGAGGATTCCTTAAACCTGCGGGATGTCCGTATCTATGACACCATAGAGGACGCAGACGGAAAAGAGCGCCGCGTGCTGAACGCCAAGGAGACCACCCTGGCGGCTCAAAAACAGCAGGCGATCCGGGAAGCCTTTAGGGACTGGATCTGGAGAGACCCGGAGCGCCGCCAGACTTTGGTGAGCCAGTACAACGAGGAAATGAACTCTACCCGTCCCCGTGAATATGATGGCAGCCACATCACTTTTGGAGGCATGAACCCGGCCATTACCCTGCGGGAACACCAGAAAAGCGCCATTGCCCATGTGCTGTATGGAGGAAATACCCTGTTGGCACATGAAGTAGGCGCAGGCAAAACTTTTGAAATGGTAGCTGCTTCGATGGAAGCCAAACGCCTGGGACTGTGCCAGAAATCTCTCTTTGTGGTTCCAAACCATCTGACAGAGCAGTGGGCGTCGGAGTTTCTGCGTCTCTATCCTTCCGCCAATATCTTAGTCACCACCAAAAAGGACTTTGAGACCCATAACCGCAAGAAGTTCTGCGCCCGTATTGCGACCGGTGACTACGACGCCATCATCATGGGACACAGCCAGTTTGAGCGTATCCCCATCAGCCGGGAGCGTCAGGAACGGCTTCTCTATGAGCAGATCGACGAGATTACCGAGGGGATTGCCGAGGTACAGGCCAGCGGCGGCGAGCGTTTCACGGTCAAGCAACTGGAACGCACCCGCAAATCTCTGGAAGCCAGGCTGGAAAAATTGCAGGCCGAGAGCCGCAAGGACGATGTGGTGACATTTGAGCAGCTGGGCGTGGACCGGCTGTTCGTGGACGAGGCGCACAACTACAAAAACCTGTTTTTATACACAAAAATGCGGAATGTGGCGGGCTTATCCACATCGGACGCGCAGAAATCTTCCGATATGTTCGCCAAGTGCCGCTATATGGACGAGATTACCGGAAACCGTGGCGTTATCTTTGCCACGGGAACCCCGGTCAGCAACTCCATGACCGAGCTTTACACCATGCAGCGGTATCTCCAGTATGACCGTCTGCAAGAACTGAACATGACCCACTTCGACTGCTGGGCGTCCCGCTTCGGGGAGACCGTGACCGCTTTGGAACTGGCCCCGGAGGGAACAGGCTACCGGGCGCGCACCCGATTCTCCAAGTTTTTCAACCTGCCGGAGCTGATGAACCTGTTCAAAGAGGTGGCGGACATCAAAACCGCTGACCAGCTCCATCTGCCCACGCCGGAGGTGGAATACCACAACATTGTGGCCCAGCCCACCGAACACCAGAAAGAAATGGTGCAGGCTTTGTCCGAGCGCGCTTCCAAGGTCCACGACGGTTCTGTGGACCCAAGGGTGGACAATATGCTCAAGATTACCGGCGATGGCCGCAAGCTGGGGCTGGACCAGCGCATCATCAACCAACTGCTCCCCGATGAACCGGGAACCAAGGTCAATCAGTGCGTGGACAATATCATGCAGATCTGGCGGGATGGGGACGCGGACAAACTGACCCAGCTGGTATTCTGCGACATTTCCACGCCCCAGGCAGTGCCCACGCAAAAGGCGGCAAAGGCGTTGGATAATCCCACCCTGCACGCGCTGGAAGATGCAATCCCCCTGGAGAAACCGGAGCCTGCCTTTACCATCTACGAGGACATCCGGCAGAAACTCATCGCCCAGGGGATGCCTGCCGACCAGATCGCCTTTATCCACGAAGCCAACACGGAGGTGCGGAAAAAGGAACTGTTCGCCAAAGTACGGACTGGGCAGGTGCGGGTCCTTTTGGGCAGCACCCAAAAGATGGGAGCCGGAACCAATGTGCAGGACCGCCTTGTGGCGCTCCATGATTTGGATTGCCCGTGGCGGCCCGGAGACCTTGCCCAGCGAAAAGGACGCATTGAGCGACAGGGCAACAAAAACCCGCTTGTTCATGTGTACCGCTATGTCACCGAGGGAACTTTTGACGCTTATCTCTGGCAGACGGTGGAGAACAAGCAGAAATTCATCAGCCAGATTATGACCTCTAAATCTCCGGTTCGCTCCTGTGACGATGTGGACGAAACGGCGCTGTCCTTTGCCGAGATCAAGGCCCTGTGCGCCGGAGACCCGCGCATCAAGGAGCGCATGGATTTGGATGTGGAGGTTGCCAAGCTGAAGCTGATGAAAGCCGACCATCAGAGCAAGCAGTACCGTCTGGAGGACCAGCTGCTCAAATACTTCCCCCAGGAAATTGAAAACAACAAGGGCTATATCAAAGGCTTTGAAGCCGATTTGAAAACCCTGGCCGCCCATCCCCACCCGGAGGACGGCTTTGCGGGGATGGAGGTGCGGGGCGATGTGCTGACCGACAAAGAAAATGCCGGTGCAGCCCTGCTGGATGCCTGTAAGGAGGTCAAAGCCTCCGATCCGGTGCAGATCGGCAGTTACCGTGGATTCACTATGTCGGTGGAATTTCAAGCGTGGAAACAGGAATATACACTCCTGCTGAAAGGGCAAATGACCCATCGGGCGACCCTGGGTACAGACCCGCGCGGAAATCTTACCCGTATCGACAACGCCCTGACGCAGATGCCCCAGCGTTTGGAAGCGGTCAAAAACCAGCTGGAGAACCTTCACCAGCAGCAGGCCGCCGCCAGAGAGGAAGTGAGCAAGCCGTTCCTGTATGAAGATGATTTGCAGGTCAAAACGGCCCGGCTGGTGGAGCTGGACACGTTGCTGAACATCGGGGACAAGGGACATCCCGCCCCGGAAACCGTGATGGCAAAGAGTGCGCGGCCCTCGGTGCTGGGCAGCCTGAAACGCCCGGTGCCGCCCCGCAGTACCGAAAAGAAACCCAAACAGCATGAGGAGGTGCGATAACATGAAACCCAATGATCTGAATACGGCTCTCTATGAAAAGATGGCCGCTGAACAGGACAACTACCGGG
>OMDE01000255.1_pt1 | contig 17341 bp, 9 predicted proteins | sample 1645171 | NCBI WGS metagenome assembly OMDE01 (sample SAMEA103958129, study PRJEB25191) | human gut metagenome
CGTTTTTTTTCGTCCATGATACGTCCTTCTTTCTATTCGATAGATGCGCATATCATAGCACAAACCATCGGAATGCGCAATCAATGATTGACTGTTTCTGAAAAAAACTATATAATAACCATACTTTTATATTGGAGGAACACGCATCATGGATTTTTTTGAGCAGATGGAAGCGCGCATCCCGCACGGCGAGGTCCGCACCCGCTTTGCTCCGAGCCCCACGGGCTATATGCACGTCGGCAACCTGCGCACCGCGCTCTATACATGGCTGATTGCCCGCCGCCACCACGGCAAGTTCATTCTCCGCATTGAGGACACCGATCAGGGCCGTCTGGTCGAGGGCGCGGTCGACGTGATCTACAAGACAATGGCCGAATGCGGCCTGACGCACGACGAAGGGCCGGACGTCGGCGGGCCGGTCGGGCCGTATGTGCAGTCCGAGCGGCGCGACCTGTTCGGCAAATACGCGAAGCTGCTGTGCGAAAAGGGCGGCGCATATTACTGCTTCTGCCAGAAAGGCGACGAGGAAGACGCCGGAAGCGAGACGGGCGAAATCAAAAAGCACGTCTGCGCCTGCCGCGATCTGCCGCTGGACGAGGCAAAGAAGCGCGTGGAGGCGGGCGAACCGTTCGTCATCCGCCAGCGCATCCCGCACGAGGGCACGACGACGTTCCACGACGCGTCCTTCGGTGATATTACGGTAGAAAACAAGGAGCTGGAGGATCAGGTGCTGCTGAAATCCGACGGTCTGCCGACGTACAACTTTGCAAACGTCGTCGACGACCATCTGATGGGCATTACGCACGTCGTACGCGGCAGCGAATATCTGTCCTCCGCACCGAAATACAATCTGCTGTACGAAGCCTTTGGCTGGGAGATCCCGACGTATGTCCACTGCTCCCCTGTCATGCGCGACGCACAGCACAAGATGTCCAAGCGCCACGGCGACCCAAGCTATGAGGATCTGATCCGCGAGGGCTATCTGACCGAGGCTGTGCTGAACTATGTGGCGCTGCTGGGCTGGAGCCCGAAGGGCGAAAACGCGGAGCGCGAATTCTACACGCTTTCGGAACTGGCCGAAATTTTTGATATCTCCGGCATTTCGAAGTCCCCTGCCGTGTTCGACATCAACAAGCTGCGCTGGATGAACGCGGAATATATGAAAAAGCTCAGCCCCGAGGCATTTTTTGCCAAGGCCGAGCCGGTTCTGAAAACAGTCATTACGAATCCCGCGATTGATCTGAAGGCCGTCGCCGCGCTGGTGCAGCCGCGCTGCGAAATTCTGTCCGATCTGCCGGAGCGTGTGGACTTTATCGACAGACTGCCGGAATACTCCACGGAGCTGTATGTCCACAAGAAGTCCAAGACGACGCTGGAGAACAGCCTCTCCTCCCTGCGTGAGATTCTTCCGGTGCTGGAATCGCTGGAGGTCTGGACGAACGAAGGTCTGTATGAAGCGCTCGTCGCGCTGGCGGCGAAGCTCGAGCTCAGGAACTCCGTCGTGCTCTGGCCGCTGCGCGTAGCCGTATCCGGCAAGGCCTCGACCCCCGGCGGCGCTACGGAGCTGTGCGCGCTGCTTGGAAAAGAGGAATCCATTGCGCGTGTAAAGGCAGGCATTGCACTGCTGGAGAAATCATAAAAAATAAAACGCCCGTATCGAAGCCACCTTCCCTTGCGTTCAAGGAAGGGCTTTGATGCGGGCATTTTGTAGGGGCCGATGCCGGTCACAGCCGTTCGCGACGAAGGAGCGTTACGGATGTGGGTCTGCCGCTTGCCGGTACACATCGGCCCGTTGGGAAGCTGCGAATTCGCCGGAGATTTCATAAAAATCAGTGCATCCTGCGGGCGGACAGAGTCGTCCGCCCCTACGGGATACGTGAGAAAATGAAGTTTCGCTGTAGGGGCCAACAACTCTGTCGGCCCAGCGGGAAGTTATGGATTTGCCGAAGACTTCCGTAAAAACGGTGCATTCTGCCGGGCCGATATGGACATCGACCCCTACGCTGGCGCGGTGGAGCCTTTATTCTGCTTATTTCGTTTATGATACCCGCAGTCGCAGTAGGGGCCGCCGGAGGCGAGGGTGTATTCGCGCACGAAGTCGGACGCGCCGCCGGCGTCGCTCATGGTGTAGTCCAGACGGCACATGGCGGGCGTGAGGTCCTTCCGGAACGAACCGGCGAACAGCGTCCACATCCCCATTGGCATTCCGGCATATTTCATAGTGCTGTTTCCCCTTCCGCAAATTCCAGCCGGACGATCTGCATCCGCATCATGCCGTCGCCGACTCTTGCCAGAAACCGATAGAAGCCGGGCACTGACGGGTCATTCAGGCTCTGGTAGCCCAGCATATAGCCCCGGCTCGACACACGCAGACGCGGCGACCAGGCGGAAAGCTCCTTTTTTGCGTTGGAAACAGCGAAATACGCACCGACATCCTGAATTTCGGCGGTTTTGATCCACGTTTTGAGCATCAGGCGCACTGCTTTCTGATTCGCCGCGTCGAAGACGAGCCTGCCGCCAGGGAACGCGTCGGCCATGGCCTGCACAAGCGCCCGCACCTGCTCCGTCAGGAAATAGTAGAACACACCGGCGGCGAAGAAGACCGCGCCGCCCGACGCGTCGATGCGGCGGAACCAAGTGGTGTTGTTCAGGTCGCAGGCGATGTTTTCCTCCCGCTCTCCGGCAGGCAGGAGCGCGTCGCGCACGGCGATCACGCCGGGAAAATCGAGATTATAGATCCTGCAGGAGCCGTTGTCGCAGCTGCGGCCCGTGTCGTCCAGTCCGCAGCCGAGGTTGACGACCGCCGCGTTCGGATGCTCGCGCAGATAGTCCCGCACCTCCCATGCAAGGTCGTTCTGGCGCATGGCGGCCTCCAGAAAGCCGAACTGCTGCATGAGGCTCTTTGATTTTTGGGACAGAAGCGAAAAATCGTAATCGATCTGATCGATCAGGCGCAGGGCCGTCTCGTCGCGGTAAAGGTTCGGATACAGCTCCGAGCACATTTTCCGCCCGTAGAGCGGAATGACGAGCGTTTCCTGCACGGTATTCTTCTCAATATGGTATTTCATCGCTTCCTCCGTATCAGTTAGTTTCATCTAACCGTTGTGCTGTCAAAACACCGCCGGGGCGGTTTTCTTTATTTTGACACAGCTTTCGGCTTTTTTCAAGAGGGTGGGACAAATGCGGTATATTTTTTTCAAACCGCTTGCAAATCACGCCCATATCGTGTATAGTAGCAGACGGAAAAGCACAAGATTTTGCTTTTTCTAACAATTTGATATTGCCATCCGATGTACAGTAACCGAAGCACGCCGCAGGGCAGGCTTCGGCGCAAGAGAAAGGGAAAACCACTCGACCGGAGCTGTGCGCACAAGACCGTTCCGAAGCAGCGAAAGCTGTCTGGGTGAAAGCCAGTCATTGCGGATTTATCCGCGAGAAGGCAGGAAACGGGCGCGGAAACAAAGAGTTTGTTTCCAGAGTGCAAGTCAGAAGAACTGCTGTCTGCGCCGCATTCGCGGCGGAAAGGATGAATGCGTGGGACGAGCTCTGCCTGTAGCATTCGGAACAGGTGCGCCGTTTTTCCTCACAGGAAAAGCAGCGTATTTTGTTTCTGTGGAGATCCGCCCGCCATTTTGTCAAGAATGGCGGGCTTTCGTTTCTCCCAAAGCCGTCTGCGCCCCCTGTTTCCGCTCCTATTTAATAAGGAGCTTGCGATAGATATTTTGATTCTGGAGGAAAAATGTATGAAGAAACGAATTCTGAGCCTGCTGCTCGTGCTCGTGATGCTGCTGAGCCTGCTGTCCGCAGGCGTTCTGGCAGCAGAGGGCGATGTCAGCGTCACACTGTCCGGTATGCACGACGCACAGGTCAAGTCCCTGAAGCTGTATACCTACATGGACGGCGTGAAGGGCGCGGACGATCTGCTGGCTGAAAAGACAGCCGCAGACGGCGCGTATACCATCGACCTTGCGCCCGGCGCTTACTGGGTTGACGGCTATGACGCAAACGGCGACTGCAACGGCGGTGTATCCATCAACGTCAGCAGCGAGAACAGCAGCTTCAAGCTGCAGCGGATGTATCAGATCTCCGTCAACCCCAGTTCATGGGTTAAGGACACAGACTATACTCTTTCGCTGCGCGTAACCGACGCCTCCGGTGCAGAGCGTAAGGCGGAGTTTGGCTCGGCCGTAAATTGGGGCAAGACCTACACAAGCTGCCTGTTTGTCGTTGGTGATACAGTCAGCGTGACAGCCACGCCGAACGCGGAAACGCATCCGAACTACAACCCGGCTACCGCTTCCAAGACCCCGACAATGAACGACAGCCTCAGCCTGACCTGCAAGGAATTCGTCACGGTCACGGTCACAGCGCCGAAGGGCTCGACCATCGACGCCGGTACGCTCGCAAAATACTATGTGTTCAGCTTCCTTGAGCCGTTCGCGCGTTCCGTCGAGGACGGCACGGCCACGTTCCATCTCGACAAGAACACGGATTACTTCTACCGTGTCCGCCATCCGCAGGGTGCAACATACTGGAACTACGTCAGACTGAGCGCCGACGCAGCGTACACGGTCACGGAAGAGGATCTCGGCCTGACCGGTGATTTCAGCAAGAGCACGATCTATCATTTTGAAAACAACGTCTACGACCGTGCAGGCATTTACCTGAACATCAACACCAAGGGCTATAAAAACATGGCCGTTGGCGATACGTTTGAACTCAACTCCTTCCGCAACTGGTTCGCGATCGAAAGCTTTATGAACGCCAAGGTCGCACTGCCGGAGATGCACTATCAGGTCATCGATGTGAACGGCAATGCCAGCGACGTCGTGACCATCACGCCGAACGCGCTGAACAGCAACGTCGCTGTGATGGAGGCCAAGCACGAGGGCACGGCAATCGTGCTCGTAACCTATGACGCAATGACCCATATGGCTGGCCAGACCAGCACGGCCTCGCATCGCTTCTCCGCCATCTGGCCGGAGTTGACAGGTGTGTTTGTTGTGACCGTCGGCGCGGACGGCAGCGCCATCCAGACCAATATGAATCTTGACCGCATGGACGCGGTCATCGAGAAGGATGAGGCGAAGCAGCTCGACGCGGAGCATGACATTCTGTTCTACACTGGAACAGAGGGTGCAAGTTACAGCTTCAAGCCCGAAGCGGGCTGCACCGTGAGCGTCCTGCGCCCCACCGTGACCGCTGCGTCTATGACGTATTCCGGCGGCTTCACAAACACTGGCGTCACAACCGCTGAAGACGGCACTGTGACCGTCAGCGGTCTGATCACCGGCCGCAATATCATCAAGGTCACGAAGGGCGGCCTTTCGACCTATCAGGTCGTGACGGCACGCGGCGTGAGCTACAAGTTTGTCAACGCGGAGGGCACGGAGCTGACGCAGGAAGAGCTGGCTGCCATCAAGCCGGGCGATTCCGTCACGATCCAGTTCTCCAACCTGATCAGCCCCAAGGAAAAGCTTTCCGGCGCGTATAACTTCAACTTCTCCCTGTATATGCAGGGCCCGGACGGCACCTTCTTCAAGAGTGATCCCGGCGGAAACTTCGGCGTTTATGACTTCAGCGGCAACCCTGAGCGGCAGAAGCTGACTGTCACCATCCCGAAGTTCTGGGCTAAGGAGACCTACACGCTGAGCGGCGCGATCAAGCAGGCGGGCTGGCCCGGCGTTCCGACGCACCGCGGCATCACCTATGCTGTGGGCACGAATCCCGGCTTCGACGCGCCCAAGACGGCAGGCATTCTCAGTCGTCTGCCGGAGATCACGATCCCGGTCGTAAAGCTCGACTTCCTGACCGGCAAGCTGATTTTCCAGGATCAGAACGGCACGGCCATTGACCGCAAGGATCTGACCGTCACGCTGAAGGACAGCGCAGGCAACGGCATTGCGGTCGCGGAAGACGGCACGTTCAAGGCTTATGCCGAGGAATATTTCTACACCGTTTCCGGTGCCGGCGTTGAATACGCCACTGGCAGCGTCACCATGACGGAGGAAGGCCCCAACGAATTCACCATCACCCTGCAGGCAACCGCAGCGGGCGCATGGGACGGCAAGACGCAGACCGAACCGAAGACCGACGAAAACGGCGTTTACCAGATCGGCACCGGCGCGGAGCTGGCATGGTTCGTCGCGAAGAGCAAGGACGCGGACGTTTCCGGCGTTCTGACGGCCGATATCAACCTCGGCAAATACGCATGGCTGAACATCTCCTCCAGCAAGAAGGTCGTGCTTGACGGCGCAAGCTTTGAGGTCACCGGCCTGAACGCCACGGCTGGCCTGTTTGCGCAGATCGGCTCGAATTCCTACATCCATGATCTGACCATCCGCGGCGCAGTTTCCGGCAAGGGCAGCGCAGGCGCGATCGCCGGCTATGCCAGCGGCACTGCTCCGAAAATCGCGAACTGCTTCAACTACGCAGTCATCACCTCTACCGGCAACAACGTCGGCGGTCTTGTGGGATACACCTATCAGAACGCCGTGATCGAGAACTGCGCGAACTTCGGCGCTGTCACCGGCGGCAGCAGCGCCGGCGGCATTATCGGCGGCACAGTCGGCAACAGCTCGACCATCACCGGCTGCTATAACACCGCAGAAATTTCCGCGACCGGCAGCAAGGCCGGCGGCATCATCGGCGGCACCAGCAGCGAAATGACTGTTACAAGCTGCTACAACACCGGCAAGATCTCCGGCACGGCCTCCGGCGGCATCGCAGGCGAGGTCAAGGGCAATGTGAACTGGAGCGGCACTGTGCAGGGGAAAATCACCATCTCCAGCTGCTACTCCACCGGCGAAGCGGGCAGCGCCGTATTCGGCACGGTTGACACTGCTTCCTCCGAGATCTCCAAGTGCTATTATCTGAACACGCTGAACGCGGACGCGAACGCCGAAGCGCTGAACGAAGCTGACCTCAAGGACACCGACCTGTCCGACGCGTTCGGCCCGGTCTGCGGCGGCTATCCCGCGCTCAGATGGCAGAGCGATGTGACCTTCCACGAGGCGAACGGCGAGGGCACGGTTGTTGCCGCACTGTGCACGGTGAAAGGCTACACCCGCTATACCTGCAAAAACTGCGGTGCAAGCTACCGCACAGAGTATACCGCACCGCTCGGCCACGACTTCTGCGAGGATCTGGACGGCAGCGACAACAGCTGTGTCCTGACGGCTCCCACCTGCACGCAGCCGGGCAGGATCGTCCGTACCTGCCGCAGAGACGGCTGCTCAGAAACGAAGGAAGACATCGTTCCCGCCAAGGGCCATACGCCCAAGGACGGCACCGAGCAGGTCTTCACCGGCTATAAGACCTACGTCTGCGCCGTCTGCGGCGAAACCTACACGGTCTGGGACGACGACCGCCTCGGCCACGTCTCCTACCCCGAGCAGACTGTCACCTCTATCAGCGTTTCCGACAACGGCAATTACCCCTGGGTCTACAATGCCGATCTGGACCGCTTTGAGAGCAGCAACCAGGAGCAGGACAAGACAAGTTCCACGACCTCGTTTGCCTTTACGCTGAGCGCACCCACCGTTCTGCGCTTCGGCTACGGCGTTTCCTCGGAAAACGGCTATGACAAGCTGACCATCACGCTCGCAGCCGACGGCGGCAGCACGGAAACGCTGGCCGACGCTGTCAGCGGCGAGAAGAGCGGCAGCATCAAGAAGCAGCTTGCAGCAGGCAGCTACACACTGACGCTGTCCTATGTGAAGGACGACGCCTCCAAGGGCGGCTCGGATATGGCGTATGTCAGCGTTCTGACGCTGGCCGGCATGGCCCGCGTGATCGTGGAGAACACCACTTTCCCGAAGGCGGAGGGCGCTGTCTGGGAAGGCACGCTGGCCGACACCTGGATCGAGCTGACTGGCGAATCGACCATGATGGGCTGCGTTGTGGAAGCACTGGATGGCCACACCGTCGTCGGCGCGGAAAGCAACTACATCTCCTCCATTGACAACTTGAAGGCGTTTGACGGCGGTACCATGTCCGGCTGGATGGGCACACTCAACGACTGGTTCACAAACTTTGGCTTTGGTGAATTTACCGTTGCAAAGGGCACGCTCTGCGCGGGCGACGAGATCCGCATCATGTACACCCGTACCGTTGAGGATCTTGGCGGCAGCTGGAACAATTCCGACACCCGCCTCAAAGCGCTCACATTCAGCACCGGTAAGCTGGCGCCCAAGTTCAGCGGCGACACCTTCACCTACACCCTGACTGTGCCGGAAGGCACGACCTCGCTGCTCGTCACACCGACGGCGGCAAACAAGAACTATCAGGTCCGCGCCTATCTCGGCACGCAGGCTACGGGCCGCGAATATTCCCGCACGTCCCTGATCCCCATCGCAAATGGCAGCGTCATCACCGTCGTCTGTGCAGACGACAGCTGGCCCACCATGAATGAAACGAGCGACGGCAAGCGCACTTACACCATCAACGTGGTGTTCGGCACAGCTCAGTCCTCTGACGCGGGTGTTGCGTCCGTCAAGGTCGCAGGCGTTGAGGCAGCAGCCGGTACGGCTGAAAACAGCTTCTCCGTAACGCTCCCGGCAGGCACAGAGGTCACGGCAGACAGCTTCGAGATCACACTTTCCGACAGCAAGGCCACGCTTACCGGCCCGGCCAAGGGTGAGGACGGCGTCTGGACGTTTACTGTGACCGCTGAGGACGGCACTGCCGTGACCTACTCCGTCACAGTCACGGTGAAAGAGGCCAAGACGATCCACGCGACCATTTCCATGCAGGCAGAAAATATGTTTATCATGGTTCCGACCCGCGTGGAAGTCTCCAGCGATCTCGCCGAACGCTATGGCTACGCTGATGATGTCACAGACGGCGTTTCCGCGCTGGACGTGCTCGTGAAGTACCACGAGCTCACCTTCGGTGAGGACTTCACGAAGGACAGCAAGAGCGATTATCTCGTCGTCAGCAACGGCACGATCACCACGGTCAACGGAGAAAAAACCTCCGCGTTCAGTTTCGCGGTCAACGGCGAGTTCCCCTGCGACAAGAATGGCGAATATAACACGCAGTACGGCTACACCGGCTACACCATCAGCCAGACCCCCGTTGCAGAGGACGGCACCGTTGAGTTCTTCTTCTATCAGGACACCAGTATGTACATGGACTACTATACGTGGTTCACGGATACGGACGGAAACCGTCTGGATACCTTTACGGTTCAGGCCGGAACCGACTTCACGCTCGGTATGGACGGCTATATGTACGCCTACGGCGGCGGTCTGAAGCCCGAGGACCGTGTAACGCACGGTGCGGCGCTCGATCCTGAGGACATCCAGATCTGCACAGTCGGCGAAGACGGCACGCTCACGCCGGTCGAGGGCAAGGTCATCGGCGAAAATGGGCAGGTCACGCTCTCGTTTGCCGCCGCAGGCAGCTATGTTCTGTCCGCAATGGGCGACGAGTTCACCAACATTTTCTCCCCATGGCTCCCCGTCACGGTCACAGCGGCCCCGAAGTCCAGCAATGCGAATGTCAGCAGCATCACCGTTGCGGGCGTTGAGGCCACTGCTGGCGAGAACAACACCTACACCGTTACCCTCCCCTACGGCACGGACGTTACAGCGGGCAGCTTCGTGATCGTCACAAGCGACGCAGGCGCGACTGTCGGCGCTCTGACGAACGAAGGTACTGTCTGGAGCTTCACCGTCACCGCTGAGGACGGCGTGACCTCCAAGACCTACACCGTCACCGTTTCGTTCACCGAAGCCCCGAAGTCCAATGACACGGGTGTCAGCAGCATCACCGTTGCGGGTTTCAAGGCTGTGGCCAGTGCGAACAACAGCTACACCGTCACGGTTCCCTATGGCACGGTCGTCAAGACCGGCAGCTTCGTGATCGTTACGAGGCATCCGCGCGCGACTGTCAGCGCTCTGACAAACACCAGAAATATCTGGAGCTTCACCGTCACCGCTGAGGACGGCGTGACCACCGCAGTCTACACCGTCACGGTCAATACCGCCGCGCTTCCGGAGCCGATCACTCCGGGTGTCGACAATAAGAAGCCCGCTTCGAAGCCCGAGGTCAAGCTTCCGTTCACCGACGTTTCCACGTCCGACTGGTTCTATGACGACGTTGCGTTCGTATACAAAAACGGCCTGTTCTCCGGCACGGACAGCAGAAGCTTCAGCCCGAACGCGTCCATGACGCGCGCCATGCTCGTCACGGTTCTCTACCGGCTCGAGGGCGAACCCACCGTCACAGGCAGAAGCAGCTTTACCGATGTGCGTTCCGGCGCGTATTACGAAAAGGCTGTCATCTGGGCAGCCGCCAACGGCATCGTCACCGGCACGGACAGCACCTCCTTCTCCCCCGACGCCAAGGTCACGCGCGAGCAGCTTGCCGCGATCCTGTACCGCTATGCGCAGTACAGGAAGCTGGACACCGATGCGAGCGCAAAGCTGAACAGCTTCACCGACGCGGACAGCGTTTCCGCCTATGCCAGCGAGGCGCTCGGCTGGGCTGTCTCGGAGGGCCTGATCAACGGTGCTTCCGGCAAGCTCATGCCGAAGGGCGACGCGACCAGAGCACAGGTCGCCGCGATCCTCCACCGGTTCGTGAAAAATGTACTGAACTGACCTCATAATCCCAATTTGCAGCACAGGACTGCCCCCCTTTTTTGGGGGGCAGCCCTGCGTGCTGTATTTCAGAGCATATCTGAAAGCCGGTAAACCAGACCGGCAGCAGCTATTGCGCCACTGGACAGATTACCGGTTTTCAGATATACTTGAAATGATACAACACATATGGAGTTGAATTGCGTGAACGTCTGGAAAACAAATAAAAAGGCCGCCGTCTGGGCGGTGCTGGCGCTGGTGCTGACGGCTGCGCTGCTGACCGGGTGCGGAGCGCCGCAGGCCGGGCCGAGCTATCACTGCACCGTCTCCATTTCCTGTGCATCGATTCTGGAGCACATGGAGCTTTGCAGCGAGGAAAAGCGGGAGCTGGTGCCGGAGGACGGCTGGCTGCTGGAGTCTGTAGAGGTCAGCTTTCAGGAGGGCCAGAGCGCTTTTGACGTTTTGCAGCAGGTCTGCCGGGAGAATAAACTCCATCTGGAATTTTCCACGACGCCGGTTTACGGCTCGGCTTACATTGAGGGCATCGGGAACCTCTATGAATTTGACTGCGGGGCGGAATCCGGCTGGATGTACGCGGTGAACGGCTGGTTCCCGAATTACGGATGCAGCCAGTATGCGCTGCAGGACGGAGACACGGTCACGTGGGTTTATACTTGTGAGCTGGGCAGGGACGTCGGCAGCGGCGGCTGGACAGAGGGCGAATGAGAAACAAAGACGCTTTTTCGGGATATCATCCCGTGATCAATTTTCTATATTTCGCGCTGGTACTGCTCTTTTCCATGTGCCTGATGCACCCGGTCTATCTGGCAATTTCGCTGACCGGCGCACTGACCTACGATATTTACCTGAAAGGCCGGAAAGCGGTGCGGTTTGCCGTCATGGGACTTCTGCCCATGGCGGCGCTTGCCGCGCTTCTGAACCCGGCGTTTAACCATGAGGGCGCGACGATTCTGACGTATCTGCCCTCCGGAAATCCGCTGACGCTCGAATCCATGCTTTATGGCGTGGCGGCGGCCGTCATGCTGGCAAGCGTCGTATTGTGGTTTTCCAGCTACAACGAGGTTATGACTTCGGACAAGTTTGTGTATTTATTTGGACGCGTGATTCCGGCGCTGTCGCTTGTTTTGTCCATGGCCCTGCGGTTCATTCCGAAGTTCAGGGCGCAGATGCAGACGGTTTCGGAGGCGCAGGCTTGTATCGGACGCGATACGAAAAACGGAAGCGTATTCCGCCGCGTTGGGAACGCCGTCAAAATCTTCTCAATCATGGTCACATGGTCGCTCGAAAATGCCATTGAAACGGCGGACTCCATGCGCTCACGCGGCTATGGCCTGCCGGGGCGCACGGCATTTTCGATCTATCGTTTTGACGACCGGGACAAGGCCGCGCTTGCGTGGCTGGTTTTCTGCGGGGCGTATCTCATTTCCGGCTGGATGGCGGGCGGAACGTATTTCCGGTATTATCCGACGGTGAAGGCCGCCGCATGGACGCCGATGACGGTGAACTTTATGCTCGTGTATCTTGCGCTGGTGCTGACGCCGGTGATTCTCGACCGAAGGGAGGACAGGCTGTGGAACTCTTTGCAATCAAACATCTGAATTTTGCGTATCCAGAACAGGCAAAGAACGCGATCTCCGATTTCTCGCTGTCCGTCCGGCCGGGAGAATTTCTGGTGGTCTGCGGTCCGTCCGGTTGCGGGAAATCGACGCTGCTGCGGCAGTTAAAAACCGTCCTTGCGCCGCACGGACGAAGGAGCGGTCAAATCCTGTTTGACGGAAAGAATCTTGATGAACTTTCCCAGCGCGAACAGGCTGAAAAAATCGGCTTTGTGCAGCAAAGCCCGGAGAATCAGATCGTCACGGATAAGGTCTGGCACGAGCTGGCGTTCGGGTTGGAATCGCTCGGCTATGACACACCGACGATCCGCCGCAGAGTGGCAGAAATGGCGTCATTTTTCGGCATCCAGACATGGTTTTATAAGTCTGTTACAGAACTGTCCGGCGGACAGAAGCAGCTTCTGAATCTTGCGTCTGTGATGTTGCTTCAACCGAAGGTGCTGATTCTCGACGAGCCAACAAGTCAGCTTGACCCGATTGCAGCGTCGGACTTTTTGGCAACGCTCGGTAAGATCAACCGGGAGCTTGGCACGACGATTATTCTGACCGAGCATCGCTTGGAAGAAGCGTTTTCCTTCGCGTCGCGCGTGGCGGTCATGGACGGCGGCAGACTGCTTTGCAGCGGAACGCCTGCCGAGGTGGGCGCGGAATTAAAATCCAGCGGGAACGCGATGTTTTTGGCCATGCCGGCCGCCATGCGGATATGGGCGGCGACGGATTCCAAGGCAGTTTGCCCCATTTCTGTCTGTGACGGGCGAAACTGGCTGCTGGAATATGCAAAAACGCACGAGTTGAAGCCGATTCCGGAAGAAAATAAAAACGCGCCGGACACGGAAACCGTTGTCTCGGCGCGGGAAATCTGGTTCAAATACGATAAGGACTTGCCCGATGTGGTCAAGGGTTTATCCTTGGAACTGCACAAAGGTGAATTTCTGGCCCTGCTCGGCGGCAACGGCACGGGCAAGACCACCACGCTCAAGCTGCTGGCAAGTCTGAAAAAGCCGTATCGCGGGGAACTGAACATCACCGGCAGCGTCGGAATGCTGCCGCAGAATCCGCAGACGCTGTTTGTAAAAGCCACGGTGCGTGAGGACTTATTGGAGATCATACCAAAATCCGAACGGAAACCTGAGCGTCTCGCACAGGTCGTTTCGCTCTGCAAGCTGGCGGAGCTGCTTGACCGCCATCCCTACGATCTTTCGGGCGGCGAACAGCAGCGCGCGGCGCTGGCGAAAATCCTGCTTCTGAATCCGGACATTCTACTCCTTGACGAACCGACGAAGGGACTTGACGCGGAGTTCAAGCAGACGTTTGGGCAGATTCTGCGGACGCTGCGAGCGTCCGGTGTGGCGATTCTGATGGTCAGCCATGATATCGAATTCTGCGCGAAGTATGCCGAACGCTGCGCCCTGTTTTTTGACGGCAATATCGTCACCGAGGCTGCGCCGCGCACGTTTTTCAGCGGCAACAGCTTCTACACGACCTCCGCAAACCGCATTGCACGCGACGTGCTGCCGGAAGCCGTTACACCCGAAGACGTGATCGCCGCCTGCGGCGGCGCAGTCGCGCCGGAACCGGCGCTGCCGGAGTATCAGCGTATTCCGCCTGCACCGGAGAAGGAAGCGCAGGTTCTGAAAAAGCTCCCGGTCTGGCGCAAGGCGCTTGCCGCCGTATCCGGTATCGTGTCGCTGGTGCTGATGATCCAGGCCATCGGCGTGACCGATCTGACAAAGCTTGTGGACGCAGGCGGACTGACAGGTCTTGCGGGCAGCCAGATGAGGCTCTACGGCATTCTGCTTCTCTCGCTGCTCGTGTTTGCGCTGTCCATTGGCCGAAAAGCCGACCGCCCGGATTATCTCATCCAGACGCCCGTGGAAAAGCGGAAGCTGAGGAACCGCACGATTTTTGCGACGGCTTTGATCCTCCTGCTCATTCCGCTGACGCTGTTCATCGGTGTGTACTGCTTCGGCGGGAAACGGTATTATTTCATTTCGCTGCTCATTCTGCTCGAATGTATGCTGCCGTTCTTCCTCATCTTCGAGGGGCGAAAGCCGCAGGCACGGGAGCTGGTGCTGATTGCCGTGCTCGTTGCACTGAATGTGGCAGGCCGCGCCGCGTTCTTCATGCTGCCGGAATTCAAACCGGTCGTGGCAATGACGATCCTGGCGGGCGTGGCCTTTGGCGGCGAAACGGGATTCTTAGTCGGCGCGATGACCATGCTGGTTTCGAATATGCTGTTTTCCCAAGGCCCGTGGACACCGTGGCAGATGTTCGCTATGGGGTCAATCGGCTGGCTGGCGGGAGTTTTGTACCGCAAGGGCGTCCTGCGGCGGTCGAAGCTCAGTCTGTGCATCTTCGGCGTGATCGCCTCTACCGTGATCTTCGGCGGTATTATGAATCCCGCGTCGGCGCTCATGTGGTCAGAATCGGTCAACTGGAAGATCATCATGAGCTATTACATCACCGGCATTCCGGTCGATCTGGTACGTGCAGTCGCTACGTTCGTCTTTCTCTGGCTCGGCGCGGAGCCGATGCTGGAAAAGCTGGACAGGGTCAAAACAAAATACGGCCTGGCGGAGTAAGCTCCGCCGGGCCGTTCGGTCTGTCAAAGAACTGCTGTTTTCCTATTTTGCGCAGGCTTTCCAAGGCCAGCGTTGGGGCGGGACGCGGTTTTTATTCATGTCCGGCGGCGCTTGGGATGTCCTGAAGCGCAAAGCGGTATTCCTGTTCCGCATCGGGATATTTCTCCCGGTCGACCTTGCTCAAAAACATTTCGAGCGGACGGACCCACAGACCGCCGTCGCCGTAGAGCTTTCGGTAGATCACGCAGGCCTCGCCTGTCTCAGAATCCTTGGCAAGCGCCTCCACGAGATAATAATCGCCTTTGAAATGGCGGTAGACCCGCCCGATCTGAAGCTGCTGCATACCGCTTCTCCCCTTTCGCATAAATGTCCCGCAGGCCGCTTTGAACGGCCTGCGGGCTTTCGTTTTTATTTTGCCAGCTTGTTTTTATCGAAGAAATACTCCTTCGTCAGCTTCGCCACAACGCCGGACAGGGCGAACAGGGCGATAAAGTTCGGGATCGCCATGAGGCCGTTGAACGTGTCCGCAATGTCCCACACCACGTCGAGCGACGCGACCGCGCCGACCACAACGACGATGATGAACAGGACCTGATAGGCCTTCGAAACCTTGAGGCCAAACAGATACTGCACACAGCGGCTGCCGTAGAGCGACCAGCCGAGGATCGTCGTGAACGCGAAGAGCATCAGGGCCAGTGCGACGAAAACAGAGGCGAATTTCTGACCGAACATAGTAGCAAACGCGGCTGTGATCAGCTCGGAGCCGACCTTGTGGCCGAAGGTGATATCCACGCCGCTGCAGATGATGGTCAGAGCCGTCAGGGTGCAGATGACGATGGTATCGGCAAAGACCTCGAAGATACCGTACAGGCCCTGCTGGACGGGGCTCTTGGTGTCAGCCGCCGCATGGGCGATGGCTGCGGAGCCAAGGCCCGCTTCGTTGGAGAAGGCGCTTCTGCGCAGGCCCCAGACAATGGTCTGCTTGAGCGCAATACCGCTGGCCGCGCCGCCGAGCGCCTTGGGCGTAAAGGCTGTGGCAAAGATCTTGCCAAAGGCCGGGCCGATATTACCGGCGTGACCGAAAATCACGACAAGCGCAAAAATGATGTACAAAACGCTCATGACCGGAACGAGCTTTTCCGCCACGGCGCCGATGCGCTTGATTCCGCCGAAGAGAATCACGCCGATCAGCGCGGCGATCGCAACGCCGAACACGAAGTTCAGCAGCTTCCGCTCCCCTTCCGCAGCCGGGATGAAGGCGTCGATGGCGTCGTTCAGGGAGCCGACGATGGAGTTGACCTGCGACATATTGCCGATGCCGAAGGAAGCGATGGCTGCGAAAACGCAAAACAGAATGCCGACCCACTGCCAGTGCTTGCCGAGACCGTTTTTGACGTAGTACATCGGGCCGCCGACCCAGTCGCCCTTTGCGTCGCGCTCGCGGTATTGGATGGACAGCGTGACCTCGGAATACTTGATCATCATGCCGAGCAGCGCCGCCAGCCACAGCCAGAACACTGCACCGTAGCCGCCGAGGGCGATGGCCTGCGAGGTGCCGACGATATTGCCGGTGCCGACCGTCGCAGCCAGGGCCGTTGTGACAGCCTGCAGCGGCGTGACCGCGCCAGCTCCTGCCTCCTGCTTCTGGAACATCTTGCCGACCGTGTTTTTCATCGCATAGCCGAACCGCGTGAACTGGATCCCGCGATTGCGGATGGTCAGATACAGACCGCCGACAATGGTACATGGCAGGAAAATGTACAGCCATGCGACCGTGTTCAAAGTCCCCGTAAAGAAATTGATGATAGCTTCCATAGTTCTCCTTTCCGGACGCCTCGCGGCGCCCTCTCTCCCCTTTCAGAATATAAAAGTACAGGAGTTACTATACCATAAAATAACTTCTCAATCAATTTAAATTGCTACACTGCAACGTAGAAAATAGCCGTGGACATTTGTTCATATTGTGAAGACATGCACAAAAAATAAATATCCTGCGAAAAAGGGATTGACGCGGCGGGAAAAACGTGCTATATTATTCAGGCAATCGGGATGCTAGTGTGGCTCAGTCGGTAGAGCAGCTGATTCGTAATCAGCAGGTCGCCGGTTCAAGTCCGGCCACTAGCTCCAGAAACCGGTGAAAATCGTAAGATTTTCGCCGGTTTTCTCTTTTATTTGTTCGAATTTTCAGGTGTCAAAACCGCCTGACCCACACCGTGACCCACACGGCGAAATGTCCAGAGAGCGTCGGAGAGGATATGCTTGGTATCCTCTCCGACGCTCTGTGTTTTTTGCTGCTTGTTCACATCACTTGTGCCATGAAATTACCCATCTTTTCGGCGGCGCTTTCCTGCATCTGCCGTGTGACGTGGGTGTAGGTTCTCAGCGTGAATCCTGCGTCGAAATGACCGAGCATACTGGATACCGTTTTCACGTCTATGCCGTTTTGCAAGGCTAACGTTGCGAATGTGTGTCGTAAGTCGTGAAATCTCAGGTGTTCCAATCCCGCGTCCTTCAGGATTTTCTTGTGGATGTTGAC
>OMDE01000260.1_pt1 | contig 17184 bp, 12 predicted proteins | sample 1645171 | NCBI WGS metagenome assembly OMDE01 (sample SAMEA103958129, study PRJEB25191) | human gut metagenome
GATGAAAAGCCCGGAGATCAGCCGGGAGCTGGGCGGGTACCTGCTTTCCCGCTTCCATCACCTCAAGGTAAAGGTGGAGCAGCCCGAGATCACCATTACCGTGGAGATCCGGGAGCAGGGCGCCTATATCCACGCCAATCAGCTGCCCGGCGCGGGCGGCATGAGCAAGGGCTTTTTGGTGAAGTTCAGCAGCGGCCATGTGGGCATGGTGCAGCGGCGCATTGGCTCCAAGTCGAGCCATACGCGCACCGCCAAGGGGTACAAGCGCTGGACGAACGCCAAGGGCAATGTGGAAAAGCTGGTGACAATGGGAAGCCCCAGCGCCACCGCCATGCACCACACCATTTGGCCGGAGGTTGAGCCGAGCGTGGAAGAATACCTGCAAGAGCGGTTGCAGGCACAGGTTGAGCGAGTATTGGCGAGAGCCGGAAAGAAGTGAGCCACCATGAGAAATCACCCAACGACGGCAGCGAGGGCGGACATTGGCCGTACCCCGCAGCTTTGCCAAGACGCGCTGATTGAAATGCTGAAAGAACTGTTTGCGGGTAAGCTGTTTTGCGGCCAAGAGGGGCGCAAGGCACTGAAAATCTACAAGCAGGACTTGCCCATACCGCAGAGTGATGATGCCGATGTGGACACCGACAAGGCCGAGGCACCCTACATTGTGGTGCGGATGACCGGCGGACAGATCGAGGACGACGACAGCCCGCAGACCGTGGACTTTAGCCTGATCGTGTGCGCCTATGACACGGGCCTTGACCGTGAGGGCTGGCAGGATGTGGCGAACATCAAAGAGGACATTATCCAGCGGGTATGCAAGGCTCCCTACTTTGGCGGCGCATTTACCGTTTTGAAGCCGATTACTTGGGCCTTGCAGGAGGACGACACGCACCCCTATTACTTTGGAGCGTGTACCCTGACCTGCACGGCACCTGCCATGACGCAGGATGAACAGTTAAAGGAGTACCTATGACTAAGAAACAGGAGCAGGCCGCCGAGGCGGCCACCGCCCCGGAGATCACCGGGGAAACCGAAGCCAAGACCGAACACAAGACCCCGTGCGTTTACTGCGGGCCGAGTGTGCGCGGCGTGGCACGGCAGTACACCGTGTACGCCAGCGGTAACACCCCGGCGGCGCTGGACGAGTTTGTGAAGCAGCACCCGGCGGCCAAGAATCTGCTTGTGCCGGTGGAACGCTTTGCACAGACGCGCAAGGCGCTGGAAACCGCAGGCACAGCGGAAAGTATTTTGTACAACAAGATCAAAAACGAACTGTAAGGAGGAACAACCGATATGGCTACATACAAACATGGCGTATATACCAGCGAACAGGCCACCAGTATGACCGCCCCCGTGACCGGAACCGCCGGTTTGCAGGTGGTTGTGGGCACCGCGCCCGTGAATATGCTGGAACACCCGGAGCAGGCCGTGAATACACCGCTGCTGGTGTACAACTACAAGGAGGCTGTGGCCGCCGTTGGCTACCATAACGACTTTGCCGCGTATACCCTGTGCGAGAGTATCAGCGCAGCGTTCAGCGTGGTTGGCACCGGCCCGCTGGTGCTTATCAATGTACTTGACCCTGCCAAGCATACGGCGGACATTGCCGAAACCACCGTGCAGGTGAACAGCGGTGTTGCCGTGCTGGATGCGGTAGGTGTGCTGCTGGACAAGCTGACCGTGAAAAGCGGCAGCACTGCCCTGACCCGTGACACCGACTACACGGCCAGCTTTAACAACGATGGCACACTGAACATTGTGCCGCTGGCGGGCGGCAAGGCAGCCAGTGCCACTACCCTGACCGTGACCGGCAAGAAACTTGACCCCAGCAAGGTTAAGGCCGCCGACATTGTGGGCGGCGTAGACGCAGCAACGGGCAAGGAAACCGGCCTTGAAGTGGTGCGGCAGATTTACCCCAAGCTGTCCATGACGCCGGGCATTCTGCTGGCACCGCGCTTTAGCATGGACGCCACCGTGGCCGCTGCTTTGCAGGCCAAGGCCAAGGAGATCACCGAGGAAAGCCAGCGCAAGTACGAAGAGATCATCGGCAGCGCCAACGACTACTCCAACCGCACTCGTTCCGAGGCTGACCAGTACTCCACCGACACCCGCGCCAACGCCGACAACTACCTGTCCGGCAAGACCCAGGATGGCGATGCCTATCTGGCACAGAAGCAGCAGGATGGCGATGCGTACCTGAACCAGAAGACCGAGGAGGGCGACGCCTACCTTGCGCAGAAGACCGAGGAAGGCAATGCCTATCTGGCCGGCAAGCAGCAGGATGGCGACGCTTATCTGGAGCAGAAGCAGCAGGAAGGCGACGCCTACTTCGCGCAGAAGCAGGAAGAGGGCGACGGCTACCTGGCTCAGAAGACCCAGGACGCCGACACGTACTTCTCCGACAAGCACACCGAGGCCGACAACTACGAAGCCGAAGTGCAGAAGCGCGCCTTCGACTACGATTCGAAGACCCGTACCGCTGCCGACGACTACGCCCAGCAGGTCCGCGACAACCTCGAGACCCAGACCAAGGTCATCGAAGGCAACATCAAGGGCCTCAAGCAGTTCGAAACCGAATACCGTGCACGACTCACCGACTTCCTCGGCCAGCTCGTCAACCAGGTGTCCGATACGAACAACTACGACCAGGACCCTCAGGACAACAACGACTGAGATTAGCCTGTGTCTGACATCATGAAGAATGATCAAAGACGGCTGCGCGACCGCGTGGCCGTCTTTGCGTGTATTGCGATCGCGGCGATCGCGATTGACCAGCTCACCAAGATGTGGGCTTTGTCCGCATTGGCCGATGGCCGTACCATACGCGTGATTCCCGGCCTGCTTTCGTTGACATTGGTGCGTAATCCAGGCGCCTCGCTCGGCATGGGCTCCGGCATGACGTGGCTGATTTCCCTGCTGGCGATGGCGGCCTGCGTGGCGTTGGTCGTACTTGCCGTCCGCACCATTTCCATGAAATGGACGGTGCTGTTCGCCTTCGCCTTCGCAGGAGCGTTCGGCAACCTCATCGACCGCGTCATCTACGCGGAAGGGTTCCTCAACGGCAAGGTCGTGGATTTCCTGAACTACGGATGGTCCATCGGCAACGTGGCGGACATCTTCCTCATGCTCGCGGGCGTTGCGGCGGTGCTGCTGCTGTTCCTCGGGGAACCGTTCAGCCAAAAGGACCTTGACGAGGCCAACGGCAAGACGCTTGGTGATGATGCGAACGCAACCGACGACGGGGCGAAAGCAGCATGAGCCGTCTCGTACCCGCTCCCGACGCGCTCGTCGGCAAACGATTCGACGTCGCGGTCGCCAAAATGCTTGGCATTTCCCGGGCCAAGGCGGCCGACCTCATCGAAAGCGGACAGGCGCGCGTGCTCGGCAGGGACATTTCCAAATCGTCGACCCTGCAGGCAGGCGAAACCGTAGAATTCGACATCGTCGAGGAACGGTCCGAACCGGAACCGATCGCCCATGACATGGCCGTCGTCTATGAGGACGACGATGTGGTCGTGGTGGACAAGCCGGTCGGCGTCGCCGCGCACGCATCCGTCGGATGGACCGGTCCGACGGTGCTTGGCAGCCTGATCGACAGGGGAGTGCACATCACGTCATATGGCGCGGCAGGTCGTCAAGGCATCGTGTCACGACTCGACGTGGGCACATCGGGACTGATGCTCGTATGCAAGTCCGATCTTGCGTACGTGGAGATGCGCCGGCAGTTCGCCGAACATGAGGTCGTCAAAACATATCACGCACTCGTGCAGGGCAATCTCAAAGAAGACAAAGCCACCATCGAAGCGCCGATCGGACGCGCCAAAGTCTCCGACTTCCGCTTCTGCGTGACACCGGCCGGCAAAGAGGCCATCACGCATTGGGACGTGATGGAACGTTTCGGCGAAGCCACGCTCGTATCCGTGAACCTGGAAACCGGCCGCACCCATCAGATCCGCGTGCATTTCTCATCCATCGGGCATCCGTTGGCGGGGGACGCCATGTACGGCGCGAATCCGCAGCTGAGCGAGGCGCTTGGCCTTGAACGGCAATGGCTGCACGCCATGCAATTGGAATTCCGCCATCCGCGTACGCACGTGTGGACCACGGTGAAATCGCACTATCCCGCCGACCTGCAGCATGCGCTTGACGTGATGCGCGCACGGCACGCCGACCAGTCCCTATAAAAGTGTGGCCGGACGGCCAGAAACGACTCCACGCCGTCATGAAGCCCAGCTAAATTGGAACGCATGGCTACTTCCGCAAATTTCGTGCAACTGCATAATCACACGCATTATTCGCTGCTCGACGGCGCATCGAAAATACCGGATCTGGTCAAGCGCGCCAAGGAACTGGGCATGCCGGCCGTCGGCATCACCGACCACGGCAACATGCATGGCGCGTATGAGATGTGGAGCGCCGCGGTCAACGCCGGCATCAAGCCGATCATCGGCATCGAAGCCTATGTGACGCCGGAAACCGCACGTCAGGACCCCACCCGTGTGAGCTGGGACACCAACTGGAATCCGGATCTGGATCCGCTGCATCGCCGCCGTAACCCGGATGATGTGTCCGGCGGCGGTGTCATCACCCACCTGACCATGTGGGCAGAAAACGACGAAGGCCTCGTCAACCTCATGAAAGCCTCCACCGACGCGAACCTTGAAGGCCGAGTCATGCGCTATCCGCGTATGGATAAGGAAATCCTCGCCAAATATTCGAAAGGCATCATCGCCTCGTCCGGCTGCCCGTCGGGCATCATCCAGACTCGTCTGCGCCTGGGCCAGTTCGATGACGCGTTGCGTGCCGCCGGCGAATTCCAAGACATTTTCGGCCGCGATAATTTCTACATCGAATTCATGGACCACGGCCTGAAAATCGAAAAGCAAGTGACCGACGGGCTGCTCGACATCGCAAAAAAGCTCAACGCGCCGCTGCTGGCCACCAACGATTCCCATTACACGCGTGCCGAAGACGCCGGCGCGCAGGACGCCATGCTGTGCATCAACTCCGGCTCCACGCTGGACGAGCCGGGCCGATTCAAATTCGACGGCACCGGCTACTACATCAAATCCGCCGAGGAAATGCGCGAACTGTTCAAAGACCTTCCCGAAGCGTGCGACAACACGTTGGAGATCGCCGAACGCTGCAACGTCATGTTCGACGATCATGAAGACGGCGCGTTCATGCCGCAATTCGACTGTCCGGAAGGCTGGGACGAGACGTCGCTGTTCCTGAAGAAGGTCGAGGAAGGCCTGGAACGTCGGTACAACGGCAAGCCGTCGCTCGAAGTGCTGCGGCAGGCCGACTACGAATGCGGCGTGATCTGCCAGATGCAGTTCTGCGGCTACTTCCTCGTCGTGGCCGACTACATCAACTGGGCGAAGGCCCACGGCGTGATGGTGGGGCCGGGCCGTGGCTCCGCCGCAGGCGCCATGGTCGCGTATGCGATGGGCATCACCGAACTTGATCCGCTTGAACACGGTCTGATCTTCGAACGATTCCTCAATCCGGAACGTGTCTCACTGCCTGATATCGACGTCGACTTCGACCCGGACGGTCGTGGACGCGTGCTCGACTACGTGGGTGAGAAATACGGACGTGACAAAGTGGCGCAGTGCGTGATCTACGGCACCATCAAAACCAAGCAGGCGCTGAAGGACTCCGCCCGCATCATGGGATACGACTTCTCCGTCGGAGACAAGATCACCAAAGCCCTGCCTCCCGCACAGACCGGCGGCAAGGACATTCCGCTGCACGACATCTTCGACCCAAGCGCGAAACGATACGCGGAAGCACGCGAATTCCGCGAACTGTACGATTCCGACCCGGACGCGAAACGCATCACGGACGAGGCGATGGGCATCGAAGGTCTGATTCGTCAGACCGGTGTGCACGCCTGCGCCACCATCATGGGCAGCGAGCCGATCACCAACACGTCGCCGCTGCTGGAACGTACCGACGGCACCGTCACCACCACGCTCGAATACCATACGTGCGAAACGCTCGGTCTGGTCAAGATGGACTTCCTCGGACTTTCCAACTTGACGGTGATCCGAGACACCCTGAACAACATCGAGGCGAACGGCAAGGAACGCATCGACCATACGAAGATTCCGCTGGACGACCGCCCCACCTACGACCTGCTGTCCCGTGGCGACACGCTCGGCGTGTTCCAGCTCGATTCCGACGGCATGCGCTCGCTGCTGAAAACGTTGAAGCCGAACAACTTCAACGATATTTCCGCACTGATTGCGCTGTACCGTCCAGGTCCGATGGATATGGATTCGCACACCAACTATGCGAAGCGCAAGAACGGTCTGCAGAAGATCACGCCAATCCACCCCGAAGTGGCCGAACCGCTTAAGGAAGTGCTCGACGAGACCTACGGTCTGATCGTCTACCAGGAGCAGGTGCAGTCCGCGGCGCGAATCCTCGCCGGCTATTCGCTGGGCAAGGCAGACGTGCTGCGTCGAGCGATGGGCAAGAAGAAGCCGGAAGTGCTGGCCAAGGAGAAGATTCCGTTCTTCGCCGGCATGAAGGAGCATGGATATTCCGAAGAGGCCGCGCAGGCCGTGTGGGACATCCTCGTGCCGTTCTCCGGCTACGCGTTCAACAAGGCGCATTCGGCCGCATACGGTTTGATCTCCTACTGGACCGCGTATCTGAAAACGCATTATCCGGTGGAGTTCATGGCCGCCCTGCTGCAAGGCGCCAGCACGAACAAAGACAAGACCGCGCTGTACCTGGGCGAGGCGCGACGCATGGGCATCCAGGTGCTTTCTCCGGACGTGAACGAGTCGGTGTACGAGTATTCGGCAGTCGGCGACGTCGTGCGATTCGGCCTCGGCGCCATCCGCAACGTCGGCAAGAACGCGGTCGATGCGATCATCGCGGAACGTGAGAACGGCCACGGCAAGTACGTGAACTTCACCGATTTCATCAAACGCGTGCCGTTGGAGGCGCTGAACAGGCGATTGGTGGAATCGCTGATCAAGGCCGGCGCGTTCGACTCGATCGACCCGAACCGTCGTGCGCTGTTCACCATCCACGAAACGGCCATCAATTCGGTCGTCGGCCTGAAACGCAAGCAGGCGGAAGGCCAGTTCGACCTGTTCGCCGACCTGGACGATTCCAAAGAGAACGATTCCGCCATGGGAGACGCCATGGTGCAGGTGCCCGACGTGGAGGAGTGGGACAAGAAAACCAAGCTCAACTTCGAACGTGAGATGCTTGGCCTGTACGTGTCCGACCATCCGTTGAGCGGCATGCAGTCGATTCTGGTGTCGTTGCGCGAAATGTCGATAGCGCACCTGATCGACCGCGCGGGAAGCATGCCGGACGGCCAGCAGGTGACGATCGCGGGCCTGATCACGAACGTGGACCGCCGCGTGTCGAAAAAGGGCAATCCGTGGGCCATCGTAACCGTCGAGGATTTGGAAAGTTCCATCCAATGCATGTTCTTCGGCAAGGTGTACGAGGCCGCCGCGCCCGAGCTCGCCGTCGACACCGTGGTACAGATCCGCGGCCAGGTGGAGAAGCGCGATGAGACAGTGAGCATGCGCGCCACCGAATTCACCGTGCCGACGTTGGAGGCGCAGGATGAACGTCCGCTGACGATTGTGCTGCCGCCGATCGCGCTCGACCAGTCGCATGTGCGGCGGCTCGGGCAGATTCTGACCAGCCATCCCGGCCCGTGCGAGGTGAAACTGGCGTTGATGGACGACAAAGGCAACGCCAAGGTGCTGACGTTCGGAGACCGGTTCCGCGTCAAACGCGACACGTCGCTGTTCGCCGAAATCAAGATTCTCTTCGGACCGAGCTCGCTTCCGTTGGCCTGAGCGGTTTGACTTGAACGGTTTGACCTGAACAGGTTTTTGATTGCCGGCCGATGCTGAATGGCGTCGACCGGCATATATTTTTCGCGGAAATCGGCATGGCATGGAAAACGGTGGATCTGCGTGTCTCACAATGCGGCTGAATGTGAGACGACGGGACGTTCTCGTGACTTGGCGTTGTTACCATGGGGCGTTATGAGCGAAGAAAACTATATGCGAATCATTGACCTGCGCGGCAAGAAGCTGACCCGAGCCGAAATGCTGGAAGCCATGCCCCGCGCCGAGATGGGCACCAACGAGGCCACTGAGCTCGTACAGCCGATCCTCGATGATGTGAAGGCCCGCGGCGCTGCGGCCCTGCGCGACTTCGCGGAGAAGTTCGACCATATCCGTCCCGAGCATCTGCGTGTGCCGGTCGAGGCCATGAAGGCCGCCGTCGACGAGCTCGATCCGGAAGTGCGCGCCGCCATCGAGGAATCCGTGCGCCGTTGCCGCGCCGTATCCGCATCCCAGGTGCCGGCCCCGTTCCACACCGATCTGGCCGAAGGCGCGCGCGTCGCCGAACGTTGGATTCCGGTGCAGCGCGTCGGCCTGTACGTGCCGGGAGGCAAGGCCGTCTACCCGAGCTCCGTCATCATGAACGTGGTGCCGGCGCAGGCCGCAGGCGTCGAATCGCTGGCCATCGCCACCCCGCCGAGCCGCAGCAACTCCGACGGCCTGCCGGACAAGACCATCCTCGCCACCTGCGCCATCCTCGGCGTGGACGAGGTGTACGCGGTCGGCGGCGCTCAGGCCATCGCCATGTTCGCTTACGGCGCCAAGGGCTTCGAACCGCAGGACGGCGAGATTCTGTGCGATCCGGTGGACAAGATCACCGGCCCGGGCAACATCTTCGTCGCCACCGCCAAGCGCATGGTCTCCGGCATCGTCGGCATCGACGCCGTCGCCGGTCCGACCGAAATCGCCATCATCGCCGACAAGGGTGCCAACCCAAGCTGGCTCGCCGCCGATCTGATCGGCCAGGCTGAACATGACGAGCTCGCCGGTTCCGTGCTTATCACCGACAGCGAAGACATCGCCGACAAGGTGCAGGAAAGCCTCAAGTACCGCGTGCCTCGCACCGAGCACGCCGAGCGCGTCAACACGTCGCTGCGCGGCCGCCAGTCCGGCATCATCCTCACAGACGGCATCGAACAGTCCATCGACGCGGCCAACGCGTACGCGGCCGAACACCTTGAAGTGCAGACCGCTGATCCGGATGCCGTGATCGCCAAGATCCGCAACGCCGGCGCCATCTTCCGTGGCCCGTACTCCCCGGTTCCGCTGGGCGACTACATGTCCGGTTCCAACCACGTGCTGCCGACCTCCGGCACCGCGCGCTTCGCCGCCGGCCTCGGCGTGCACACCTTCATGAAGCCGGTCGAAGTCATCGAATACGACGAGCAGGGATTGAAGACCCTCGCCGCCCGTGTGAACGCCTTCGCCGTCTCCGAAGATCTGCCGGCACACGGCGAATGCGTGCTGAGCCGCTTCATCGACGACCCGTACAACAAGGCGACCATCAAGGAACAGGAAGAGCAGGCCGGCCTCCGATGAGCGAGACTTCCAGCAACGCGATTCCGGCATATCTGCCGCTGCGCAACGACCTGATCGGCGAAGAACCGTACGGCGCGCCGCAGCTCGACGTGCCGGTGTGCCTCAACGTCAACGAGAATCCGTACGCGCCCGAACCGGCCGTGGTGGAAACCATCGCCCAGCGTGTCAAGGAGATCGCCCCGACGCTCAACCGTTATCCGGACCGCGAGCACATCGAACTGCGCAAGGCGTTCTCCACATATCTGGAACGCGAATCGGGCGTGAAGCTCAGCGTCGACCAGTTGTGGGGCGCCAACGGCTCCAACGAAATCATGCTGCAGCTGTTCCAGGCGTTCGGCGGCCCTGGCCGCATCGCGCTCGGCTGCGATCCGACGTACTCCATGTATCCGGAATACGCGCGCGACACGTTCACCACGTGGAAGCTTGCGCACCGCAACGCCGATTTCACGCTTGACGTGGACGCCACCATCAAGGCGATCGAAGACGTCAAGCCGGCCATGATCGTGCTCACCAGCCCGAACAATCCGACCGGCACCCCGCTCAAGCCGGAAGATCTGAAGCGCGTGCTCGAAGCCGCCCGTACCGCCGAAGTGGCAGGCGCCGCCGAAGGCGTGCATCCGGTGGTCGTGGTGGACGAGGCGTACATCGAATTCCGAGATCCGGGCACGCCCACCGCGCTGGAACTCATCGGCGAATACGAAAACCTCGCCGTCAGCCGCACCATGAGCAAGGCGTTCGCCTTCGCCGGCGCACGCGTCGGCTACCTGGCCGCCAACAAGGGCATCATCGACTGCGTGCGCATCGTGCGCATGCCGTACCACCTGTCCGCCGTCACCCAGGCCGCCGCCCTCGCCGCGTTCGAACACACCGACGAACAGCTGAGCCGCGTGGCGCACCTGCGCGAAACCCGCAACGCCACCTCCGCATGGCTCAAGGAGCAGACCTACAAGGGCCAGCCGCTCGAAGTGGCCGAAACCCAGTCGAACTTCATTCTCTTCGGCGGCCATTTCGACGACCGCGACCGCATCTTCGACGAACTGTTGAAGCGCGGCGTGCTCATCCGCGTCGTCGGTCCGGAAGGCTGGATGCGAGTGTGCATGGGCACCGACGAGGAAATGGCACGGTTCCGTGAGGCGTTGGTCGAAGTGCTGCGCATCGTGGAACAGGGCTGAACAAGCCGGAACGCAAGCTGGGATACTGTCCGGAACGGAAGTTCGTGACAGTATCCGGCAATAAGCTTGAAACAGAACAGAATCGCGGTGGCTGCGGAAGACGCAACCACCGCAATCGCAATATCGTAGCTGTAATATCGCAACTGCAACATCGCAAAAGGAGTCGCAACATGGCACGTACTGCAACCATCGTTCGTGAAACCAGCGAATCCAAGGTGGAGCTGAGTCTCAACCTCGACGGAACCGGCAAAACCGACATCGACACATCCGTGCCGTTCTACAATCACATGATGACGGCGCTCGGCAAGCATTCGCTGATCGACCTGAAAATCAAAGCCGCCGGGGACACCGACATCGACGCGCACCACACCGTCGAAGACATCGCCATCGTATTCGGCGAGGCTCTGAAGCAGGCCCTCGGAGACAAGCGTGGCATCCGCCGTTTCGCCGACGCCACCGTGCCGCTCGACGAGGCACTCGCCAAAGCCGTCGTCGACATTTCCGGCCGCCCGTACTGCGTGTGCACCGGAGAGCCGGAAGGCTTCGAATACTGCATGATTGGCGGGCATTTTACCGGTTCGCTCGTTCGCCACGTCATGGAATCCATCGCCATGCATGCCGGCATCTGCCTGCACCTGCACGTGATTTCCGGCCGCGACCCGCACCACATCGCCGAAGCCGAATTCAAGGCTTTGGCCCGCGCATTGCGTTTCGCCATCGAACCCGATCCGCGCGTCGACGGCATTCCCAGCACGAAGGGCGCGCTGTGATGTCCGACGACAAGGACGATTTGAACGGTTTCGACGGCTTGGGGAAGACCAACGACGACGGCATGCATTTCAGCGAAGAGGAGCTGGAAGCGGCCATGGCCGGCTTCGAAAAGGAATTCCAGGACGAGGAAGCTGCCCAACAGAACGATGCTCCCGCGCAGGTGCCATTCGATCAGCCGGATGAGACGGTTAATTCCGATGCGTCTTCCGACGAATCGCAGGACGGCCTGCAATCGAAGGAAGCCGACGCGGTACTGTCCGAAGCCGAGAACTCGCTGTCATTCGACGACGAGTTGCAGGGACTGCTGGGCAACCGTGCGAAAGTCGCGGTGATCATCACCCGACTTGCCTCCGCACGCCTGTTCGCCGCGTTCTGCCAACTGTCCGACATCTCCGCGCAATGCCTCGCCTCACCGCAAGGCGCGGTCGCTGTATTACGCAATCTCGACGGCGATGGCCCGGAAGCGGCCATCAAAGATCTGACCACCGTGGTCTCCGGCATGCCTGCCGTCCTCGCGATCAACCGTGCGGACAAGCTCGAGGCGACGATGTACCTGCAAGGCAAGGTCGGCCAGACGTTCGCGCCACCGGTGCTGCTCACCTCCACCGCGCCGTTCGTCGAAGACCTGCTGCTGGGCATCACCGACGTTCAGGGGGTGCGTGATTCCGGCGTGGAAACCGTCGATTCCGCAAGCCTGACCCGTGATGACGCCATGAAGATCCTCGCCGAGCACACGCGATTCGGTCGTGGTTCGTCAAGCATCGAATAAGTTTTTCCCCGAAGGATGGATTCTTCGGCAAGCAAAAGAAGGAGAGCGCCCATGACTTCCGTGGTGGTGTTCGATTACGGTTTCGGCAACGTGCGTTCCATGGTGCGCGCGCTGGCCAATCTCGACCTCGACGTGACCCTCACGTCCGACCATCGTCAGGCTCTGGAAGCCGACGGACTGGTGGTGCCGGGTGTGGGCGCGTTCGGCGCATGCATGGAAGGACTGAAAAGCGTCGGCGGAGACAGGGTCATCAAAGACCGTCTGCGCGCCGGCCGCCCGGTGCTCGGCGTCTGCGTGGGCGAGCAGATCATGTTCGAACGTGGCATGGAACATGGCGACGGCACGCCCGGTCTCGGTCTGATCAAGGGCGATGTCGAGCTGCTCGACGCCGACGTGGTGCCGCACATGGGTTGGAACACCGTCGAAGCGCCGGAAGGTTCCGTGCTGCTCAAGGGCGTGGAGAACGAACGATTCTATTTCGTGCACTCCTTTGCCGCGATGAGCGCTTCGCCTGCCGACACCTCCGCCGACCAGCTGGACTTCGGCGACGCGGAAGAGCATGTGACGTGGTGCACCTACGGGCGCAGCCGATTCGTGGCCGCCTACGAACGTGGACCGTTGTTCGCCACGCAGTTCCATCCGGAGAAATCCGCCGAAGCCGGCGCGCAGCTGCTGCGTAACTGGGTTGCGACGTTCTGAACGCGGATTCGCGCAAGGCAATCGCAACAATCGCAAAATCGTAAATTCAAATCGGTAATCGCAAGATCCGTTGAACGGCCGAAAACCGTTCAACGCAACGAAAGGTATGACATGTCTTTGACGCTGCTTCCCGCCGTCGACGTCCGTGATGGCAAGGCCGTGCGCCTGCGCCAAGGCGAATCCGGCTCCGAAACCGACTACGGCTCCCCGCTGGAAGCCGCCCGCACGTGGGTGGAATCGGGTGCGGAATGGATCCACCTCGTCGATCTCGACGCCGCATTCGGCACCGGCAACAACCGTGACCAGCTGCGCGCCATCGTCAAGGAACTGGGCGACAAGGTCAACATCGAAATGTCCGGCGGCGTGCGCGACGACGCCTCGCTCGACGCGGCGCTCGAAGCCGGCGCGGCCCGCGTGAACATCGGCACCGCGGCTCTGGAGAACCCCGACTGGACCGCTTCCGTCATCAAGAAGTACGGCGACCGTGTGGCCGTCGGCCTTGACGTGCGCGGCCACACCCTCGCGGCCCGCGGCTGGGTGAAGGAAGGTGGCGACCTGTTCGAGACCATGAAGTTCCTCGACTCCGTCGGCTGCTCCCGTTACGTGGTCACCGACGTGGCACGCGACGGCATGATGAGCGGCCCGAACATCGAGCTGCTGCGCGAAGTGGCGTCCCGCACCGACGCGAAGGTCACCGCATCCGGTGGCATCTCCAAGCTCGACGACCTGCGCAACATCAAGGAGCTCGCCGAACTGGGCGTGGACGCCGCGATTCTCGGCAAATCGCTGTACGCGCGCGCCTTCACGCTGGAGGAAGCCCTCGAAGTCGCACGCTGACATGTCGCGACACGGCATGTGTTAACGACGTTCGTAACATGCGCATGGAACGATTGGACACTATGGATAAACAGCAAGAGTTTGCTTTGCGCACGGTCGAGGAACGCGACGTGCGCTTCATTCGTCTATGGTTCACGGATGTGTTGGGAACACTGAAGTCCGTGGCCATCGCGCCGGCGGAACTGGAAGCCGCATTCGAGGAAGGGCTCGGATTCGACGGTTCCGCCGTGGAAGGCCTCACCCGCGTGTCCGAAGACGACATGATCGTCAAACCCGATCCGTCGACGTTCCAGATTCTTCCCTGGAGAGGTGGTCCTCAGGGCACCGCGCGCATGTTCTGCGACGTGCTCACGCCTGATGGTGAGCCGTCCTTGGGTGACCCGCGCCACGTGCTCAAGCAAGCGCTGGCCAAGGCCAAGGAGAAGGGTTTCACCTTCTACGTGCATCCGGAGATTGAATTCTATCTGTTTGAAAAGCAGGATGACTGGGCGCAGACTCCGAAGCCGATCGATGAGGGCGGCTACTTCGACCATGTGCCGCGCAGCCCTGGCATGGACTTCCGCCGCGCCACCGTCAACATGCTCGAGCAGATGGGCATTTCGGTGGAATACTCGCATCATGAGGCGGGGCCAGGCCAGAACGAGATCGATCTGCGATATGCGGACGCGCTCACCACGGCCGACAACATCATGACCTTCCGCACCGTCGTCAAGGAGATTTCGCTGGAGCGAGGCATCCATGCCAGCTTCATGCCGAAGCCTCTCGCCGACGCTCCGGGCTCCGGCATGCACACGCACTTGAGCCTGTTCGAAGGTGACGCCAACGCGTTCTACGAGGCCGGGCAGGAATTCAACATGTCCGTCACCGCACGACAGTTCGCGGCCGGCATCCTGCACCATGCGGCTGAGATTTGCGCTGTCACCGACCAGTACGTCAACTCCTACAAGCGTCTGTGGGGCGGTGCCGAGGCGCCGAGCTATATCTGCTGGGGCCACAACAATCGCTCCGCGTTGCTGCGCATCCCGCAGTACAAGCCAGGTAAGGGCAACTCCGCCCGTATGGAATTCCGCGCGTTGGACCCGGTCGCCAATCCGTACCTCGCATACTCCGTGCTGCTGGCCGCCGGACTCGATGGCATCGACAAGCAGATGCAGCTGGGCGAGCCCACCAGCGACGACGTGTGGGAGCTCACCGACGCCGAACGCCAGGCCATGGGCATCCAGCCGCTGCCGGAATCGCTTGACGAGGCTCTGAAGATCATGGAGAAATCCGACTTCGTGGCGGATGTGCTCGGCGAGCATGCGTTCGAATACTTCCTGCGCAACAAGCATCAGGAATGGGATGAGTACCGCAAGCAGGTCACCCCGTTCGAGCTGAAGAAGTATCTGCCGAAGCTGTGATCGCGGACCATCGATAGAAAAAACGTCATACACGAGGCCGCCGTCCGGAACATAAACCGGGCGGCGGCCTTGCTCGTGCGTTTCGCACACGTCTATGGCGGAAAGGCCACGGGGAATCGGTGTCGGACTGGTCGAGGATATGCTCGAACGGCATATCCTCATTGGGATGCATCAGCCTCGCGGGCTGCCGAACATCGAATGGTAGATAATCGCGAAATTGCGGTTGCCGTACGTCGAGCACGCGTCGCCTTCGCCTGCGCCGGCCTTCAGCGCGGCCTCGTTCGGCTGGTAGGGCGTGTAGATGTACAGCAGCGCGGTCGCCTTGTTCTCGATGTAGACGTCGCTGCCGCCGCAGCCTGCGTTCGGATTGTATCGTACGTAGTTGAGAGCGCCGGCATGGTACGCGTATTGCGATTCGTGGCGCACGTAGTACTGGTATCGCTTCGCCGCCCCGTACACCTGGTTGAAGAATCCGGCGTATTTCGCATCGCAGTTCGCGTCGTCCGGACAGCTCAGGCCCATTGCAGATTTGAATTGAAAATCGCTTGGATCGGTGGCGGTGAGCAGATGCTGCTCCTTCTGCAGTACGGTGAGCAGCACCTTCTGGCTGATGCCGCATGCCTTGCCCGCCTTGTAGACAATCGCCGCCGCGCTTTCGTTCGGGCCACCATCATAAGCCTGGCAATATTCGTCCGCGGACTGCGATTCGGTGCTGAACGTCATGGACTTCAGGCATCGTTCGCCACTGCAGGCCACGCCCTGCTGTTCGATGATGGTGCTGACCTGCTGCTCGCTCAACGCATTGCCGTTGAAGAACGTGCCGTCGGAAATGATGTTGCCGGGATTGAAGTCGTATTGCGACTGCGACTGGCTTTGCGCGGTGAGCGCCTCGTTCACCTGCACGCGCCAGCCGATGAAGCGCACCGCCCCCACGATGATGGCGATCGCCGCGATCGCTGCCACGGTCGCGGTGGCGACCATGCCGATGCGTGCGATGGGATTCGCCTTCCGCCACATGGTGCGGAGATTCTTGAGATTGAGGGGCTTGCGATTGCGGGTTTTCCGTGCTTTGCGCGTGCTGTTCGTCTTGCGTGTCATCGTGCGTCATATTGTATCGCGCATGGCATAATGTTGCCTCGGATTGGTTACGTCAATCGATTGATGTCCCGGTGTGGAAGGGAGATGCGGCATGGCAAAGGAACGGTTCTTCAATCTTCCGGTGCTTATCCTGATCGCCTCGAGTTTCATGCTTGGCATGAGTGAATTCATCGTGGTGGGCATCCTGCCCGGCATCGCAGCCGATCTGAAGATATCGGAGGTGACGGTCGGCAATCTGGTGTCCCTGTTCGCCTTCGTGTATGCGCCCGTCACCCCGCTCGGATCCGCGCTGTCGGCACGGTTCCCGCGATTCGCTACGCATCTGACGCTGATCGGCATATTCCTCGCAGGCAACATCCTATGCGCGTTCGCGCCCAACTACGCGGTTCTGGTGGTGGCGCGCATCATGATCGCCTTGGTATCCGGAACGTTGGTGGCTGTGGCTATGACGTACGCGCCCGATGTGACAACGGACAGATTCCGTACGAAATTCATCGCATGGGTGTTCTCCGGCTTCTCCATCGCATCCGTGGTGGGCGTGCCGGTCGGCACATGGGTGGCCAACACGTTCGGTTGGCGTTGGGCGTTCCATATGATCAATGTGCTCACCATCGTTCTCATCATCGGCATGGTCATGGTGCTGCCGCGCAACAGCCACATCGTGAAGATCGGCTTCCTGCCGCAGTTCCGCCTGTTCTTCGACCGCCGCATCCAGTTGGGCGTGCTCGACGTGGTGTGCGGCGCGGCCGCCAGCTACGTGTTCTACACATACCTGACTCCGATCATGCGCGATGAAGTGCATGTGCCTGAACAGTACTTGAGTGTCGGACTGGTGATCTTCGGCGCGGCCTGCCTGTGGAGCAACCTGTATGGCGGCAAGCTCGCGGACCGGGGCAGGGGAGTGGAGCCGCTGACGCACATCCGTCCCATCTACTGCGCCCATGCGGTGCTCATGGCGTCGCTTGTCGTGGCGCATTGGGTACCGGTATACGGCGCGCTGCTGCTGG
>OMDE01000282.1_pt1 | contig 16612 bp, 13 predicted proteins | sample 1645171 | NCBI WGS metagenome assembly OMDE01 (sample SAMEA103958129, study PRJEB25191) | human gut metagenome
AAATTTGTAAATAGTACCAGGTGTGTCGGCCGCTTTGCGGGACCTCCCCGAAACGATTTCGGCGCGGTGGATATTCCCGGCAAAATGGCAGAAAAAGAACATGTTCCACCACAAATTTCAACACCATGCAAAACAAACTTTTCACTCTTCTTTGCACGGGCCTGCTGGCCTTTGCATTGACGTCCTGCGACAAGAACGAGGACAACGACGCTCCGAGCTCGAAACTGGCCACCCCGGTTCTGAACATCACGGAGCAGCTCAGCGACGGATTCACCGTCAGCTGGCAGGCTGTAGAAAATGCATCCGGTTACAGCTACGTCTTCGGAAACGAAGCCGAAAAGAGCACCAACGTCACCTCGGTAAGCTTCACGGGCCTGGAGCCGGGAACCTACACCGTCAAGGTCAAGGCTACGGCAGGATCGGCCGAGTGGTCCGACTCCAACTACGCTTCGATCTCGGCCACCATCGAAGAGGGAGACCCCACGACGGACGAGCTGACCTTCACGTTCGACATCACCGACATCACCGCCACCAGCGCAGTCATCACCTGCACCCCGTCGGTCAACGACCAGACCTACTTCTTCGACTGCATGGAGAAGAGCCTGTACGACCAGATGCACACCTCCGACGAGGCTTTCTCCGCCGCTCTTCTCGAAAGCCTGGAGGCCATGGGTGCGGAGTACGGCATGACGCTCGAGCAGGTTCTCTCGCAGCTGCTGTCTACGGGTGTTGACGTATGGGATCCGAAGGACCTCAAGTCTTCGACCGAACATGTAGCCTATGCGTTCGGCCTCGACACGGACGGAACGGTCACGACGGCCATTGCCACGAAGAGCTTCACGACCAAGGAGGCTGCGGGCGGTTCCGACACCGGTAGCTGGCTCGGCGAATGGGATGCCACCTCGACCGGCTCGCTCAGATGGTATACGGAGGGACAATCCCTGAACGTGGCCTATGAGGAGAACCGTCCCATGGACCTCCACTTCACCATCAGGGAGGAGCAGGGTCTGACGGTTCTCTACGGCTGGAGCCAGGTGGACAGTTCGCTTCCGGCTCTCTGCGAGATCAACGCGAACGGCGACCTCGAGGTTTATGCGGGAGTTGCCGTAGGTTCCGAGAGTCAGGGATACACCCCGACGTGGTCGGCCTACTGCCTCATCAACGGCTCGGATTACTCGCTCGTTACGGGCTCCTACCCCGCCTACACGTTCCGCATGAACGGGGATCAGGTCACCTGCCAGCGCTATACGGGTGAGCTTTCAGACGGCGGCACCTTCCAGGCCCTTTCGCTGGAGGTATACGCCCTGGGCGATACCCAGTTCGCGGTTTACGGCGAAACGTTCCCCGTATACTTCGTAGCCGGCGATATCACAATGACCCGGGCTGCCGGTACGGGCTCGATGAAGGCCGCTGCCGTATGCAAGGCCGCTGCGAAGCCCGCTGCCGCCAAGCTGCTGCACACCTCCTACGCACTGAACAACATGCGGGCCGCCAAATAAGGCACCACGGAACACGCTGCGCCGGCCGTTCGGAAGAGCCGACGGCAGCAGGGACACAGGCACCCCGGGAGATTCCCGGGGTGCTTCGTTTTTGTTCGCGACAGCTTACGAAACCGGCTCCGACAGCGGCACCGGGCCGGACCCGCGTATGATTGCACGCGAAGGTTGAGCCCGGGCAAGGCCTGTGCCGCCGGAACCCCGCATCGCCGCCGGAACCTGTGTCGTCCCGAAACCAGGCCGCCAAAACCGGGCTGCAAAAACCGAGCCGCCAAAACCGGGCCGCTGTAGCCTACCTCGCCATAGCCACTGTCGCCCTGCACCGCATCGCTGTCGCCCGGGCCGCCGCTGATCCCGTGGAAAAAAGTTGGCCGCTGAAAGCCGGCTTTTTGCTTTTTTAGGTAATTTTGCCGCCGAAAACATCAAAATTCAACCGTTCAGCGTATGAAACGTCTGTTTTACCTGTTTGCAGTACTCGTCCTTGCGGCGGGCTGCGGAACCCGGACCGGCCGGCCCGCTGCGGCAGCCTCCGACGACGATGCCGTCGCCGCGCAACCGGCCGACAGTGCGCTCCTTTCGGGTGAGGTGTTCACCGACGAGGAGCTGATGCGCGAGGCGATCCGCCTCTCGGAGGAGAATGTCCGGGCCGGCGGCGGCCCCTTCGGCGCCGTGATCGCCCACGACGGCCGGATTATCGCCCGGGGTGCGAACCGCGTGACCACGAACCACGACCCGACGGCCCACGCCGAGATCAGCGCCATCCGTGCGGCCTGCCAGGCCCTCGGGACCTTCGATCTGACGGGCTGCACGATCTACTCCTCGTGCGAGCCCTGCCCGATGTGCCTCGGCGCCATCTACTGGGCCCACCTCGACAAGCTCTACTACGGCAACGACCAGCACGACGCCGCACTCATCGGCTTCGACGACGCCTTCATCTACGAGGAGCTGGCGCTCGATCCCGCACAGCGGCGCCTGAAGGCGCAGGAGCTGCTGCCCGAAGAGGCTTTCGGCGCCTTCCGGCTCTGGATGGAGAAGAGCGACAAGGTCGAATATTGATTCTTCCGCAGGGGCGCGCAAACCCGCACGCTCCTGCGCGGCAAGACGGCGACTGCCGGATGCGGAAGCCCCGTATCCGGTATTTTTTTGACGCGGGCGCATGCCGACGGACGGGGATTTTCCGTATATTTGTCCGTAAGAAAGGAGTTTTTGTCATGAAAAAGATCGTGGTCTTCACCGGCGCGGGAATGAGCGCCGACAGCGGCATCGCTACCTTCCGCGATGCGGACGGCCTGTGGGCCAACTACCGGATCGAGGATGTCTGCACGCCCGAGGCGCTGGTCCGCAACCGGGCGTTGGTGATCGATTTTTACAACATGCGCCGCCGCGAGATGCTCGCCGCGCAGCCCAATGCCGGGCACCTCGCCATTGCGGGGCTGGAGCGCGACTTCGACGTCGAGGTGGTGACGCAGAATGTCGACGACCTGCACGAGCGGGCCGGGTCGACCCGCGTGACCCACCTGCACGGCGAGCTGCGCAAGCTGCGGTCGATGCGCAACCCCGACGTGATCGTTCCGATCGAGGGGTGGGAGCAGCCGCTCGACGCCACAGGGCCCGACGGTGCCCTGCTGCGTCCGCACATCGTCTTTTTCGGCGAGCCGGTGCCGATGTTCGAGCGGGCCGCCGGGATCGCCGCGCAGGCCGAGGTGATGGTCGTCGTGGGGACGTCGCTGGCGGTTTATCCCGCCGCGTCGCTCGTGCGCTACGTGCGGCCCGAGGTGCCGATCTACCTGGTCGACCCGGGCAATCCCGACGTGTCGGGCATCCGCAATCCGCTGACGGTCATTCGCAAGCGGGCGGCCGAGGGGGTTCCCGAGCTGGTCGAACTGCTGCGGCGGTAATCCGGCGCGAAGGACAGCTCCCCGCGCGGTGGCAGGGCCTTGTGTTGCGGAGAGCTTCCGATGCTGCGCATAGCTCCTTGTGCAGCGGACAGCTTCCGATGCGGTGATAGCTTCTGATGCAGCTGGGCGCCTCTTTGCCCGGTGGCAATTCTTGGCATGCGGCGGGGCGCTTCCGGCACGGCTCCGGTGCAGCGGGAGGGGCGCAGCCGGTCCCCTTTCCGGAGGAAATGCGGAACCGCGTTCCGGAAAAAAAGCGTCGCCGGGAGCCGCTGCCGGGATTTTTCTGAAAAAGGTTTTCTATCTTTGCAGCCTGATTTTTGCGGGGATCACCCGACAGAAACGGACTGCGAATCATGAGCGTATACTTTATTCTTGAGATGCTGGGGACGCTGGCCTTCGCCATCAGCGGCATCCGGCTCGCCTCGGCCAAGCGTTTCGACTGGTTCGGGGCCTACGTCGTGGGCTTCACGACGGCCATCGGCGGCGGTACGCTGCGCGACGTGATGCTCTCGATGACCCCGTTCTGGATGCTCGACAGCGTCTACCTCGTCGTCACGGCCGTCGCACTGGGCATCGTCATCGTGCTGGGCCGCTACCTCATCCGGCTCAACAACACCTTCTTCATCTTCGATGCCATCGGACTGGGGCTCTTCACGGTTGTCGGCATCGAGAAGACCCTCGCGGCGGGCTTTCCGCTCTGGGTCGCCGTCATCATGGGCACCCTCACGGGCGCTGCGGGCGGCGTGCTGCGCGACATCCTCATCAACGAGGAGCCGCTCATCTTCCGCAAGGAGATCTACGCGCTGGCATGCGTCTTCGGCGGCGTGGTCTTCTGGGCCTGCGAGCAGGTGGGCATCACGGGCGCCGTGCTGCAGATCACCACGGCCGCGGCGGTCATCGCCCTGCGCATCGTCGCCGTGCACTACGGGCTGAAGCTGCCGACGCTCAAGGGCGAAGAGAAGCGGTAGACCGGGCGGCTGCGATCATCCGGGTTCATCGCCGGCCCCTTCCGGAGATTCGGACCGGAGCTTCTGCCGGACACGCTTCCGTAATCTGTACAAGCGAAAAGAAAGCACCCCGGGAGATTCCCGGGGTGCCTGCGTTCCGGCCGACCGTCGGGTCCGGAGGGACCGATGAGCGGCTTTGCCTGCGATGCTTTAGTTCATTGCCCGCATGTTGGTCAGAACATAGGAGCTCGGGAGCAGCCTCCCGGGCGCCACGGATTTTTGAGCCTTCCTTAACGCCATCGCAAGCTTTGTCGAATTCACCCCGGCCGCCTTGGTCATCGTGATGTCGCCCGCCACATAGTATGAGGGGAAATCCTGACCGTAAATCGCATACTGATTATCGGACAAGGCGTAGATCTCCAGTGAAACGACCCGGATGGATTCTCCGCCTGAAAGGCTGCCTTCATAACGCGTGCTGGTGGTCCTGTCGCCGCTCATGCGGAACGTATAGGCGGGATATGTCCCCGTAATCAGACCGAAATCCGCGTCTATGGAGCAGTAGGCCGACCACGTCGGAATGTATCCCTGATTTTCGGAGCCCACGCTGATGCCTGCATAGACCTCGAGGTCGCCGTTCTCGTTGACTTCACACAGGGCGGGAAGCGAGCTGTCCACCTGGCTCCAGCCGTAGAGAAGAATCTGACCCTGCTCCTCGGTGATGGTGAATCGGAGGTTCATGGGGCTGTTTTCTTTGTAAGAGGGTATCAGATACGCCCCTTCCAGCGCCCATTCGAGCGAGCCGGTCGAGGTAGCTTCCCACTCGCCGAACCATTTGTCGACTTCAGGGTTCTCCGCTCTGGCTTCGGTCGTGAAGCTCTTGGTATACAAGGCAGAGGTGACCGTCCCGGTCATGTCGATTCCGAGGGCGTAGACCACATACTCGGTCGAAGGGGAAAGACCTTCGGGTGTCCACATGCAAGGGCCTGCGCAAAGCAGCTGCGTGAGCACCTCTTCAAGGGACAAGCCATACGCCGCAGCCATGGATCCCATGCTCTCGATGAGGATGACGGAGAAAGCCTCGTCAGAGGTATAATATTGGTCAAACACACTCTTCTCCATCTGGGCGAAGTAATAGGTCTTGCTGTTGTCGGACGGAATGCACGTAATGGTTGCACTGTTGGCGGTAATGTCGGTCACGTCGATCGTAATGGTCAGCTCCGCCTCCGGAGCGGCCTCGATGGTAGCGGAAACCGAGGCGAAATCCGAATCGGTCCACTCGGCCGAATCGGATACGGCCTTGACCTGGACGGTATAGGTTCCCGACTCCAGGCTGCCGAAGGTCACCGAAGTGTCCGTCGTGCGCTGCTCGGCGTCGTCCCCGAATACATAGCTGTAACCGGCAGCATGCTCAACAGCCTGCCAGCTGACGGTGAATCCGTCGTCGGACTGTTCCGTCACGCTCAAAACCGGGGCCTCCAGTTTCGAGGGAGCGGCCGCCTCGACGGTAACCATAATCGTGGTGAAGCCGGAATCGGTCCAATCGGACGAAACGGGTACAGCCTTGACCTGGACGGTGTAGGTGCCGGGGTCCAGATCGCTGAAGGTCAACGAAGTGTTGTGCTTTGCTCGGCCTCCGTCTCGAATACATAGCGGTAACCGGCCGCATTCTGAACAGCCGGCCAGCTGATGGTGAATCCGTCGCTGAACTGTTCCGTTACGCTCAAAACCGGAGCATCCAGCTCCGTGGCCTTGTTGTACGCGTCCTCGATCATGTCGCAGGACGTCAATGCAAAGGCCAGCAGGCCTGAGCAAAGAGTTGTGATGAGTTTGTTTGCATAGGGTTATTGTTTTTTGATGGGAATGGGTCTGTTGCGGTCCTCTTGTTTGTCCCGGTTGTTTGTCCCGGTTCTCTTGCCTGAAATATCCGCCCGGCCGATTCCGTCCCGGGAGATGCCTTCGTGACGGAAGACGGCCTGCACGCTCTCATATCGGACAGCGTTTTTTGCTGTCTATCAGCAAATATAAGAAAAAATCCGCATTCCGCTCAATCTTTTCGTTTTTTTGCGACACGCATCCGGAATTTTCGCAGCAGGCGGGCCTTCCGGCTGCGGAGCGGCAGCCGCATCCTGTGGCGCGGACCGGGCGACGACCGACGGAAGCGGTGTGCCCGGCTTCCGCGGCGTTGGCACCCGCACGTTCCTCAACGGAAAAAGGTCCGGAGAGCAGCGAAAAATCGGGCCGGGAGGGATCCGTTTCTGAAAAATAGCCGTAAATTTGCGCATGCGACCTTTGCGAACGACATACCTCCTGCTGCTGTTGGCCGTGCTGCTCGGCACGTGCACCGAGGTCCGTGCCCAGGGCGGCCGCGGCTTCTGGCTTCAGGAGTGGAGCGTCGAGCACGGCGACTCGATCGCAACGGTCCACATCCTGCCCGTCTACGTCTTCGACCGGCCGGCCGACCTGCGGCGCTACCGGCGGCTGGTCGACGCCGTGAAGAAGGTCTACCCCATTGCCAAGATCGCCCGGGCCAAGATGGCCGACATGGAGAAGGAGCTGTGCAGCCTGCCGACCAAAAAGGAGCAGAAGGCCTACATCAAGGGGGTCTACAACGAGATCAAGGAAGAATACACGCCGGTGCTCAAGCGCATGACCCGCACGCAGGGCAAGGTGCTGCTCAAACTCATCGACCGCGAGACGGAATACACCGCCTACGAGGTGCTGCGCGAGTTCCGCGGCGGCTTCATCGCGGGATTCTGGCAGGGGGTCTCCAGAATCTTCGGTCAGAACCTCAAGGACGAATACGACCGCGAGGGCGAGGACCGCATCATCGAACAGATCGTCCTCTACTACGAAGCGGGGCTGCTCTGACGGGCCGCCATACCCTCACCGGAAAGTATTCCGCAGCAGGAAGCATTCCGCGCCGGTCGGGCCGCAGACCGCACGTCCGCGTCGGAATGCGGCCGCTCCCGCGTCGGGACATCGTCGCACGCCCCCGCCTGCCAGAATCAGAAATTGAACGCAACGCCGCCGCTCACCCCCATCCAGGAGCGCGAGGGACGCTGGTCCGCACGACAGAAATTGTCCGTCAGGTAGCAATGGTAGGTGAAGTCCACGTAGAGGCCGAAGCGCCAGACGGGGATGATGAGCCGCGCGCCGGCATCGAACGTACACGAGAAGCGCTGCCGGACCAGCCACGGCTGCCAGGCGGGATCCGCCGCTGCCAAACCGCGCCGCGAAAGAGGGCCGCACATCACGCCGGGCGTGAAACCCGTGTGGAGTTCAAAGGCCGTGGGCAGGATCGAGAGCAGCAGGTTCCAGAAAAAACTGCCCTCGTCAACGGAGCGCCTGCCATAGGGCTCCACGGGATCGAAGCCGTAATACCCGCCGTATGGGTCGGGGGTCACTGCGACCGTCTCACCCCGGCGCCACGCCGAGGCGATACGTCCCGAGCGCCACGAGAAGTGCAGCGGCACGGAGAGGTAATTTTCGACATCGCCGTTCAGAAAGAGGTTCACGCCAGTGCGCAGGCCGATGTTGCGCCAGCCGTAGCGGGCATAGTCGAGGCTCAGGGCCTGCAGTTCGGGACCGTCATCGCGCCCCAGGCCGATCTGCGCTCCGAAGCGCAGGCCTATTTCGTTGTCGAAGGTGCGCGGACGCGCCACGGCGCGCCGATCGTCGGAGGCCGTCTGTGCCGCAACCGTCCGGACGGCAAGCAGCAGGGCCAGCGTGGCAAGAAGTCGTATCATCTCAAGAAGTAAGGTCCGACGGCAAAGATACGAAAAATCCGCACCGCGCCAAATTCGGCGCAAAAAAGGCGTTGGGCCCGAAAAAATTTGGCACTCACGGCACTTTGTACTATCTTTACGGCCTAAAATCCGGAAAATCATGTTTGAGAACCTAACCGACAAACTCGAACGGTCGTTCAAGATACTCAAGGGCGAAGGGCGCATCACCGAGATCAACGTCGCCGAGACGCTCAAGGAGATCCGCCGGGCGCTCATCGACGCCGACGTCAACTACAAGGTGGCCAAGACCTTCACCGACACGGTGAAGCAGAAGGCGCTGGGTCAGGACGTGCTGAAATCCGTGAAACCCGGGCAGATGCTCACCAAGATCGTGCGCGACGAGCTGGCCCAGCTCATGGGCGGCACGGCCACGGACATCCGCCTCGAAGGGACGCCGGCCGTCATCCTCATCGCCGGTCTCCAGGGCTCGGGCAAGACGACCTTCTCGGGCAAGCTCGCGGCCTACATCAAGTCGAAGAAGGGCCGACAGGTGCTGCTCGTCGCGGGCGACGTCTACCGTCCGGCGGCCATCGACCAGCTGAAGGTCCTCGGCAGCCAGATCGGCGTCGAGGTCTACACCGAGGAGGGGAACAAAAATCCCGTGGAGATCGCGCAGAACGCCATCAAGTACGCCCGCCAGCACGTCTTCAACGTCGTGATCGTCGATACGGCGGGACGTCTGGCCGTCGACGAGGCGATGATGCAGGAGATCACGGCCATCAAGGCGGCGGTCAAGCCGTCGGAGACGCTCTTCGTCGTCGACGCCATGACGGGTCAGGATGCCGTGAACACGGCGCGCGAGTTCAACGAACGGCTCGACTTCGACGGCGTGGTGCTCACGAAGCTCGACGGCGACACGCGCGGCGGTGCGGCGATCTCGATCCGCTCGGTCGTGGACAAACCGCTCAAGTTCATCTCCAGCGGCGAGAAGATGGATACGCTGCAGGTCTTCCACCCGGAACGCATGGCCGACCGCATCCTCGGCATGGGCGATGTCGTATCGCTCGTGGAACGGGCGCAGGAGCAGTTCGACGAGGAGCAGGCGCGCCGGCTGAAGAAGAAGCTCGTCAAGGACCAGTTCAACTTCAACGACTTCATCGCCCAGATTCAGCAGATCAAGAAGATGGGCAACCTGAAGGACCTCGCCTCGATGATCCCGGGCATGGGCAAGATGCTCAAGAACGTCGACATTCCGGACGACGTCTTCAAGCAGACCGAGGCGATCATCTCGTCGATGACGCCTGCCGAACGCGAGCACCCCGAGATCATCAACGCCCGGCGCCGCGAACGCATCGCCAAGGGCTCGGGTACGACGATGGCCGACGTGAACCGGCTGATGAAGCAGTTCGAGGATACGCGCAAGATGATGAAGGCCGTGGCGGGCGGCGGCATGAAGATGCCCAAGATGCCGGGCGGTTTCCGCCGGCGCTGACACCGACATGCGAAAAAGAGCAAGGGAGAGCTTCTGCCGCAGGCGGAGGCTCTCTTTTTTCCCTGCCGGCGGGCTTCCTCTGCCGTCTGCCGCAGAAGGCTCGACTCTCCCTTCGGCCGACGAACATTCCCTGCCGCGGAAAAGCAACGACCCTCTTTTTTCCCTGCCGGCGTACCCTCCCTGCGCGGAGGAACGCAATTCTCCCTTTTGCCGGCGGACCCTTCCCATCGGGCGCAAGCGCCCCGCAAGGCGGTCCGGACGGCAAAAATCGGCGGTAAATTAATCGCTTCGGCAGTTGCAGGGGTGCCATTTTATCGTTACCTTTGTCCAACTGTTTATACGAGAAAATGCACAAATCGGGCTTTGTCAATATCATCGGGAACCCCAATGTCGGGAAATCGACCCTCATGAACGCACTCGTCGGCGAGCGGCTCTCGATCATCACCTCCAAGGCGCAGACCACGCGCCACCGCATCATGGGCATCGTCTCCGGCGAGGAGTTCCAGATCGTCTACTCCGACACGCCGGGCATTCTCAAACCCGCCTACAAACTACAGGAGTCGATGATGAAGTTCGTCACGGGGGCCGTGTCGGACGCCGACGTCATCCTCTACGTCACCGACACCGTCGAGCAGAGCGACCGCTCGGCCGAAATCGTCGGACAGATCCGCCAGAGCGGCATCCCGACCATCGTCGTCATCAACAAGATCGACCTTTCTGACCCGGCACGGCTCGACGCCCTGGTCGAGAAGTGGCAGGCGGAGCTGCCCGCGGCGCGCATCGTGCCCGTCTCGGCCCGCGAACAGTTCAACCTCGAAGGGCTCTTCCAAACGATTCTGGAGCTGCTGCCCGAAGGCCCCGCCTACTACCCCAAGGATACGCTCACGGACAAGACGCTGCGCTTCTTCGCCTCGGAGATCATCCGCGAGAAGATCCTGCGCTTCTTCGACAAGGAGATCCCCTACTGCTGCGAGATCGAGATCGAGAGCTACCGCGAGGAGCCGACGATTGACCGTATCGCCGCGACGATCTACGTGGCCCGCGAGTCGCAGAAGGGCATCCTGATCGGCCACAAGGGCGAGAAGCTCAAGCGCGTGGGACAGGCCGCCCGCGAGGACATGGAGCAGTTCCTCGGCAAGAAGGTCTTTCTGCAGCTCTTCGTCAAGGTGAGCGAAGACTGGCGCAACAACGAACGGCAGCTGCGCCGCTTCGGATACGAACAGGAATAATAAACCCTCCGCAAAATGCGTTAAGGGGGCATAGGAAACAAGTCTTTCAGGTCAATCATGCGAAAATTCATCCTCGGTCTGCTCTTCGTCACCGCGCTCTGCTGCGCGGGGAGCGCCCGTGCACAGTACAACCGGGAGTACTTCTTCTGGGTGGGTCAGCGCTGCATGATGGAGAACAACTACCAGGAAGCTATCCGCACGCTCAACACGCTGCTGCGCTTCGACGAGGACGCCTTCGAGGGCTACTTCCTGCGCGGCATCGCCAAATACAACCTCGACGATCTGATCGGCGCCGAGGCCGACTTCTCGACCGCCATCCGCAAGAACCCCGTCTACACGCAGGCCTACACCTACCGCGCCGTGACGCGCTCGCGCCTGGGCAACTACGACGACGCCCTGCAGGACTTCCGCGAGGCGATCGAGCTGCGGCCCGACCTGCCCGGCCCCTACTACAGCCGGGGCGTGACGCGCCTGCTGAACCAGCAGTTCGAGGAGGCCATCGAGGATTTCAACAAGTTCATCCGCCAGGAGAACAAGGTCGCCGACGCCTTCATCTGCCGCGGCCTGAGCTACCTCCATCTGAAGGACACCGTGCGTGCCTACGAGGACTTCAACACGGCGATCCGCACCAACCGCGAGAACCCCAACGGCTACAACCGCCGCGGCGGCCTCTACCTCCAGCAGCACCGCTACGCCGAGGCCGAGGCCGACTTCAACAAGGCCATCGAGTGCGACTCGACCTACCTGCTCTCGTACTTCAACCGGGCGCTGGTCTACTCCGACACGAACCGCCCGATGCAGGCCCTCGCGGACTTCGACAAGGTGATCTCGCTCGACTCGACCAGTTCGATCACCTACTTCAACCGCGCGATGCTCCGCACGCAGATCGGCGACTACAACCGGGCGCTCGAGGACTACGACAAGGTGGCGCTCTACTCGCCCAACAACGTGCTGGTCTACTACAACCGCGCGGGGGTCTACGCGCAGCTCGGCGAGCTGGAGAAGGCCGTCAAGGACTACACCTCGGCCATCGACCTCTACCCCGACTTCGCCAACGCCTACATCTACCGCGGGCAGCTGCGGGCCTTCCTGCGCGACGAGAAGGGGGCCCGGCAGGACCGCGAAACGGCCCAGAAGAAGATCGCCGAATACCGCTCGCGGCTGAGCGACAGCACCTACTCGATCTTCGCCGACACGACGCAGCGCTTCGACCGCCTGCTGTCGTTCGACAGCAAGTTCGCGGGCGGCAGCTTCGACCGCATCACGGGCCACAACGGCGGACGCGAGGAGATGCGCCTGCTGCCGCTCTACAAGTTCACGCTCATGCGGCCCGACACGACACCCGTCGTGGAGCGCTACGCTCCGCCCCGCATCGAGGCCTTCAAGCAACGCATCGGCAACCGCTACCTCACCCTCTCGTGCCGTCCGAGCGACATCCCGGCCGACTCGCTCGTCGCGCTCGACAGGCAGTATGCCCAGGCGCTGCGCACGGACGAGACGTCGTGGACGCTGCTCTTCGAGCGGGGTGTCACGCAGCTGCTCATCAAGCAGTACACCACCTCGGTGAACACCTACTCGAAGGCCATCGACCTCAACCCGAGCAATCCGTTCCTCTACCTGAACCGTTCGACGACGCGGGCCGAGATGATCGACTTCATCTCGTCGATCGACAATTCCTACCAGCAGATCACCATCGACTCGAATCCGGCCAACCGGCTGAACAACAACTCGAAACGCACGTACAGCTACGACGAGGCGATCGCCGACCTGAACAAGGCCGTGAAGCTCTACCCCGACTTCGCGTATGCCTACTACAACCGGGCCAACCTGCGGGCGCTGTCTGGCAGCCTGCCCGAGGCGTTCGAGGACTACTCGAAGGCCATCGAGCTGAACCCCTCGTTCGCCGAGGCCTACTACAACCGCGGCATCATCCAGATCTTCATGAAGGACACGCGCAAGGGGTGCCTCGACATCTCGAAGGCCGGCGAGCTGGGCATCACCGAGGCCTACGAGGTGCTCAAGCGCTACGCACAGATCGAAAACTAACTCAAAACATTACACTATGGTAGCAACTATCCAACGGAAACTCAACGATTCGGCCGCGGCACGGTGGACGGCCCTCGTGCTCATCGCCCTGATGATGTTCTTCGGCTACATGTTCGTGGACGTGATGTCGCCGCTCAAGTCGCTCGTCGAGTCGGCGCGCGGCTGGGACAGCAGCACGTTCGGAACCTACGCCTCGTCGGAGTACTTCCTCAACGTCTTCGTCTTCTTCCTGATCTTCGCGGGCATCATCCTCGACAAGATGGGCATCCGCTTCACGGGCCTGCTCTCGGCCTCGCTCATGGTACTCGGTGCGACGATCAAGCTCGTGGGCATCTCCGACTGGTTCCAGACCACGGAGTTCTGCGCGTGGCTCAACAGCTGGTGGGTCGCCTTCCCGGGCAGCGCCAAGATGGCGTCGCTGGGCTTCATGATCTTCGGCTGCGGCTGCGAGATGGCCGGCACGACCGTCTCGAAGTCGATTGCCAAGTGGTTCGAGGGCAAGGAGATGGCTCTGGCCATGGGTCTGGAGATGGCAATCGCGCGACTGGGCGTCTTCGCCGTCATGTGGCTCGCCCCAATGATCTCCAAGCAGTTCGACCAGTCGATCGTCGCACCGGTGGCCTTCTGCACCGTGCTGCTCATCATCGGCCTGCTCTGCTTCACGGTCTTCGTCTTCATGGACCGCAAGCTGGACCGGCAGCTCATCGCCGCCGGCGAATTGAAGGAGGAGAAGTCCTCCGACGAGGAGTTCCACATCCGCGACCTGGGCGCCATCTTCCGCAGCAAGATGTTCTGGCTCGTGGCGCTGCTCTGCGTGCTCTACTACTCGGCCATCTTCCCCTTCCAGCGCTACGCCCCGAACTTCCTTGAGGTGACGCTCGGCATCGACGCCGAATCGGCCGCCCGGCTCTTCAGCTGCTTCCCGATCCTGGCCATGATCCTCACGCCCTTCCTCGGCGCACTGCTCGACTTCAAGGGCAAGGGAGCCACGATGCTCATGGTCGGCGCCGTCATCATGATCTGCTGCCACCTGAGCTTCGCCTTCCTGCTGCCGCTCTTCCCGTCGAAGTGGCTGGCGCTGCTGCTGGTCGTGACGCTCGGCGTGTCGTTCTCGCTCGTCCCGGCGGCGCTGTGGCCCTCGGTGCCGAAGATCATCGACTCGAAGATTCTCGGCTCGGCCTACTGCCTGATCTTCTGGATTCAGAACATCGGTCTGTTCGCCGTGCCCCTGCTCATCGGCGTGGTGCTCGACGCCACGGGCGGCTATACCGTGCCGATGATTATCTTCTCGACCTTCGGCGTGCTGGCCTTCATCTTCAGCCTCTACCTCAAGATCGAGGACCGCAAGAAGGGTTACGGACTCGAACTGCCGAACGTGAAGCGATAGACGGGCCCGCCAGAGGCTTCCGATACGACAAGGAGGTGTGCTCTTCGGAACACACCTCCTTCGTTTTGCCGCAGGAGCCGCGTGCGGCGGCAGGCCGCGACCGCAGCTACCGGTCCGCCGCCAGGCTGTAGACCTCCACGATGCGGCTGCACATCTCCTCCCAGGAGAAGCGGCGGCGCTCCTCAACGCAGTTTTCGCGGAAGCGGCCGAGCACCCCGTCGGCATACATCCGCACGATGGCATCGGCCACCCCTTGCGCGGTCGGCTCGCAGACATAACCCACGCGGCCGTCGGGTACGATCTCGGCCAGCCCTCCGACGCGCGTGACGACCATCGGCACGCAGAACTGGTAGGCGATCTGCGTCACGCCGCTCTGCGTTGCCGTCTTGTAGGGCTGCACGACGAAATCGGCCGCCGAGAAGTAGTATTTGACCCGTTCGTCGGGGATGAAGTAGTCGTGGAGAATCACCTCGTCGGCAAGGCCGTTGGCGGCGATCTGCCACAGGTAGGGCTCCTTCGAGGTGTAGAACTCGCCCGCGACGATCAGCCGGCGGCCCGCCGTGCGGCCCGCGCGCCGGAGCAGCGCCCAGGCATCGAGCAGCAGGTCCAGCCCCTTGTAGTCGCGCACCAGTCCGAAGAAGAGCACGTAGCGGCAGGCCGGGTCGAGCCCCAGCCGCACACACGCCTCCCGACGGTCGACACGCTCGCCGAAGTTCTCGAAGAGCGGGTGCGGCGAGAAGAGCGCCGGCGCCGCGGTGTAGGCCTCCAGCTCGCGGTGCACCTGCTCGGACATGTAGACGAAGCCGTCGACCGCACGCAGGAAGTAGCGGTTGAAGGGGCGGTCGATGAAGTGGTGCTCGTGCGGCTCGACGTTGTCGATCTGGCAGATCACCTTCGTGTGTCCGTTGCCGCGGGCCAGGCGGGCGATCGTTCCGAAGCAGGGGGCCATGAAGGGCGTCCAGTACTTCATGAGCACGAAGTCGGGCCGTTCACGCCGGATGAGGCGTCCGACGCGCAGCCAGTTGAAGGGGTTGACTGTATTGACACAGCGGACGATATGCAGGTCCTCCGGCGGAGGCGTCGTGAGGGTCTGGCTCTGCCCGGGAAAGAGCAGCGCGGGGTATTGCAGCGTGAAGGTGCGGATGTCGACCTGCGCGCCGCGCCGCTGGAACGTGCGGGCCATGATCTCCATGATCGAAGCCAGTCCGCCCCGGTAGGGATGGGCGGGTCCCAAAATCGTAATCTTCATAAGACAAAGATACCCAGAAAGTCGGATAAACCATCGCTTTTGCGGGGAATTTAACGGCCCCGGCACAAAAAGGGGGCCGGGCTCGGGTTCCGGTGCCGGTTCCGCAAGGTTGCTCCGGAAAGAGGCGCAGCTGCGCAGACACCGATGGGACAGGCCACCCGACTGGAGTTCCGGGGTGGAGAATCCGGACAGCGGCTCCGGGAAAGGGCACGGCAGTTCCGGGCGGTGATTCCGGGCCGCGGTTCCGGAAAGGAGCGCGACCGCACCGAAGCGATAAGCCACCGCATCCACACGGCAGGCATCAGACGAAAAATTACTCCCGACCAAGTACGGGCAATCCGCATCGTGCTTTCGGGTTCGCATGAAGATATGGTGAGAGTGCAGGACGAAGGCAGGCTGGGTGAATGGTGCGATGACAACCTGCAATGGCTGCACCGCACATTCGGCAGGGAGAACACCGTTTCGGCAGTGCTGCACATGGACGAACACACGCCGCACATCCATGCCACGGTCGTACCGATAGTAACAGGAGAGCGCAGGAAAGCCAAGAAAAAGCAGACGGAAGGTAAACGCTCCTACCGCAAGAAAGCCAATATCGTGCGTCTGTGTGCCGATGATGTGCTGACACGTGAGAAGCTGGTCGCCTACCATGACAGCTACGCCGCAGCGATGGCGAAATATGGCTTGCAGCGTGGTGTCCGTGGTTCGGAAGCACGGCATACCACCACCGCCCAATACTACCGTGACCTGAAGCGGCAGACGGGAGAATTGGAAGCCAACGTACAACAGTTGCAGACCGAACAGCGACAGGCGGAACAACAGCTTGATAAGGTTAAGCAAGAAATCAAGTCGGAGAAGCTAGAAGCAGCCAAGACGGAAGCGAAAGCCGCATTTGTGGCAAAAGTTGGTTCTCTTTTGGGCAGCGGCAAGCTCAAGGAGTTGGAAGCCGACAACCATGCTCTGCAAAGCAAGGTTACAGCTCGTGACGAGAGCATAGAACTGTTGCAGCAACAGATGCAGCGGCAGCAGGAAGAACACCACCGGCAGTTGATGGAGATGCAAGCCAAGCACCGCAGGGAAATGGCGGACAAGGAAGCAGAACACCAAAAAAAGGTGTCATTTTTGAAATCCATCATTTCAAAA
>OMDE01000288.1_pt1 | contig 16365 bp, 8 predicted proteins | sample 1645171 | NCBI WGS metagenome assembly OMDE01 (sample SAMEA103958129, study PRJEB25191) | human gut metagenome
AACAGGCCGGGGGCTTTTTATATCCCTCCCCCGTGGGGATTCATCCGGAACTACCCGGCTTCATACAAAGCCAAGTCCAGCGCATCCTTCTTCCTCCATCCTTCCGACAGGGCATCCTGAATGTGCTTCATCACCTTCACGTAGAAGTCCTGAAGGTCTGCCACCGTGTCGAACATCCGGTAATACGGCTCCTTGTCCGTGCCCAGCTTGAAGGTCACGGGAAGGTTCTGCCCGTCCGTCTGCACGGCAAGGTCGTAGGCCGCCTTGTAGTTGAACTGGTTCTCGCTTGACAGCCATACCGGGACATTCTCGTAGGTGAAACCTGATAGGATATCCTTGTCAGTTTCCCGGTTGTGCCATGTTATGACCGTGGAGCGTATCTCGTCTTCGGTGGGTCGATGGTCGAACTCCTCTTCCATGTAGGTGGCCGATCCGTTCTCTCCCGGCTGCACGTCCCATCGGACACGCCATTTGTTTTTAATGGGGTTTATGCATTCAAGCAACCGTACCCCGGTGTTTCCTTCCACTTTTTTCATCAGCTGAATACATACTTGGTTCTACCTTTGCCGAAAGTTTCCGTCCGGATGATGGTCTCAAACGGAAATCCGTCCGGCATTTCACTCACTTGCGCGAGGATGTTCTTCATCTCTTCCGAGTTGGTGAAGAACTTCTTGGCCTCGCCATTCATCTCGATGGCTACGATACAGCGGTCTTCGCCCTGTTCGGTGCGGATGCCGGTCTCGAAGTCCTTCACGATGATGGGTAAGTTCACTAATTCCCGGATGCTTACCACGGAGCCGGGAAAACGTTTCTTGCCGTCTTCCGGCTTGTAGGAAACGTTCAAGTCTTTAAATGATCTCATTTTTTTGCCTGTTAATTTATTAAACAACATATTGCAGTCGGCGTGCTTGGCCATCCCATAGAAGGAAGCGACCAGTTCACGCCTTCTTTTCCTCGATTTGACCTCGTGCATTTTTCGGGCGAATTTCTGTTTGATGCGCTTGCGTAGGCGCACATGGTCGGGGTATATGACATATCCCAAGAAGTCTATGCCCTCGTCCACCGGGAATACACGTTCATCAGGCTTTACGGTAAGCCCGATTTGTGCGACCTGGAAGTGGACGGCATCACGAATCTTCCACAATTCTGATTTCGCGTCACCGAGTACCACGCCGTCATCGCAATAGCGGTAGAAATGGCGGACGCCGTACTTGTCCTTCAAATAATGGTCTAAAAAAACAGACAGGAGCAGGTTGCCCAACCCTTGCGACGACCTCAGCCCGATGCTGATTCCTTGCGGCATGAGCCTTACGAAGTTGTCAAGCATGGCGATGAGTTTCTTGTCTTTGAATACCCTCCGGACGCAATACATTACGAAATCCTGCCCCACGCTCTCATAGAACTTGGAGATGTCGAATTTGTAGCAGTAGCGTGTTCCTTCCGGGTCTTCTTTCATGTCGCGGCGTATGTACTCCATGAGGTCGTGCATGCCGCGGTTCTTGATGCTGGCTGAGGTGGTACGGATGAACCGTTTCTTCAGGTGCCTGTCCACTACGGCCATGATTGCGTGGACGGCGATGCGGTCCTTCATGGTGAGTATCTGGATACGTCGCATTTTTCCACCCTCCACGATTTCCCTCTCCCGGTAATCCTTGACGGTGAATGTACCTGTCTTGATTTTTCCGGTAAGTTCCTGAAGCACCTCTTCCCTGTGCGCAAGCAGGTAACGTCCCTGGCGGCTTTTTTTTCGTTTGGAGCCACGGAGGACCTGGTTGAACGATTCCGCCATATTGGAATAATCGGCAATCTCTTCCACTATATATCCTTGCCTGTGCATTATAGCATTGTTTTTTTTGATTGTTTTACAAACGGAAGATAAGGGCCTTCCTTTCCCCGGGTCTGACTTCTTCGAGCTGACTTGAGCCTACCAAACTCCACCCGACGCGTGATTTTTCAGCTTTCCGCACCTGTGCGCTTTTGCTGTGGCTTGCTTCCCTCGGCACCACGGTAGGGGACACGTCCCCGGTGTTGTACGCCGATTGTTAGATTTCCAGACGGGAGCCGACATTCGTGTTCGAGTTCGATGCATCGTTATTCGCATTCGCATTCGACACGCCGCCATTCGCATTCGCATTGTTGTACCCGCGATAGACCACACGGACTATAGCGGTGCTTATCCAGTACTTATCGGAATAGTAGGTAGAAGACGATCCGTTCAGATTACCCACCGGAACCAAATCCATATACTTGCCATGTGCCACGCCTGTTGTCCATTGGTCACTGGCCGTTTTACCCTGTACCCACCGCACCGTGCCGTCCGGCATCCAGATGCGCCATTTGCCCACGTTGCCGCTGTCGTTCGGCAGGTCCACGCCGTCCATCATGTCATACTTGTTGCCGTAGATGTCCTCATAGCCCAGGCAGCAGATATTGTTCACCTGCACCACAGTCACCTGCCCGTATTCGTCCCGGCTCTTATACCAGGCATACTGGTGAACCAGACCGTCAATCAACGAATTCGTGATTTTGTTGTTGATGGCATACGCTTCATCATAGCCGATGGTGTCTGTCATGCCTTTTTCTGCCGTTCCGCCCGTTATTCTATTGTAGTTATGCTGTCCGGCACCGCACTGTTCCTGCATGTCCCTGCGCCCGTACCGGGCATAGCTCAGATTCGCGATGCGGCTGTGCATCAGCGCATCTATCTGCTGCATGCCCCGCTGCTGGCTGTAATAGTGGAAGTCTGTCCACGTCATACTGCCGGCTGTAGTGTTTCCGGTTATGCAGGCACGCAGCTTACTGCCCACCACCGAACTGCCCACAACGGCACACAGATGCTCCTCGTTGGCCACCCAATCCGGTTCCATGTCCTCTATCTTGTCGCTGTGGCTCAGTACCACGCAGTCAAACTCAGCCGTGTTCAGAATGGAGAAATGCAGGGCGGTCGCACGTTCCGGAACGTCTACTATCAGATACATGCCGGCTTCAAATTTCAAGCCGATGGTCGGCACCACGATGTTCTTCAGAATGTTTCCTGCATCATCCACAAACACACTGCCGATAAGCCCTGTGCCGGGAACACTCGGGAAGCGGACACGCTTGTAGCCCGACACGTCCACTTTGCACACGGAATAAGCCTTGTCCGTGGTATAGGATTCCTTCAGCGTGGGCTTTCCGCTCATAATCTTGCGTTCACCCAGCCAGCCGCCCTGCGTTTCCTTGATGGCATCCAGTGTCAAAACGGTTGCTTCGGGGATGGGAGGCATATCGTCGGGGCCGTTGGAACTGTAACAACTGTAATATTTCTCATTCAGGTAATCATTGACACCTTTCGACCAGAAGAACGGCTCGTACATCATCCAGTCGCCCTCGCTGCTGTCAAGTTTGGCTGCGCTTCCGTCGTAATATTTATTGCTGTTGGTGTCATCCAAAGGACAATAGGTCATCTCACCGTCCGGATTGTTCACGTCAACTGTCTGGCCGGCCATCTCCACTTTACGGCTCGTGGGCTTTTTCGTTACCTTGGCAAGCACACGGTGGCGCTTCTTGAGGATCGCCGCCACGTGGGCATTCATGACGTAAGCATTTCCATACTTATAGCCGGTCTCGTTGTCCGGGTTGGAGATATTGGCATCGTCCGGTACGCTCTCGTCCGACTCGATGATGCTGTAGGCCGGTTGCACGATCTCCAGTTCAGGGTAACGCTCCCTGTATCTGTCCGCTTCTTCGTCCTCCATGTACTTTGTCAAACGGAGTTTTCCACGCAATCCGGAATGCCGGTTGTCTATCGCTCCGGTGGAGGTATAGGTACCATAATCGTAGTATTTCCCGAGCAGCCTGCCGTCATCCTCCATATCGATGTCAAGGACAAAACGCTCCAGTTTACCGCTACCGTTCAACTTGGCCTGATGAAGACGTTCCAACATGGCAAACCCGTCAATGCCCGGACAACCCATGAACCGGTAGCCTCGCACGTTACCGATACCATCCAGTACCAATCCGCTCTCTGCCAACCTGGGAAGATATTCCAGAAACAGTTCCTCTATCGTTTCCGGCAAGCATAACCGCACAACAGGCGCACCGGTGGCAAGTTTCACCCTAGTCAGCCCCGTGCCTCTCACGTCCAGCTTCTTCAACCGTCCCTGCCAGCTCAAGTCCAAGGTCGTCACGTTGCCGTTATCCCCGTTCCGGGCCAGCAGGTTGTTGCGCATATTAAGCTCTTCCAGAAGCAGCATACCATTAGTCGAGGCCATGAACGAGCCGTTCCGGTACCCGCTGGCTTTCTCCACGCTCATGTCAAGTTTAACCAATGAGGTAAGCAAGCCGAAATTGAATCCGATGGCGAACGCGTCCTCATGCCACACCAGCTCCTTGATTTTGGCCGCGCCGATAATCTTCAGCGGGTCGTTCTCACCGAAGGCACGGGCCAGCTGCAGGGAGTGGAGCACGTCCGCATCCACCACGCCGCTGTCGGCCTGCACGCCGTTGCTGGTGGAAAGCTGCACACGGTACGGGATGGTCAGCCGGTACTGCATCGGCTTCAGTTTGTATGCCTTGTCCAGCGATGCCGTACTTTGGTAGAACTGGGCGCCCAGCGTAGAGACATAACCGTACTCCACCTGCTTCAAGTCATACCTGCGCTGGATGAAATAGTTACGGTGAGCTTTCAACGAACCCTTCAGACCGTAGATCTGCGGATACGTCTGTTTGGCACCGTCAGCCCCCACCGGCATCTCGTTCAGGAACGGATACACATACTTGAAGATGCCTGATTTGTTGTACAGCCGGCTGCACCACCTCTTCATCTGCTCGGTGTCGAAATGGTCAACGGCCTTCTGGATACTGAAAGCACTCATGAAGCTGGTACCGCCGTTCACGCCCCTGGTCATCACTTCCTCCAGCAGATTGCCCATATTGCCCAGTATCAGATTCCACAGCCAGCTGTTGTGTCCCTGCATCACGTAGGCACCGTCCCGCTTCGTCTGCCGGTTGTCGTCATACTTCCCGGTCAGGAACGACTTGTTGTCCGAACCCAGCTGGCAGTCACCGTCGTAGTAGGTTATCCACCACATCACGCCGTCCCACGTCCGCACCAGCATGTTTTTCGCCAGCTGGTCCACGCCCAGGTTGAATTGCACATACAGGTAGTAGGCGACCAGGTTGGGAAGGTTGAAATACTTCCCGGCTTCCTTCCTGAAGGTCGGGCTCGCCCACTTGGCGGTCGGGAACCTGTTGCCGTCATCCTCATAGTCCACCCCGTCAAACGTGTGCGACTCCTTGTTATAGGTCATGCCCTTGCCGGCAGGCGTTTCCTTCACACATCTGTAAAGGAAGCCCATCATGCGGTCAAGCGCCTTGTACATCTTGTCATACTTGTCACCGGTGCCCAGATGCTCCTTCAGGTTCGGTTCCTCCTCGGCATCGCCTCCGCCATCGTTCCAGAACACGTCTTTCGGGTGGTTGAACTCGAAACCGCCGTCAAAGTTGAAGTCCATGAAGTCCGTATGGTCGGGCTCCGTGGACGGCAGCCAGCGGAACAGGCACAGGTCGTTCGAGTTGTTCAGCGTCTCGATGCAGATGGGCAAGTATTCCTTCGGCCGGTCACCGTTCGCCTGCAGGTAGTTCAGGGTGTCGCCGGTCCCCCACTGCTCGCCGCCGATGGTCTTGTCCTGGCCGAATATCGGGTAGCTGTCGCTCTTCTCGTTGTTCATGTTATACTGGCCGTAATAGGTCAGATCCTCATCCACGCTCTTAGCCACGAACAGGTCACAGGGCAAGCCGTCAATGGCCGAGCGTATGTCTTCCTTGCAGGTATCCACATGGTCGGCGGCATACTGCTGGGCTGGGGTCAGGATACCCATCTCCTTCATGCCGTCGTTGATGAACTTCGCGCCACCCGTGTTGGTCGTCATGGAGGAATCCGAAAAGTCACACTTCGCGCAGGCGAGTTTCGCGCCCACCGAGTTGCCCCGCAGGCGGAACAGGTTCTTCTTGCCTTCCGTAGCTGTCGGGTTGCCCTGCTGCCCGTTACCGTCTATCTCGCCGTAGCTCATCCGTGCCGTGTAACCGCTGGCTGTCTTCTGGAAGTAGAAGCGCAGGTTCTTGCGGGCATAGTTCACCGAACTGGTACCCTGGATACGCAGGTAGATGTCACGGGCTATCCAGTCCAGCGCCCGGTTCTCGCCGTTGTAGAATCTCACTTCCCGGCACAGCTTGTTGGCCTTCTTGTTGTTCAGCTGGGCCAGCGCATCCATCACGTTCAGCGTGTCGCTCCCGCTCGGCACCTCACTGCCCACGCTGCCCGTGCCTATCAGTACCAGGATCGAGTTCCGCCGCTTCTTCATCAGCCCCATCAGCTTCTCCATGCTCACCGTGTCCCCCTCGCTGAGCACGCGGTTGTCCTCGTCGAGCGAGCGCACGCCCGGCTCCCCGTCGGCATCCTCCAGATGGTTACGGTCCACGATGTAGTTGTTAAGCACCTCGTCAGATGTCAGCGCCTTGTCATAGATACGCACGCTCTTCACGAACAAGTCCGCGCCCACCGACTTGAATTCAAGCTGGCTACGGATGTCAAAGTTCACCTTGTCCAACCACTTCGACGCGGCCGACTCCTCCCCGTTCACATAGAAGCCGATCAGCGTCCGCTGCTCGTTCGTCTGCACGTTCGGGTAGAACACATAGGTAATGCGGATATTCGTTCCCGGCTGGAACTTCGTACCCACCGAGTCCTCGTAGCGCAGCACCTGTCCGGCATCCATCGCCTCCGTCACCACGCCGGTAAGGAACTTGGCCTCCTCCGGGGTCACCACCAGCCCGTAACGGTTGCCGTTATCCAGCTGTCCAAGGCAGGTGATCAGCTCCGCATTCGTGTCCGTCACGTTGGCCGTGCTGTATTCTATCTCCAGTGTCATGCCCACGTCGCGGATGGCAAACCCCTCGGGCTTGTCCGCCTCGTTGAACGGGCGATAACCGCCGTCTGCCGTCAGGGTCATGCCCGCACCGCCGGCCAGCAGCAGGCGGTCCTTGTGCCAGCCGCTTCCTGCGCCGTATTCGTTCACGCTCCAAAGCACGTCCCGGAACTCCATGCGCTTGTCTCCGCTCACCCAGCTTGCCGGGTTGTTTTCCGTGTTGCTTCGCCCGAAGGCATCGAACGTACACACGGCATCCGGTGCCAGCGTGGCTTCAATGTCGGGGTGCGATGTGGTGTTCACCTGCACCTCAAGCACGGCATCACCGCACGACACACGGTAATCCAGCGGTTCCACGTTCACGTTCGTCCGCCCGTAGTTGCCGGTCTCACCGCGCTGCAGCAGGTCTTCCTTCACCACACTGCCCCGGTCGGTTACTTTCACACGGGCCGTGTACGCATCCCGCTCATAGCCGGCATAGGTAAAGTTCCACGCCGTGAACTGCTCGGCCTCCAGTACGGGGTACTTCCAATCACGCTGGAACCCCGCTGCCCGGTGGTTGAACATCATGCCGGCATAGGCCGTCACACCTTCCCCGGCTTTCAGCAGGGTCAGGTAGTGTATCTCGCTCACCACGCCGGAGTTCTCGTGCAGCGCATAGGCTTCCACCACGTTCATGCCCTCCCGCATTTCGCTCAACGCAACGGTGACGTTCTTCTGCTGGACACCGGAACCGGCTGACAGGCCAAGCGTATAGGGCTGCCCGCCGTTGATACGGTAGTAGATGTTCTTCTCGCCACTCGTTCCCTTAGCTGTAAATGGGATGTTCACGTCGTTCCGGTATCCCCCGTCAGCCAGTCCGTTCCCAACCGAATAAGTGGTACTTAGTTCCATAGCCACCATCGTCACCCTGGCGGTAGCGGTTTTCATCAGCGTACCGCCATCATAACCGGTCTGCGCCTCCACCTGCACGGTGTAGGTCGTGGCATCCTTCAGGTAAGGCGACGCGTCAAAAGTATAGCTCTGAGCGGCCGTAACGCCGACAAACTCCGCATCCTGGAATTCCGAAAGGACCGTGGAGCCACGTTTTACGACCACCTTGGCCTTCAGGTCGCTGTAGCCACTCACCTCGCCGCCACCGGCCGTGCCCACGCCAACGGCATATCTCACCACGAAACCGGTACCCAACGACAAATACTGGGAAGCGGGCAAGGAGGAACCCGATGCGTCGGTCAGGTCTATATTCACCACCACCTTGTCATCGTCGCTATACTTGGAAAAGCGCACCACCCTGTCGCTTTCCCCGCCTTCGCCATCCTTCTGCGTGACTGTCATCACGTACTGAGTGCCGTCCTCGCTGTCCGTCACGTCGATATTCGTCACGGTGCCCACCAGCGAGGCGAACACCGCGCCGCTCGTGGGGGCTTTCGTCTCACCGGCGGCCAGCTCCTCCGTAGGGGTGGCCTTGTCATCAATACTTTTGATATAGTTCTCCACCAACCGGCCGCTCACCGGAAGATTACCCGTGGATTCGTCACCGGACCAATCGGTCTTCTGCATATCCAGACCGTCCTCGTCATATACTTTCTTTGCCATATCGTTATTCTTTAAAAGTTATTTCATCCGTTTCCAGCCATCCGTTCGGCTCCAAGGTTTGTCACCGCGCCAAAAGCCCGCGCCGAAACAGCTCCGGATGGCTTGCCAAACCAGCCTGGACCCTATATAGACCGTCGCCACCACCCGTTCGCCTACACGGATGGCCGTCACCTCCTTGTTTCCAACACTTATCATACCTATTCCTCCTCGTAAATCAGGTAAATGGTCTTGCCGTCCTTTTCCGGGAGACTCTCAAACTCCTCCTCACTCATCTCCTTATGTTTGTAGCCTTGGGCTATCGCGTCCTCGGCCTTCTTCGCGGCCGCCTCCGCCTTTGCCGCCGATTCACCCGCCGTCTGAATGGCCTTCTTTGTCTCCCGGGTGGCCGCTTCCATTTCCGGGGCCAGTTCCTCCACCCTTTCAGCGGCCTTGATCGCCCGGGCCGCCGCGTCATCGGCCGGCTTGCTGAGCAGGGTGATCGGGACGTTCACCAGCTTGTCATCTTTCTGTCCCGGCAGGGATTTGACCCCGCTCAGCGAACCCACGGTTTCCAAAGACTCTACACTCTTCGATTCCGCCTTGACCGCCTCCAAAACCTGGGCGATATCCGATTCTGTCAGTGCCATATCAAACCCCTCCCTCTATCAGTTCATAAACCTGGCCGTAACCGCCGGCCGTCAGGCTCTCGCCGCATACCTCCTTGATAAGCGTACCCTCCTCGGTGGTGATCTCCAGGATTCCACCGCCCTGGATGATACGCTGGCACAGGACGTAAGCCTTGAACTTCTCATCACGGCCTACCGGTTTGTCTTTCCCGTAATTGAACAGGGCCTCCGCCACGGCGGTGGCGATGTTGTCGCCGCCAAGCTCGTTCCCGTCAAAGCCCCTGAATCTACTGTTTAAGTCAACTTTCATATCTCTTGGTTTTAAATGTTTATTCTTTGTTATATCCTACGATGATACCTCCCCTCACGATAAGGCGTATCTTGTCAAGGTCGGGGTTTTCCGACATGCCACCACCCCAGTTCACTCCCTCGTTATACACGTACGTACCGTCGGAATTACGGCTCTTGATGTACCGGAACCCTTTCGACGCGCAAACATCACTTATCAATCCGTTACCGGTGTCCCTGACATCTACCGGACCGACAAAGAACCCGGCATAGGTCATACTACCGCTGGCCGGGTAGGTCAAGGAGCCTGTCGACGCGTATATGGCCGCCCCACCGGAGGTCGCCCCGACCGACTTCACGCCGAACCGCCCGTCGGTGGCACCATTGAAGGCCACGTCCACGACTCCCTCCGTCGAGGAACTCGAGACTCCCAGTTTCAAACTCCGGGAATCGTTTCCGAAATAATCGCGGCTCTTCCAATACAGACGGCCGGAATCGATGGTAAAGCCGCCGATCTTACCGCCGCTCGCCTTGACAGTACCGCTGATGTTCGCGTTCCGGGTCTCGATACTCCCGTCCGTGAGGACCTTGAAATAGCCGTTAGCCGTAACAAGCCCCTCCAGTTTGATTTGGTCGGCTTTAATGGTGACACCGGAAACAAGATTGCCGAACTCGTCACGCTTGACATAGACCTTCAAATCCGCACTCTTTACAAGCCCGTTGCTTGTAACGCCCTCAGCGAACAGCTTGGAAAAATTAGCGGTAGTCACCAACCCGGATTTATTCCGCAATTCCCCGTTCTCATCGAAATGGACAGAAATCAGCCTGTTATATTTGGCCGTCGTGATAATGGAGGATGCCTCCAGCACATTGCCGTCCTTATCGAAATTCGCCGCCGCGATTCGGATCATCTTCTCCGACTGGTCGAAGAACGTGGCATACTTGTACGCCAGGGCATCCGTCCGGTCTGTCGAGAACACCAACAAGGACACTTGGATAACACCCGTGAACGACAGCTTGAAGTCACCGGTCCCGTTCCACAGCCCGGAATGGTTGAATACCTTCTCCCCACCGACCGGCAAATCACCGTCGTAAGCGAACATGTTGAAATTCTCGTATCCGTTCTTGTTGGAATTGACAAACTCGATACGCAGGTGTCCGGCCTCGATCACCTTGTAATGGAAGGACAGGTAGACATAGCCCGGAATGCGAAGCCCGTCCCCGTTCAACTCCTTGAAATCGGGGATCGTGCGGAAATCTCCGTTCTTCTGCATGATGTAGCTGTTCATTATCCTGACGTAAGGAACCTTGCCGGTCTTTACGACCTCCACGTTGCCGTTCTCGCTCGATGCTAACAGTTTGTTACCGGCAAGAATCCACTTGCCGCCGAAAGTCAGGAACGCGGCCTTGTACCCGCTTATCCATTTACTCATCCCCTCGGTAAACGTGGTGTTATCGAAAAAGCTCTGCTCCTCCCTCACCTCGTCGCGCAGACCCTCCACGGCTGATTGTATCTTACCCTCCGTAATTTCAAATTTCGTCAGGATATCCTCGCCGGTCATGAGGACGAACGTACCTTTCAAATATACGTTGTCGCCATAGAGACCGTTCCCGTGTGGTTGGCTATTCGCCGGGAAAGCGCTGTCCTTGATACCGTCAAGATTACCCACCCGGCAGCGCAAACAGCCGTTGAAGTTTTTCGCATTCACGCCATCCAGTATGTCAACACGTGGCTGCCCGTCCTCGGTGGCCGATATGCTGATCAGGTTCTGCCGGAGCGGGTTTTCCGTGTTACCCATCAATACACACTCGTCACCCGCCTTCGGTTCCGTCCCGCCAAACTCCCTCTGGGGTACCGTTATCCCTTCCGTGTCGCCTTCCGACACTTCCACCCAGTAACCCCGAATCTCCGCCCCCGTAAAAACGGCACAGCGCATCAGGTCGTGCGCCACGAACGTGTTCTCCTGCTCAAAGATGATACGGTAATTGTTGCCCTCCTTGGTCACGGTCTTGATCTTACCGTTGGCTGCGGATACAACCAGCTGCCCCCTTACGCTGCGAACCGTTTCTATGAGCAGTTCCAAGGCTACCAACGTCTGCCGGATGGTCGCCTTGTCTATCGTGAGATTACTCAGCCCCGTTATTTTATCTATCCATAGCTGCCAACCCTCGCCGAACATGCCGTCCACGAAACGGGTACTGCGGAGCAATTCCCGGATAACAGCCGTCAGAAACTCGGCGTTCCCGTCGCCGTCAACATTGCCTCCGGATTCACCAGCTTTGTAATCCCCAAAATAAGCCCCTTTCAGAAAACCGATCACCTCGGCAGCGGTATCCCGATGGCGTTTACTCAGGAATTCCCTTTGGCTTCTTTTTGCCGAGAAAAGGTTGTTGTCGGTCGGCAGCGTATTATCGAAGCTCCGGATAATATCGGGAAGCCCGGAACTTTCGGCCTTGGCTTTCGTATAGCTTTTCAATTCCCCTATACTGTCGTTTACCCTGTCAAATTTCGATACCTGCAGGGCGTCGCTGATCTCCAGGTCCATCTCCCCGGGAAGGTTTACCTTACGGGTGATCTTCGTAATGCGGCTCCTGCGGTAGCCGTCCTTTGGGAAATACTCGGCACTCTCCAAACGCACACGCCGGCCGACAAACAAATCGACTTCCTGCTGCTCGATCCACACATGATCGGTCGGAGCCTTGTAAGCGGCGATATCCAGCCAGTGGTCCTTGTTGTATTCGTCCACCGCAGTCGCAAATTCCTCCTCTGCCAGCCGGTAATACTTATCCGGCATCCGGATGTTCCAAAGGACATAGGTGTCCCCGGCCTTCGGGACGAGCTTGCCGCCCGGAAGCTGCGTATCATCACCGTAAGGCCAGATCGTGATGATCTCAAACTCACGGGTGGCGCTATCGAAATTCACCTCGAAATAATGGTCGTCCCCCTCTCCCAGCCCGGAAAGGTCACCGCTTTGGAAGGAGACGCGTTTCGTCTCACCGGCCAACTCATAATCGTTAGGATCGAAATCCATCCCGCCGTCCTTGAAGTAATAGACGGTAAAGGCCTTGCCCTCTTCATCCGTCACCTCCTCACTGCGGACACTGCTTACCGTGCCCACCCGCCGGGGATAGATATCGCTGAAGGCGGCCTGTTCGTAGTGGTCATAGATACCGTACTCGTCCACGCCCACCTCCACGTACTTCTTTTTTCCGGGGAGCATCAGACGGGGGCTGCCGTACTTCTCGGCGTCGATGTTCCGGCTGCTCCCGATCGGAAAAAGGCGTGTGTAGAACTTCGCCGTATTGCTCGTATCCCGCTCCAGGGAGGTCAGCCCCTTGCCGTATCCCAACGTGATCTCCTCGCCGTGTTCGCAACGGCACACGTTCACCGTCTGCCCCTCGACCCACCACTCGGCCTTGCCTCCCACCTTGCCGGCGATCTCCTTCAAAGCCTGGTCGCAGTACATACCTTCGTAGTCGATCACGATAAGATCGGTACCATCCACCTGCCCCACCTTCCAGTCGGTAATGTTACCCATGCCGTCGTTGATGGCCTTCACTACCATCGCGACATGGTCACGGGGCGTGGCCGTCAATGTAAACAGGGGATTGGTGTCGCCGTCCGTTGTCTCCAGCACAAGAAAACGCCTGATCAGGCTCTCGATACCGTACAGCTTCAGGTTATACTCCCACTCGCTACCGCTTTTCTCTTTCGGGGTGTACCGCTCCGTCAGCCAATACCGCTCGCCCATGTAGTCCGTAAAGTCGCCTACATCAAGAGGGATATGGGCATAATGCGTGAAGGAGAGCGCCAGCACGTTGTCGCCCTGCACCTCCTTGCTCTGCGTCGAACTGTCACTTGCAGCCACGTCCGCACGCTTGGCCCCGGCTTTATCGTATATCGTTAAAAGCATATTCGAATCGTCTTTGAATGGTTATATAATCGGTACCGGCTCGCGGAACTTCACCTTGAATTTCCCGGCGTGGACCCCTTCCTTCCACAAATAGGTCAGCGGGGTGAACTTCGGGCTGTCCGTGTATTTCACGTGCAGGGTCAGATCAAGCTGGGGAAACGCGATGTCGAGCCACCCGTCCTTCCCTTTCTTCAGAAAATTGATGAACGCGAAGTATTTCCGCAGCCATCCCTCCTTTGTCTTGTTATACAGGGCAAAGTGCAGCGTCACGTCACGCGCCTCGTTCCTCGGGGTAAGGACCGCGCTGTATTTCTCCCCGTCCTCCTCCCGTATGTCCACGGCCGTCTCCTTCTTCGTCTTGCTCGGGGTCAGGATCGCCGAGAGGTTATCCATGCCACCGCGCCGGTCCTCCACCAGGAACACGCCGTATTCCGTCCAGATGTCCGTGCCGTTCACCAGCACCAGCCCGCCCAATATATCTGCCATGTCATTTCACTTTTAGTCCGTCACGTATCATTTTCTTTATCTCATCCTTTATCTCGCCCAGGTGGCCGGCACTTACGCCCGTGTTCTCAGCGATGCGGGCCAGGTGGCCCTCGGCCGTGTCCATCTTCTCCGACACGCTCTCCAGCCGGTCGTCCATGCTCGACCAATGTTGCAAACCGCCGGTAAACATCCCCTCCAGCTTCGTGCCCTGATCCTGCGTCATGGCCGTGTAGCCGCCCGCTTTCGCGCTTTGACTGGTGCCGCCGGCTTCGGTCTTGTCGTAGCCCGTGGCCGCCGCCAGGTTGTCACGCAGGGCAAGGGCTTCATCCATATACTGCATGTACTCTTCCATCAGCGCGTTCCGTTCCGCCTCGGTCAGTTCGTTGTCCTCCATGGCCTTGCCGAACTTCTCCCACCAGCCTTTCAATTTCTCGCTATACAGCTCGCCTATCTTGTTACTCAGCATGGCTTTCATAAAGTACTCGGATATATCCTCCGCCGCATCCTTGGCACCGTACTTCATGTTCATCAGGTTGTCGATGAAGCTGCTGTACATACCGTCGAATGAAATGCCCGTCAGACCTTCATACAGCCGGTCGGTCAGTTCCTCCAGCTTGCCGGCCTGGTCTATATAGTCATCCAGTTTTTCGGTCAGTCGCCCGCCGTAACCGCCCTTGCCGGTATTCTGGATTTGCGTCCACATATCCACATTCGAACGCAATGCCTTCATTTCCTCCGGGCTCAGGCTCCACAGGTTCCCGTCCCACCGGCGGCCGATCTGTCCGCTCAGTTTGTCTATCTGTGCCTGGCTGAAACCGCCCCAGTAGTAGTTCCACGAGTGGTGGCTTTTGCTGTAGCGTGCCTGTTCCTGCGCTATCTGCAGATAGTTTGCATTCGTCTCTTTCTGGTATTTGTAAGCATCCCGGTAAGCTTCCACCGATTTTGTCCCCTTGCTTGCCTTGATGGTATCGGTCAGGTCCTCAATGGAGGTCTGCAGTTTCTCGTTCCGGTCTGTAAGGCGGTCTATAGCCGCCTGCACTTCCCTGGCGTTTCCGCCGATGCCGAACAGTTTGTTGAAACCTCCGAAAGACACCGTGTTCAGCAATCCCCCGATACCTTTCACAAGGGAACCGCCTATCTGTTTGAACAGGTCTCCGCTGAGGATATTGTCGAGTATTCCGGTTATCGCATTGAAAATGGTGTCTATCAATGATGAGATAATCGGGCCAATACCGTCTTTCAGCAAATCCAGTATGGAGAGAATGGCCGATATGATCTGCCCGATGACTCCGGCACTTGACAGGGTCTCGGACATCCGGCTGATGGCATCACCGACCTTGCCTCCGATATTCAGTTTTGACAGACCGGTAAGCATATTCTGGATTCCTTCAAATGATCCCTGCAAGGTTCCGCTCGCAAAGCCGTGCAATCCGTTGGATACCATGTTCAACCCGTCAACCGTGTCCCGGGAGGCACTTTTCACCTCCCCGGCAAGCGCCTTCATTTCAGAGGTGGCGTTCAGGTATTCCTCGTCAGCTGAAGCACTGGACGATTGGGCCGTTTGAAGAGCGATTTTGGTACGTTCTATTTCTGCCTGGTTACCGCTTTCAAGAGCCTTGTTGTAATCGGTCTGCGCCGCTTTTAACCGGGCGAATGCCGCTTCCTGCTGCAGTTCCGCATTTTGCACACGTGTTACGGCATCCCCCAAAGCGTGCATCTGCGTTTGCAGCCGGGCAAAATCCAATGTGCCGTTACCACCGGGGAGCATGCTTTGAATACGTTCAATGGCATCGTAGACGACCTGCTGGTCTGCGGCTCCCGTTTTTTTGAACTCATCCGTCTTGACATACTGTTTAAGCTCGCCAAGCAGGTTCTTCATCTGGTCTGCAAGCAGGCCTGTCAAATCCCCGAACGCTGCTCCCCAGTCTATCTTTTGGGTCAGAGCTTCCATATCCACTTTATGCACAGCCGCATCACGCTGTTTCTCCAAAGTCAGCCTTTCACCCTGGGACTGTGCCTTGCGGATTTTCTCAGCATATTCTTCAGCGATGGCCAGTTTCTGCTGCTGGAAGGTCCCGTATTCCTTCAGATAGTCACGCATGGCTTCCGCCTCTTCCCTGTACACGTCCGCCTCCGCTTTTTTCCGGGACTCGGTGTTTGAGGCACGGGCTTTTTCAAGTTCATCCTGTTGCTCCCGGGTAAGTCCGTTATCTCCGGTGGAAAGACCGGCTTCCTTGTTCTCACGCTTCCAGTCGGCTTCCTGCCGGTTTATCTCTTCTTTCCGGGCGTTATAGTCATATTCGATTTGTGCCAGTTTCTTTTCGGTACCGGCTTGCATGCGGTCTATCTCTTCCTTCCGGTTCTCGGCCTGCAGGGCGGCAAGATCCTGCGCCAGCCTGCGTTCTGTGGCAAGCCGTTGCTTGGCTTCCGCTTCCGGATTCTTTCCGGGCTGTTTGGGGTCGGTATGCCCGCCGATGCCTGACTTCTGTTCCAGTTTCAAGCGTTCCTTGGTTAAATTCTCCGCTGCTAATATATATCCGTTATATTCTGATTTAAGCCGCTCTATTT
>OMDE01000306.1_pt1 | contig 15857 bp, 7 predicted proteins | sample 1645171 | NCBI WGS metagenome assembly OMDE01 (sample SAMEA103958129, study PRJEB25191) | human gut metagenome
CAAATTATGCGCGCCGCATCACGCAGCCTTTTCAAACGCGAACCCAGCCCTCGCGGTTCGCGTTTGAGAGCTTGTCAAAAGGACTTTTGACAAGCTTAAATGCGTGCAGCCCAAACAGGACTGCACGCATTTTTTGCTTATTTTTTCGCTTTTTGCGGCTGTTTTTTGTTCCTGCCCATGATGCGCGCGCTCAGCGCCGCGACCAGCGGGACGGTCAGAATGATGCCGATGCTGCCGCCGACGCCGCGGATCAGCTCGACGGCGATGGAATCGGCGTTAAAAAGCTGGATCATCGGGTAGTCGTAGACCTGAAACAAGATCAGCACATTCAGAGACGACCCGGCAAACGCCAGAATGAGCGTGTTTGCCATCGTGCCCATCGCATCGCGGCCGATGTTCATGCCCGAGCGGAACAGCGCGCCGCGCGTAAGCGCCGGATCGACCTCGCGCAGCTCCCAGCAGGCGGAGGAAATGGACATCGCCACGTCCATCACCGCGCCGAGCGAGGCAATCAGGATGCCGCTGACAAACAGGCCGCTGATGCGGATGCCGCGGTCGGAGGCGCGCAGGATCAGCTCTTCCGCCTCGGTCAGGTTAAATCCGTTGAGCGGAGAGATCGTCCCGCAGAGCGCCGCGAACAGCCCCGCAGCCGCCACGCCGCCGATGCAGCCGAGCGTTGCGCAGAGCGTTTTCCTGCTCAGGCCGGTCAGCAGGATGAGGGAGGCCGCCGTGGTCAGCGCCACGATGCCGATTGCCGTCAGGATCGGGTCTGCGCCGCGCAGGAGCATCGGAATCAGGATGAACCAGACGCTCGCCAGCGTGTACGCAAGGCCGAGCAGCGCCATAAGTCCCTTTCGCCGTCCGATCACCACCAGCAGCAGCGCAAATACGGCGATCAGCCCCAGCAGCACCGGCGTTCGGTTGTAGTTCGGGACGGACAGGATGTACGGCGCGCCGGTTTCGTCCGCCTCCAGACGGACGATGATCCGCGTCCCGACCTTTGCGTCCACGTTCGTATAAATGGTCAGATAGTTGACGGTCTCGAGCACCGCGCCCTTCCAGTCGCCGGTCAGGATCTCGATCTCAAGATATTGCTGGCCGATGCGGCGGCCCTCCGTCCAGTCCTGCGTTTCGGCGTTGTCCTCCAGCACGTCCAGCACACGCGCGACGGCAAACTGGCGTTTCTGCGCCGCTGTTGCCTCGCGCTCGGGCTCCGTCAGCTCCAGCGCCAGCGCCCAGACGAGCAGCAAAAGCGCCAGCACCATGCAGATGCCGAGCTCCGTCCAGCGTCTGTGCGGAATGTTTTTGAGTTTTTCTTTCATGCAGACTCCTTCTGCGCGGCACACGGCCGCAGATGCTTTGGCAATGCCCCGCCGGGAAGGCTCCCGGCGGGGCGGAATGCAGATGATTCGATTTGGCTTGCTGCTCAGCCTGCCAGATAGCGGTGGATGATCGCCGCGACCTGTGCGCGCGTGGCGTTGCTCTTCGGCATGAACAGGTCGCCGGAGCCATTGACAAGGCCCTCGCCGACGGCCCAGTTCGCCGCATCGACTGCGTAATTCGAAACAGACGCAGCGTCCTTGAAGCGGTTCAGATTGCCGGGGAATGCCGTAGTGCTCTCACCCTTGTACGCGGTGTAGCGGTACAGAATGGTGGTGAGCTGCTCACGGGTGACGGGGTCGTTCGGGCCGAACTTGCCGCCGCCGTAGCCGTTGACAATGTCCTTCGATGCAGCCCATGCGACCGCCTTGGTGTACCAGCGGCCAAGCTCCACGTCCGTGAAGTCGGTGCTGCCGCGCGTGACAGGCTCGCCCTCGATGCGGTAGAGGATCGTCACGAGCATGCCGCGGGTCAGGTTGGCATCCGGTGCGAAGGTGTGCTTGTCGATGCCGTCCATGATGCCCTTTTCGTAGACGTATTCAACGTCCTTGTAGAACCAGTCGCGCGGAGAGACGTCGCTGAAGTCCATGTCGCCGAAGATCGCGTCCAGAACGGACGGATACAGTGCATCGAGTGTCCAGTGTGCGTACACCGTGACATCACCGGTCGCTTCCGCGCCGATCCGGGTGATGCGCACGCCGTCCTTGGTGAACCAGCCGAGGAAGGTGTAGCCCTTCTTTGTCACGCTGGTGGGCAGCTTCGCGCCCTTGCCTTCCACATACGTCGTGGGATAGACGCCGTTGATGACGCCGCCGTCCGTGAAATAGAAGATGTTCCACGTCTTGACCGGGGTCTCGCCTGCGGTGCAGACAACGTCCGCGCGGTCACGGATGCGGATGCGCTGTGCGATGGGCGTGCCGTCCGCGAGAACAAAGGTATCGTCGTAGGAGGCAAGGCCTGTTGCCTTGACGTGGCAGCCGACTGCTGCGTTTTCAACGTCCTTGGCGGTGGTGATGTAGCCGTCAATAAAGACACGGGCTTCCTTGCCGGAATCGTCCTTGACCATGATGGTCTGGATGAGGCCGTTGGAGTACTCGATCTTCGTTGCGGTGCCTTCCACCGTCACAAGGCTGCCGAGGAAGCCCTTGTTTTCAAGCTGCGCTGCGGTGACGGCCTTCGGCGCGGGCGCCTCGCCCTCACCGAGCTTGGCGATGCTTGTCACAGCGATCTGGCGCTCGCCCTGATAGGAGGAGGTGGTGCCGGTGATGCGGACCTTGTCGCCGATCTTGAACTCGCCCGCGACCGGGAAGGCATTGATGCCGGCGGTTTCATCCTGCAGGTAGATGCAGTCAAAGAATGCAGTGTCCTTGTCATAGCCGGAGGCGTTGGAGGTCACGATGCCCTCGATGGTGAACTTGACGCCCTCGTCCGGCTCTTCCTGAACGGTCTTGATCGGGGTGATCTCGGTCGTATTGAACATTGCCAGCAGATTTTCGCAGATGCGGTAGTTGGAGTAGTTCTTCTCTGCGGCGTTATCGACCTGTGCCTGAACCTCAAAGTTCGACATGAAGGCCGCGCCGGAGACGATGATCTGACCCTTGCCCGCGAGCTGCTCGGTCGCCATGACCATCAGGCGGTTGTCGCCCTCTGCATAGGCGTACTTCGGAACGCCGGCGCCGCCGCGGCCGTCGTTGTCAACGTCCACGGAGTAGGTCGTTGCGTGGCCGTAGACCACGGGGCTGACCGTTGCGGGCATTGCGGAGGTCGGCTCGCCCTTTTCATCGACCGCGTAGATGGACGCGCCGCCGTAGTGGCTGAAGCGCTCGGTGTAGAGCTTGTCGAACGGATGCTCCGCGTCAAAGATCACGCCCTTCAGCAGCGGGTGGTCCATGTTGTAGGTCGAGAAGTAGAGTCTCCACTTGTCAACGCCGTCGGCTGCGGAGCGAACATCGTCATACGTTGCATCGTCGGAGATGCGGAGGCTCGAGCCGAGCGCCACCAGAACGTCGTTCTGCGTCTCCGCCATGTGCTTGATGGCCGGGTTGTCCTGAATGGCGGGGTAGTTCTCATAGTTGTCAGACCAGCCGGCGAGGATCACCGTGCCGCCCATTTCGTTGAAGGACTTGATGGCGGCGAGCTCTGCCTCGGAGTAGGTCTTGGGGTCCTTCTGCGCTGCCTCAAGGCGGCGGGAGGGTGCGGTCAGAATGAGCGCCTTGTACTTCGTGTTGCCGCAGGCCGCGATCAGCTCCTCACTGGTGTTGAGCTGCACCGTGCGCACGGAATACTCCGCGGCGAGGTTTCCGAAGTTGCCCATGGAATCCTTGTAGTTGCCTGCAACATACTCGTTGTAATGCGAGGCGTCGATGCCGATGTAGACGAGCTTGCTCGCGTTGAGAACATCGAGCGTGACGTCCTTGGTGAAGGTGTAATCCTTGTCCTTGAGCGTCAGGACTGCCGTGACGGTGACCGTCATCACGCGGGCAGCCGTCGGCGTGTACCGGAAGGTGACGGCAGACGTGCCGGAGGCCGGAACCGTCGTTGCGCCGCCCTTGGTGCCCTCAAGCTCCTTGCCGTTTACGGTGTAGGTGACGGACTGGATGGCCGCGTCGGCGTTCTCACTGTTAAAGAGCGTCGTGGTGATGGTCAGCTCCTCGTCGGTGACAGGCGTTGCCGTGCCGCAGACTGCGGAGGAGATGCCGAGCTTGAGCGATTCGCCGACCCAGACAGGTGCGGTCACGGCGATGTCGCCGTCACCCTCGGTGATGCGGACGAAGTAGTAGCTGTACTCGGGAGCCAGCTCCACGCTGACAGCGCCGTTTGCCAGCTCCGCAGCGTCGTCCCACTTATAGGCGACCTTGCCGGAGTTGACGACCAGCTCGACCTTCTTGATGGAATCGGTGGGGTCGGGATCGTAGAAGGAGATGTCGAAGGTCAGCTTCTCGGGGACCTCGGTGATGATGGAGCCGAGCGGCATGCCGTTGACGGTGTAGCCGATCTCGAGGTTCTTGTCCTCGGTGGCGTAGATGCGCATGTCGCGCATGGCCTGATAGATGCCCTGCTCGGAGAAATCATCGGTCAGGATGACGTCACGGGCGTCGTTGGCGTTGCCCCAGCGGCCCTTGTGGTTATCCTGGTTGTTGGTCGGAGCGAGGTGCCAGCCCTTGTCCAGCGCCTTGATGTACTCGCTGTAGCTCGGGTAGTAGCCGCCCGCGCCGATCTGGCCTTCGCCGTTGCCGACCTCGACCAGATACATACGGGAGTCAATGACGGCATCCCAGTAGGCAAAGTCCTTGAACGTGCCGAAGGTCGTGCCCGGATGGTTGAACTGGCTGATGGAGCTTGCGCCCTCGGGCTTCGACAAAAGCGCATAGTAGGCCTTCATGCCCGCGTCATCGGTCTTGTTGTTGAGGGTCTTGTTGTTGCGGGAGACGATGCCGGGGGTGTTGAAGGTGTTGATGTGGCCGGGGCCGCCGGACCACGTCATCTCAAAGCCCGCGATGGCGACCATGCTGCCGGCCATTTCCGTGTTGAACGCTTCGACCGCACTCTTGTAGGAGGCCCATCTGTCCTGACTATAGGCCGTGGCCTTGGTCATGTCATAGAGCGCTTCCTCGGGGTTGGCCTCGCCGGTCTTATCAAAGTAGTTGGAGTGGTCGGTGAACGCGACAAAGTCAACGTTCGCGCTCGCCGGCAGATCGGCAACATACTTCAGCGCGCTTTCCAGCGTGCCCGAGCCGTCGGAATACTGCGTGTGGGAGTGGAGCTGGCCGAAGTAGAGGCGGCTCTTGGCCTCACCGACGGTGAAGCTCCAGGTCTTTTCCGCCGTCTTTTTGTCGGCACGCGTGACCGTCACGGTCACGGTGACCTTGCCGTCCGCCATATCGGCAGCCGGGGTGTAGGTGACCTTGCCGCCCTGATAGACCGCGTTGACCTTCTCACCGTTGACGGTCATGGTCACGACGGCGTTCTCGCCGGCGTTTGTGATCTCGGCGGAGATCACCGGGCGCTTATTTTCCTTCGTTTCGGCGCCCTGTGCGGGGGTGACGTTCGAGATGACCGGCTCGTCCTTGACGGCGATCTTGATCGTGCCGGTGAAGGCCGTGTTCTCCGTATCCTTGGCGCTGACGGTCACATTGAGCGCCTCGCCGGTGACCTTCTCGCCGGGGATGATGACGGTGTAGGTGCCGTCAGAAAGCGTCGGGACATATTTTTCACCGTTCACGGTGACCTCAGGCGTAACCTCCACGCCGAACGGCGCATCAATGGTGAACGTCAGAGTATACTCTGCGCCCTTAAAGGCGTCCAGAGGCGTGCCGAACACGACCTGCGGGTCGTTGACGATGCCCTTGTGAACCTTCACGTTCTGCGCCACGGGATAGAAGAAGAAGGAGTAGATGGTGTAGTCCGTGACGTTGTACATGCTGTAGGTCTTGAAGGAATCGGCGTAGTATTCCAGCCACTGGCTGTGGCGGCCGTTAAACTTCGCCGTGCGATGCTCCATCTCAAAGCCGCCCACGCCGCCGGAGCAGGTGCGCACGAGCCAGTCGGCGTCCTCAGTCTTGATGGAATCATCAAATGCCTTGCAGTAGAAGGCGTTGTTGCCGGTGCCGTTGGAGCACAGGTAGCCGTAGGTCTCGTTTTTGAAGCGCAGATACTCGCCGTTCTGCTCGACCTCAAACACGACCGCGCCGTTCGCCGGAACGGCCTTGTTGTCCACGATCTCCGCCGCAGCCTTGTTGATCGACGGGCTTTCCGTGCCGATCTGCTCGGCCAGAACCGCCTTGGCGTTCTGGTTGTAGATCACGACCTTGTCGCCGGCCTTGGGCAGCTCGCCGGAGGGGGCGGGGGCAAGGCTCGTAACATAATCCGTGCTGCTGCCGTTGCGGAGCTGATAATTTCCGTTAAATGCCGAGCAGCAGGCATACAGCGCAATCACATCTGCTTCCTGCGTGTTTGCGGGGAGCGGAACGCCCTTGAACAGGTTCTTGGTACCGGTTTTATCTGTGACAGACGTATTGCCGTCCTTGTTGTATGTACCAAGCGTGATGTCCTTGATAAAAACATATTCACTCAGATATTCCTTGCCCATCTGAGAGACGGTGATCTCCTGTGCCGCAATCGGCTTGAGCCCAGCCTTCACCACGGTCATGGCGGGGAACTTCATCTGCGGGACACCACCGTAGAGCTCTACCTTGCCCGTGACCTTGACCACATCGCCGACTACATACTTTGTGTAATTGGTGTAGTCATAGACCTGGAAGCCATAGATTTCGCCGTCGATCACGTCCTCAAGGATGATGGAGTCGATGCTGGCGTTCCCATTGAAGTTCTTGCCATAGTGGTACACGACCTGACCGACAACGGTCACGTTCTCCGTCGTGCCCGTGAGTTCGCCGGCCTGCTTGACGTTCCGTGCACCCTCAGGGATCATGTCCTCCGTGATCGGGTCATAAACGTCGCTGTGCCGTCTGATTTCCTCCGCCTTGGTGTTGCGGAGCTGGAGCTTGCCGCTGTTGATGCCAACCGCCGCCGTAATGTCCAGCTTATCGCCGACCTTGTATTCCCAAGCGTCCTCAACCTTGTTGATTACAGCCTTGTAGAGTTGGATGACCTTTCCATCCGCGTCCTGAACCTTGATGTTCGGCTGCTTGAACGCGCCGTTGTTGTCATAAACCTCCGTGACCTCCACGTCGTTGATGGTAACGTAGGTGCAGACGTCTGCCGTCGTCAGAGCGCCGATGGTGGTTTCCTTTGCGCTCAGCATCATGCCCGTACTCATCTGGAACGTGCCGCCATCAAGCTGCGGAAGACCGTTGAACTCCGCGCGCTTGCCGGTACCGATGATGGTATCGCCAAGGTGGATGTCCTGCGTCGTGGCAGCGAGACGGAGGCAGATGCCGCCGGTCGCGTCCTGAAGATAATAATTCCTGCCGTCCACCAGCGTTACAACGCCCTTGACGGTGAAGGACTCGCCCGCGCCTCCCGCAAGCGCCGTACTGATGGGAACCGTCTTTGGCTCCTCGACCTTAACAGTATAGGCAAACGTTGCGGTGTCGCTGTCTTCCATGTCTTTCTTCGAGGCCTTGACGGTGAAGGTGACATTCTCAGTCACAGTCGCCGTCGTGCCCTCGGTGAAGTTCGCGCCGTCCGTCGCGTAGGCGATCGTTGCGCCCTGCGTTGCGCAGGAGAAGGTAATCTCCGTACCCTTTTCTACCTCGCCCGCAGCCGGGGAAGCCGTCGGGGTCGCGACCTTATTGGACGGAGCAGACGCGGCGTCGAGCTTGTAGATTGCAATCGCGTCCTGTCCGGAGGAATACGCCGAGAACAAGGTGTTTCTTGCGTTGTAGCGCAGTATATTGCATCCATTTTCGCCCTGTGCAACAACGGATGCTGCACCCTTGGCAATCTCGATCTTCCAGGACGCATTATCTGTCAGAGTCTTTTCTGTTTTCAGATAATTCTGATTACTACCTGCTCCCTGTGCCTTGGATTTTCCGGCAGCATACAGATAGCCGGAACCGGTATAAAACGCAAAGGTGTTTTCTTTGGTTCCGTTTTGCAGCGTCAGCGTCTGTACCTTTTCAGTCAACGTCAGCTTGCTGCCGTCCTTCGTAACCGCGACGGCCTCGCGGTTATTTGTTTTCTGGTTTGTTCCTAACGCATAATCTGCGTCTTTTGCCGCAATCACGACCTCGTCGCCGACCTTCAGGGTCGTTACGTCAGTGACCAGCGTTGCAGTCTTCGTCTCACCCTCTGCCAGTGCCATGGTCGGCATGACCGAAAGGACCATGACCACAGCCAGCAGCAGCGCGAGTAAGCGTACACTGTGTTTTTTCATCTTCAGAAATTCCTCCTGCTTCAAAAATTTCCTTTTCTGCGCAGCTGCGCCTGTTCTCAGCCTGCGATCGCACACCCCCCTCGTCCTGCGTTGTCCGGCTGCTGCGCAACGGGACCGTCCGCGCTGGCGCAGCCTTTTCCGGCGCGCGTCAAACGATCCTGATACACTTTGAGTATAACATGTTTTTCCTGCAAAATCCACATATTTTACAGGATTTTTTCCGTGTTCGACGTATAAACATACGCCGCAGAACTGAATATTTTGCGCGGACAGCCGCCCGCTCCGCTTGTCCTGCATGAAAACGCGGAGCCGCGCCTCCATGGAAGCGCGGCTCCGCCGAATATCATGCTTTTTTCGTTTCTGCCGCAGCCGCTCAGATGCCGCCGCGGACATAGTGCTTTTCTTTTTCTTCCTCGATCTTCTCGCCGAGCTTGCGGCCGGCTGCACCGGCGGCGCGCAGGACAAGGCGCTTGACGGTGCGCACGAGCCAGATCACGGCGCACACGACCGGGCAGACGGCAAGCAGCACCGCAAACAGCAGCAGCAGCGCCGCGTAATCCTCGGTCAGGCGCGCGGCATTTTCCCAGTAGGGATAGATGATGCCCCGCGTGTTCATCGAGCGCTCGCCGTAGGCGGTCAGCACCTTCCACAGCCGCAGCGCCCCGTAGCGCCCCGTGTTCTGCACGACCGCCGCCTTGCCGCCGGTGAAGGCGGCCTTCACGATGCTCTCGGCAAAGCCGGAGATCATGTCCGGCATGACGATCTCGTAGGCGCTGAGCTTCGTCTCGGAGATGGCGTTCAGCGCGTCATAGCTCATGAACATGCCGGGGCCGTCCTGATAGGCCTTTTTGCTGGCAAAATCGTCCTCGCGGTGCACCACGCCCGCCACGGGGTAGGTGCGCTCGCCGATCTGGATGCTCATGCCCGCCACGTCATAGCTTCCGAACAGCGCCCACGCCAGCTCCTCGTCGAGCAGGACGCGGTCGTTCATGTAATCGTTGGCGGTCAGGTAGCTGCCCGAGCGGAGCGTCAGCGGGTGAAACAGGAAGAAATCCCCGCCCACGCCGACGGTCTTGACCGAGAGCGTTGTCTTGCCGCTCGTGACTGCGACGGTCGTGACGCCGGAATAGGCGTCGTCATAGAGCCTGCCGCCCTCGGGCGCTTCCAAGGAGGCGTCGATCAGCTTCTGGTCGAGCGTCCTGCGGAAGCTCTCGACGGAGGACTGCTCGATCTTTTCGTCCTCCGGCAGAAAGACCGAGACCTGCGCGAAGCGCATTTCGCTCGTGCCGCGCCATGCCTTTGCCGCCGACTGCGTCGGCAGCGCCCCCGTCACGGCGTTCAGCCCCCACACGCACAGCAGCGCCAGCGCCGCCAGTCCGGCGTTCACGAGCAGCCAGACGAGCTGCTTTTTCGTCAGAGACGCCGTCTTTCTGACGTATTTTCCACCGCGCCCGCGCATCAGTTGTTCTCCACCAGACGCACCTGCGTGCCGGCCTCGATGGGCTTGGTCGAGGTGGTGATGACAAAGTCGCCCGACGACAGACCCGTCACAGCGGTCACGGTGTCATCCTTTGCAAGCTCCTGCACATCCACGCGCGTCGCGGTATAGCGCGTGCGCAGCGGCGTGCTCTTTGCAACGATGGCAAGGACGAAGGTGCCGTTGCTGTCGGTGCGGATGGCGGAGTTGGGCACGATGCAGTCATAGTTCGCGCTCTTTTGACCGATGGAGAGCGTCAGATTCGTGTCAGGCTCCACGTCGCCCGTCAGCCGGAACACGAGAAGTCTCGCCTTGCCGGGGTTCGAGGGGTCGTTCGTGATGTTTTCCAGCGTCGCCTGAATGTCGCCGCCGTACCAGTAGTTGACCAGCTCCGCGCTGTCGCCGACGCGGACCTTCTTGGCCTGCTCGTTTGTGACGGAGATCTTGACGGTGTAGCCGCGGTCGGTCAGGTTGAGCGTCATGAGCGGCGTTTCGGCGCCTGCGTTGTTGCCGGCGGTGACGTTGATGGCGCTCACGGTGCCGCCGACCTTGGCCTTGACCTCGACCTCGTCGGCGTTCTGGGTCAGCTTTTCAATGTCGGCCTTTTTCTCGTCGATGGCCTTCTTGGCGGCCTCGAGATCGAGCGCCGAGCCGTCGGCAAGACCCTGCTCAAAGATCTTGTCCTCCAACGCCTGCTTTGCGGACTTGACCTGCTCGGCGAGGGTGCTTGCAGAGGCCAGCTTGTCAACATATTCCTGCTGGTCGCTTACCGCCTGTGCCGCCCGCTCGGCGTCTTTTTTCAGGGTTTCCGTGCCGCGGTCGAAGGAATCCAGCTCGCCTTGCAGCGCATCGTATTCATTGAGCGCGTCTTTATACTGCTGTTCGGCGTTGTCTGCATTGCGGACACCGTCAGTGTCATCGATCAGCCGTTTCAACTCCAGTTCCAGCGCTTTAATGTTATCCGCGTCTTTTACAAGCGTGATATAGGCAGTTGCGATTTCCTGCGCGCGAACCAGATAGGGGTCGGTCTTGCCGTCTCCGCTGTTGGGATCTACGTTCGCATCCGGACGCCCTTTAAGCACAGCTGCGAGTGATTCCGGGTAACGTGCATAGGACATTGCTTCATTTTCATTGCCCTCTGCGATTGTATTAAGCAGATATTTGTAATCATCTTCATACTGCTGGTTGTCTTGTTCTTGCGTAGCTTCTGCGGCATCCACTTCTGCCTTTTTGTCGATGATGGTGCGCAGCGCAGAAATAAATGTCTTACATTCTGCTGCTTCTTTTTCCAGCTCTGCTTTTTCCGCATTGCGGGCGTCATACGCCTCCTGCGCGGCCTTGCTTGCAGCCTGAAGGTCTTTCAGCTTCGCGTCTGCCGCAGCCTTCGCGTTTGCGACCTGACGGGCATCCATGGTGCTGTACTGGTTATACTGCGCCAGCAGGTCGTTATAGGCCTCGCGGAGCTTCTGCACGTCGCGGTTTTCGCGCGCGGCCTCGGTGGAGGCGGCGATGAGGCTCTTTTCGTAGCTCAGCTCCATCGACTCCAGCTCGGTCTGCGCCTGCTTGAGCTCGTCCGACTCCTCGGCCTCGAGCGTCATCAGAACGTCGCCCGCGCTGACGCTGTCGCCCACGCGCACCTTGACGCTCGCGACCTTGCGGGTCTGCTTGATGGTCACGTCATACGTCTCGTTGGCGGAGACCGTGCCGCTGCCGCGGATCTTGGCGTTGATCGTTCCGGAGGTCACGTTTGCCGTGGCGACCTCCGGCAGCGAATGATTCAAAATGGTGTTTGAGAAAAACGTCAGCACCAGCATGACCACCAGAAAAATGATGGCGGCGGTTTTGACCCATTCTCTGCGTTTCACATTTGTTTCCATAGCTTCTACCCCTTTATCCTTTCACAGAGCCGGAATGCGCGATGCCCTCAACAAGATACGCTTCACCGTGGAGGAACATCAGAAGTCCGGGGATCATATAGATCACCGCGACGGCGAAGGCAATGCCGATCTCACCGGCATTGATGGTGGAAAGATAGACCGAAAGCGGCTGCATCTCCGCGTCAGGCAGGAGGATGAGCGGCTGCTCGACCATGTTCCAGTAATCGATAAACACCAGAATGGCGACCGAATACAGGGCGCTGCGGCACTGCGGCAGGCAGATGTCCCAGAATACGTGCCACTCGTTCGCGCCGTCGAGCTTTGCCGATTCGATCAGCGACACCGGGATGCGGCGCATGAACTTCGTCAGCAGGAACACCGAGAACGGGGCAAAGATGCCCGGAAGAATGATCGCCCAGCGCGTGTTCAGAAGCCCCAGCCAGTCACTGACCAGATAGTTCGGGACGAGCGTGACCTGATACGGCATGAGCATCAGAATGACATACGCGAAAAAGATGGTGTCGCGGATCCTGCCGCGCCAGCGCGTGAAGCCGTAGGCCGCGAGCGACGCGACCAGAAGCTGGCCCACCACGATCGGCGCGACCAGAATGACCGCGTTCCAGAATTTCAGCAGATATTCCGGGCTCTTGAGCAGCACCGTGATATACTGCGTGAAGCTCACCTTGTCGGGGATGAACTTGAGATTGATGACCTTTGAGATGTAGCTGCTGCCGCTCGTTCCGCTGGCAAAGACCTGCCCGTAGTTGGCGGTGATCTCGCTTTGCGCCATGAACGAGTTTGTGATCGTCAGGACCGTCGGCATCAGGAACAGGAAGGCGAACACCGCCGCCAGCAGCGTCAGCATACCGCGCGAAAAATAGCGTTTTTTCTTCATCCCTCCACGTCCTTTCCGAAGTAGTTTTCGACCGCAAAAAGGATGGCGATCAGGATGACGATCACGATGGCCAGCAGCACCGCCGCCGCCGACAGCTTCTGATAGTCGAGCTGGCGGAACATGTTGTTCATGAAGTGCTGGAGCATGTACAGCGAGTCATACGGGTAATTGCCCGTCAGCAGATAGATCTCGCGGAAGACCTTGAAGGAGTTGATGATCGAGAGGATCGTCACGAACAGGATCGTCGGCGAGAGATAGCGGAGCTTGATGTGGACGAACTGCGTCCACTCGCTCGCGCCCTCGACCTCGGCGGCCTCGAGCATCGCCTTGGGGACGTTGTTGAGCGCCGCCATGAACAAAATCATGTTGTAGCCGAGGTTTTTCCACAAAAACAGCACCACGATCACGACAAGGCTCGCGTTGGACGAAAACCAGTAGATCTTGTCATGGCCAAGGCTCTTGAGCAGCTCGTTGACGACGCCGTTGTCGTGGAAAAGCACCTGCCAGACCAGAATGATCGATGCGATGGGCACCATCATCGGACTTAAAAAGAAGGTGCGGAACTGGCTTTTCCACGGGATGCGCGCCTCGAGCAGCAGCGCCAGCGCCATGGCCAGAATGACCGCCAGCGGCACCGACAGCGCCGAGAAAACGGCCGTGTTTTTGACCGCGATGCGGAACGCGCCGTTCTGCATGACGCTCACATAGTTCTTGAGCCCCGCAAAGCCGTGGTCGAGCGCGCCGTTGATGAACGAATAGTACACGACCACGCCGAACGGGATGACAAAGAAGATGAGCATTCCCAGAAAGCTCGGCCCGGAGAAAAACAGCGAGTGGAGAAGCTCCCGCAGGCGGCTGCGCCGCTTGGGCGGGCGCTCCTCCTGCGGCGCGGCCGCCGCTTTTTTGTGTGTTGTTTGCTTGAGTGACTGCATAGGCATTACCTGTTTCCTGATTTGGTGTGTCGTGTCCGGACGCGCCGCGTTCAGCGCTGCTCCGTGACGTAGAGATTCATGCGGTTCTGGATGACCTTCACGGTCTCGTCCAGCGTTTTCTGGCCGGCAAAATACGCGCCGGTCTCCTCGATGACGATGCTCATGATGTGATCGTCATACTCGCTGACGCGGTCTGTGGAGCGAATCAGCTCCATGAGAATGTCCTTCTGCTGCTCTGTGACGGCGTAGCAGTCGATCATCTCGTCGCTGCCGTAGCTGACGCCGCCCTTGGGCCGCTCCACGCGTCTGCCGTTTGCGTCGGTGTAGAACTCCTGCTTCATCGCCTCGGCGAGCATGTCGTCAAACGCCGATCTCAGGATGGGGAAGCTCCAGATCTGGGATTGGTAGTCCTCATCAAGGACGGAGCGGATGAACGCCCACGCCGCGTCCGGCTCGGAGCAGGCGGCAGTGATGGCAAGCTCGCCTTGCAGGATGAAGCGGCTGCGCACCCGCTCGCAGGAGGCGGGAACCGGGAAGCCGACAAAGCAGGGGGCGTTGTCCATCAGCGTAAACTGGCCGTTGAGGGCGTCAAAGCCGTGGAACGTCAGGAACATAAGAAGCTGCTTTCCGGCCTTCATGCGGGAAAAATCGCTCTCATTGTACGCAACGCGGCTGTAGTCACATTCCAGCGGGAACTGGTTTGCAAACGCGAGTAGGCTCCGAAATTCCTCGCCGTCAAAACGGCAGACGCCGTTTTCCCAGTCCACAAGGGCGTCCATATAGTCGCTGACGCAGTTGGACAGGACGCTTTCTTTGGTATAGAACTCGGAGAAAACCGTCGCGCCGGGCTGGAGCTTTTTCATGGCGTCCTGCACGTCGTCGAGCGTCCATGTCTCATAGCCGCCGACGATGTCCGCGCGTCCCGCGACGGCGGAGATCATGAAGCTGGTGGGCATCCGGTAGAGCTTTCCGTCGACCGCGCGGGCATCGAGCACCTCGGTGATCAGATCGTCGCGGCTGAGCGTGCTGTCCGCGTCCAGCATCGAGGTAAGATCCCGCAGCAGCCCCTTCGCCTCATACTGCCGCACCGGCAGGGACGTGGTGAGCAGCATGTCCGGCATCGTCCCGGCGGCAAGCTCGGTGGTAAGCTTCGTCATGCCGAGGGAGATGTCGCCTTCCGTATTGTATTCGGAGTAGTCGCGGACCACAATGCGGTACTGCGGGTTTCGGAGGTTGAATCGCACGATCTGGCTGCGCAGCGTGGAGTCCAGATACATGCACGCGAGCGTCAGGTTCTTCTTCTGCGGCAGCGTCGAGGCGTCCACGCGGGTCATCAGGATGAGCTGGACGCTGCTTCCGCGGCGGCCGCGGCGGTATTCCTGCGTCATGGCAAACACATGCCCGTCGGGCAGGATGCTGAACGAGGTCATGTTGTTGCTGTCCACGTCGCACTCGAGCCAGTCGATGACCTTCTCGGCGGTCTTGGTCTGGGTGATGTAGCCGTAGATCTTGCCGCTGTTGTCATAGAAAAAGTCGTAGATGTTGTCGCCCGGATAGATCTGATACGCATCGGCAGGAAGCGGGAGCGTCTCGCCGAAGGCCTTCTTCACGGGGTCGATGACCTTGAAGACGTGCGTCTGACCGTAGGTCACCACGCCGATCTTGTCCGCGCCGTACTGCATGAGATTGCTGTATTCGGGGCCAAGCTCCAGCTCGGTGACAAAATTGCCGTCCTTGTCCCAGATGCGCACGCGGTCAAAGTCGCCCAGATAGAGGTAGCCTTTTGCATCGGAGAGGAAGTCGCTGGGATAGAAATCGCCGCCTTGTGCAGCGCTCAGATCGACCGTTTTTCCGGTCTTTCCGTCCGCGCCGACGAACAAAATGAGATTCTGCTGCGTGCCGCCCTCGTAATTGTAGCTCCCGAAATTGGCCGTATCGCCCTCCGCCGGCGTGGTGAGGCGATAGCTGTTGGTCTGAACGTACACGCAGACGCCGCCGTCGGGCGCGGCGGTCATGTTCTGAACATACATGTCGCGGCGCCAGCCTTCTTCACCCTCCGCCTGCACGGCGTCGAGCGCGTCCAGCTCTGTGCATTCGCGCGTGCTGAGATCGATTTGGATGAGCTTGAGGTCGTAGGTGTCATACGAATAGCCCTCGCCGGAGTCGGGGTCAAAGAAGCTTTCCGTCCCGCTTTTGACGCTGGCGGTAAGATAGAAGTAATTGCCGCTGACGCAGCTCGTGTTGATGTAGTCCACGTCCACCGGCAGGTCGATGTACTCTGCGGAATAGGCGTACTTTGAGGTGACGGTCTCCGCCTCCATGCGCTTTCCCTGCACGGCGCTGGGAGGCGCGGCCGCATCCGGCTTTTCGCCTTTGCCGCAGGCGGCAAGGCAGCCGGTCAGTGCTGCCGCGGTCAGCAGCAGCGCAAGAATGCGTCGTTTCATAGGGTCCTCCTTTC
>OMDE01000308.1_pt1 | contig 15839 bp, 9 predicted proteins | sample 1645171 | NCBI WGS metagenome assembly OMDE01 (sample SAMEA103958129, study PRJEB25191) | human gut metagenome
GGTCGAGCTTTTGTGTGACCTCGCGGCGGGGGTGCCGGTCGGGCCTTTGTGTGTTCCCTCGGCAGAGGTACCGGTCGAGCTTTTGCGTGTTCCCGCGGCGGGGTGTCGGTCGGGCCTTTGTGTGACTTCGCGGCGGGTTGTCGGTCAGCCCTTTGCGGCGATGACGAACTCCACCTCGCGGAAGAGGTATTCGCCGAGCGAGCCGTCCGTGCGGCGCAGCAGCAGCGCTCCCGAGGGGCGGACCCCCTCGATGGTGGCTTCGAAGAGGGTGCCGTCGGGCAGCCGGTAGGGGTGGCGCTCCCCGAGGCGGTACATCCGCAGCCGGTAGTCGTGCTGGATCGCCTCCTTCTCGCCGCGCTCCAGCTGGGCGTAGCGCGCCATGAACAGCTCGTGGAAGCGGCTGAGCACCTCCTCGCGGTCGAACGTGCGGCCCGTGGCCGAGGCCATCGACACGGGGTTCGGCAGCGAGGGATCGAACCGCGTCTGGTTGATGTTGATGCCGATGCCGGCAAGCGTGCGTGCCAGCCGCCCGCCCGCAAGATCGTGCTCGATGAGCATGCCCACGATTTTGCGGTCGCCCGTGTAGATGTCGTTCGTCCACTTGATGCGCGTGTCGATGCCGTAGTTGTCGAACATCTCCGTGAGGGCCAGCGTCACGATCTCCGAGAGCAGGAACTGCTCGCCCACGGGCAGGAAGTGCGGTTCGAGCACCAGCGTGAAGGTCAGGTTCTCGCCCCGGGGGCTGAGCCACGTGTGGCCCCGCTGCCCGCGGCCGGCGGTCTGCCGCTCGGCCCAGACGATGTCGCCGTGGCGGTAGCGTGCGTCGCGGGCGTCGTCGTTCGTCGAGGTGGTTTCGTCGATGCGGTAGATCATGGCCGGATCAGATCGAGACGCCGAAGTCGCGCAGGGCGTCGTTGAGCGAGGTCTTCTTGTCGGTGGACTCCTTGCGGCGGCCGATGATCAGGGCGCACGAGACGCTGTATTCGCCCGCCGGGAACTGCTTGCGGTAGCTGCCCGGCACGACCACCGAGCGGGCCGGGACGTAACCCTTGTAGGTGACGGGCTCCGGCCCCGTGACGTCGATGATGTGCGTCGAGCCGGTGATGACGGTGTTCGAGCCGAGCACCGCCTCGCGGCAGACGTGCGCCCCCTCGACGACGATCGAGCGCGAGCCGATGAAGCAGTTGTCCTCGATGATGACCGGTGCCGCCTGCACGGGCTCCAGCACGCCGCCGATGCCCACGCCGCCCGAGAGGTGGACGTGGCGTCCGATCTGGGCGCACGAGCCGACCGTGGCCCACGTGTCGACCATCGTGCCGGTGTCGACGTAGGCGCCGATGTTCACGTACGAAGGCATCAGAATGGCTCCGGGGGCGATGTAGGCGCCGTAGCGAGCCACGGCCTGGGGCACGACCCGCACGCCCAGCTCCCCGTAGCCGTGCTTGAGCTCCATCTTGTCGTACCACTCCAGTTCGCCGGCCTCCATCCTGCGCATGGGGCGGATCGGGAAGTAGAGGATGATGGCCTTCTTGACCCATTCGTTGACCCGCCATTCGCCGGCATCGGCATCGACGGGCTCCGCCGTGCGGAGCTCGCCGCGGTCGACGAGCGCGACGACCCGCTCGATCGCTTCGCGCACCTGCTTCTGTTCGAGCAGCGAGCGGTCTTCCCACGCCTGCCCGATTATTGTTTCGAGTTCGCTGTACATTTTTGTCGTGTTTGGGCAGCCGCACCCTCGGGCCGGACGGCCGGGGTGCGTCGGGCACTCCGGCCTGCTCCGCCGGCGGCGGGCTGAAAGTTTGTTCCGGACAAAGGTATGCAAAATCGCTTATTTTTCCTAACTTTGCCCCGACCATAACCCAAAAGGTACGCGTATGAAACACTCATTCACCACCGCCGCCCTGCTCGCGGGCATGGCGGCCCTTGCAGCATCCTGCAGCGACATGAAGCAGATAAAACGGATGCCCTACCCCGAAACCGAGCGCGGCGGGGTCGTGGACAACTATTTCGGCACCGAGGTGCCCGATCCCTACCGCTGGCTCGAGGACGACAATTCGGAGGCGACGGCAGCCTGGGTGGCGGCCGAGAATGCCGTGACGGAGAACTACCTCTCGCAGATCCCCTTCCGCGGTGCGATCCGCGAGCGGCTGACCGAGCTGTGGAACTATCCCAAGGAGGGGGCGCCGGTCAAGCACGGCGACTGGTGGTACTACTATTATAACGACGGCCTGCAGAACCAGTCGGTGCTCTACCGCACGCAGCAGCCGGGCACGCCGGGCGAGGTCTTCCTCGATCCGAACACCCTCTCGGAGGACGGGACGGTGGCGCTGGCCGCGGCGTCGTTCTCGAAGGACGGGCGCTACTTCGCCTATGCGGCCGCCGCATCGGGCTCGGACTGGGTCGAGATCCGCGTCAAGGACACCGCGACGGGTGAGCTGACCACCGACAAAATCAGCTGGGTGAAGAACTCCGGCGCCGAGTGGGCTCCCGACTCCAAAGGCTTCTACTACAGCGGCTACGAGGCGCCCGACGGAAGCGTCTATTCGTCGCAGAACCAGTATCAGAAGGTCTACTACCATGCGCTCGGTACGCCGCAGTCGGTCGACCGCCTCGTCTACGAGGACCGCGAGCACCCGCTGCGCTACTTCTGGGCCTGGCCCTCGGAGGACGGCAAGTGGCTCTTCGTCCTTGCGTCGGAGGGTACCTCCGGCACGGAGGTGCTCTACCGCCGAAGCTCCGAAAAGCAGTTCCGCACGCTGCTCAAGGGCTTTGATGCCGACTATGCCCCCGTCACGGTGAAGGACGACGCCCTCTACTACGTGACCAACCGCGACGCCATGAACTATGCCCTCTGCCGCATCGACCTGAACAGTCCGAAGCGGATCGAGACCGTCATTCCGGAGCATGAGACGACGCTGCTCGAAGGGGTTTCGGCGGTCGGCGGCTACCTGTTTGCCTCCTATCTGGAGAATGCGCAGGACAAGATCGTGCAGTTCGACTTCGACGGCCGCCGCGTGCGCGACGTGCAGCTCCCGGCCATCGGCACCGTCGGCGGCTTCTCCGGCGAGAAGGAGGCGACCGAGCTCTACTATACGCTCACGAACTACACGGCCCCCGCGACGGTCTACCATTACGACATCGCCACGGGTGAGTCGACCCTCTACAAGGCCCCGGAGGTGAACTTCGATCCGTCGCTCTTCGTCACCGAGCAGGTCTTCTACCCCTCGAAGGACGGAACGCGCGTGCCGATGTTCATCACCCACCGCAAGGACATGAAGCTCGACGGCCAGAACCCCTGCCTGCTCTACGGCTACGGCGGCTTCCAGATCAACCTCACGCCGGGCTTCAACCCCTCGGCGCTGATGTTCGTCGAGCAGGGCGGCATCTACTGCGTGGCCAACCTGCGCGGCGGCTCGGAGTACGGCGAGGCCTGGCACCGCGCCGGCATGCTCGACAGGAAGCAGAACGTCTTCGACGACTTCATCGCCGCGGCCGAGTACCTCATCGCCGGGAAGTACACCTCGTCGGAGCGTCTGGCCATCAACGGCGGCTCGAACGGCGGCCTGCTCGTCGGCGCCTGCGAGGTGCAGCGTCCCGACCTTTACGCCGTCTGCCTGCCGCAGGTCGGCGTGATGGACATGCTGCGCTACCACAAGTTCACCATCGGCTGGGGCTGGGTCGTGGAGTACGGCTCGTCGGACAACGCCGAGCAGTTCCCCTACATCTACGCCTACTCGCCCGTGCACAACATCCGCGAGGGCGTGAAGTATCCCGCCACGCTCGTGATGACGGCCGACCACGACGACCGCGTCGTCCCGGCCCACTCGTTCAAGTTCGCCGCCCAGATGCAGCACTGCCAGGCGGGCGATGCCCCGGTGCTGATCCGCATCGAGTCGAAGGCGGGCCACGGCGCCGGCAAGCCGACCTCGAAACGCATCGACGAGGCGGCCGACATGTACGCCTTCCTCTTCCAGAACATCGGCGTGCCGTACCGTCCGGTCAAAAAGTAGGGCGCACCCGGAAAAACAGGGGCCGACGGGCCGCCGCCCGGGCGGCGGCCCCGCAGCCCGACAAAAGTTGGTTGGGTTAACAGCAAAGATATGAAAGTCTACAAATTCGGAGGCGCCTCGGTGCGCAACGCCGACGGCGTGAGAAACCTGCGCAAGATCATCGACGACGAACAGCACCTCTTCATCATCGTCTCGGCCATGGGCAAGACGACGAACGCCCTGGAGCGGGTCTTTGCCGGCGTGCAGCAGGGGAACCGCGAGGCGGCTCTGGGCGAGGTGGCCGCGCTGCGCAGCTACCATGCGGAGATCATCGACGACCTGTGGCACGGCCACAGGCAGCTCGAACGGGTCGATGCGCTCTTCGACGAACTGGAGCGTGTGGCCGCCGAGACGGTCTACCGTCCCGAGGAGGCCGAGCTGCGCTACGACGAGATCGTCGCCTACGGCGAGCTGGTTTCGACGACGATCATCTCCGAGTACCTGAACCATGCCGGCGTGGCGAACCGCTGGATCGACATGCGCCGCTGCCTGCTCACCGAGCAGCGCCACAAGGATGCCGGTGTCGACATCGAGGCCTCGGCACCGCGCCTGCGCTCCGCGCTGGCCGGCTGCGGGGAGACGATCTTCGTCGGGCAGGGCTTCATCGGCGGGGCGCCCGACGGCGCGACCACGACGCTCGGCCGCGAGGGCTCGGACTACTCGGCGGCCGTCGTGGCCAACATCCTCGACGCCGAGTCGATGTCGGTGTGGAAGGATGTCGACGGCATCCTGAATGCCGACCCGAAGATCTTTCCCGACGCCGTGCAGATCGCCGAGCTGAACTACCTCGACACGATCGAGCTGGCCTACAGCGGGGCGCAGATCATCCATCCGAAGACGATCAAGCCGCTGCAGAACAAGAACATCCCGCTCTACGTCCGCCCCTTCGGCGACAAGCGCAAGCCCGGTACGGTGATCCGCGCCATGTCGGCGCCGGTCGACGTGCCGATCCTGATCCTGAAGAAGGACCAGGTGCTGCTGACGCTCCGTTCGCGCGACTTTTCGTTCGTGCTCGAGGAGAAGTTCGCCACGATCTTCTCGCTGCTCGAGCGCTTCCGCATCAAGGCCAACCTGATCCACAATTCGGCCGTGAACCTGAGTCTCTGCGTCGACAGGTCGTGGCACATCGACGAGGCGGTCGGGGCGCTGCGCGGGGCGGGCTTCGACGTGATGCGCTCCGACAACATGGAGCTGCTCACCGTGCGCGGCTACACCGACGAGCTGTGGCGGCGCTACACCTGCGGTCCGCAGGTCTTCATCCGCCAGGCCACGCAGTCGACCGTGCGCGTGGTCCGCAAGCGCGGCTGACGGACGGTTTTTCCTTCATGTCCGGTTCCGATCCCGGGATCGGGATTTGGCATCGACAGAGCGGCGGCCCCTTCCGTAGAGGGACCGTCGCTGTTTTTCGCTGCCGCTGTTTTTTCGCTGCCGCTGTTTTTTTCGCCGCCGGGATGCTGTCGGGATTGCCGCTGGGGTTGCCGCAGCGTGTTGTCGCCGCTGTTTCTGCCGCGCGAGGCGAACATCCCTGCGGCGGGTGATATACGGCCGGGCGATATGCAGCCGGGCGTCAGCGCTGGACGTCGCGCAGGTTGCGCAGTACGGTGAGGTAGGAGTCGCCCTGGATCTCGCCGCGGCGCTTCATGTCGAGGATCGTGCGCGTGATGTAGCGTGTGATGTCGCGCTGCAGCCGCCGGTAGAGCGGGCAGCGGACGTAGTTCTCGTTGTCGAGCAGCACGTCGCGGATCGAGCGCAGCGAGTTGTTGTAGTTCGACATCTCGTTCTTGAGCGCCACGCCCCGCTTGTCGGAGGCCGTGATGCGGGCGATGGACATCTGCCGCAGTTTCTCGCACACGCAGTTGAGCAGGACGAGCACGACGTTGTCCATGAGCGTGTGGCCGTGCATGAACAGGTAGGCGTTCTCGGGCGTGAGCCCCCGTTCGCGCAGCTGCGCCTCGAAGAGCTTCATCGGTTCGAGCATCTTCGGGTTGCGCTGTTCGAGCAGCCGCTCGCGCTTGGCGACGTTGCGCCGCAGCCACTCGAGGGTCTTCGCTCCGTTCTCCTCGAGGTCGAGGTAGCCGATGCGCACCGACGACTTGAAGTCGATGAGCGGGAAGACGTTCTCCGACGCAAGCTGCGCCGAGAAGGCGTACCAGACGAAGAGCGGGTAGATCGCGCACGAGTATTCGTGCATGAACTTCACGAAGTCGAAGATGCGCGTGTCGTTCTTCGTGGCTTTGACGCAGACGTTGTGCAGCGAGGGGGCGTAGCAGAGGTAGTTCTCGGTGGCGTAGGCGTAGGTGTGGAACATGAACTTCGCGTCGATGACCTCGCGCGACTGTTCGGTGCGCCCGGCGAAGAGGTAGTCGAAGTCCGAATCGACGCACAGCAGCAGCTCCTCGCCCGAGCGGGGGATCATCGAGAGGAGCACCTTCTTGCCCTTGGGCAGGTCGCCCCGGTCGGGCACCGAGATCTCGAAGCGCAGGTAGGGATTCTGGAAGTGGTCGAAGATACCGCGCCAGAAGGCCACGTCCTCGTAGCCCTCGACGTAGACCTTCACCAGCCGCTGGTCGGTGTTGGCCGGCAGCGGGTGCGGCAGTTCGTCGAGTGTCGGCTGCCGCGCAAAGGGATTGAGCTTGCGCAGTTTTTCTCGCATCTTCGTGGCCTGTTACGCAAACAAAGATAATAATTTATTATTTTTGTGCAAAATATCGCGCCCGACCGGGCGTTAGGAATCCGACATAAGCAACCAAACTGAAGAGATGGCAGACAACGATTGGAAATCGCGTCTGGGGATGGTCTATTCGACCGACCCCGACTACAAATACGTGACCGACGAGGAGCCGGAGGCGGAGACGCTGCCCCCGGCGCGGCAGCAGCTGCGCGTGTGGCTCGACCGCCGGCAGCGTGCGGGCAAGGTCGTGACGCTCGTGCGGGGCTTCGTGGGGAGCGAGGCCGACCTCGGGGAGCTGGCGCGCCTGCTCAAGACGCGCTGCGGCGTGGGCGGGGCGGCCAAGCAGGGCGAGATCATCATCCAGGGCGACCACCGCGACCGCGTCGTCGCCATACTCACGGCGGCCGGCTACGGCTGCAAGAAAGCCGGCAGTTGACGTGAAGCGCCTGTTGTTTGTCCTGACCCTCGTGTGGGCGCTGTGCGCGGCCGGGCGCGCAACGGCGCAGTACTATACGTGGGGATCGGACGCCCCGATGAAGTGGTCGACGGTCCGCACGCCCGACGTGCGGATGATCTACCCCGATACGGTGGCGGGCGTGGCCGCGCGCACGCTCTTTTACGTGCGCACCGTGCAGCCCGACATCTCCTACGGTTTCCGCCACGGCCCGATGCGCATCCCCTTCGTCATGCACCCCGAGAACTTCCTCTCGAACGGACTGGTCATGTACCTGCCGAAGCGTGTGGAGTTCCTCACCTCGCCGGCCATCGACTCCTACTCGATGCCGTGGTACAAGCAGCTCGTCGCGCACGAATACCGCCACGCCGTGCAGTACAACAACCTCGACCGGGGGCTGATCCGCGTACTGAGCTACATACTTGGACAGCAGGGCTCGACCATCGGGCTGCTCTTCATGCCCATCTGGGCCATGGAGGGCGATGCCGTGATGTCGGAGACGATGATGTCGTCGTTCGGCCGCGGACTGCAACCCTCCTTCTCGATGGGCTACCGCGCCATGGAGGGGGTGGGGTATGAGCGCGGCCGCCGCCGGCGCAACATCGACAAGTGGTTTTGCGGCTCCTACCGCGACTACATCCCCGACCACTACGAGCTGGGCTACCAGATCTGCTCCTACGCCTGGGAGCGCTACGGTGAGAACATCTGGGACAAGGTCGCGTGGTACGGGTCGCGCAACCCCTACGTGCTGGCCACCACGCGCGTGGCGCTGGGCAAATTCTACAAGACCAACGTCATAAAGCTCTTCCGCGAAACCTTCGACGAACTGGAACGCTACTGGGATTCGCTGCCGGAAACCGGGGACAGCGCCGTGCCGCTCACCGCGCTGCCCGAAAAGAACCACACGACCTACCAGTGGCCCCTGCCGCTGGGCGACACGGCCGTCGTGGCGCTGAAAACCGACCTCGACCGCGTTTCGCGTTTCGTCGTGATCGACCGCCGTACGGGCGGGGAACGGACGGTCTGTCATACGGGGCTGGTCTCGACCCGTCCGTCGATGGCCGACGGCCGCGTCTGGTGGACCGAGTACCGCCGTTCCACGCTTTTCGAACAGCGCGTCAACTCGCAACTGTGTTACATGGACCTCGCCGACGGTGTGCCCCGCACGGCGGAACGGCAGCGAAATACGCTCTATCCCACGGCTTCGGGCGAGGAGTTCGGATGGGTCGAGTACAATCCCGACGGCCGTTATACGGTCGTGGTGCGGCACGGCGAGGGTCCCGAACGGCGGTTCGAAACGCCCGTCCGGTCGGAGATTCACGGATTGGCGTGGGACGATCGTACGGTGGCGTGGTACGTCCTCGTCACGGACGACAGCGGCATGTGGATCGGCCGCATCGACTCCGACGGCCTGCACCCGATTACCGAGGGGGCCTACATCACCCTTTCGAACCTGCGGGCCGGGGGCGGCAAGCTCTATTACGGCTCGATCGCCTCGGGCAGGGACGAGGCCCACTGTTACGACCTGATGGCCTGCCGCGAATACCGCATCACCACCTCGGCCTACGGCTCCTTCGCGCCCGCCCCGGCGGACGGAGGGGTGCTGCTGACGACCTACGACCGCCTCGGCTACCGCGTCGCGGAGCAGCGGGTCGCCGCCGATGACAGCCTGCTGATTCCCGTCACGCCTTCGCGGCTGCCCGTCAACCTGGTGAACCCGCCCCGCAAACGCTGGGACGTGGTGAACCTCGACACGGTGCGGTTCACCGGGGCCGATTCGCTGCGTCAGAGCGGTACGTTCCGCGCCAGGCGCTACCGCAAGGTGCCCAACCTGGTGAACGTACACAGCTGGATGCCCGTGGCGTTCAATCCCTTCGATGCCGTGGACGAGCATAATATCAACCTCAATCTGGGCGTTACGCTCCTGTCGCAGAACCTGCTGTCGAATACCGAGGCTTATGCCTCCTACGGCTGGAACCGCAACGAAGGGTCGCTCTTCAACCTCGGCGTGCGTTACTTCGGGCTGGGCGTGCACCTCGACCTGGACGCATCGTACGGCGGCAACCAGCTTTTCTATTCGCTGGTGTCGTACGATCCGCAGACGGGCGATCCCATTTACCAGAAGCGTCCCAGTCCCGACAAATACTACTCCATAGGGCTCGCCGCGACGCTGCCGCTCTATTTTCAGCGGGGGTACCACACCCGCCAACTGTCGGTGTCTGCCGGCTGGAACTATTCGAACGGCATGGTCGCCAACCTCGACAAGATCGAATGGGATCGCGGGCAGATCTCCAATATCCAACGCATCGGCTTCCGCAAGGGACTGCACAAACTCTCGTTCGGGCTCGGTTATTCCGACCAGGTGCGCATGGCGCACCGCGACTTTGCACCCCGGTGGGGCTATACGCTCAGCACGCTGTATACGTTCAACCCCGCGAACGTGCATTTCAGCGACCTGATCTCGTTCTTCGGTCAGGCCTACCTGCCCGGCCTGGCCGCCCACAACTCGCTGAAAGTGGCGGCCACCTACCAGACTTCGGTCGGCGGCTACAAGTTCCCGGCGGGCTATGCGCCCCTGAGCTATAAGTCGACGCGGCTCATCCCGCGCGGCTTCTCGTCGGCGGACATCGTATCGAACAATTATACGGCCGTGTCGCTCGACTACCAGCTGCCGGTGTGGTATCCCGAGGGCGGCATCGGGTCGGTGCTCTATTTCAAGCGTATCCGGCTCAACGCAGGCGGCGATTACGCGCAGTTCCGCCGCCCTGCGGGCAAAGGCATGGATTGGCGGCGGATATGGTCGGTCGGCGGCGACATCGTGTTCGACATCAATGCTTTCCGCCAGCCTGCGTCGGCGACGTCGACCTTCAAGCTGTCGGTCTACCATCCCAGCACCGGGGGCGTCTGGTGGGCCGCGGCCGTGGGGCTGCCGTTCTGATTGTAATAAATTTTGTATCTTTAGCGCAAATTTCAGGCCTATGGCACAAAGGAAAAAGGCGGGCGTCAGCCCGAAAACGATAAAATGGATATGGGGGGTGGTCTTCGCACCCTTTGCGTTGCTGGCGGTCATGTTGCTGCTGACGGCCCTGGGGCTGTTCGGGCGCATGCCTTCGTTCGAGGAGCTGGAGAACCCGCGCAGCAACCTGGCCACCGAAATCTACTCCGAGGACGGCAAGGTGATCGGTTCCTTCTTCGTGCAGAACCGTTCTTATGTGCAGTACGAAGACCTTTTCCCGGCCGATTCGGCATTCCACATCCGGCTCGACGGGCATGACATGCCGCCGATCGTCGCGGCGCTGATCGCAACCGAAGACGCCCGTTTCCGCACCCATTCGGGGATCGACATCCCTTCGCTGGCACGTGTGGCGGTGAAAACCGTGCTGTTGCAGAATACGTCGCAGGGCGGCGGTTCGACCATCACGCAGCAGTTGGCCAAGAACCTTTTCCCGCGCGACACGGTGCGCAACCGGGGGCGTATCGTCCGTTCGTCGAAACTCGTCGTGTCGAAACTCAAGGAGTGGATCACGGCCCTGAAGCTCGAATACAACTACACGAAGGAGGAGATCGCCGCGATGTACCTCAATACGGTCGGATACGGCTCGAACGCCTACGGCATCAAGGCCGCAGCGCATACCTTCTTCAACAAGGAGCCCGACGAGCTGAACGTGCAGGAGGCCGCCGTACTCGTGGGCGTGGTCAATGCGCCGACGCGCTACTCGCCCGTGCGCAATCCCGACAACGCGCTGGCGCGCCGCAACCTCGTCCTCTCGCGCATGGCCGAGGCTGGAGCGCTGACGCGGGGGCAGTGCGACTCGCTCTCGGCCCTTCCGATCGTGCTCAACTACAAGCCCGTGTCGCATAACGAGGGCATCGCGACCTACTTCCGCGAGATGCTCCGCCTGGTGATGAACGCCGACCGCCCGAAGCGCAGCCAGTTCTACACGGAGTGGGACTACGAACAGGCGGTGCGCGAGTACGAGGAGAACCCGCTCTACGGCTGGTGCCGCAAGAACGTCAAGGCCGACGGCACGCCCTACAACATCTACCGCGACGGCCTGAAGATCTACACGACGATCAACTCCTCGATGCAGCGCTACGCCGAGCAGGCCGTGCAGAAGCAGCTCGAGACGGTGATCCAGCCCGCGATGGACGCGCAGTACCGGCGCACGAAGGTCCTCTTCGTGGATGCCGACCGCGAGGAGCGCGAGCGGATCATGCGCCACGCCATCCGCTATTCGGATCGCTACCGCGAGATGAAGAACGCCGGGGCCAGCGCGCGGGAGATCGAGGCGGCGTTCGACCGCCCCTGTTCGATGAAGGTCTTTACGTTCAAGGGTGACCGCGACACGCTGATGACGCCGCGCGACTCGATCCTCCATCACAAGCGCATCATGCGCGCCGCCTTCGTGGCGATGGACCCCCGCACGGGCTACGTGAAGGCCTACGTCGGCGGCCCGAACTTCCGCTACTTCAAGTACGACATGGCCAAGCAGGGCAAGCGGCAGATCGGTTCGACGATCAAGCCCTTCGTCTACACGTTCGCCATCGACCACCTCGGCATGACCCCCTGCACGATGGTGCCCAACCTGCCGACGACGATCGAGACGGCCAACGGCACGGCCTGGTCGCCCAAGGAGGCCGGAAAGGTCGAGTACGACGGCGTGCTGCACCCGTTGAGCTGGGGCCTGGCCCGCAGCCGCAACAACTATTCGGCCTGGATCATGAAGCAGGCCAAGCAGCCCGAGGCCGTGGCCGACTTCATCCACAACATGGGCATCCGCAGCTACATCGACCCTGTGCCGGCACTCTGCCTCGGCACCTCCGAATCGAACGTCTACGAACTGGTGAGCGCCTTCTCGACCTTCGCCAACGAGGGCGTGCACAACGACCCGATCTTCGTCACGCGCATCGAGGACAGGCAGGGCAACCTCATCGCCAGCTTCATCCCGCAGTCGCAGGACGCCATCAGCGAGCGCACGGCCTACACGATGCTGACGATGCTGCAGGGCGTCGTGAAGTCGGGCACGGCCGGACGCCTCAACTGGATGTACAACATGAAGGATGTCGAGCTGGGCGGCAAGACCGGCACGTCGAACAAGAACCGCGACGCCTGGTTCATGTGCGTGGCCCCGCGGCTGGTGGCCGGCGCATGGGTCGGCGGCGAGGACCAGTCGGTGCACCTGCTCGCGCGCGGCGAGGGCAGCGTCGTGGCGCTGCCCATCGTGGGCGACTTCCTGCAGCGGGTCTACGACGACGGACGCCTCGGCGTGACGCGCGAGGACCGCTTCGTGCGCCCGACCCTCATGCCGCAGTACGACTGCGAGGACGAGGCGGAGCCGGCCGACCAGCGCGCCTCCGAAACGGGCATCGACGAGGACGACGCCTTCTTCGATTAGCGGAAGCGACGCCCGGTGGGGCGGGTGAAGCCCGGTGCCGCGGCGGAGTGAATGGACCACAAAGAACCGAAATAGATCGAAAAAAAATGAAAATTGCAATCGTGGGGGCCAGCGGAGCCGTTGGCCAGGAGTTTCTGAAGATTCTCGAGGAGCGGGCGCTGCCGATCGACGAACTGCTGCTGTTCGGGTCGGAACGCAGTGCCGGCCGGACCTATACGTTCCGCGGCCGGGAGATCCCGGTGCGGCTGCTGCAGCACAACGACGATTTCCGCGGCGTGGATTTCGCCCTGACGTCGGCAGGAGCCGGCACGTCGCGCGAGTTCGCGGAGACGATCACCCGGTACGGCACCGTGATGATCGACAACTCGAGCGCTTTCCGCATGGAGGCCGACGTGCCGCTGGTCGTGCCGGAGGTCAACCCCGAGGATGCGAAGAACGCCCCGCGGCGGATCATCGCCAACCCCAACTGCACGACCATTCAGATGGTCGTGGCGCTGAATGCCATCGAACGGCTGTCGCACATCACGCGCGTGCACGTCTCGACCTACCAGTCGGCCAGCGGCGCGGGGGCTGCGGCAATGGCCGAACTCGAGGCGCAGCATGCCGAGCTGTGCGCCGGCAAGGAGCCGACGGTCAGCAAGTTCGCCTTCCAGCTCGCCTACAACGTCATTCCCCACATCGACGTCTTCACCGAGAACGACTACACGAAGGAGGAGATGAAGATGTTCAACGAGACGCGCAAGATCATGCACTCGGACATCCGCGTCTCGGCGACCTGCGTGCGCGTGCCCGTCATGCGGGCCCACTCGGAGAGCGTCTGGCTCGAGACCGAACGCCCCGTCTCGGTCGAGGAGGCCCGTGCGGCCTTCGCCGCGGCGCCCGGCGTGGTGCTCATGGACGATCCCGTCGCGAAGGTCTACCCGATGCCGCTCTTCGTCGCCGGCAAGGACCCCGTTTACGTGGGCCGCATCCGCCGCGACCTGACCTCGGACAACGGGCTGACCTTCTGGTGCGTGAGCGACCAGATCCGCAAGGGTGCGGCGCTCAATGCCGTGCAGATTCTCGAAACGCTCCTCTGACGGCGGGGCATCGGACAACGGAAAGGGCCGGAGATCGTTCTCCGGCCCTTTTGTCGTATGCGGCGGGGACCCGGCTGAAGTCCCCGGCCGTCCGAATGCCCCGCGGGGCGTCAGATCTTCTCGAGCTCCACGGTGAAGTGGCGCAGGATCGGCGCTTCGAAGGTGATGCGGTAACCCGTGGTGATCTCGTTGCGGCGCTCGTAGATGTTGCGGCACGCTGCGGCGATCACGCGGATGTGGTTGTCCGTGTAGACGCGGCGCGGGATGGCCAGGCGCAGCAGTTCGAGCGCCGGGTAGCGGTTCTCGTGCGTCTCGGGATCGCGGTCCGCGAGGATCGAGCCGATCTCCACGCCGCGGATGCCCGCCTCGATGTAGAGCTCCACACCCAGCGTCTGGGCGATGAACTGCTCCTTCGGGAGGTTCGGAAGCACCTTCTTGGCGTCGATGAAGATGGCGTGTCCGCCCGCCGGACGCTGGTACGGCACGCCGTACTCGTCGAGCAGGTCGCCCAGCAGCTTCACCTGGCGGATGCGGGCGTCGAGCTGCTCGAACTCCGTATTCTCCTCCAGACCCACGGCCAGGGCATCCATGTCACGTCCCGACATGCCGCCGTAGGTGACATAGCCCTCGAACATGATGCTGAACGACATGGCCTTGCGGTATAGCTCCTCGGAACGCATCGCCACGAAGCCGCCCATGTTCACCACGCCGTCCTTCTTGGCCGAGATGGTCATGATGTCGGCATAGGTGTAGATCTCGTGCACGATCTCCTTGATGCTCTTGTCGGCATAGCCCTCCTCGCGCGTCTTGATGAAGTAGGCGTTCTCGGCAAAGCGCGCCGAGTCGATCAGCAGGGGCACGCCGTAGCGGCGGCACACCTCGGCCGTCTCGCGGATGTTGCGCATCGATACGGGCTGTCCGCCGGCCGTGTTGTTGGTGATCGTCAGCACGACGCACGGCACCTTCTCGCGGGGATTCTCCCGAAGAACCTTCTCCAGCTTCGCGGGGTCCATCTCGCCCTTGAAGGGGATCTCGAGCTGCGTGTCGGCCGCGGCGTCGATCGTGCAGTCCACGGCGTGGCAGTGGCGGAACTCGATGTGGCCCTTCGTGGTGTCGAAGTGCGAGTTGCCCGGGACGATGTCGCCCTCCTTGAGCAGGGCCGAGAAGATGACGTTCTCGGCGGCACGCCCCTGGTGTGTGGGCAGGAAGTAGGGCATGCCGAAGATGCGCTCGACGGTCTGCTTCAGGCGGAAGAACGACAGCGCGCCGGCGTAGCTCTCGTCGCCGGTCATCATGGCGGCCCACTGCCGGTCGGACATCGAACCCGTGCCGGAGTCGGTCAGCAGGTCGATCGCCACCTGGTCGGCACGCAGCTTGAAGAGGTTGTAGTGCGCTTCGCGGATCCAGGCTTCGCGCTCTTCGCGCGTCGAGGTGCGGATGGCCTCGGTCATCTGCTCCACGGTGGTGACGGGGACCTTTTCCAGGACAGCGCCCAGAATGGCCACGTTGGCGCCCTTGGGGTTGCCGATGGACTCGGCGATGGCGTTGGCGTCGCAGTACACCACCTGGATGTCGTCGCGGACGGCCTTGCGGTCGATGATGCTGCTGTTGATCACCAGCACGCCGCCGGGCTTCACGCACGGCGCAAGGCCAGCAAGAATGTCCCGCTGGATAGCCGGCAGACGCTCGAGCTCTGTGGGATCCTTGAAGCGGATCTCCGGCTTCTTGCGGATGACGCCCAGCCCGGAGCACGGCACATCGGCCAGCACCACGTCCATCGCGCCGAGCAGGTCCGCATCCGGGCTGCGGGCGTCCATCGTGCGCGTTGAAATGCACGTCAGGCCCAGCCGCTCGGCACCGAAACGGATGCGCTTCCATTTATTTTCGTGAATATCGCAGGAAATCATACATCCCTGATCGCGCATCTGCACCGCGGCGGCGAAACTTTTCCCGCCGGGGGCAGCGCAGGCATCGAGCACGCGCATGCCCGGCTGCGCGCCGGAGACGAGCGCCGCGCAGTGCGCGGCCGCGTCCTGCACATAAAACCATCCGTCGGCAAAAGCGTGCGCGGCCGCCAGATTGCCGCCGCGGCACAGCAGCGCGTCCGGAAGCCACGGGTGCGGCTCCGTCTCGATGCCGTCCGCGCGCAAGGATGCAGCCAGGGCATCCGCCGTCGTTTTCAGCGTGTTC
>OMDE01000316.1_pt1 | contig 15736 bp, 12 predicted proteins | sample 1645171 | NCBI WGS metagenome assembly OMDE01 (sample SAMEA103958129, study PRJEB25191) | human gut metagenome
GATTTTCTGTTGTAATTCGTTGATTTATTGATGATTATTCTGCGTTTTGCTCGATTTTTCTTCGGTCGAGTTACTTTCCTACGCAAAACTTCGAGAAGATGTTTTGCAGGACTTCGTCGGGGGTGATCTGGCCGCGGCCCGTGATCGTGCCGATGTGGCCGATCACCTGGCGGATCTCTTCGCTCAGAAGGTCTGTCGGAAGCCCCTCGTGCAGGCCGTCGAGCGCCCGCAGCAGGGCGTCGTGCGCCTCAGTCAGCGCCTCGGCGTGGCGGCTGTTCGAGACGACGGTGTCGCCGTGGTAGAGCGCCTGCGTGTCGACCGCGGCGCGCAGCGCGCAGCGCAGGGTGTCGAGCCCCTCGCCGGTTTTTGCCGAGAGACCCGATACGCCCTCAGGAAGTGTCCGGCCGGGGCAGCGGTCGAGTTTGTTCATGACGGTCAGCAGGCGTTGGTCCTGCCGCACCTCGAAATCAGGTGCCGGGATCGTGTCGCCCGCTTGCGTGGCGTCGAGCAGGCGGATGATGATCTGCGCCCGGGCGATGCTCGACAGCGTGCGTTCGATGCCCATGCGTTCGAGCCGGTCCTCCGTCGTGCGGATGCCCGCCGTGTCGAGGAACCGGAACTCCACGCCGTCGATGTTGGTGCGCTCCTCGATGACGTCGCGCGTCGTCCCCGCGATGTCGGAGACCAGGGCCCGCTCCTCGTTGAGCAGGCGGTTCAGCAGGGTCGATTTCCCGGCGTTCGGAGCGCCGACGATCGCCACGGCAACCCCCTGTTTGATGGCATTGCCCAGCGTGAAGGAGCGGCGCATCGCCTCGATGCGGGCGTCGATTTGCTCCATCGTCTCGCGCAGCTGCGTGCGGTCGGCAAATTCGACCTCCTCCTCCGAGAAGTCCAGTTCGAGTTCGAGCAGCGAGACCAGCTCCAGCAGCCGTTCGCGCAGCGCCTCGAGGTCCGCCGAGTAGCCGCCGCGCAGCTGTGTCGTGGCGAGCGTGTGGGCGGCGCGCGACGACGAGGCGATCAGGTCGGCAACCGCCTCGGCCTGCGAGAGGTCCATCTTGCCGTTGAGGTAGGCGCGTATGGTGAATTCGCCCGGTGAGGCCATGCGGGCGCCGGCGCGGCAGAGCAGGCGCAGTACTTCCGATATGATGTACTGCGATCCGTGGCAGGAGATTTCGGCCGACTCTTCGCCCGTATAGGAGTGCGGCGCGCGGAACACGGCGACGAGCACGTCGTCGATTGTCCGTTCGGCCGGGGCGTCAGCATCCGGAGAGAGACCGGCTGCGGCCGGCTCCACAATCCGTCCGTAGTGGAGCGTGTATGCGGCGGCATCGGCCAGTTTCCCGCGGCCGCGGAAGATCCGGTCGCAGACGGCCAGCGCCTCCGCGCCGCTCACGCGGACGACGGCAAGGGCGCCGCCCGGCGCGGTGGCCGGGGCGACGATCGTATCGTGATCCGTGCCGTTCATCGTCCTTCGATGCGCAGGCGCTGTCCGATGCGCAGCGTGCGCGGGTTGCGGATGTTGTTCCAGCGCATGAGCTGCGAGGTGGTCACGTGGTAGCGGCGGGCGATGTGGCCCAGCGTGTCGCCCTTCTTGACGATGTAGATCGTGCCGCTGCCTTGGGCGCGCTTCTTCTCGATGTTCGCCGGATTGATGTACTCCTTGAGGTAGGCCGAATCCTTGGCGAAGATCTCCTGCTCGTGGGCGATGTACTGGGCGACGTTGCGCTGCGGGATCACGAGCGTATAGGTCTTTGTCGTGGCCGGCACGATGTCCAACCGGTACTGGGGGTTGAGCTGGCGCAGCGTCTCGATGTCGAGGTCGATCGTCGAGGAGATCTGCCCGAAATGGAGCAGGCGGTTGATGCGCAGCGTATCCACCGAGAGCGGAATGGGCGGCTCGGTGGGTTCGATGTCGTGCTGCCGGTGGTAGGCGTAGGCGTAGGTCGCGCCGATGAAGGCCGGGACGTAGCCGCGCGTCTCGGAGGGCAGGTAGTCGTAAATCTCCCAGAAGGTCTTGCCGCCCGAGCGGGCCATGGCCTTGTTGACGTTGCCCGGGCCGCAGTTGTAGGCGGCGATGGCCAGCGTCCAGTCGTTGTAGATGGCGTAGAGGTCCTTCAGGAAGCGGCAGGCCGCCTGCGTGGCCCGCACGGGGTCGCGGCGTTCGTCGACCAGCGAGTTGATCTCCAGCCCGTAGCTCTTGCCCGTCGAGGGCATGAATTGCCACAGCCCGACGGCTCCCATGCGCGAGACGGCCGTCGGCGAGAGGGCCGACTCGATGATCGGCAGGGCCCGCAGCTCGACGGGCATGCCCTCCTTGAGCAGCTCGTCCTCGATGAGCGGGAAGTAGTATTTCGACATGCCGAGGATGCGGCTGATCGTGCCGTAGCGCGGGTCGACGTAGCGGTTGATGTAGCTGCGGACGATCGGGTTGTAGGGGAGCTGGATCGGCGAGACGAGGTCATGCAGCCGTTTCACGTAGACCGAGTCGGGCGTCGATCCCGTCGAGGTCGTGTCGACGAGGATGTAGCGCTCGAAAAACTGCTCGTAGGCCTCCTGCCGCTGGCGTTCGCGCCAGGCGGCCACGAGCGAATCCACCTGCTCGGCCGTGTATTCGAGGGTGATGTCCGTCGGCAGGGGCTCGACGGCGGGCTGCTCCTCCGCCTGCGTGTCGGGGGCGGAGGCGGCACTCTGCTCCGGGGCCGGGCTCTCTGCCGCCTGCTCGGTGCGGGCTTTCTCTTTCTTGCGTTTCTTGCGCGGGGAGCGGTCGTCGGCCGCCGCGCAGAAGACGATGCCGACAAGCAGCAGAAGGGTCAGGAGTTTTCTCATCATCTAAAAATTGAGACTCATGTTGAAACCGAAAACGGGTCGGTTGCCCTGGAGTGTGGGTACATAGGTATAGTTCACCAGCGGCTCGAGGTTCATCGTCAGGTCGTCCGAGATGTCGTAGTCCTTCAGGTGGGCGTCGACATGGGCGTCGATGATCTGCAGGACGTAGAGCGCTCCGGTGATGATGATGCACAGGTCGCGGTTGCGGCGGTAGTTGTTGCGCAGGTTGCGGATGAAGTCCGCCGAGTAGCGCCCCTTGAACTCGTCGGTCGGGCCGTCGGGGTACTTGTCCGGGTGGGCGTCGTAGTCCGCCAGCAGGGCGTAGGCCTTCTTGAAGCGCTGGTAGCCGCGGTTGTTCCAGTCGATGCAGTAGATCATCGAGGCGAAGCCGCCGACGACGAACGGCACCTTCCAGTAGCTCTTGTTGTAGATCTGTCCGGCACCCGGGAAGATGCAGGCCAGCGTTGTGGCCTTCTTGACGCTCGACACCTCGTTGGTGCTGTAGCAGACGGCCGCGTCGCCGATGAAATAGATGTACGAGGCGAGCGTCAGCCCGAGGTAGATCTGCCGCCGCGTGTTGCTGCGGATCATGCGGGTCTGCAGGGCGTCGAGCTCGGGCGTGCGCGAGAGGCTCGTATTCGTGTAGGCCTCGTATTCGCGCTTGAGGGGCTTGAAGGTCTTGTTCTCGTGGATGTAGAGCGCCAGACCCGTGCCCACCGCGCCGTAGAGGATCGGCAGCTTCCAGTACTGCTTGTTGTAGATCTGTCCGTAGCCCGGAATGAAGGTCGAGAGCCAGCACACCTTCGAGATGCCCATCGAGTCGCTCATGAACCACCCCTTCTTGAAGACGTGCCGCCGCACGGTGTCGTCGGGCGTGTATCCGAGCAGGAACCGGGCCTGCGCGACGGAGTCGAGCGTGACGATGTCGTCCGTGCGCAGCGAGCGCTGGGCCATCGAGTCGGCGCGGTAGTCCTCTGCAACAAGCGAATCGAAGAGCGCATAGAACTGCACCGCGCGCAGCGAGTCGCGCTCGGCCTTGAGCGAGTCGGGCTTGTCCATCAGACCGGCCCGCACCAGCGTGCGCGGGCCGCGGGGCAGCTGGGCCGTGGCGGGGAGCCAGAGCAGCAGGGCCGCAAGGGCCGCCAGCAGGTATCGGAGCCGCGGGTATGCCATGACGATCTCTCTTTTTGGGGGTTATCCGTCGTCAGGAGCGGGAGGCGAAGTGTTCGAGGAAGCGTTCGATGTCCGCGTCGCTGTCGAAGCCGATGACGATCCGGCCGCCGCCGTTCTTCGAGCGCTTGATCGAGATCTGCTGCGAGAAGAGCCCTTCGAGCTGCTCGACCAGCCGGGCGTAGCTTTCGGGGTACTCCTCGTCCTCGGCGCTCTGGGCCGGTTGCGCGGAGCGCTCGGTGAGCGTGCGGGCCAGCTCCTCGGTCTGACGCACCGAGAGGCCCTTGCGGATGCACCTCTTCAGCAGGCGGAGCTGTTCGTCGGCCGGGGCGCCGGCGATGGCCTTGGCGTGTCCCATCGAGATGAGGCCCTCCTTCAGGGCGAGCTGTATTTCGTCGGGAAGCTTCAGCAGGCGCAGGTAGTTCGAGACCGACGAGCGCTTCTTGCCGACCTTCTCCGAGAGGGCGTCCTGCGTGAGGTGGCACTCGTCGATCAGGCGCTGCATGCCCAGCGCGATCTCGATGGCGTTGAGGTCCTGCCGCTGGATGTTCTCGACGAGGGCCATGGCGTGGAGGTTCTCGTCGTCGACCTCGCGGATGTAGGCCGGCAGGCTCTTCAGGTCGGCGCGCTGCGCCGCACGCCAGCGGCGTTCGCCGCTGATGATGATGTACTTGCCCTCGCCGGCCTTCTTGACCGTGATGGGCTGGATGACGCCCAGCTGCCGGATCGAGTCGGCCAGTTCGTCGAGTGCCTCCTCGTCGAACTGCGTGCGCGGCTGCGCGGGGTTGGGTATGATCTGCGTGATGTCGATCTCGGCCATCTGGCTCATGGGCTTGAGCCGCGCGTCGATCGCGTCGGCGCCGAAAATGGCGTCCAGGCCGCGTCCTAATCCCTTCTGTTTCATTGTTGTGCCTGTTTTTTGCGGTTGCGCTTCAGAAACTCCCGCGCCAGGGTCAGGTAATTCTCCGATCCCGTGGCGCCCGCGTCGTACAGCATGACGGGCTTTCCGTGCGAGGGGGCTTCTCCCAAACGGATATTGCGCTGGATTATTGTGTCGTAGGTCAATTCGCCGAAGTGCTGGCGCACCTCGGTGACGACCTGGTTGTTGAGTCGGTTGCGCATGTACATCGTCAGCAGGAAGCCTTCGATGTCGAGCGCGGGGTTGAGCGACGTCTTGACCTTGCGGATCGTGTTCAGGAGCTTCGAGAGTCCCTCGAGCGCGAGGTATTCGCACTGCACGGGGATGAGCACCGTGTCGGCGGCCGTGAGGATGTTGACCGTGGTGTAGCCGAGCGAGGGCGAGCAGTCGATGAAGATGTAGTCGAAGCGGTCGCGCACGGAGTCGACGATGCGTTTCATGACGTGGTGGGCGTTCTCCATCTTCGGGAGTTCGGTGTCGGCGGCCACCAGGTCGATCGACGAGGGGAGCAGCCAGAGGTTCTTCACGTCGGGGCTGCGGAGGATCACCTCTTCGGCCTGCCGCGAACCGGTGATACATTCGTAGATACCCTCGAGGTTGATGTCGAAGCCCAGCCCCGAGGTGGCGTTGGCCTGGGGGTCGGCGTCGAGCAGCAGCACCTTCTTGCCCAGCAGGGCGAGCGAGGCCGCGAGGTTGATGGCCGTCGTGGTTTTGCCCACGCCGCCCTTCTGGTTCGCCAAAGCTATCACTTTTGCCATTTTCAATCGGGATAATAATCGGGCAAATTTAATGAAATTAAATGGAAATCCATAACCGTTGCGGAAAATTGCCTATCTTTGTCCCCGGAACGAATTGAGATTGACAGTATATATGAAGGAGGAGAAAAAATCCGGAACGGACGGGGCCGCACGGTCCGCATCCGGGCTTCCGGAGGCGGCAGCCGCCGATGCGGCGGCGGAGCGGACCGCCGGCTCTGCGGATGAGGCGGGCGCCGGCACGACACGCCCCGCGGGCAACGCATTCCCGACGTGGGTGGACCTGCTGGTTTTCCTGGGTATCTTTCTGGTATCCAACCTGATCGGATATGCCGTGTCGCTGCTTGCCGGTTGCAGCTGGCCCTCGCCCGAACAGCTATCGGCTGCCGACGAGGCCGTGCGGCTGGCCGCGCAGAATGCCCTGGGACGCTTCAACGCCGTGACCTATGTCGTCACGATGGCGTGCACGCTCGCGGCCTACCTGGCCTACCGCTCCTTCCGCGGGGGACCCCGCACCGTCGGCCGCTTCTCGTCGCGGGGGCTCAACCCGATGCTGCTGCTCTGGGGCGTGCTCTTCATGTTCTCGACCTCGGTGGTGCTCGAGCCGCTGCTCGGCCTGCTGCCCGAGGTGCCGAACGTCTACGGACGCGGCGTGTGGGCCGTCGTGACGCTCGTCGTCATGGCGCCCCTCTTCGAGGAGGTGCTCTTCCGGGGCGTGCTGCTCGAGTCGATGCGCACGCGCTACGGCGTGGTCGCCGCCTGGCTGCTCTCGTCGCTGCTGTTCGGCGCCGTGCACGGCCATCCGACGGTCATCGTCAACGCCTTCTTCATGGGTCTGATCCTCGGCTTCGTCTACCTGCAGACCGGGTCGCTCTGGTCGGTGATCTTCCTGCACGCGATCAACAACGGCCTGGCCTACGTGCTGCTGGCGGCGGGGCTGGGCGACGGCATGCTCACCGATCTGATCGACAACCGCTCGCTCTATCTGGTGATCTACCTCGTCGCCGCGGCCGTCTTCCTCTTCTCGGGATTCATGACCGTGCGCACGCTGCGCGCGTTGCGGCGCGACGAGAAAAATCGCGCGGCGGCGTAATAATCGGCCCCGGGGCTGCGTTCTTACAAGTAAAAACTTTATCTTTGTCGGTCGAACCATGACTTTGCGGATGAAAATAGCGGCGGCGTGCGGCTGCATGCTGCTCCTGGCGGGTTGCCGGGAGCTGCCCCGTTATTTTGCGGGCGATGCGATGCTCGCGCGCGTCGGCGACCGCGAACTGCGGCTGCGCGACGTGCAGTCGGTGGTGCCGCAGGGCCTTACGGGCGACGACAGCGCCGCCTTCATGCAGGTCTACGTCGACCGCTGGGTGCGCAAGCAGCTCAAGCTGCAGGAGGCCGACGTCCTCTTTTCGGCCTCGGCGCACGACATCGACCGGATGGTCGAGGAGTACCGCCAGGCGCTGCTCATCCGCAAGCTCGACCAGTACTATGTCGACCGCCGCGTCGACACAACCTTCACCGAGCAGGAGATCGCCTCCTACTACGAGTCGCACAAGGGCGACTTCCGCCTCGACCGGACCATCGTCAAGGGGCGCATCGTGCGGATTCCCGAGAGCTACCGGCAGGCGGCGCGGCTCAAGACGCTGATGTCGTCGCCGTCGCCGGCGCGGCAGCAGGACTTCAGCGACCTGTGCGAAAAGAACAGCTTCGAGGTCAACGACTTCCGCGAGCAGTGGATCGACTTTGCAGAGTTTTTGAGCTACCTGCCCACACGCCGTTCGCAGAGCTACGACCAGCTGCTGGCCTCCAATGCCGTGCAGGAGATGCGCGACAGCTATTCGCACTACTACTTCCGGATCGACGCCGTGCGGCGCGAGGGCGAGACGATTCCGCTCGAGCGGCTGCGGGGTACGATCCGGCGCATTCTCTTCAACCAACGGCAGACGGATGTCATCCGCCGCCACGAGGAGGAACTCTACACGCGCGCCATGGAGGAGGGCGACGTGCGGATTCCCGGCCGGGAGGCCGCCGCGGAGGCGGAGGCCGCCGTGCCGGAGCAGGGACAGAAACAGTAAACGACAAACCGAAACAGATACAAGATGTTGAAAAAAGGTATATTGGCATCGCTGCTCGTGCTGCTCTTTGCGGGCGCGTTCGCCGAACGCAGGCAGGTCATGCTCGACAAGGTGGTCGCCGTGGTGGGCGGATCGTCGATCCTCTACTCCGATGTGGCCGACTATGCGCATCAGCTCACGGCGCAGCGCCGGCAGCAGGGCTACACCTCCGACCGCGACCCGATGAACGAGGCGCTGGAGGCGATGCTCACGCAGAAACTGCTCTACAACCAGGCCCAGATCGACTCGGTGACCCACATGGCCGACATCCCCTCGCGCGTCGAGGAGCAGGTGCAGCAGATGGTCGAGTCGGAGGGCTCGATTCCGGCGCTGGAGGCCCGTTACCACATGCCCATCTACAGCATCCGCGAGATGATGCGGCAGAATTACGAGGAGCAGGCCTATGCGCAGGCCATGCAGCAGGAGGTGATCGGCAAGGTGACGATCATCCCGGGCGAGGTCGAGCGCTTCTACAAGTCGATCGACCGCGACAGCCTGCCGATGATTGCCGAGCAATACGTCTACGCACAGATCACGAAGTTCCCCAAGTCGATGAAGGAGGCCAAGCAGCGCACGCGCGAGCGGTTGCTTGACCTGCGCGAGCGCATCATCACGGGCAAGGCGAAGTTCGAGAACATGGCCCGCATGTACTCGCAGGACCCCGGTACGATGATGCGCGGCGGCGAGATGGACCCCACGCCGCTGGCGGGTCTCGATCCGGCATTCGCCGCGGCGCTCGAGACGATGAAGCCCGGTCAGATTTCGGAGATCGTCGAGTCGCAGTACGGATTCCACATCATCCAGCTGCTGGACCGGCGCGGACAGCTCTGCCACTTCCGCCACATCCTGCTCCTGCCGATCTTCACCTCGGAGGAGCTCACCGAGACGGCCCGTTCGCTGGACAGCCTCGCCGACATGATCCGCAAGGACTCGATCACCTTCGAGAAGGCCGCACTGGAGTATTCGGACGACGCCTCGTCGAAGATGAACGGCGGCGTGGTCTCGAACCACGACCTGCTGGAGCGCATCTATTCGTTCAACGTCGACGTGCGGCAGACGGTGACCAAGTTCCTCAAGGAGGACTTCGCCTATGCGCCCGACGACCTGCACCACCTGATGCAGCTGCAGCCCGGCGAGGTGTCGGACGCCTTCCTCACGGAGGACATCATGAGCAACAAGCTGGCCAAGATCGTCAAGCTCGTCGAGATCATCCCGACGCACGTCGCCTCGCTCAACGAGGATTACCTGCGCCTGGAGGAGATGGCCCTCTCGGCCAAGCAGGAGCGGGTGTTCCGCGAATGGCTCACCAAGAAGATCGACGCCATGTACATCTGGATCGCCCCGGAGTTCCGCAACGGGGAGTTTGAGAACAAACACTGGGTGAAGTAAGACCGTGCGACGCCTGCTCTCCATAGCGATCGTGGCCGCCTCGCTCGGCGTGCTGCTGGCCCGTGGCGGCGCCCAGGCGCCGGCTCCCGCGGCGGCCGAAGGCGAGCCGAAGATCATCGACTTCAAGGCCGACGTCGTGGCCCCCGTCTCGGCGGGCGATTCGGTGATCTACCTCGTGCGCAACTTCGCCGCGCAGCACAACGGCGCCGTCATCACGTGTGACAGCGCCGTCCGCTATTCGGACATGCGCATGGACTTCTTCGGCAACGTGCTCATCAACAAGAATACGACCTACATCTACGGCGACCGGGCCGAGTACGACGGCGAGCAGAACATCGCCCGCGTCTATTCCGACCTGGTGAAGGTCGTCGACGGCGACGCCACGCTCTACACCTACACGTTCCTCTTCGACACGAAGGCGAACATCGGCCTCTTCGACGACGGCGGCGTGCTGATCAACCGCGACAACCTGCTTGAGGCGGTGCGCGGATACTACTATGCCGACACGAAGGAGCTGGTGGCCGTCGACAAGGTGGAGATGCGCAACGAGGAGTATGAACTCGCGGGCGACTCGGTGGTCTACAACATGGCGACCGACAACGCCTACTTCTTCGAGCGGACGAACATCTGGAACCGCGACGGCGACTACCTCTATGCCGACCGGGGCGAGTACCACAAGGCCGACACGCTCTATGTGGTGACGCGCAACGGCTATGTGCTGACCGACAAGCAGGAGATGTGGAGCGACAGCATCGACTTCTACCGCATGCGCAACCACGTCATCCTGCGCCGCGACGTCCAGATCGACGACACGGAGCACAAGGCGCTGGTCTTCGGCGACTATGGCGAGTACTGGAAGGAGCCGGGCAATGCGCTGCTCACGCGCGACCCGGCGATCATCAGCTACGACCGCACGCAGGGCGATTCGCTCTTCATGCGCTCGGATACCATTTGGCTCTATACGATCAACGAACAGGAGGAGGCGCGCCGTGCGGCCGCCGCTGCCCGGGCCGATTCGCTGGCCCGCGCCCTGGCGAAGGACTCCGCGGCGCTGACGGCCCCGGCGCCGGGACCCCGTGAGCAGCACCGGCGGGAGCGCCTGGCAGCCGATTCGACGGCGCACCGTCCCGGCTCCGATTCGCTGGCGCTGCGCACGACGCCGGGTCTGCTGCCGGATTCGGCCGCCCTTGCGGCCGATTCGCTGTCTCTCGCGGCGTCGGGCGGAGTGGATTCGCTGTCGCTGGCTGCGGCCGATTCGCTGGCCCGGGTCCGGGCGCTCGATACGCTGACGAAGGCCGAGCGCAAGGCGCTGCTCAAGGAGCAGGCGCGCAGGGAGAAGGCCGAGCGCAAGGCCGCCGAGGCAAAGGCGCGCAAGGAGAAGCTCGATCAGATCGCTGCGGAGCGCCGCGAGAAGACAACGGCCAAACTGCTGGAGCAGAAGGCGAAGGAGGAGGCCCGGCTGGCCGCACGCCGCCTGAAGGCCGAGTCGAAGCTGCGGGCCCGGCAGGCGCGTGCCGCCCGCAAGGGGAAACCCTTCAAGGTCGATTCCACGGAGCTGTGGAAACTCGACGCGCAGGCCGAGCGCAATGCCGCCGAGCAGGACTCGCTCTACCGGCTGCTCATGCAGGAGTGGGCGACGGACAGCGTGGCGCTCTCGGCGCCGGTGGCCGACACGACCGATTCCGTGGCGGCGGTGCCGCGCGATTCGATCTACCGGCTGGTCAAGGGCTACCGCAACGTGCGGGCCTACCGGTCGGACTTCCAGAACGTCTGCGACTCGATGGTGATGATCTCGACCGACTCGACGATCCACCTCTACATCGAGCCCGTGCTGTGGAACCAGAGCAACCAGATCACCTCCGAGGTGATGGACATCTATACGGCGAACCAGCAGATCACGCGGGCCGAGTTCGTCGGTTCGCCGATGATGGTCGCGCAACTCGACACGCTGCACTACAACCAGGTCGCCGGCAAGGAGATGATCTCCTATTTTCACAACAACGAGATCTTCCGCAACGACGTCAACGGCAACGCCCAGACGATCTACTACATGCAGGACGGCGAGCCGCCCGAGATCGTGAACCTGGGCGTCATCGAGAGCGGCGACTGTACCTTCTACATCGAGGACAAGCAGGTGGTGACGATCGTCTACCGCTCGAACCCCGTCTGGCACCTCTATTCGATCAACGACATCCCGGCCGACCAGGAGCTCTACCTCAAGGGCTTCCGGTGGGAGGGCGCCCGCCGGCCCTCGCAGCAGGATGTCTTCGACGGCGTGATCCGCCCCTCGGAGCGGGCTGCGCGGTCGGCCCTGCCGCATCCCCGGTTCCCGATCATGCTGCGTATCGAGGAGAACAAGCGGCGGCTGATCGAGCAGCGGCGCTGGAGCGACCGTATGGATCAGGTCGATGCCGAGACCGTCGAGTGGATGCACGACCTGGGCTACGAGGTGGGGCAGCCCCGCGAGTCGGGCCCGGTCCTCTGACGGTCCTTGCCGCAGCTCCGGCCTCCGACTGCCCCCTTTCGGAGGTGAAGGAGTTTATCCCTTGACAACGCGTGTTGTGGCCCCGGCTTCTGGCCGGTCGCTCCGCTGTTTTCGGCTGTGAACGCTTGATCCGGAGACCTCCTCCTTGCGAAAGGAGGGGGGGATGGATTTTCCCCTTCCATCTTCCTCTTCTCGTTTCCGGTCCTTGTCTCCACCTCCTGCCTCTTGTCCTCCTATCTTCGGCCTCGTTTCCCGTTTCCCGCTTGGTCACAGTCTTTCTTCCGCTTCCGGCTGCGAAACACCGGTAGCGGTCCCGTGTGCGGTAAAAGAGGGGCTCCGTTTTACCGTGGTTTGGCTGTTTTGTGTTATCTTTGCAGAGAGACTTTCCGATTTCGATACGATGCACAGCGACAACAGCGAAGAACTTTTCCCGGTGGTCGACCTCTCGGGGCGCGTCATCGGCCGGGCCACGCGCGGCGAGTGTCACGGCGGCTCGATGCTGCTGCACCCGGTCGTGCACCTGCATGTTTTCAACTCGCGCGGCGAACTCTACCTGCAGCGGCGTCCCGCGTGGAAGGACATCCAGCCCGGACGCTGGGATACGGCCGTGGGCGGGCATGTCGCCTGGGGCGAGCGGATCGACGAGGCGCTGCGCCGTGAAGCCCGCGAGGAGCTGGCGCTGGAGACCTTCGAGCCCGAGGCGGTCGGGGTCTACGATTTCCGCTCGGAGCGCGAGTATGAACTCGTGCACGTCTTCCGCACGTGCTGCGACGGTGAGATCCGTCCGAGCGACGAGCTGGACGGCGGCCGTTTCTGGACGGTGGACGAGTTGCGCGCCAGCGTCGGAAAAGGAGTCCTGACCCCCAATTTCGAGGGAGAAATGGAACTGATTTTGAAGTAATCCGATCGGGGCCCGTTCCCGCCCCGCTCCATACGATACCGAATTATGCCCTACATGCTCAATTTGCAGAACCTTTTGCGCGGTTGGGCCGATGCGCTGCTCGCCTGGCTGGGTGTCACGCCGGTCCACAACGATGCCTGGGACCGTTGGGTGGCCTTCCTGCTCGTGGTCTTCGTTGCCGTGCTGTTCGATTTTCTCTGCCGCTGGCTCCTGCTCCGCGGCGTGCGGCACGTCGTGCGGCGCACGGCGGTAACGTGGGACGATGAACTCTTCAGCGACGCCGTGCTCGGCCGCGGCTGCCACGTGGTGAGCGCCCTGCTGCTGCTCATCGTCCTGCCCGTCATCTTCGATGCGCAGTCCGATGCGCACACGGTCGTCATGCGCCTCATGCAGGCCTACTTCATCTTCACGGTCATGCGTTTCGTCAACGCCCTGCTGCGGGCGCTGTTCCGCATCGCCGCCACGCGCGCCGAGTGGCAGAACAAACCGATCAAGGGGTTGCGGCAGACGGCCCAGGGCATCGTCTCGCTCATCTGCATCATCCTGATCGTTTCCGTGCTGATCGACAGGTCTCCGACCTTCCTGCTGACGGGACTGGGCGCCTCGGCCGCCGTCGTGATGCTCATTTTCCGCGACAGCATCCTCGGCTTCGTGTCGGGCATCCAGCTCTCTGCCAACGACATGCTTCAGGTCGGCGACTGGATCTCCATGCCCAAGTACGGGGCGGACGGTACGGTCGAGGAGGTGTCGCTCACGACGGTCAAGATCCGCAATTTCGACAACACGATCGTGACGCTGCCGCCGTACCTGCTCGTGAGCGACTCGTTCCAGAACTGGCGCGGCATGCAGCAGTCGGGCGGACGGCGCGTCAAGCGTTCGGTCTCGATCGACATGACGAGCGTGCGGTTCTGCACGCCCGAGATGCTGGCCCGCTACCGGCAGATCGACCTGCTGCGCGACTACATCGACCAGACCGAGCGGCGCGTCGAGGAGTACAACGCCCAGCACGGCATCCGGCCCGGCGAGCGGAAGATCAACGGCCTGCATCAAACCAACCTGGGTGTTTTCCGCGCCTACCTGGTGCGCTACCTGCGCAACGAGGTGCCCGTCAACCGGGCGATGACGCTCATGGTGCGGCAGTTGCAGCCCACCGAAACGGGACTGCCGATGGAGCTTTACTTCTTCACCAATACGGTTGTCTGGACCGAGTACGAGGGGATTCAGTCGGATGTCTTCGACCATGTGCTGGCCGTGATTCCCGAATTCGGGCTGCGGGTCTTCCAGAGTCCTTCGGGCAACGACCTGGCGGCGTTGCAGGATTCGCTCTCGGGGGCGGGCGATGCGCAGCAGGAGCAGGATCCGGCGGCGGCGCAGCAGTCCGACCGGACGATCCGCACCGACGCCTCCGTCGCCGGGCAGCCGTCAGAGCAGGCACATGAGCAGCACCTGGATGACGATCACGCGCAGGAACATGCAGACGGGGTAGACCGTGGCGTATGAGACCGAGGGGTTGTCGCCCTCGATCGTGTCGTTGGCGTAGTTGAGCGCCATGGGATTGGCCATGCTGCCGCACAGCAGCCCCGCGACCGATCCGAAATCGACCTTCAGCACACGCAGGGCGAAGAGCCCCACCAGAACAACCGGCACGAACGTCAGCACGAAGCCCAGCCCGAGCCACAGGGCCCCTTCGGGCCGCATGACCGTCTCGAAGAAGTGCGCCCCGGCTTCGAGGCCCAGGCAGGCGAGGTACATCGAGAGCCCCAGGGCGCGCAGCATGAGGTTGGCGCTCTGCGTCGTGTAGGTAATCATGTGCATGCGGGGGCCGAACGTGCCGATGAGGATGCCCACGATGATCGGGCCGCCGGCCAGTCCGAGTTTCACGGGCACGGAGATGCCCGGTATCGACATCGGGATGCTTCCGAGCGTCAGACCCAGAATCAGACCGATGAATACGGCGACGAGGTTCGGCTCGTTGAGGCTTTTCACGGCGTTGCCGAGAATCTTCTCGACGTTGCGGATCGCCGCGGCTTCGCCCACGACCGTGAGGCGGTCGCCTAACTGCAGCCGCAGGTCGGGCGTGGCGAGCAGCTGCACGCCCGAGCGGTAGACGCGGCTGATGTTGATGCCGTAGCTGTTGCGCAGGCGCAGCGATGCGAGCTTGCGCCCGTTGATCTCGGGGCGCGTCACCAAAATGCGTTGCGAGATGAGCTGGCTGTCGATGGCGTTCCAGTCGATATTCTCCTTGTTCCAGTCCTTCTGCTCCTGCTCGCCGAAGATCAGCCGCAGGGCGTCGGCCTCGACGGGGGTGGTGATGACGAGGATGACGTCGTCCTTCTGGAGCGTCTTGTCCGAGGTGGGGATCGAAACCTTGCCGTCGCGCCACACGCGCGAGATGACGAAGTGGTGGTGGCTCTGTGCGGCGATCTCGTGGACGCTGCGGCCGAAGACCGCCGGATTGGTCAGGTGGTAGCTGGCGATGAAGACGTTTTTGCGGTGCTCGGCATCGGGACCGGGCATGTCCGACGGGCGCACGAAGAGCTTGCGTAGGAAGACGATGGCCAGAATGACCCCCACGACGCCCAGCGGGTAGGTCACCGCGCAGCTCAATGCCGCGCCGTTGGTGTCGAGCCCCAGTTGATCGAGGGTCTGCTGTGCGGCGCCGAGGGCCGGCGTATTGGTCGTCGCGCCGCAGAGAATGCCCGACATGTCGGGCATCGGTACGCCGCAGGCGATGCTCAGTCCGGCGGCCAGCAGCGTGCCGACCGCCACGACGGCGATGGCCGGCGAGACGAGGCGCAGCCCGCCGGCGCGCAGCGAGCTGAAGAAGCCCGGGCCGACCTGCAGGCCGAGGGCGTAGACGAAGATGATCAGGCCGAAACTCTCGGCGTAGGTCAGCATCGCGGGGTCGAGCGTGAGGCCGAGGTGCCCGGCGAGGATTCCCACGAAAAAGATGAAGGCCGTGCCGAGCGAGATGCCGAAGAGGCGGATCTTGCCCAGTCCGATGCCGATGGTCGAGATGAGCGAGATCACGACGACGGCCTGCAGAGCCGAGTGTTCGACGAACAAGTCCTTGAGCCAATCCATTTCCGTGCTGCAAATTGCGGTGGCGGCAGACGTTTGCCGCTTCCGTGGCGCAAAAGTAGGTCAAATTTTTCAGATCGCCGCCTTTTCGGCCGACGATTT
>OMDE01000340.1_pt1 | contig 14935 bp, 14 predicted proteins | sample 1645171 | NCBI WGS metagenome assembly OMDE01 (sample SAMEA103958129, study PRJEB25191) | human gut metagenome
TCTGGTGCTGAACCTCTATTCGATGGGGCTCTCGTCGACGCTCGCCCGCACGGCCGTGCGGCAGGCCTTCGGCGCCCCACGCACGGAGCAGTGGGGCGAGCTGTGCTTCACGGACCGCGGCGGCAAGGAGCTGCCCCTGGGAACCTACTACCGCTTCACGCGCTGACCCCCCCTACTTTTCACCTTTCACCTTCGGTATGACTCCTCTTGTGATTCTTTTCGGACTGCTGGGCGGCTGCTTCCTGTCGGTGCTCGTCGGCATCATCGGCAGCCGTCGCCGCATCGGTTTCGGCTGGGCCTTTCTCGTGAGCGTGATCTTCACGCCTCTCGTGGGGTTGATCGTCGCGCTGCTGACCGACCCGCTGCCGGGCGGCGAGCAGCGCTGGGGCTGCATCGGCACCGTCGTGGCCGTGCTGGGCGTCGTGTTCCTGGTGCTCTTCGCGGTGCTGCTGTTGTCTGCGCTCGGCGTGGTGGCGGTGACGCTCTGACGGGAGAAGATAAGAATGATTCGGCCCGGCGAGGTGATCGTCGGGCCGTTTTCGTGTGCTTTCGGGCCGGTTGCCGGTCAGAAGACGTGGTAGATGAGGATGCCCGCCACGGCCGAGAGGACGATCAGCAGGATGGGGTTGACCTTCAGCCACTGCCCGACGAAGACCCCGCCGAAGAGCGCCCAGCTCCAGGGGTCGATGAAGTTCTGCTCGTCGGGGTCGCTGCCGTGGGGGAAGATCAGCAGCAGGGCCGCCGCGGCGATCATGCCGATGACCGTGGGCCGCATGCCCCGCATGGCCCCCTCGACGAGGCGGTTGTTGTGCAGCCGCATGAAGAAGCGCGCTACGAGGACCATAAGCGTGAGTGACGGCAGGCAGACAGCGAAGGTGGCGATCGCGGAGCCGAGGATGCCCAGTCCGACATGTCCGGTCTGCATGCCGACGGTGTAGCCCACGTAGGTCGCCGAGTTGATGGCGATGGGGCCGGGGGTGATCTGCGAGATGGCGACGATGTCGGCGAATTCGCCGGCCGTAATCCAGGCGTGCCGCACGACCACCTCGTGCTGGATGAGCGAGAGCATGGCGTAGCCGCCGCCGAATCCGAAGAATCCGATCTTCAGGTAGCTGACGAAGAGTTGCCAGAGTATCATTTTTCAGCCTTTTTTGCGATGTAGAGTTCCCAGGCGATGCCCAGCGCGGCGGCTGCGGCAAGCAGGTAGATCGGCGACCAGCCCAGCCCCCAGATGAGCAGGGCCGTGGCGGCGATGACGAGCAGCATGGCCGGGTGCATGCCGCGCGAGAGCGACAGCACGGGCCCGATGATGAGGGCGACGACGGCCGGGCGCATCCCCTTGAACGCGGCGTCGACAAGGGGGTTGTGGCGGATGCCGGCGAAGAAGAGCGCGATGAGGAGGATGATCGTGAACGACGGCAGCACGGTGCCCAGCACCGCCGCCACGGCGCCGCGCAGTCCGCGCAGCTTGTAGCCGACAAAGACCGACGTGTTGACGGCAATCGGTCCCGGGACCGACTGCGCGAGCGTGAGCAGATCGAGAAACTCCTTCTGCTCGATCCAGCGGCGGTGTGTGATGACCTCGCGCTCGATGAGCGAGATCATGGCGTAGCCCCCGCCGAAGGTGAAGAGCCCGATCTTGAAGAACGAGAAGAAGATGGTGCGCAGGCGTTGCATGGTCAGTCGCGTTTTTTGTGTCCGAGCAGGGTGCGGATGCCGTCGATGAAGACCATCGGGTGCATCGGGGCGCCCGGCAGCCAGAGGTCGACGTGGTGTTCCTGGAAGAAGCGGCGGTCGATGGCGCGGCTCTCGGCGAAGAGCCCGCCCGAGCAGGCCTCCGTACCGCAGGCGATCAGCAGCTTGGGCTCGGCGACGGCCTCCCAGCAGATCGCCAGCGCCTCGGCCATGGCCGCCGTGACGGGGCCCGAGACGGCCACGCCGTCGGCATGGCGCGGCGAGGCGGTGAAGCCGATGCCGAAGCGCCCGAGGTCGAAGTTGACGTTGCCCGTGGCGTTGAGCTCCATCTCCACCGAGCCGTCGCCCCCGGCGCAGACCTCGCGCAGCTGGAGCGACTGGCGGAAGAAGCGGCGGACGTCGCTGCGCACGGCCCCCTCGTCGAAGGGCACGCGCTCCATGCCCGGGCGCAGGACGAGCCCCCGGCGCGTCGGCGAGCCGAGGCGGTAGTCGTTCGTGAAGCGGATGTTGCGCGCCGCGCACCGCGCACACTCGCCGCAGAAGAGGCAGCGCCCCAGGTCGAGCGCGAAGGGGGCGGCCGTGAGGGCCCCGGTGGGGCAGAGGGCCGCGGCGCGCTCGAGGGCCGCGTGGTCCTCGGTGTCGGTCAGTTCGGGCCGCCCCCGGAACTCGGAGGTCAGCTCCACGGCGTCCAGATCGGGAATGTACTGCGTCCCGTGGCTGCGCAGCACCCGTATTTTCGGAAGTATCATGATGCTTGTCTCTTGTTGTCCTGTCCGTGTGTCAGAGGTCGTGTCCGCAGTAGGAGAGGTTGAAGCTCTTGTTGCAGATCGGGAAGTCCGAGATGCCCTCGCCGCGCACGGCCAGCGCCAGCGCCAGCCAGTTGTGCAGACTCGGGTCCTTGATGCGGCAGGCGGCGATCTCGCCCGCCGGGTCGGTCACCACGACGTGGCACGTCTCGCCGCGCCACCCCTCGACCAGCCCGAAGGCGAGTGACGAGGCCTGCAGCGGCGCTTCGTAGTCGGGGGCCGGGCAGGGGTTCCCGACGGCGGCGTACTTCTGCTCGTAGCTTGCGAGCAGGCGGTCGACGTAGGAGGCCGACTGGAGCACCTCGCGGCAGCGGATCATCAACCGTGCCATGACGTCGCCGTGGCGCTTGAGGATCGGCTCGTGGCGCAGCTGCTTGGCGTAGACGCCCCACGGGTGCGAGGCGCGGATGTCGCGCGGGAAGCCGCTGGCGCGGGCCGCCTGCCCCACACCGCCGATGCGCCGCATCTCGTCGCGCGGCACGACGCCGCACTGCTCGAAGCGGGCCAGCAGCGTGGGCGAGGATTTCAGGTCGCGGCGCACCTCGTCGTAGCGGCGCGCGATCTGGGCGACGTTGCGGCGGATCATCGCGGCCTTTTCGGCCGTGAACGGATGGTCGGTGCCGTGCGGGCGGATGAGCCCCTTGGCGAAGCGGTTGCCGCACCAGGCCTGCGTCGTGTTGATCGTCATCGTGCGCAGCGCCTCGCAGGCCACCTGTCCCAGCTGGTAGCCCACGTCCGTCGAGAGGGCGCCCGTGTCGGCGATGCCCATGGCCATGCGTTCGAGTTCGAGCGCCACGGCCCGTTCGCGCTCCATCTCGGCCGTGCGCTCGCGCCCCGAGAGCTTCTCGACGGCCTCGACGAAGGCCGTGGCGTGCGCCACGGCGCTGTCTCCGGCCACCGCCTCGGCCAGGCACACCTGCCGCAGGCGGTTGTGCGTCGTCTCGAAGGCGTGCTCGACGCCCCGGTGCTGGTATCCCAGCGCGATTTCGAGGTGCAGGACCCGCTCGCCGTTGCAGATGAAGCGGAAGGCGCCCGGTTCGATGATGCCCGCGTGGATTGGCCCGACGTTCACCTCGTGCAGCGACCGGCCCTCCATCGTGTAGAAGGGGTAGTTGTCGATCGAGCTGCCGCGGTCGCGCCGGTCGAAGGGGAAGCGCAGCGGCTTGGGCCACGGCAGGCCGTCGAAGCGCACGCCGTAGCGCTCCATGATGTCGCGCTCGAAGGGGTGCAGCTGCGCATGGCGCGCCGTGAGCGACGGCAGCGCCGTGTCGTCGTAATACTCCATGGCGTGCGAGGTGATGAGCACGCGCCCCTCGGCGTCGTCGAGCAGCAGGCAGTAGAAGCGCAGGCGCCCGCCCTCGGGCAGGGCGAAGTAGTGGGCCACGTGGCAGCGTTCGTCCGCCAGACGCGCCGTCACGTCGTCGTAGAACTCCGCATAGGAGACTTCGGGTATCTCGTCGAGGCGGACGGCCCCCGCGAGGTTGTCGGTTATCCGGTAATTCATAGCGATGCGATTTGATCGAGAAGCTGCCGCAGCAGGTCGGGCTGCCACAACCCGAGCACCATGGCGGCGACGAGCAGCGTGAGGGCCGACCACGAGAGGGCCCGGTCCGCCTTCGAGGGGTGGAGTTCGTCCTGGTTGGGCTGGTAGCAGAGGCGGATCATGCGCGAGCAGAACGAGTAGATGACGATGCAGAGCAGCAGCGTGATGCCCGCCACGAGCCACCATTTCCCCGCCGAGACGACCTCGCCGAGGATCGTCAGCTCCGAGAGGAAGAGCGGCGAGGGCGGGAAGGCCACGAGCACGACCATGCCCGCGAGCAGTCCCACGGCCCCGACGGGGTTGATGCGGATGTAGTCGCCGATGCGGTTGATGCGGTAGCCGTTGTAGATCTGCCGCACGACGGCCATCTGCAGGAAGAGGCTGCTCTTGATGAAGGTGTGGCAGACGACGTGGAACACCGCGGCCCAGACGCCCGCGCCGCCGATGCCCAGGCCGATGGCGGCAATGCCCATGTTCTCGACCGTGGAGTAGGAGAGGAAGCGCTTGTAGTTGTTCGTGCGGCGCAGGAAGAGGGCGCCGATGACGAGCGACAGCACGCCGACGATCAGCAGCACGGAGCGCACCCACGGGAAGACCTCCGTGTGGGCGAGCGTGTGGTAGATGCGCAGCAGGGCGACGAAGCCGGCGTTGACCAGCCCCGTGGAGATGAGCGCCGAGGCGGGGGCCGGAGCCGCGAAGTTGGCGTCGACGCCCACGGTATAGAGCGGGAAGAGCTCGACCTTGCAGCTGTAGCCGCAGAGGATCAGCAGGAAGGCCGTCTTCAGGTAGAGCGGCTTGCCGTGGGCTGCGGCCGCGGCCACGGCGTCGTAGGTGAGCGTCTCGCACTCGGTGGCGGCGGCCAGCAGCAGGATGCCCAGGTAGGCCATGGCGATGCCCGTCGAGCAGACGAAGACGTATTTCCAGGCCGCTTCGAGCGAGGCGGCCGTGCGGCGGTGGTAGATGATGCCCGCCGAGCAGAGGGTCGTAGCCTCGAGGAAGATCCACGTCACGGCGAGGTTGTTGGCGAAGTAGACGCCCGCAATGGCGGTCGTCAGCAGCAGGAGCAGCGCCGAGTAGATGCGCACCTGTGCGGGGTTCTCGCCCTTGAGGTAGCGCTCGGAGTGGATGAAGGCGAAGCACGAGACGACGGTGAGCAGCACGTAGAAGAGCGTGCCCGTGGCGTCGAATGTGAAGAGCCCGGCCGAGGTCGTGCTGTAGCCCGCGGCGACGATCCACACGGCGAAGACGGCCTGCACGGCGTAGAAGAGCATGCCGGTAGCGAAGAGCTGCCGGTCGCTGCGCGAGGCGAAGGCCGCCGCTGCGGCAAGGATGCTGAATGCGAGGTAACAGAGCATGGCGTCAGTCTTTTACGTTGGTCAGGGCGTCGGCGTCGTCGGCGTGGATCTTGCCGTCGATCTTCGTGAAGAAGATCCCGAGCATGAGCACCGAGATGAGGATGTCGAGCAGGATGGCGAAGTTGATCAGCAGCGGCATCTCGACGCCGATGGCCGTCGAGAAGAGGAAGACGCCGTTCTCGATGACCAGGAATCCGACCATGTGCGAGAAGATGCGGCGGCGCATGACGATCAGGATCAGCCCGCTCAACAGGGCGTAGAGCGCCACGCCGAAGAAGACGAGGTCGATCGTCGTGTCGGCGACGTAGTAGGTGATCGAGGCGCTGACGGCCAGTGCGGCGAGCGAGAGCAGCAGTGACCCGGCCTGCGACGATCCGGAGGTGCGCACGCGGTTGGTCTTCGTGCGGCGGATTACGGCGAAGAGGAGCCACGGCACCAGAATACCCTTGAAGAGGAGCGTCTCGAGCCCCACGAAGATCACCTCGGCGGGGGCGTTGGCATGCAGGCGCAGCAGCGCGATGGCGAAGAGCAGCCAGCCCTGCACGCCCATGATCGAGGCGAAGTTGCGGAAGCGTTCGGTGATCGCCAGGTAGACGAGCGTCACGGTGTAGAGGATGACCAGCGGGAGTATCATGCGAGTCCGATGTTGAGGCGCAGCAGGTAGCCCGTGAAGAGCACGAGGGCGGCCAGTGCGGCGATGGTGAGTATGAACGTGGTGTTGCGCACGAGCTTGTTGCGGGCCTGCGTCGACTCGACGATGCCGACGGACAACCCCGCGAGCAGGATCGCCGCGGGGGCCGCGGCCCACCAGTGCGCGCAGAAGGGGGCCGTGGCGGCATCGGCCGCCAGCAGGGCGAACGCGGCGCTCTTGATCCAGCCGGCGATCCGGATCGTCGCCAGGTCCACGCCGCAGTAGTCGAGGCACATCACCTCGTGGATCATCGTCAGCTCGAGGTGCGTGCGCGGATCGTCGACCGGGATGCGGCCGCTCTCGGTGAAGAGCAGCTTCAGCAGGATGTAGGCCGCCAGCAGCAGGATGATGGCCACCTGCGCGTCGGCAGCGGCGTCGGCCGCGAAGATCGCGGCGAAGGAGGTGTAGCCCGAGACGAGGGCCAGCGTGCCGGCCGTGAGCAGGAGCGCCGGCTCGGCGAGGGCGCCGTAGAGGGCTTCGCGGCTGGCGCCCATACCCTCGAACGGACTGCCCGTATCCATTGCGGCGAGGATCAGCGCCATGCGGCCCAGCGCCAGCAGGTAGGCGAAGGCCGCCACATCGCCGTCGAACGAGAGCACGGGGGGCAGGTCGCCGACAGGGATCAGCAGCGCGGCGACGAGCGTGGCGCCGAGATAGACCGACGGCGCGGCGCGGAAGAGCGCCGAGGTGGTCGTCGAGTAGACGGCCCCCTTGCGCAGTTGGAGCCTTATGTCGCGCAGGTGTTGAGTGAAGCGGATGCCGCGGCGTCCGGCCAGCCGGGCGCGCGTGCGGTTGATGAGCCCCGGGATGGCCACGGCCACCAGAAGCAGCAGCAGGGTGTTGAGCAGTGCCATCGTCAGATCAGATTAAGGATCGAAAGCAGGAATACGAGCGCAAGGAAGGCCAGCGCGAAGAGGACGTAGTGGTTGATCTTGCCCGTGCGCAGGCGCATGACGCGCTGGTTGATGAGCCGCAGCAGCTCGACCCACCAGGCGCCGAAGAGACGTCCGATGCGGTCGTTGTGGCGCGAGGCGAAGCCGTGGGCCGAGGGGAAGGTCTCCTCCTTGCCGACGGACGATCCCGTGCCGCTCTCCTGCGTGAGGGTCGAGGCGATGGACTGCAACCCTTCGGTGAAGGATTCGCCCGTGTACTGCATCCTTACGTTCGGGGCGGTGAATCCGCAGCCCCACGTCGCACCGGGCACGACGCGGCGTCCGCGCAGGGCGCGGCGGCGCAGCCAGAGCAGCCCGCCGACCACGGCGACAAGCAGCCAGACGGTGCGGGTGATGCCCGCGAGGGGCGCTGCGAGCAGGTAGTCGGAGGCGTCGGCCGGCACGTGCAGGAAGAACTCCGCCGAGCGCGTCACGACGGCCGCGGCCTGCTGCGGGAAGAGCCCCACGAGGAGGATGCCCGTGAGCGGCAGGGCCATGGCGGCGATGCGGCCGTTGTCGACCTCGGAGGCTTCGGCCACCTCGTGCGTGCGGGGCGCACCGAGAAAGACCGTGCCGTAGAGCTTGGTGAAGGCCATGACGGCCACCCCGCCGATGAGTGCCAGCGCGGCGACGGCGGCCGCGGCGCAGAGCACGTCGCTGCCCGAGGCGATGCCGTCGAAGAGCCCGAGGTAGAGCAGCATCTCCGAGACGAAGCCGTTCAGGGGCGGCAGGGCGCAGATGGCGGCCGTGGCCGTCAGGAAGAGGATCGCCGTCAGGGGCATGTGGTGCGCCACGCCGCCCAGCGCATCGAGCGACGTGGTGCGGGTCTGCGAGAGGACGTTGCCCGCGCCGAAGAAGAGCAGTGACTTGAAGAGCGAGTGGTTGAAGGTGTGGAGCAGGGCCCCGGCCAGACCGCAGAGCGCCACGAAGTGGTTGCCCGAGGCCTTGCCCAGCGCCGCGATGCCCACGCCGAGCAGGATGATGCCGACGTTCTCGATCGAGGAGTAGGCCAGCAGCCGCTTGATGTCGTTCTGCAGCGCGGCGAGGATCACGCCCCACACGCCCGTAATGATGCCCAGGGCCAGCAGGAGGTAGCCCGCCGTGCGCAGCACGGGCAGGTCGCCCAGCGCCGCGACGACGCGCAGGATGCCGTAGACGCCCGTCTTGATCATCACGCCCGACATGAGGGCCGAGACGTGCGACGGGGCCGCCGGGTGCGCCTCCGGGAGCCAGACGTGCAGCGGGAACATGCCGGCCTTCATGCCGAAGCCCGCCAGGAAGACGAGCAGCAGCGGCAGGGCCGGCTGCGTGCGGAAATATTCGGCCAGGGCGCCGAACGTCGCGGCGCCGCACGTGCTGTCCAGTGTGACGAAGCCGACGACGAGCAGCACGAAGCCCACGTGCATCATGATGAGGTATGCGAGGGCCGCGCGCCGCACCTCGCGCCGCTCGGCGTCGTAGAGGATCAGCAGGAACGACGCCACGGTCATCAGCTCCCAGAAGAAGAGGAACGAGTAGCCGCCGTCGGAGGTGACGACGCCCAGCATGGCCAGCGACATGACCGTCAGCGCCGTGTAGTGCAGCGAGACGTGGGCCGGGGACTTTTCGCGCAGCGTGTGTTCGAGGTAGCCGCGGGCGTAGAGCACCGAGGCGATGGAGCCGATCGAGACGAGCAGCACGAAGAGGGCCGAGAGGCGGTCCATCGAGCCGCTGTCGCCGCCGAAGAGGGTGCCGGGTGTCGACCAGAGCGATAGCCCGGCCTTGCCGGCCAGCACGCCGACGGCTGCGGCCGAGGCCGCAAGGGCGCCGAGCCCCACAACGGCTGTCGCCGCCCACGCCTTGGCCCGCAGGGGCACGGCGAAGATCAGCGTCGCCACTGCGGCCAGGGCGAACAAGGTGTAGAGGAAGAACATGTCGTGAAGGTAAAATTCGGGTCTATAGGCGAAATCTGTTTCGTGTTTTTCCGGGTTATGATTCGTGGGGCTCTCCGGCCGTCGCCTGTCCGTTCACCGTGGCGGCCATCACCACCGCCACGAGGGCTGCGGTCTCGGTGCGCAGGCGCTGTGGCCCGAGGGTGATCTCCTCGAATCCGTTGTCGAGCGCAAAGGCGATCTCTTCGGGTGAAAAGTCCCCTTCGGGACCGATGAAGATCTGTGCCGCCTCGCCCGCGCGGAGCGTCGAGGCGAGGTAGGCCTTGCCTTCCGGCGTGCGGGCCGCGTCGCAGTGGGCGATCATCCGCCGCCCGGCAAAGGGCGCCGCCACGGCGTCGCGGAACGACGTGAGGGCGTCGAGCTGCGGCCGGTAGGCCTTGAGCGACTGCTTCATCGCCGCGGTGATGACCTTCTCGCCGCGTTCGGGCTTGAAGACCCGCCGTTCGCTGCGGGCCGTCTCGAGAGGGATGATCTGCGTGACGCCCACTTCGGTGGCCTTTTCGAGGAACCACTCGAAGCGGTCGGCGTTCTTGGTCGGGGCCACGGCCATCGTCAGACGGTAGGGGAGCCGCTCGAACTCCTCCTCGGCTGAGACCACGCGCACGACGCACCGCCGCGGGTTGTCGTCGGTGATCTCGCAGCGGTAGAGCGTGCCCCGTCCGTCGGTCAGGTGCACCGTGTCGCCGCACGCAAGGCGCAGCACGCGCACGCAGTGTTTCGACTCCTCCTCCGAGAGGGTGTACTGCGGCGGACGGATGTCGGGGGCGTAGAAGAGTTGCATGGCTGTCCTTGTTGGGTCCGCATCCGCCCAGAAAAAAACGCGCGGAAGTGCGGCTCTGACCGTAATTTTATTAACTTTGCCGCAAAGGTAAACAAAATAACACGATCCATGAAACGCATAACCGGATTATTCACACTTTTGACGTTTATGACACTCGCATCCTGCGATTCCGCGAAACAGACGGGGGAGAACCCCTTTTTCTCGGAGTGGGAGACGCCCTACGGCGTTCCGCCCTTCGACAAGATCCGCCCCGAGCACTTCATGCCGGCCTTCGAGCGGGGCATGTCGCTGCACGACGCCGAGATCGACGCCATCACGTCGAACAACGACGAACCGACCTTCGAGAACGTCATCCTCGCCTACGACAACTCGGGGCAGATGCTTGCGCAGACCTCGCTGATCTTCGGCATGCTCTGCGCGGCGGAGAACACGCCGCAGATGCAGGCCCTGCAGGAGGAGGTGATGCCCCTGCTGACGGCCCACGCCGACAAGATCCGGCTCAACGAGCAGCTCTTCGACAAGGTGAAGGCGGTCTATGACAACCGGGCAACGCTCGGGCTGGATGCCGAGCAGCTGCGGCTGACGGAGAAGACCTACGACGGTTTCGTGCGTGCCGGAGCGCTGCTCGACGCCGACGGAAAGGCCCGCCTGAAGCAGATCAACGAGGAGCTGGCGCTCACGGCCGTGAAGTTCGGCAACAACCTCCTGGCCGAGAATAACAACTACGCGCTGGTGCTCGACGGCGACCAGTTGGACGGGCTGCCCGCAGGGGTTCGCGACCTGGCGCGCGAGAAGGCCGAGGCGATGGGCAAGAGCGGCAAGTACGTCTTCACGCTCCACAAGCCGAGCATGCTGCCGTTTTTGACCTACTCCTCCGAGCGCGGCCTGCGCGAGGAGCTCTACACGGCCTATCTGAACCGCTGCAACCACGATGACGAATACGACAACAAGCAGCTCATCAATGACTTCATCCGCCTGCGCACGGAGAAGGCCCACCTGCTGGGCTATCCCTCCTATGCGGCTTACGTCGTGGCCGACGAGATGGCCGGGACGACCGGCGCCGTCTACAACCTGCTGGAGGAGATCTGGACGCCGGCGCTCGAGAGCGCCAAAAAGGAGCTTGCCGGGATGGAGGAGCTCTTCCGCAAGGATTACCCCGACGGCGAGTTCGCCTCGTGGGACTGGTGGTACTATGCCGAGAAGCTCCGCAAGCAGCAGTATGCCCTCGACGAGGAGATGCTGCGCCCCTACTTCTCGCTGCAGAACGTCCAGAACGGCATCTTCTTCCTTGCCAACCGCCTCTACGGCATTACGTTCCGTCCGGTCGCCGTGCCGCTCTACCATCCCGAGGCCGTGGCCTACGAGGTGCTCGACGTCGACGAGTCGCACCTCGGGGTGATCTACTTCGACTTCTTTCCGCGCGACGGCAAGAGCCAGGGAGCCTGGTGCGGCAACTATGTCGAGCAGACCTACCGCGACGGCAAGCGCGTGGCGCCCGTCGTGTCGATCGTCTGCAACTTCACGCGCCCGACGCGCAGCGACCCCGCGCTGCTGACCCTCGACGAAACGGAGACGCTCTTCCACGAGTTCGGCCACGCGCTGCACTTCCTCTTCCACGACGTGAAGTACCGCGGCCTTACAGAGGTCGAGGGTGACTTCGTCGAGCTGCCCTCGCAGATCATGGAGAACTGGGCCTTCGAGCCGGAGATGCTGCGCCAGTATGCCGTGCACTACCGCTCGGACGAGGTGATTCCGCAGTATCTGATCGACAAGCTGCGCCGCAGCGAGCTCTTCAACCAGGGCTTCATGACCACGGAGCTCATCGCCGCGGCGCTCTCGGACATGGACATCCACTCGATGACCGAGTACGCGCCCTTCGATCCGATGGCCTTCGAGCGGGAGGCGCTCACCGAAAAGCGCGGACTCATCCCGCAGATCGAACCCCGCTACCGCTATCCCTATTTCAGCCACATCTTCGACGGCGGCTACTCGGCCGGCTACTACTTCTATACGTGGGCCGAGGTGCTCGACAAGGATGCCTTCGAGGCCTTCCGCGAGAGCGGCGACCTGTTCAACCGGCGCATCGCCGACGACTTCCGCCACAAGCTCCTCGCACGCGGCGGTTCGGAGGACGGCATGACCCTCTACCGCGATTTCCGCGGCAAGGACCCCGACAAGCGGGCCATGCTCAAGGGGCGCGGCCTGTGGAACGAGCCCGACCCCGAACCGGCCGACGAGACGGAGTCCCGCCCCGGCGACGACATGCAGGCGGCGCGCTGATTGCCGCCGGTCCTCCCATCGAGAAGAAACCCACAAACGAACGGATATGAAAAAAGCAATTGTAATCATGACATTTTCCGCCCTTGCGGCCGGCTGTGCCGACAATTCGATTCCGAAGGCCCAGCTCCCCGAACTGGACATGACGAATCCGCTGCTGGCGGCGTGGAACACACCCCACGAGACGCCTCCCTTCTCCGAGATCGAACTCTCGGACTACGAACCCGCCTTCGATGCGGCGATCGCCTGCTCGCGCGCCGAGATCGAGGCCATCGTCACCAACCCCGCGAAACCCACGTTCGGCAACACGATCGTGGCGCTCGAGCGCCACGGGGCGCTGCTGAACCGCATTGCGGGCCTCTTCTTCAACCTGCTCGAGGCCGACACGTCGGACGAGATGCAGCAGATCGCCCTGCGCGTGCAGCCCAAGCTCACCGAGCTGTCGAACGACATCATGCTCAACCCCGAGCTCTTCGCCCGTGTGAAGCAGGTTTACGAACATCCGGGCCGCGGTCTGGATGCCGTGGACCGGAAGCTGCTCGAGAATACCTACAAGAGCTTTGCCCGCAACGGCGCGGCGCTGTCGGATGCCGACAAGGAGCTCTACCGCAAGTACACCACCGAACTCTCGGCGCTGACGCTGCAATTCGGGCAGAACGCCCTCTCGGCGACGAACGCCTTTACGATCAACATCACCGATCCGAAGGTCGTGGCCGAGCTGCCGGCCTTCGTGCGCGAGGGCATGGCCGCCGATGCCAGGGCCCGTGGCGAGAAGGGGTGGACGGTGACGCTCCAGGCGCCGAGCTACGCCCCCTTCCTGCGCTACTCGTCGAACCGCTCCCTGAAGGAGCGCCTCTGGAAGGCCTACAACGCGCGGGCGCTGGGCGGTGAGTTCGACAATACGGAGATCGTCAAGCAGATTGCCAACACGCGGCTGAAGATAGCCAACCTGCTCGGCTACAAGTGCTATGCCGACTACGTGCTCGAGGAGCGCATGGCCGAGAACACCCCGACGGTGACGGCCTTCCTCGACGAGCTGCTCGATGCAACGAAGGAGTATGCCGATGCCGACTACCGCACCGTGAGCGAGTACGCCGCCTCCAAGGGCTTCCGCGGCGAGCTCATGCCGTGGGACTGGTCCTACTATTCGGAGAAGTACAAGGACGAGAAGTACGCCCTGAACGACGAGGCGGTCAAACCCTATTTCCAGCTGGAGAATGTCCGCAAGGGGGTCTTCCTGCTCGCGAACAAGCTCTACGGGCTTAACTTCACGCCCAATCCGGCGATCGAGGTCTACCATCCCGACGTGACGGCCTACGAGGTGACCGACGAGAAGGGGCGCTTCATGGCGGTGCTCTACCTCGACTTCTTCCCGCGCGAGTCGAAGCGCGGCGGAGCGTGGATGACCGAGTTCCGCGGCACGAAGACCGTCGACGGCGTGGAGACGCGCCCGCTCGTGTCGCTGGTGATGAACTTTACGAAGCCCACGGAGCAGACCCCCTCGCTGCTGACCTTCGACGAGGTGGAGACCTTCCTCCACGAGTTCGGACACTCGCTGCACGGCATGCTCGCCGAGGGCAAGTACGAGTCGCTGAACGGAACGAACGTCTACCGCGACTTCGTGGAGCTGCCGTCGCAGATCATGGAGAACTGGGCTACCGAAAAGGAGTTCCTCGACCTGTGGGCCGTCCATTACGAGACGGGCGAGCCGATTCCCGCCGAGCTCGTCGAGCGAATCGTTGCCGCGAAGAACTACCTGGCGGCCTATGCCAACGTGCGCCAGCTCTCGTTCGGCATGACCGACATGGCCTGGCATACGCTGACCGAACCCTTCGAGGGGGATGTCGAGCAGTTCGAGGTAGCCTCGATGGCCCCGACGCAGGTGCTGCCCGTCGTGCCGGGCACGGCCATGGCCAGCATGCTGGCAAACTCGATGAGCCCCTTGGTGCGGAACTTTCGTTTGACCACCAGATAGCTGATAATCATGGAAAGCAGCGCGGTGATGGGCGATGCGATGAGGCTCAATACGAACGAATCGCGGAACGCCTTGAGGCCGCTGTACTTGAACATGTATTCAAAGTGCTTGAAGGTCAGCGAATAGTCGCGGCCCCAGAGGTTGAACAGCGCGCCGAAGGGGATGCTGACGTACATCAGAATCACGAAGGCCGAAAACAGCGAGCACAGGATCGTCAGCGGGCGGGTCACGCTCTTGTCGGCGATGAGCATGCGCGCTCGGCTGGCTTTGCCGGTGAGGGTCGCGTAGGTGCGCTTTTCCAGATAATACTTCTGAATCAGGAACAGGATGAGCGTCAGGCTCAACAGCACCACGGCCATGGCGCTGGCGCCGGCCTTGTCATAGGCGCCGGTCACCTGCAGGTAGATGGTGGTGGCCAGCGTGTCAAAGCTGCCGCCGATCATCATGGGGTTGGCGAAGTCGGCCACGGATTCGATGAACGTGACCAGAAACGCGTTGCCCAGGCCCGGCAGCAGCAGCGGCAGCGTCACCGTGGTAAAGACCTTCCAGCGGCTGGCGCCCATGTCGCGGCTGGCCTCTTCCAGAGAGGGGTCGATGTTTTTGAGCAGGCCCTTGAGCATCATGTAGCAGACGGGGAAGAATGTCAGGATCTGTACGATGGCGATGCCATGCAGGCCGTAGATGTTGCTGTCGTAGATGCCCAGCAGGCTTCGCGTGATGATGCCGCCGCGCCCGAAGAGCAAAATCATGCTCAGCGACAGCACGAACGGCGGGGACACCACCGGCAGCATGCTCACGATATTGAACATCCTGCGCACCACGCGCAGGCGGATCTTCACATAGACGTCCACATAGGCAAACAGCAGGCCCAGCGCCGTGGAGCCCAGCCCCACGATGAAGCCCAGCTCCAGCGTGTTGGTAAAGGCCGTGCGGAAGCGTCCCATGTCCA
>OMDE01000349.1_pt1 | contig 14777 bp, 8 predicted proteins | sample 1645171 | NCBI WGS metagenome assembly OMDE01 (sample SAMEA103958129, study PRJEB25191) | human gut metagenome
ACTTTGAATTTTTATGATTATGTTGAAATGTGCGTTGGGATTGTGATATTTTTTAGGTATGCAAATAGTTTTCACCATCCGCTTTGTGGAAACTGCATAGTTGCAATGCTCTGCATGAAGAGGGGGGAGAGGACAACTCGTGCGGCTAATCAAGTCCAATATTCCGACCGATCGAAAGAACAGCTTTTTTATTAAGGTACTCAGCGGCATTCTAGTTTTCTGCCTGCTGCTGGTATCCTTCGTTTTTCTGCTCATTTATCAGAACGTCAAAAAACGGAGTCTGGAACAGTCCTATCTCGCAGAGCAGGATATTGTCTCGAACGTCAGCTATTCCGCCTCCATCATGCAGGACACCGCTTCGTCCATGCTCACGCAACTCAACGGCGATCCGAAACTTTTGCAGCTAATCTACTCCATGGATACAGAAAGCCTGTCGGTCATTCAATCCATGCAGCTGCTGCAAACCTATACGCGCGCGTCGTCATGGCTGGACTCTGTATACATTTATTGTGCAGAGGAAGACTGTATCTGTTATGCCTACGCCAATGGCAACACCTATCAGTTATCATTTGGTACACTGGATGACTTTTTCGACGCAGCGTTCGTTCGGAATCTTGCAGCTGTGTCCCGTGTGACGCAAAAGCCGGCAATGCGCCAACTTCGCTACCGCAGCACGTCCTCCGACAAAACCGTTTTCAGTTATGTTCTGCCGGTCAGAACCTCGCTCAATCGCTATAATGGCTTCTTTGTTGCGAATATCAGCGCCGAGCGGCTGATGCAGCTCGGCTACGGTATGGCAAACGGCACGGAGCGTCAGCTTCTGATCGTGGATGCAAACGGACAGACCTACACAAGCGGCATGACGCTGCTGGAACAGGAACAGACGGATGCCGTGATCGAAGCTGTGCTGGGCGGGGCCGCAGAAAGCGGCCAAATGGTCGTGCAGGAAGCGAATGCGATCTGCACATGGTCGCGCTCTGCCGATACAGACCTGTATTTTATCAGCTGCATCAGCGACTCGGCCATTTCATCACAGCTCCGTGCGCTGACGCGCTGGTTTTTGCTGTTCTATCTGGGCATCGTGGTATTCGCCGTATTGATCTCCGTCTATCTGACAATCCGTATCAACCGTGAATATGCTGCGCTTCAAACGCAGTATACGCTTTCGGAAAAGCGCTACGCCGAAAACTACAGCTATATCAAGCACGCCATTCTCCGCAGCTTTTTTACGCTCCGAAGCAGCGATTTTGTCATCGGGCGGCAATTTTCCGACAATGGCATCGAGTTGGAGCAATATTCCGGCTTTGCGCTGTTCCTGCTCCAGCTCCGGCAGCGGGAGATTTCGGATGACAATCAGAATATGTCGTACCGCAGAACGCATTTTCTGTTGCAGGAGCAGCTGGACAAGACGCTGCCGCAGGGGACACGCTATGAATTGGTCGATATGCTGCAGGGCCGGTTCCTCCTTGTCTGTGAGCAGCCGGATACGGTAGACACGCAGACGCTTGCCCAAACGCTTTGCGCAGCGTTCTCTGAAGCCGCGCAGTTTTCCGTCTCTGGCGTCTGGTGCAATGGAATTTCTGCCGTCGATCAGCTTCCCGCAGCCTACCGCACACTGAACGAGCGGCTGGATCTGCTGTATTTCTATCCCGCCGGTCACTTTGTTTCCCGCACAGAGCTGGATGCACGTCCGGCCTTTGGCAAGGCACAGGCAGAGCAGATCCGCAGTGAGGTAGTACAAGCTCTCTGCACCCAGCGCTTTGACGATGCCGCTGCAGCGCTTGCGGGCTTCTTTGACGCATGGTTCGAACCGACAGCAGATGTGCCGTATACGCTGGATCTGCTGATTGCAGGTGTTTCTGAATATATCGCAACGTTCAAGCGTGCCTATGCCGTGACGATGGAATATAACTCCTCGCGCTTCCGCACGGAGGTTCTGCGTGCGGAATCTTCCCGCGCAGTCAAGCGGCTGTTTCTGGATCTGGTGCAGGACGTCTCCTGTGCATTTGCCAGCATTGACAACCGCAGCAACTATATCGACGCGCTCATCGGCTATATCGAGCGCAATTATGCCGATCCGAAGCTGAATATTGATGCGCTGGCCGATCATGTCGGTCTGTCCGCGTCGCACATTCAGAATATTTTCAAGGCTGCCACCGGCAGCAGCATTTCGGCCTATCTGCGCCGTCTGCGTCTGAATAAGGCGACGGAGTTTTTGGCGCAGACCGACGTGCCGATCAGTGAAATTGCAGAACGAACCGGTTTCGGAAATTCCAACTATTTCTACACCGTATTTAAGCGCCACTACGCAGTTACGCCGAGTGAATATCGCGCAAACCGTCTGAACCGAGCGGACACAAAGGAGGCCTATAACAATGAAATCAACTGACCTGATTTCAGTCTTTTGTCGCCCTGTTCCATTCTGGAGCTGGAACGACAAATTAGAGCCGGACGAGCTGCGGCGGCAGATCGGTGCGATGCAGGACGCGGGCATGGGCGGATTCTTTATGCACGCGCGGGGCGGACTTGAAACCGAGTATCTGAGCGAGGACTGGTTTCGTGCGGTGGAGGCATCCGTTGACGAGGCGAAAAAGCGCGGGATGCAGGCATGGTGCTACGATGAAAACGGCTGGCCGAGCGGCTTCGCCGGCGGCAAGCTGCTGGAAGACCCGGAAAACCGGGCGCATTATCTGCGCTTTGAGAAAAAGCCGGGCTTTGATGCAGCTGCGCTTGGCGTTTACACGCTGGAAAACGGTCATATTCGCCGCATCACCGGCGCGGCGAACGGCATTTCATAGTATCTCTGCGTCTACGACTGCCAGAATTCCTCCACGGTCGATATCCTTGACCCGCGCATCACGGATGCGTTTCTTGCTCTGACGCACGAGAAGTATTTTGAACGCTTCGGTGCGGAATTCGGCAAGGGCATTGCGGGCTTCTTCACCGATGAGCCGCAGTATTTTCGCTATGAGACAGCCTACACGCCAGTGCTGCTGACAGAGTACAAAAAAGCCTACCGCGCAGATGTTCTTGATCTGCTGGGCGCGCTGTTTGTGGACTGCGAAGAAGCGCCCGGCTTCCGCTTCCGCTACTGGCGGCTGATGAATGTACTCTATACCGAAAACTTCATGGGCCGCGTTTACCGCTGGTGCATAGAACACAACTGTCGTCTGACTGGTCACACAGTCGAGGAGAGCCAGCTTTACACGCAGATGTGGTGCTGTGCAGGCGTGATGCCGTTTTACGAGTATGAGAGCATTCCGGGCGTGGACTGGCTGGGGCGCAGAATCGGCACGGAGCTGGCCCCGCGGCAGGTTTCGTCCGCCGCGCAGCAGCTTGGCAAAAAGCAGGTGCTGACCGAGACGTTTGCCTGTGCGGGCTGGGACGTGACGCCGAAAGAACTCAAGCGCATCGCCGAATGGCAGTATGTGAACGGCGTGAACCTGATGTGCCAGCATCTGTACCCGTATTCCATCCGCGGCCAGCGCAAGCGGGATTATCCGGCGTTTTATTCGGAGCACAATCCGTGGACGGATGAATTAAAGACATTCGACGACTATTTCACAGAACTGGGTTATCTGCTTGCCAACAGCCGCGAACAGGCGGATGTGCTGATTCTCCATCCGATACATTCGGCCTATCTGACGTTTGACCGTGCGAACGATGAAGCATCCGTGCGCAACGTTGGCGAACCGTTCAACGTGCTCATTGAGCGTTTCGGCGCGGCTGGCATCGGCCATCACTACGGCGACGAGCGGCTGATGGAGAAGTACGGCAGCGTCAAGGACGGCAAATTGACCATCGGACAGTGTACATACTCTTACGTTGTGGTTCCCGACTGCGATACGCTGGACAGCAGTACCGCCGCGCTTTTAAAAGACTATCTCGCACAGGGCGGACGGCTGATGCTGGCGGGGCGGAAGCCCACGCGCATCGACGGCGAGCTTGCCGATCTCAGCTTCTTGCAAGGTAACCTGACGTGGGACGAGCTTGTGCGGGAACGTGCGCTTCTGCCGGAGGCAAACCGCGATGTGCGCTGCACGCTCCGCTTTGCGGAGAATGGAAATTTCCTGTTTGCAGTCAATCTGTCTGAGACGGACACAGCTGACATGTCTGTAAAACTTCCGTTTGCGGGCGTGGAGGCATACGATCTGCTGACACATAAAACGAAATCCGTTGCTTTTGAAAAGACGACAGACAGGATCGCAGCAAAGCTGCATCTCGCACCCGGTGAGTCTGTGCTTCTCATGCAGAACGATTCCGCGATACCGCAGGCGCAAAAAAGCCCCATTGCCGAAACAATGGAGCTGGGCGGGAAATGGACGCGGTCCGCGCCGGTGCAGAACAGCCTGACGCTGGACAAGGCGGCACTGAGCTATGACGGCAAGACGTATACAGAGCCGCTGCCGGTCCCGTATATTTCCGAGCGATTGCTGCGTGAGAAAACAAACCGAAAAATCTGGCTGCGATATGCGTTTACGGCAGATTATCTGCCGGATGATCTGACATTGGAGTTGGAAACGCTCCAAAACGCAAAACTGTCTGTGAACGGTACAGAAATCAGCCTGACCGGTCAGGGGGTCCTTGATCGCTCGTTTGTGCGTGGAAACATTGCCGCGCTTGCCAGAAAGGGTGAAAACGAGATCGTTTTAGAGCTGGACTATTTCCAGTCGCAGCAGACCTATGACGTGTTCGACGGCTTCTATTACGGAAACGGCGAGGTCACGGAGACGCTCATGAACTGTGTCAGCTATGAGACGAATATCGAAGCCATGTACCTGTTCGGGAGCTTCTCCGTGCGGCCGGATTCCGGCTGGCAGGCGGGTGAAAACGGCGTTCGATTCGGCGACCGCTTCCGTCTCTGTGCTCCGGCCACAGGCCTTGACTTGCAGGATATTACGGTGCAGGGCTTCCCGTTCTTCCACGGGGCCATGCGCCTGAAGCGCACGATCACCGTGCAGAGCACAAACTGGCAGCTTTGCTGTGCGGGCCGCGTCCAGTATATGCGCGTATTTGTAAACGGGCAGAAAGCCGGAACGCTGCTTTTTAGCGATACGCTTGATCTTTCGCCGTATCTGCATCCGGGTGAAAATGTGCTGGAACTGGAGCTGATGGCAAGCAACCGCAATCCTTTGGGCCCGCACCACAACGCAGCGGAGCCTGAGCCGCTTTTCGTCGATCCGACGCTGTTTTCGCTCTACGGAAGCTGGCACAACGGAAAAAGCGGGGGATATCGGGAGGATTATGCGTTTGTGCGGTTCGGGCTGGACACATTGCAATTAGAACGTAATCTGCTTTGATTGCTTTATCAACGGGAGCATAAAAATGAAACGCTCTGAAATTAACAAAGCACTAAAAGAACTTGAAGCCATGTGCGCGAAATACAAGTGCTATCTGCCGCCGTTCTGCAATTTTACCCCGGAGAAGTGGCAGGAAAAGGGTCACGAGTACGATGAAGTCCGCGACTGTATGCTCGGCTGGGATATTACTGATTACGGCCTCGGTAACTTTGACAAATTCGGGTTCTCTCTTATCACCATCCGCAACGGCTGCCGCACGCAGCCGGAAAAATATCCGAAGGTCTACGCAGAGAAGCTGCTGTATCTGAAGGAGGGCCAGATGGCCGCGAACCATTTCCACTGGTACAAGACCGAGGACATTATCAACCGCGGCGGCGGTAACTGCCTCATCCGCGTGTACAACAGCCTGCCGAATGAAGAAATTGATTATGAGTCCGACGTGACCGTCCACTGCGACGGCCTGAAGCGCACGGTTCCCGCGGGCACGCAGATCCGTCTGCGTCCGGGCGAAAGCCTCTGGGTCACGCAGGGGATGTACCACGACTTTGCCGTGGAAGAGGGCACCGGCCCCGTCCTGCTTGGCGAGGTCAGCCAGTGCAGCGACGACAACACCGGCAACCGCTTCAACCCGCCTGTCGGCCGCTTCCCGAAGATCGAAGAAGACGAACCGCCGTACCGTCTGCTGTGCAATGAGTATTTCTGACTGACAACCGAATAAACGCAGGAGGCAGCCCAAAGTTATGGGCCGCCTCCTGCTTTTATTCGGCTGGTTGGTATTAAGGCTGGCAAGAAACGTCACTTGTTCAGCTTGCACAGGCGGTTCCGCTCTGCCAGCTGCGCTGCTGCGCGTTTGATCAGCACCTTCGCACTTTCGGTGTCATTGTCGAGAACAGCCCGCTCCAGCTCGTCCATGCAGGCGGACAGCTCGTGCTCGATGTCCTTCGTTGCGGCATTTGTCACGGGGTCGCTGTATCGGAACGCGTCGGAAAGCTTCTGCGCGTCTGCCTTCAGCGCTGCATCCTCACAGCGAGAAACCAGCGCTGCCGCACGGGACTGAAGTGCGCGCATGGCAGCCACATCGGTTTTGAGCTGTCTGTCCTGCCGCTCGACTTCGTCGCGCATCGCGTCTGCCGCAACAACACCAACGGCCGCAGCAGCCAGCAGAAGCACGAAAACGACCGCGGCGATCCAAGCCGGGCAGAATGCGGCGAGCGCCATGAACAGAAAGCTCAGCACGATCTGTATGATCAAGTACACAGAGGCGACGCGCGCAATCGGAAAGCCATAGAACTTGCTGCGCGCATCCAGCCCTTTTTCAAACGACAGCTTCAGCACATAAAGCTGCAAACCAAACGCTGCCAGCGTGAACACCAGCGCCAGCCAGAACACAGCGGTCTTTGCAAACGGAATCACGAATGCCAGCAACAGATATGCGGCCAGCACAATGGCAAGAATCAGAATCGTCTGAAATTTCCCTTTGCTCAGTTTCATCATCTATCCCTCCAATCAGCAGGATTCATCTTTCTTCCGCCCGCAGTTCGGGCAGAAGTTTGTCATAATATCCTTCGTACCGCAATCCGGGCAAATCCAGCCATGTTTTTCTTCCGGTTTCCGCGCACCGCAGTTGGGGCAGAACCTGCTCAGAATATCTTTTGTGCCGCAGTCCGGACAAGTCCAACCACTTGATTCTTCCGGCTTCTTTGCGCCGCAGTTCGGGCAGAATTTGCTCTGGATGTTCTTCGTGCCGCACTGCGCGCAGTCCCAGCCGGTTTTCGACTCCGGCTTTTTGCCGCCGCAGTCGGGGCAGAAGTTCGTGGAGATGTTCTTGTGGCCGCACGCCGGGCAATCCCAACCGCCCGCGACAGCTGCGCCGACTGCCGCGCCCATCTGCGCAGCGTCCTGCGTCATGGGATTCAGCGCGTCCTTCGTCATGCCGATGACGCTGCCCATCGCGCCAAGGCTCACGCCAAGCCCCGCGAGGTCGCCCAGCGCACCGGCGGCGTTCGCACCGCCGCCAAGACCGTTTTTCATCGCTTCCAAACCGACCTGCCGCGACGTTTCCTGCTGATAGGTGTAGCCCTTCATGCGCATTTCGGCGGCTTCCGCCTCCGCCTGCATCCGGTAGGCCTCCGCTTCGGCCTGCTTCTGAATTTTGAGCGCTTCCGCTTCTCCCTGTGCGCCGATGATCTTCATTCGCGCCGCTGTCTGCGCCTCGACGGCCTTGCGGTCTGCCGCGGCTTCCGCCTCGGCTTTGCGGATCCCCTCCTGCCGGACGAGCAGATACTGCTCGGCGTACTGCTCCTTCATGCGGCGGAAATTGGGGTCGTCGTCCGGCGTTACGATGCGGCTGACGTAGAACTCTGGCATGGTCAGACCGTACTCATCCAGCGCGGCGTTGATCCGCTCGCGCAGCGCACCGGAGAGCGCCATGAGGTGCTCGTCGATCTCCAGAATGTTGATGGTATTTTCCTTGATCGTCTGCGCGAGGTAGCTCTTGACCTGCGTCATGACCATCGAACGGAAGAAGCCCTTGCCGTTCCCGATGCCGAGCAGCTGCTCCTGCCCAAGCCCGCCCGTCGTGCCGACGACCTTGAGCAGCAGTTTGCGCGAATCGGTCACGCGGATGTTAAACTCGCCCGACGCGCCGATCTCGATATGTAAGCCGGAGGCAGGGTCAAACAGACGCACCTTGCTGTCCGTGCCCCATTTGACGCCCATCTGGGTGGCGAGGTTGACAAAGTAGACCTCGGAATGGAACGTGCCCTCGGTGTCGGTCGGGAGCTTGTAGAGCTTCTCCAGCAGCGGCAGCTGCTGCGTTTGCAGCGTGTAGCGGCCCGCGCCAAAGAGGTCGAGCGCCTGCCCATCGCGGAAGAAAATGGCCTCCTGACTTTCATGGACGATCAGCTGCGAACCGAAGTTGAAGTCCTCGATCGGGTGCTTCCAGACGAGCGTTTCGTTGTCGCCCTCGTATTTGATGATGCTGGCAAGGCCGTCCTTTTTGATCTTCTCGGTCACGGCCCGCTGCTCAACGTTGTTTTCGCAGCCGCAGACCGGGCAGACGCAGACGGGGTCCGCCTTGCTCGCGTGCAGCTGGATGCCGCACTGCGCGCAGGAGAACTCCACGGTCTTGAGCTGCAGCGCTGTCGTGTTGATCGGCTCGTGGCAGACCGGGCAGAGCGCCTTTTCGCCCTTGGACTGGTCATAGATGACCGTGTTGCCGCATTTCGGGCATTTGCGGGTCGCGAGCCGTTCCGTCCGCACGTCGATGGTGTTCCCGCACGTGCAGTCGATTTTCTTTCGCGCAAAGAAGCCGGTCCTGGCTTCCGCAAATTTCCCGCAGTTGGGGCATTCAATGACAAATTTACTCATGATTCTTCTCCTCTATTTTTCGCGATAAAAGCTCCGCATTTGATTCAGCATTGCCTCCAGCTCGTCGTAATGCTTTGCAGTTCGGTTGAGCTGGCGTTTTTTCTGGATCAGAGGGTCGATCTTGTCCTGCAAGCCGCATAAATACCAGCCCGCAAGCCGCTTTACGACCTGAACGTCATAGATTCCTGTGTTGATGCCGACCGCAAAATGCTCCAGTCTGGCAAGATACCCGGACAGCAGCTTGTATTCCTCGCTTCTGGGCGACGCGGATATCTCTTCCACGCGCTTTCTGGTGTACAGGTTCAGATGGTCCAGCACCTGCTCCTGGAGTACGTTGAACGCGTTCAGCGTCGCAGTCCTCCGTTCCCGCCGCAATCCGGAAATATAGACGATTGCGGAACCGATCATGGAAAACACGGATAAAAGCAGCGCAGAAAGCGCGATCACGTCGGATGTGATCACTGTGCGTTCCTCCTCTCCGGCAGTTTGATGTTTGTCCAGTTGGAAACGTCACATTGGCCTGCGCTATTGTCGCCAACGGCAAGCACAGTCCCGTCTGCCTTCAGGCCGATTGTATGCTCGTCCCCAGCACTAATTGCCACAATATCTGTCCAACCGGAAACAGCGCATTGGCTATCGTCGTTATTACCCACAGCAGCTACAGTTCCGTCTGCTTTCAGGCCAACCGTGTGATTGTCTCCCGCGCTGATCGCCACGATATCCTTCCAACCGGAAACATCGCATTGGCCGAATTCATTGTTGCCGACAGCGACCGCGGTTCCATCTGCTTTCAAGCCGACCGTGTACCACCTGCCAAGGCTGATAGTTACAATATCCGTCCAATCCGCAGCATCGCCTTCGACGTATCTGTCGGCAAGCTCCCAAGGCACATTATTATCCGCAACTACCACAGTCCCATTCGCCCTTAGCCCGACTATATGCATATATCCGGCGCTGATCGCCACAATATCCGTCCAATACGAGACATCGCATTGAACGCCCGCAGAAACCACCGTCCCGTCCATTTTCAGCCCGATCGTGCGATTGTATGCTGCACTGATTGCCACAATATCTGTCCAGTCAGAAACATTGCACTGCCCGTTTTCGTTGTTCCCTGCAGCAACAACAGTGCCATCTTTTTTAAGGCCGACCGTATAATAATCCCCGGCGCTGATTGCCACAATGTCTGTCCATTCGGAGACATCACATTGGCCATCGTTGTTTTCGCCTACGGCAATCACGGTTCCGTCCATTTTCAGTGCTGCGGTGTGTGCATTCCCTGATGCCAATGTTGCCCGCGTGGTTAAAGTATCCCACAGAGCCATGCTCCGTTCCCGCGCGTCTTGATAACCAGCGCTCTTGCCAAACGAAATAGCCGCTCGCGCCGCGTCTCCCTCCTCCAGAAACAGTTCAGCTTCGCAGTAGGCTTTTCTCTCGACAGCATCCTTATAGTCTCCCAGTCCCGCAAATGCCGTGATTGCGCTGTCATAATCGCCTGCAGCCAGCAGTGCCTCTGCTTGCGCATATTCCTCTGCATTTACAGCTTCCATACGCATAGCGGCAGAATCCTTGTAATCGCCCAATTCGCCAAATGCTGTGACCGCGCCGTCGTAATCCCCGGCGGTCAGCATTTCTTCGGCTTTGGAATACTTCACGGCCGGAAGGACGACATTTTTGACGACCTGATACGCGGCAAATACAGCCACAATCGCAGCGACGATCATAATCGTGCGCTTTTTCTTTCTGGCCGCTTCCCACGCAGCCATTTCGCGGACGAGCTTTTCGTCCTCCGCGCGCTGTGCCTCTTTGATACGGGCCTGTTCAGCCGCTTCCCCGTCAGCCTGTTTCTTTGCAAGCGCTTCTTTTTGCCGCGCGGCAAGCTTCGGCTCAGTCTTCTGCAAAAACGCGCGGTATGCCTCCGTGACGCGCTGCTTTTCCGCAGCCGCTTCCTGCTCGGCGGTCTTCTCCTGCTGGCGCAGGAAGGTCATGATCTCGGTGCGCAGCGCGCCGCACTGCGCTTTCAGCTCGCCGGAGGCAAATTTCTCCGCGCGGGCAAAGTTCCGGTCAGCGTCCAGCGTAGATTTGATTTTTTCCTGCTCTTCGCGGAAATACGCCGCGCGGTCGGCGCAGTAGAACCGGTCATACGCAAGCGCCTTGCGGATGGCCTCCGGGGTGTAGTACCCCGCCACCTGATATTTTTTGATGCACGTGTCGATGAACGCTTGATCTTCCTCACAGGCCAGTGTTTTCTTCTTCGTCGGCGCGCTGTTCGCGGCTTTCTCGCAATAGCACTGCGCATAATCCTGCGTGGTTCTCTCCTTTTTGCTGCTCAGGAATTTTCCCAAGTATGCCTCCGCGCACTCCGCATCCTGATTCAGGACCTGCTCAAAAAATTCGTCGGCCTTGCTCCACTCGCCGTCCTCCAGCGCCATATTGCCGCGCTTGAGCAGGGCCTGCACGTTGCTGCCGCCCTCATTATGTACCACGACGGTCTCTTTGACCGTCTCTGTCACAGCCTCCTGCGGCTTTGCCGCGTCCACGACCTTTTTGACGCCGCGGATGAGATCCTGCATGAAGCCGATCTTGCTCATGTCGTAGCTTTGCAGCACAGACAGTGCCTCCGGCAGATCATACGGGTCCATATCGCGGTAGCACGGCAGGAGCAGCTTGCTTCTGTCCTTTTTCATCATGGACAGGAATCGGCTCCATTCGTTCTTGACCCAAACGGCGTTAAAATGCTCCGGCTTCGTGCCGATCACGACCATGACCTTCGCGGAGTTCAGCGCCGCGAAGATATACGGCTCATATTCTGTGCCCGCCTTATCTTCCAATGTGATGCGCGCGAAGAATACGCGGTAGCCCTGCTCTGTCAACTCATAATAGACCTCCTGCGCCATCAGGCTGTCGCGCGTGCGCTGACCGTCCTCACCGGTTTCCTTGTAGCAGAGGAAGATGTCGAATGGCTGCTCATTCTGCGAGGTGGCGAGAATGCCGCGCTGCACCTCAGCGATCTTTGCCGCGTCCTTCTGATACTGGCGGCGGGTGATGCCGTCGGAATGCTCGACCGCAGCCAGATAGTCCACGTCCTCCAGAAAGCTGTCGAAGCTCGCGCGGTGGCACGTCGGCAGCCATTCATACGTTGCCGGGTCCTCCACATATTCAATACCGAACCTGCACAGCGCGCAGCACCAGTGCGCCTCAGCGTCGTTGTCGTCCTCGGCAACGATGCGCTCATACACAGCCAGCGCCTTGTCAAATTCGCCGCTGCGCCTAAAGTGATTGCCGCGGTTAAACGCCGCTGCCCGCTGCTCATCGTCTACCTTCGGCAGAGTCATCGTGCTGCCGCAGTATTCGCACGTCCCAAAGGTCTTATCCGCAGAGATCTCAATATCCCCGCCGCACATCTTACATTTGATGATCGCCATGGCTTTTCCCCTCTCTTTCTATCCGCTTCAATCGCCCATACCTTTTCGAAAAAGCTTGCAGAGGCAGCCGATGCCGCTGCAGATCGCGCCCAGCAGCGCTGTCCCAAAGATCATGCCGATGACCTCCCCGAAACTGGGCGACTCACCCGGCATCAGCAGATTGACGATGATCACAAGAATGGCGTATATTACGCCGCCGGCCGCCGGAAGATTCGCGAACGCCTCGGGTGTTTTGTGGCTGCGCATGATGATGCCCTGCAGGATCGTGAAAATAAGATAGATACCCAGCACACACAGATACGTTCCGCCGCTGTCCGCGGCGAGGATCGCGCGGAATACAGAGCTGAACGCCACAAACGCGGCCAGCGCGGCGCACAGCCCGATATGCAGTGCCACGCCGCGGCTCCTGCGCCGCTGTTTTTCCTCTTCGCGGCTGCGCCGTTCCGCTTCGTCACGCTCGGCGCGCTGGCGTGCCTGCTCCTCACGATCTGCCTGCTCCTGCTGCTTGCGCGCGGCGGCCTCTTCCTGCCGCCGCTGTTCTTCCTGCTGCTTCTTCTTACGTTCCTCCCGCAGCGAGCTTACCTTCAGCATCAATGCGCTGCTGCGGGACTTGGAATCGACATAGTCACCCAGCGCGTCGAACCGCGCCGCGAGTGCGATCATATCGTTCTCCGACTCGGCCATCGGCTGATCGGAGACTGCGCGTGTGTACAGCAGCTTTTTCTGCTTCATCCGCAGCTCGTCGAGCGTCTGTTTGTAGCTGCCTGCCGCAAAGCGGCATGCCTTGCAGTAATCGGGATATGTTTCGAGTGGCCTTGGTGCGCTGACCAGCGCCTCTTCGTTGACCGTTTTGATCTTCAGCTCTGCCAGCAGCAGATACATATACGCGTGCGGCTCTTCCGGGTCGAGATCGAGCACACGGTTGGCATACTGCCTTGCGCTGGCAAAATCGCCGTCCGCCAGATACATGCCCGCGCGCTTTAAAAGCGGCGCCTTCGGGTCGGCTGTCTGCGGCTGCGGCGCGGGTGCGGGCGCAGCGGTTCTGCCCAGCAGTTTGTCGATCCCGCGCAGCAGATCCTGCGTCGCACCGATCTTGCCGAGATCCTGTGCCTGCAGCTTTGCGAATTCCTTCGGCATGTCATGGGCATCGATGTTCTTATAGCACGGAATGAGCGACTTCTTCTGTCCGGCAGCAATCAGCTGCAAATACCGGCTCCACTCGTTCTTGACCCATGGAGCGTTATAATACTCGTAGTCCGTGCCGACAGCCAGCATGACGCGTGCGGAGTTGAGGGCTGCAAAGATATACGGCTCGTATTCCTGCCCGAGCTTATCCTCCAGCGTGATGCGGGAGAAGAACACGCGATAGCCCTTTTCCGTCAGCGCATCATATAAATCCTGTGCCAGAACGGAATCAAGTGTCCGCTGACCATTCTCATCCGTCTCTTTGTAGCAGATGAAAATGTCATAGGGCTCTTCCCGGCTGGAAACCTCGATGATGCCGCGCCGCAGCTCCTCAATGGCCTTGGCTTCCTCGCGGTAAATCTTCCGCGTGACTACATCAGAATATTCCATGACCAGCTCAAAGTTTGCATCTTCGAGCACACTGTCAAAGCTCGACCGATGGCAGGTCGGAACCTTTTTACCCGTAGCCGGATCGTCAACGTATTCAATGCCGTATTTGCAGAGCACCAGTCCCCAATAGGCCTCTGGTTCCTCCGGAAATTCCGCGACGATCGATTCATAAACGCCCGCCGCTTTGTCAAATTCGCAGGCAAAGCGCAGCCGGTTCGCCCGCGCGAACAGCGTCAGCTTTTTCTCATTGTCCTGCTTTGGAACCGTCTGCTGCGTTCCGCAGTATTCGCAGACTGCGATTTGGCTGTCTCCCGCAACATTTAAATCCCCGCCGCACATTTTGCACTTGATAATTGCCATTCTTTTCTCCCTCTTTCGGTTTTATTTGGAACCCCTATCAAGATGATTTAACGCAAACTCCATGCAGAGTGTTAAAACTTCATTTCTTGTCCGCCCTGTATCGGCTGCAATCGCATCAATTTCCTGCAGCATATCGCGAGGTAATCGCATGGAAATAACAGCAGATTCACCGGTGTACTTTTTTACTGGAATCTCCAAACGCAGCTCATTCAAACAGTACCACCCCTTTATTTACCATCGTACTACAAATGTATTCTTCGTGCAAGCCTTTTCATAAAATAAATGCGATCGCAGACAAGCGTTCGCCGGGAAGCTCCTGCGTGACGATAAACGGCGTCCCATCAAGGCAGTAATCTACAACAGGAGGCGTCAGCTGCGAACGAAGCTGTGACAGGATCGAAATTTCATTGCCTCCTCAAAAATTCGATTTTCCAGTTTTCTTCCTGTCAAGTATACCATACGGAATGAAATCCTGTAAAGAAATCTGGTAGAAAGTCCAGACGCGGCTGCTATCGGAACGGGAAAGACTATTGCAGCTCTCACCGCAGCCACGAGGAAGTTCTGAATAAAGCCGTCTGGGCACATACAGAAAAGCTGCGGGCGCAATATGCAGCCGAGCTGAAAAAGGTCACGCAGCTGCAAAAACAGTGGGCATTGAGGAAACCGGTCCTCGACGCCCACTGTTTTTGCAGAAAGAAATCCTGCGATTGGAGCAGGAGATTGACGAACTGGTGATGGAAAAACTAGG
>OMDE01000352.1_pt1 | contig 14705 bp, 10 predicted proteins | sample 1645171 | NCBI WGS metagenome assembly OMDE01 (sample SAMEA103958129, study PRJEB25191) | human gut metagenome
CTGGCTGTTGCTATACTATTTCGAGAGCAAGCACTCGGGCGTGGGACTGCTCGTGACGTGTGCCCTGCTGCTCATCATCTTCTGGTTCTTCATCGTGGCCTTCTTCCGCGAGCCGCGCCGCGTGCGCATCCACGACGCCGATCTGGTCTTCGCGCCGTGCGACGGCCGCGTGGTCGTCACGGAGGTCGTCATGGAGAACGAGTACCTCAAGCAGGAGATGCTCCAGATTTCGATCTTCATGTCCATCACGAACGTCCACATGAACTGGGTTCCCGTGGGCGGCAGGGTGGAGTATTTCAAATACCATCCGGGCCGCTTCCTCGTGGCATGGCATCCCAAGTCTTCGACCGAGAACGAACGCACGACGACCGTCGTGCGCATGGAGTCGGGGCAGCCGGTGCTCTTCCGCCAAATCGCGGGGCTCATCGCCCGCCGCATCGTCTCCTACATGAAGCCGGGCGAGCCCGTGGAGCAGAACAGCGTCTGCGGCTTCATCAAGTTCGGCTCGCGTGTCGACGTGCTCGTGCCGAAGGAGAGCGAACTGCTGGTCGAGATCGGCGACCCGACCGTCGGATCGCAGACGCCCATCGCCCGTCTGCGCAAGGAGATCGAATAGCTCGCGGCAATGAAAATGACACCCCAGACCTTCCTGAAGTTCATCGCGGGGACGGCCATCGCCGCGGCCGTGCTCTTCCTGATCTGGTACTTCTCGTCGATCGTCGTCTACATCCTCGTCTCGGCCGTGCTGGCCGTCATGGGCCGGCCGCTGGTCAACCGCCTTGCGGCGCTGCACGTGCGCGGATGGCGCGTGCAGCGCTGGCTCGCCGCGCTGGTGACGCTCGTGGTCATCTGGGCCCTGTTCGCGCTCTGCTGCTCGCTCTTCGTGCCGTTGGTCTTCAACAAGATCAACCAGTTCTCGACCGTCGACTTCGCCTCGGTGGTCAACAGCATCGGCGAACCCATCGCCCGCATGCAGCGCGACCTTCAGAACCTCTTTGCCCTCTCGGAGAGCAGCTTCTCGCTCTCGGACGAGCTGGTGGCCATGTTCCGTCAGGTGGTCGACATGGAGTCGGTCAACCGGCTCTTCTCGTCGGTTGTCGGCGTCGTGCTTTCGTCGGTGATCGCCCTCTTCTCCATCTCGTTCATCACCTTCTTCTTCCTCAAGGACGACGGCCTGTTCTATGCCATGGTCACGGCCGTCTTCCCCGAACGCTACCACGACAACATCACGCGGGCGCTCGATTCGGTCACGGTGCTGCTCTCGCGCTACTTCACGGGCATTCTCTCCGAGAGCCTGATGCTCATGGTGGCCGTCACGCTGGTGATGATGGCCTTCGGCATGAAGGCGGCCGACGCCTCGTTTATCGGGCTGGTCATGGGCGTGATGAACGTCGTACCCTATGCCGGGCCGCTCATCGGCGGCATCTTCTCGGTCTTCGTGGGGATCATCACCCCGATCGAGGGGATGTCGGTCGGCCATACGGCCTTCGTTATTGCCGGGTCGCTGCTGATCCTGAAGGGGCTCGACGACTTCGTCATCCAACCCACGCTCTATTCCGAGCGGGTCAAGGCCCACCCGCTGGAGGTCTTCCTGGTGATCCTCATCGCCGGATCGCTGGCCGGCATCCTCGGCATGCTGCTGGCCATCCCCTCCTATACGGTCATCCGCGTCTTTGCCAAGGAGTTCTTCTCGCAATTCACGCTGGTGCGCAAACTCACCGAAAAGATCTGATGGAACATTTCGCCGGAGAGCACACAGCCGGGCTGCCCGTGCGGGACGGCTGCGACGCTGCGGGGGCAGCGGACGCCGCGCCCCGTTGTGCGGCAGCCGGAGTTTCCGCGGCGGACGGCCGCAAAACGGAGCGTGCAGCTGTCTCTGCGACTGCTCCTCCCGCGGCGAGGACGGGCCCTGTGGAAAATCCGCCTGCCGGTGCGGCTTCCGAGGCGGGAGTTGCCTCCGCGGAGAATATGCCTGCCGGTGCGGCGCCCGTGGCGGAGATCCGGGGCGTGGTCGAGCACGGGCGGCGCCTGGGGCGCGAGCTGGGCTTTCCGACGGCCAACCTGGCCGTCGACGAGGCGCTTGCGGCCGAGGACGGGGTCTATGCCTCGTTGGTCGAGGTCGGCGGCGTGCGCTACCGCGCCATGTCGAACCTGGGCCGCAACCCGTCGGTCGGCGGGCAGCCGCGCCACCTCGAAACCCACCTCTTCGGCTTCGAGGGGTCGCTGTACGGGCGCGAGGTGCGCGTCGTCCTGCTGCGCAAGGTGCGTGACGAGCGCCGCTTCGATACGGTCGAGGAGCTGCGTGCGCAGATCGCGCGCGACAAGGAGCAGATCATGAATCTGAAAATGAATCTCAAATAATAGAAGTAAAGCTATGTTTCTGGATTTGACACTGCCCTACAAGGTCGCCGACATGTCGCTGGCCGAGTGGGGACGCAAGGAGATTGAAATTTCCGAGCACGAGATGCCCGGACTGATGGCCGTGCGCCGCAAGTACGGTCCGAAAAAGCCCCTCAAGGGGGTGCGGGTGATGGGCTCGCTGCACATGACCATCCAGACGGCCGTCCTCATCGAGACGCTCGTCGAGCTGGGTGCCGACGTGCGCTGGTGCTCGTGCAACATCTTTTCGACGCAGGACCACGCCGCCGCGGCCATCGCCGCCACCGGAGTACCGGTCTTCGCGTGGAAGGGCGAGACGCTGCCCGAATACTGGTGGTGCACGGCCATGGCGATGTCGTTCCCGGGCGGCAAGGGCCCGCAGCTGATCGTCGACGACGGCGGCGATGCCACGCTGCTGATCCACAAGGGCTACAAGGCCGAGAACGACGCCTCGACGCTCGACTGCGAACCCTCGTCCTACGAGGAGGAGGTGATCCTCTCGACGCTCCGACAGATACTGGCCGAGGACGGTGACAAGTGGCACCGCACGGTGGCCGAGTGGCGCGGCGTGAGCGAGGAGACCACGACGGGCGTGCACCGCCTCTACCAGATGCAGGCGGCGGGCGAGCTGCTCGTCCCGGCAATCAACGTCAACGATTCGTGCACGAAGTCGAAGTTCGACAACCTCTACGGCTGCCGCGAATCGCTGGCCGACGGCATCAAGCGGGCCACGGACGTGATGATCGCCGGCAAGGTGGTCGTCGTCTGCGGCTACGGCGACGTCGGCAAGGGGTGCGCACGCTCGATGCGCTCCTACGGCGCGCGGGTCATCGTCACGGAGATCGACCCGATCTGCGCCCTGCAGGCCGCCATGGAGGGCTTCGAGGTCAAGACCGTCGAGAGCGCGCTCGCCGAGGGTAACATCTACGTCACCTGCACGGGCAACTGCGACATCATCACGCTCGAGCACATGCAGCGGATGCGCGATCAGGCCATTGTCTGCAACATCGGCCACTTCGACAACGAAATCCAGATGGCGCGGCTCGAGAAGTCCGACGCCGTGAAGACGAATATCAAGCCGCAGGTCGACAAGTACACCTTCCCCGACGGGCACGCGATCTTCGTGCTGGCCGAGGGGCGTCTGGTGAACCTCGGCTGCGCCACGGGCCACCCGTCGTTCGTCATGTCGAACTCCTTCACGAACCAGTGCCTGGCGCAGCTCGAACTGTGGCAGGAGTCGCTCGAAGTGGGCGTCTACCGCCTGCCGAAGCACCTCGACGAGGAGGTGGCGCGGCTGCATCTGGACAACCTCGGCGTCGAGCTCACGCACCTGACGCAGAAGCAGGCCGACTACATCGGCGTGCCGGTCGACGGTCCCTACAAGGCCGAGCATTACCGTTATTGATCACTTGGTGAACCAATCGGGGCCGACGCTGACACCGGTGTCATTGCTTTTCTTATCGCCGTTACAGTATGCTGTAGCGGTGATTTTTTGTCTGTCATGGCGCTGTTTTTGATGTGGATGTATTTGTTTATTTGTCTTTTTTGTATATATTTGTATTCACATATTTTCCAGAAAACTCTTCCGGCGTGCCTGTATCATGCGAAGGCGGCGTCCGGAAGAAAATCGTTTTCAACGTGGCGCATTTATGGAATGGACCCGGAAATACGAGGCTTTGCGCCTGATCCTTGCCGTACTCGTCTGTGTGGCAATCCCCGCTGTGAGCATGGCTGAATCCGACGGCAATCCGGTCGAAAAATTCCCCCCCCCTTGTGCAGACTCGCTGCAATGTGATGACAATCAGGTGATAGCGGAGACATTCGCCCTCTATTACTGGCGCGATCGCATCGACCTGGACGAAAACTACCTCGACAACGGCTGGCAGATGGCCCGCATCCGCGACTACCTGGCCCGTTCGCCGCGCATCGACAGCATCACGATCTTCGCCTACGCCTCGCCCGAGGGTGCCTACCGCCGCAATGTCTGGCTCTCGGAGCAGCGTGCCGAGGCGGCGAAGGAATACCTGCTGGCACACCGCCCCGACAGCTCGGCACTCGATCCCGGGGATATTCTGCTGCGCCCGATGCATGAGAACTGGGCAGGTCTCGAAGCCGAGCTGCAGGCCAACTACCACCGCCACGACCGCGAAAAGGTCCTTTCCATCCTGCGGGCTTCGGTGGGCAACGACACGAAAAAGTGGCGTCTCGAGCAGCTCGACGGCGGTTATACCTATAAATATATTATCCGGCGGCACATGCCGCGCCTGCGTCTGGCTACGTGGATCTGCGTCTGGCGAGCTCCCGAACCGGACCTGATCGCTCCGCAGCCCCGCTTCACGACCCCGTTCCGGGGCGAGGCGCTGACGGCCGTTCCGCTGCCCGAGCCGGGCAAGCGCACGATCCTCGCGCTGAAGACCAACCTGCTTTACGATGCCGCCGCCGCGATCAACTTTGCCGTCGAGGTTCCCTTCAACGAGCGTTTCTCGCTCCTCTATGAGCACCACTGCCCGTGGTGGCTGAGCGACAACAACAAATACTGCCTCCAGTTCCTCTCATTCGGCGGGGAGTTCCGCTGGTGGTTCGCCCCGAAGACCCGTCCCGCAAGCGAGCGGCGCGTGCAGCGCGACGCCCTCATGGGACAGTTCCTCGGTCTGTACGGCATGGGCGGCAAGTTCGACCTGCAGTTCGACCGCACGGGCTGCTACCAGGGCGAGTTCTTCAGCGTGGGCCTGACCTACGGCTACGCCATGCCCCTGAGCAAGCGGCTGAACATCGAATTTTCGGTCTCGGCGGGCTATGCGCGCATCCCGCACCGCCACTACAACCCCACGGACGACTACGAACTGCTGATCCGCGACCGGGCGAAGTCGGGCACGTGGCACTATTTCGGCCCCACGAAGGTCGAGGTGTCGCTCGTCCTGCCGCTGCTCATCAACAAGAAGAAAGGAGGTCTGCGATGAAACGTCTTGTCGCCTTCCTGCCTGTGCTGCTCTGCGTGCTCCTTGCCGGTTGCGAGCGCCGTCCGCTGGTCGAACTTACCGATCTGCACTATGTCCGGGTCTATATCGACGAGGAGTTGAAGAACGTGACGACGGGATTCTACAACGAGAACCATGCGCGTCCGGAGTATGAGAGCCCTGACGTGCTGCGCGTGACACTCAGCGATCCGACGACCGACCGGGTCGTGGCCGAACGCTACCTGCGCGACCTGGGCCGCGACGAGCGTGGCAACTACTACGAGGGGTATGTCTCGGTGAAGCCCGGGCGCTACAATCTGCTGGCCTACAATTTCGGTACGACATCGTCCATCCTGCGCGGCGAGCATACCTATTCGGATGCTGAGGCCTATACGAATGAGATCGCCTCACACCTGCTCAACAACCTGCCCAGCCGCGGCGACCGCAGCGACGAACGCATCGTCTACGATCCAGACCACCTCATTGTGGCGCGCTGCGAAGGGGTAGAAGTTCCTCTGCGTACCTATATCGATACGTTGCGCACGGCATCGGGCGACTACTTCATGGGACAGAGTATCGTGAAGTCCTATTACCTTCAGATCCGGGTCAAGGGAATCCAGTGGGTGTCGTCTGCCGTTTCGCTGCTGACCGGGGTCTCCGGCTCGGCACGCCTGCATGACGGCGGCGTTAACGAGGACGATCCCGTGACGCTCTATATCGAGATGCGGCGCAGCGACGAGCCCTCGCGCACGGACGACACGGCCGTAATCTATGCCACGTTCGGCATGTTCGGCCGGCTGCCCGATACGGACAACAAACTGGAGGTGTCGTTCGACTTTCTCACGCGGGACGGGCGGGCCTTGTCGCACGAGTTCGACATCACGTCGAAGTTCGATGAGCCCGATGCCGTCGAACACCAGTGGCTGCTGCTCGACGACGAGATCGAGATTCCCGAGCCGCCCGACGAACCGGGCAGCGGGGGCGGCTTCGAACCCGGTGTCGACGACTGGGAGGATGTCAATTCCGATATTATCATCTGACGGAACGGTTTTCCGTCGATAAGTGAAATATACGTTTAACAACTAACAACAATTTATTTATTCACCAAAACCCATTTATCTCATTATGAAAAAGTTTTTCCTTTTTGCAGCAATGGCGGGCGTAGCGCTCACCGGCTGCGTGAAGACCGAATCGGAGGTTGCTGTGAAGTCCGATTCGAACCGGATTGTCTTTGATAACCCCGTTGTATCGTCCGTGACGCGTGCGCTGATCGACGGCACGGAGTATCCTACGGATGTACCCTTCTCGGTGTATGCCCAGTACAAGAATGACAACACTGGTGAGAACCTGCTCTACATGGACAATGTGACGACGAAGTATTCGGCTACTTCGCCGAGTACAACGGGAAAATCGTCGTGGGTTCCCGTAGGCAACTATTATTGGCCCAAGGAGGGAACGCTCTCGTTTGCCGCTTACTCGCCGACGGCTGCTTCGACTGTTTTCAACTCGGTAGCTTGGACTGACGATTCCGGCTTCACTTTTGATGACTTCAATGCCGCAACCAATCAGACAAACTCCTATGACCTGATGTACAGCGACTATGTAGCCAATCAGAAGCAGACCAATGAGCAAGACTACACCCAGTATTACGGTATTCAGCTGACTTTCAAGCATGCTCTTTCGGCGCTGGTATTCCGTGCACAGGCTGCGGACAATTACACTGGTGCCGAGATCAAGGTGACGAAGATCGAGGTACTGGAGGCCTACAACCAGGGTGACCTTACCACGAACAATGCGAGCAACAGCGCCGGTTGGAGCGATTTCCAGGATCCTACCACGATGGAGGTTCAGAATCTGGCTTCGGCTGCGTTGACGACCGATTACGTGCAGCAGGGCGATGTGCTGCTGATGGTTCCGCAGGGATTCGATCACAACGGCGGCGTGAAGGTGAAGATCACCTATACGATCGACACCGAGTCGGCTGCGACGATGACCCAGACCCATACGGTTGCTCTGTCGACGCTTAATGAGGCTGGTGCTGGCGCAAGTACTCATGACGACTGGGAGATGGGCAAGCGTTATATCTATGACATCACCATCGGTCTGGATCGCATCTACTTCGCTCCGACGGTTACCGACTGGGATGATGTTACGGTTACTGGCAAGATCGACTAATTTCGATTCCGACTTTTCCGGGCGCAGGACGCCCGAGCTTAATCTGCGAAGGGGTGATACCCTTCGCAGGTACCAATTTCATAAAATGACCTTCGCATGAAACGGCTGATCTGGATTGTCCTTCCGCTCTTCGTGGCGGCGGGTTGTGTGAAGAGCACGGGAGAGACGGAGCGCTCCGTGGCGCTTGTCTTCGAACCGGCCCTCCATACGGCCGTGCGTTCCGATGCCGCGGCGTATCCCGACGTGCGCCCCTTCGGGGTGTATGCCTGGCAGCTGCCCGCGGACCGGTCGTGGCGGGAGGCGGCATCGGAGGCCGTGCCCTACCTTGCGGACGAACGGGTCGGCTATGCGGACGGGGTGTGGAGCACGCAGACGGCGCTGCTGTGGCCCGGGGACGGGCAGCGGCTGACAGCCATCGGGTATGCTCCCTATGGCGCGGCGACGGGTTGCGATGCCGCGTCGGGCGTTCGCTTCGACGGGGTCGACGTGCGGACGGTGGGCGAGGAGCTCTGCTATACCGCCCCGCAGGCGGATCTCTCGCAGGCGGACAACGGCGGTGTGGTGACGCTGCCTTTCCGTTCGGCCTTCGCGCAGGTCGACTTCCGGGTCAAAAGCCTGGCGGGGGATGACGTGTCCCTGACGGTGCGCCGCATCGAGCTCGATGCCGCCAGCTGCGTGGGCAACTTCCATTCACTGCCCGAGCCCGAATGGACCCTTGAAGGGGAGGCGGAGCCGGTGCTCTTTTTTGAAGGCGAATGCCTGTTGCGCAATACGCCGCAGGTGGCGGGGAGTACGCTGCCGATGCTCCCGCAGCAGTTGCAGGCTCCCGTCAGCGTGACCTTTGAGGCGCCGGCTCCCTCGGGGGAGACCATCACGCAGACGATCCGGACCGAGCCGCTCGGCACGCGGCTCGAAGCCGGAAGACACTATACCTACACGCTTTCGGTAAGCGTCGATCGCGTGGATTTTCTTTTGCAGATCATTGAGGACCGTATCAAATGATATTCGGATGAACGCATTTGCACGACATACGCGCTGTCTGCTGCTGTTGCTGGCCGCTGCGGCGGGGTGCAGCAAGTCCCAGGCGCCCGAGACGCCCCCCGGGCCCGAACCCGGGGTTCAGCCCATCGTCTGGAACGTCGACATGGAACGCAGCGCCGCAGCCAGCCGCTCGCTCATCGGCTCGCAGGCCGATACGGGCGACATCCCGATCACGCAGGCCTGCACGCCGACCGCCGCCGGCGGTGAGGGCGAGGCTATCGGCATCTGGGCCGACTACACCTACACCGATGCCGACGGCATGCAGGCTACGGTGAAGAACCTCTTTGCCGGGACGCGCCTGATCTATGCCGACAAGGCGGGCGGCAACCCCTACGACAGTTGGAATTACGAGGGAACGGACCATTACTGGTTTATCGGCGGGCAGTACAAGTTCCGCGGCTATTTCCCGCAGAAACTCGAAGATCAGGTGCTCTCGACATCCGATGCCACGACGTTCGCCATGACCTATTCGACTTCCGACTTTCAGGAGGACCTGCTTGTCGCCTACAACGAGGTCGACACGACCAATCCGCAGGTCGACCTCTCCCTGCCCGTGACGCTGAATTTCAAACATGCGCTGGCGGCCGTGCGCTTCCGCGTGGAGGCGAGCTACGACAATACCGATTACCTGACTTCGTGTTACCTCCAGAACGCCGATACGAAGGATTTCGCGTCGATCGGCATCCTGGTGTACGGCACCGAGACTGCCGCGGACGACTTTTTCTGGAGCATGAGTTACAATCCGCCCGCGACCGAACGGATCTATTACTGGAGCAACAGCGGTGTCGAATTTTCGACCGAGACGCAGACCTCGACCGTCCGTCCGGCCCTCGCCTATACGCAGGCCGGCACGACGTCCGGCGAGCAGTTCACGCGCAACGACGGCTGGCTGCTGATCCTGCCGCAGGCCTCGTCCGGGAATCTGCAATTCTGCTTCACCACGCGCAACGCCGAAGAGGGCGTCTATCGGGTCACCATCCCGAAGGGTACGGAGTATGACGACAGCGGAGCGGTGATTTCCGAAGAGTACCAGCCCGGAAAACGCTATACATACACGATCCGAATCACCGAAGCGGATGTGGAGCTGACGATCACCGCGGCCGACTGGAACGTGCGCGACTCCTCTTACGACATCGAACTGTGAGACGATTAACCGGAAGAAATCATGCGTAGGATATCCATATTACTGATTGTTTCCCTGCTGCTGTCGCTTGCCGGCGGGTGCGGCAAGGCCGAGCCCGGAGCAGGTGACCATACGAAGGAGCCCGGGGTGCGCGAACCGGCCACGCTTGTGCTGACGGCGGACCTTTCGGCGCTTGTCGCCTCGACCGGGACCCGTGCGTCCAAGGCCGATGTGAACCTGATCGACCACATATCCCTGTTCCTGATCGATTACAACGACAACCGGCTCGTGGCCTACCGCAACATCTTCGATCCCAACAATCCGGCCTATCCGCAGATAGCCAACGATGCGGACGGGTCGAACGGCTTTGTCAACGATGTCGGGCAGGTCGATCCGACGTTGGGTCAGAGCCGCGTCGTGCGCGTGACGTTCGATTACAACGCCCCCAAGCACGGCGATGTCGAGAAACTCGCGCGGGGCAATTACGTCCTGCTTGCCGTGGCCAACTATTCCGAGTCGGATACCTTCGGCAACACGGGGGTTGCGGCACGGGTCCAGTCGCTGGTCGAGAATTTCGATCCGAACTCCGGCATCGAAAACTTCAATCCGGGCCGTGCGAATTTTTACAATCTCCAGTTGCGCATTCCCGAGATCGAAGGAGCTCCCTTCCCGTATCTGCGTCCGAGCGATGTGCTGATTCCGCAGAGCTGCTCGGAGAACATCAATCTGGTGGCCGGAGTCAACAAGACGTCGGTCAAGCTGGAATATACGAGTGCCCGCATCCGGATCGACGTGCGCAACTACAGCGACGTCGACCTGACGATTTCGGACCTGACGTTCAGCGACAACTTCTCGCAGTCGACCTGCTATCTCTTCTCGCGGCTCGACGGCGACGGGAATTATGCGCTCGCGACCGATTATCACGGCAAGGGTGCCCCGGTCGCTACGCACGAGAATGCGATCAAGCCGTTTGTTCCGGGGCAGCGCATCACAAAGGAGATGGGGGTGACGACGATCTTCGACGGCCTGATCTACGAGAGCCGCGATCCGGACAACAACTATGTCTACACGCTGGAGGTCGGTACGGATGACTATTATACCTTTTCGCTCAGCAACGACGGCAAGCGAATCTACCGTCTGTCGGATGTGGATGCGCAGGGCCCCTATTTCATTATCAAGCGGCGCGGTCTTCAGAGCGGGGAACTGGATTCCTATCTCTATGTCGAGAATGACAGGCTCTATGTTACGGAGCAGCGGCCCAGCGGGACCTATTCGCCTCAGGAGGTGCTCGATGCGTGCAAGGAGGCCAAATACTACAATTACATCTGGAAACTCGAAAAGAGCGGCTCGGGTTACTACGTGCGCAATGTCGAGACGGAGGATTACATCCAGAAAATCACCGTGGCGGCCCCCGATTCGCCCGGAGAGCAATATCGGCTGCAGATGGTTGGATGGGAGGATTATGCGACGCAGGCCGAACTGTTTACGCTGACGCAGAACAGTACCGGCAGCGGGTATTACCTGTTCCGATCGGGAACTATCGGAGCCTATCTCAACATCCGTCCCGGAACCTCGGGGAGCGAGGTCGTGGTGGGATATAACGGAACCGGTGAGTGGTCGCAGTTTGTGCTGTATCCGGTCCAATATGGAAAGGCCGTGCGCGAAGCGGTGGTTCTCCGCACGATCGACAGCGAGACGGCCGTGGCGAGCGATGTGCATGAGATCAAGCGCAATGATTTCATTCGTGTGCAGGTCGGGGTGACCTATAATCCCTACCGAGGTAATTTCGACTTCGTCGTCGAAGACTGGACGCCCGTCGGCGGTGACATAACTTTCAATTGATAACTGGGATGCGTATGAAACGATTGATATACTGCTTTTTCCTTTGCGGACTGCTGTTTTCGGGCTGTGTCAAGGACCCGGACCTCTCGCAGGTGCAGCTCGGCGAAGGTGAAGTATGGGTGAATCTCGATTTCGGCCATACCGATTTCGACGAGGTGCAGATTACGACGCGCTCGACGCTCGGACAGGTGGCCGAGTCGCGTGTCTCGAATCTTTATGTGTTCCTTTTCGATCAGAACGGGAATCGTGTTGCCGGCCATTTCTTTGACAACAGCAACAAACGGGATTCGCATAGTAGCGTGATTTCGGCCAATGTGAACTGTTGGATGGTCGACAATCAGTTGAGCAGCACGGAGCCCAAAACTACCGGTACCATCCGGATGAAGGTTCCGCAACTTACCGGAGGTGAGATTTGTATCGTGGCCAATCTCGATACCGATATTTTCAGCATCTCGTCCGAAATGTTCGGTTTCATCCAGACCCGCGACGAACTGATGGAGATGGTCGGTACGTTGAACCACGATACGACGGACCGAACCGGCCGTTTCCCCATGACAGGAGATGTGACCGGGATCACCGTCAGTCAGACCGGCATTACGTCGTCAACGGGCGATGCCGTCTCTGTCCCGCTGAAGCGCCTCGACGCCAAGGTCGAGGTCCGGGTCCGTGCAGCGGTCGGCAATGAATCCTCAGTCACGACGACGGACGGCGAGACCGTGCAGCGCATCAAAAGTTTCACGCCCGAATCGTGGCAGGTGATAAATCTTCCGCGCGGCAGTTATCTTTTCGAGCGAGATGCCGGAACGGAGAATCATGATGCCGATGCAGGCCTTTTCAACAGTTATGACGTGGCTTTCGAGAGCCAGACATTGAAGACTTTCACCTATGTCAACAGCAGTGGACAGTCCGTTCAGGTAGAGGATGGCGCGGAGCATGGTTTTTCGTTCTACATGTATGAGAACCGTCCCGAGTGCAAGAAGTCCGTAAATGGAGACTACTACCACCTGCGTGACAGGCGGATCAAGGACGCCTCCGGAAGGTACGACACGACGAACGGATTGTGGGAATATGCCCCGGAAACGGCAACCTATCTGATTATCAAGGGGCAGGTGGCCATGGATGTCGATGTGGGTGTGGGGACTCCGGCCCAGACGCTCAATGCGGATGTGGTCTACTACATTCATCTGGGGGATATCCGTACCAGCATGGATGATTACAGCGTGAATCGCAATACGCATTACATCTATACGATTACGATCAAGGGCGTGAAGAACATCCAGGTCGAGGTCTCGACCAACGTGGAGAACGAGTCGGGCGCAACCGGACATGTCTACATCGCCAAGGAGTCGGTCTATACGTTCGATGCGCACTACGGGCAGCGGGTCTTTGTCTTCGATCAGGAGAATATCACGCCCGAGGATGTCACCTGGTATGTCAAGACCCCCTTCGGCCGCGAGGGCATGCCCGAACGGGTCAACGGCGTGGAGATTCCCAACGGACTTGATTACAGGTGGGTGTGGTTCCGCGTGAACGAGATCGACACCAGTACGGGTCAGTACAGCAAGAGAAACCGGTCGTACCATCCCGATGAGGTGATGAACGTGCTGGAGTTCTGCCAGTACATCCGCGAGCAGAAGACGCGCTACGACCGGGGGCAGACGAACGATTTTCTCGAGGAGGTGGACCCCGAGCTCCGGCAGCAGTACCCCGACCGGCCGGATATTTACCGCCGCCACCGGATCTACGTGACCATCTTCGTCGACGAGTTCTATTACGATCGCGACCCCATCTCGGGGGAGGTGCGTCCCACGTTGTGGAAGGAGTTTGTCAATCAGGACAACCGCATGATGCACATCCTGTGCGATACGCAGTTCAGTGCCGACGGCGACAGCTCGGCGACGGGCAGCGTCGTGACGATCCGCCAGCGGTCGATCCAGTCCGTTTACGATGTCACCCGTTCCGACCTGAATACGGCCTGGGGTTGTGAGATGATCGACGAGTCGGAAGGAACTCTCTGGTTTTACAACCGCAACGAAAGATATTCGGACGGGGCAGTCTATCGTCCCAATTACGGCAACAATTCCCGATCGAACGGCCTGTACAATACGGCGCGGTTGTGGCAGTTGACGGACGGCAACGGCAGGTTCAATTACAGGTATTGGACCGATTACCTCGATTATGACCGGGAAAATGATTATAACCTGATCTTTCTCAGGGATGAGGATGACCTGGCGACAGCCCGTTACACCTGTCTCATGCGCAATCGCGACAACAACGGGAACGGCTTGATCGACCCCTCGGAGGTCCGTTGGTACATTGCGTCGATCCAGCAGTTGACGGCCCTTTATGTCGGTGACGGCGGAATTCATGAGGATGCGTGGCTGTATGATAATTACGGGGTGAACGAAACGAATGCGAACGGGGCCGTGCTGTGGCGTCTGCATGTGGTCAGCAGCACCCTGTGGGGCAAGGATGGCAACTACAGCAATTATCCCACGATGTTGTGGGCGGAGGAGGGTCTGTCGACGAGTGCCTACCAGCAATATACCACCAAGCCGGGCCGCTATACCGTGCGCTGCGTGCGTAATCTCGGTATGGACCCGGCAACCGAGCAGGAGGCTGTCGCAAATCTGAACAATGCCGACAAAATGCCCGATTTCTCCGTTGTTTTCGAGACCGTGAATGAAACCAACGACAAGAATTCGGTGTATCGGTTTAATCTCACCCGGATCAATAAAAAATCGATCCGCAGTATTGACGTTTCAGGCGAGTTGGACCCCAGTGACGAATATTCACCCAACTCCCGGACCTATTCGGCGTTTGAAACGGGGCCCCGGGTCACCTATTCGGGAGACTATCCCACGCTGAAAACGATGCTCGAGAATGACGGGACGCCTTGTCCTTCGGGGTATCGGGTGCCCAATATCCGGGAGGCCAGCCTCATGTCGAATTACATCACTTCGGAGGTGAACGCCAACTGGTGGTCCGGGTTATATACGTTTGTCGGTTCGTATTATTCTTTTGGTACATATGGGAGGAACTTCGAGTTCGAGCCCTCCTGGTACTGCAGGGACGGTCATGTTACGATTTCCAGACCCGATGAGGCATCCGTAATCCGCTGTGTGCGCGATATAGAGCTTGACTGACGGGCGCGGCCGCGTCCGGGATCGGCGGGGTTCGGCGAAAGA
>OMDE01000354.1_pt1 | contig 14683 bp, 9 predicted proteins | sample 1645171 | NCBI WGS metagenome assembly OMDE01 (sample SAMEA103958129, study PRJEB25191) | human gut metagenome
GATGCCAAAGGCAACAAGATCGCCCACACGATCGACCCCCGCACGGGGCGCAGCGCCGTTTCGCGCCTGCTGTCGGTGACGGTCGCGGCTCCGACCTGCGCCGAGGCCGACGCTCTGGGAACCATGTTCCTGGCGATGGGGGCCGACGATGCGCTGGCCGCGGCGAAGTCCATGCCCCGGATGAAGGTCTATTTCATCCTCGCCGACGGCGCGGATGGCTATGAAGAGTATGTTTCGCCCGCCATGAAGGCGGCAATCATGCAATAACCGATTTATGAAAAGCGCAGTTTTCCTCTACAACACCCAATCCGGCAAGTGCAAGATCGGCCACTGTACCGATAGCATCTGCACCGTATTCCGGGCTTACGGCTACGAGATTACCCCGCAGCCGATCGACTTCGAAGCCAATCCCTTCGACGGCAACGAGCAGATCAGCCTGATGGTCGTGGCCGGCGGCGACGGCACGGTCAACTATGTGGTCAACTCCATGAAAAGCAAGGGGCTGGATATCCCCTTGGGGGTAATCCCCGCAGGTACGGCCAACGACTTCGCCGGAGCGCTCGGCATGGAGAAAAACCCGGTCAAGGCGGCGGCGCAACTCCTCGGCGGCACGGAAGAGCGGGTCGATTGCGGACGCGTGAACGACCACTATTTCGTTAATATCTTCAGTTTCGGCATCTTCACCACCACGTCCCAGCGCACGCCGGACAAACGCAAGCACCAGATCGGCAAGCTGGCCTACCTGATCGAGGGCGTGAAGGAGTTCCGCTCGGTACACGGCATTCCGCTGCAAATTCTCGCCGACGGCAAAGCCTTCGACCTCGAATCGCTCATGGCCTTGATATTCAACGGAGAAACGGCCGGAGGATTCCACCTTGCCCCCCGCTCGAGCATTAAGGACGGTATGTTCGACTGTCTGTTGCTGCAAAGGCGCAACATGCTCTTCTCGGTCGTATCGATGCTCCGTCACCTGCTGGGCGGTCGGCCCTCGCAGGTAAAACATTTCCGAGCCCGCACGCTCGACATCACCTCGCCGATCAACGAACCTACCGACGTGGACGGACAGAAGGGGGCCGATTTCCCGCTGCACATCGAATGTCTGCACAACGAGCTCCGCGTCGTCTGCCCGCTGTCGGAGGCACCCCGCCGGGGCCGGTTCGCCTATTTCAAGAATCTGATCAGCAAACTGGCATGGTGGCGGACGAGATAACCCTGCAAAAAGTTTCGATCTCCCGCATCAAGCAGGAGATGCGGGACGTTTATTACCTGTCGGACGACCTGGTGATCGCTTCGTTCGACATCCACCGCGATACGCTGGGCAACTACCCCGCCCTGATCGACGGCTTCTCGGCGATCATCATGGCCAGCGGTTCGGCCGTCGTAGCGATCGATACGGAAGAGTACGAAGTCGTGCCCGACACGATCGTCTTCTTCAGCCCCGACCGCGTGATCCGCACGGTGGCCAGCACCAGCGATGCGGCGGCCTATTTCGTCGCCTGTTCCAAATCGTTCATCAACGAGATCCAGATAGACCTTTCGGCCTCGCTGCCCGTCTATATGCGTTTCGGCAAACAGCCCTGCCTGCGGGTGACACCCCAGGACACGCACGAGATCCGACAGGTGTTCCAACTCATCAAGACGATTCTTGCCAGCGACAAGGAACATTACAGACAGGAGATCATCCGCTGCCTGTTCACCGCAGTCTTCTACATCATCACCGAGCTGAACATGCGCGAGCAGAAAAACACGGTCAAGTTGGGGCGCGGCGAGGTGATCTTCGAAGAGTTCATGGAATTAGTCCGGCAATACAGCAAACAGGAGAGGAACGTCCGGTTCTATGCCCGCCGCCTCAACATCACCCCCAAATACCTTTCGACCGTTTCCAAGGACGTGAGCGGCAAAACCGCCGCCCGGTGGATCGACGAAGCGGTGATCCTCGAGGCAAAAAGCCTGCTGCGCTATTCGGGCATGAGCATCCAGGAGATCGCCTATCACCTCAACTTCTCGACCCAGTCGTTCTTCGGCAAATATTTCAAACAACACACGGGCTACAGCCCGTCGCGGTTCAAGCGCAAGGGCAGCTGACGGACCGAGGCATCCCGGAATAAAAAAGGGACGTGTCAAATCGAGAAATTCGGCGCATCCCTTTTCAGGTATGTAAAAACAGGTAAAATACAAGGCATCGAGGTTCACGGCGAAGAGTGTGTACCGACGCACATGATCGAGCCGTGACACCGATAATAACGAAGCAGTTTGCCTGTTATGACGCACCGCCTTTTTCGACCGAAAGATTATCGCACCCCGGCTTTCTCCCGATCGGAACCCTTTTTCCTCGGCGACGGTTTGGTCTTGCGGACCGGCGGCTTCCGGTCGAACGCCTTCTCCACTTCGATCTCGAAATCCGAAAGCACGTTCATATAGTTGATAAAGGCATCGTAGGACGATTCGTAAGGATTGAAATAGGCATGTACGTCCCCGTCCGACAACCACTTGGTCGCCATATAATAGAAATGATCCGAAGCCTGCATGAAGTTCCACACGTGGTCGAAATCGGGATCCTTCAGCCGGGCGATCTTATCCCGCAGGGCATACAGTTTTCCGAAAGCTTCGTTCTGCAATTCGTTGCCCAGCCACGCCGTGATGTCACGTTCCTCGTCCGCCCAAGACATCACGTGCGGACAATGGAGTACGGCGACGGGCTGGTATTTCGCAGCGGCTTCGCTCACCGTAGCGAACTCCAACCCCTCCCGCTTCAGAACAGCCGGAACGAGCGCCTTCATAAAGTCGAAAATACCCGTATCGGCACGCTGGTGCTCGCCGAAGGTTTCGTAATCCATGAAGAGATTGACCACATCCCCCTCCAGCTCGTCCGAAGCGAGCCACCCCGTGTATTTTTCCGCCGTGAGAGGCCATTGGTCCCACCCTCGGTTGGAGAAACGGAACGCGATGTCGTCCGAGAGCTTGTAATTGCGCAGCAACAGCCTCAAGCGCTGGTCGAGCGCATTGGCATAAACATAGCCGGGCGACTTCCATCCCAGTACGTGTCGGGCTCCCTCGGCCAACATGGTCTTGAAACCCATCTCGGCCACATCGGAGCCGATCCGGTCGGAATAGATCAGTTCGGTATTGCGAAAGGCGGTCGGCGCAACGCCGAACTCCTTTTTCATCAGTTCGGTATGGAGCGCAACCTGCTGCATGAAATCCTCCTTCGACGAAAGCGAAGCCAGCGAATGGGAGTAAGTTTCGGCCAGGAACTCCACGCAGCCCGTCCGGGCCAGGCGGCGGAACGAATCGAGCACCTCGGGCGCATACGCCCGCATCTGTTCGACGGCCAGCCCCGTCAGCGAAAAGGTACAGCGGAAACGCCCCTCGCTCTGCCGGATCAGATTGAACAGCAAGGCATTCATCGGCAGATAGCACTCACGCGCGACCTTCTGCATGATCGAGCGATTGGTCAGGTCGTCCAGGTAGTTGTGGTCACGGCCCATATCGAAGAAACGGTAACGCTTCAGCCGCCAGGGCTGGTGTACCTGAAAATAGAAACAAATCGTTTTCATACTCCGCAAATATTTTAATTGTTCGCCTCCGCGACGACAGTTTCGTAAACCGTCTTGATCTTCGCTGCGGCATTGGTCCATTTGAGTCCGGTCACCTCTTCCAGCCCTTTCGAAGCGAACATCCTACCCAGAGCCGGATAAGTAAGAAGCCCGTAAATGGCATCGGCCAGAGCATCCACGTCCCAGTAATTCACTTTAATGGCGTAATCCAGCACCTCCGCCACACCGCTTTGCCGCGAGATAATCACGGGAACGCCCGAACGCATGGCCTCGAGCGGCGAAATACCGAACGGCTCCGACACCGAAGGCATGACATAGACATCCGACAGACGGAACATCCGCTGCACCTCCCCGCCCTTGAGGAACCCCGTGAAATGGAAGCGGTCGGCGATCCCCAACTGGGCCACGCGCCGCACCACATGGTTCATCAGATCGCCCGAGCCGGCCATGACGAAACGCACATCCGAAACCCGTTGCAGCACCTTGGCCGCAGCCTCGACGAAATAATCGGGACCTTTCTGGTAGGTGATGCGTCCCAGGAAGGTGACGACCTTATCCTTGACCGCCCGCTCCGGCGCAGCCTCCTCCGACTCGCCGAAACGCACGGCGTTATGCACCGTCACGACCTTATCGGCCAGAATGCCGTACTTGCCGATGACGATGCGACGCGTCAGCTCCGACACCGCGATCACCCGGTCGGCAGCCTGCATACCCGCCTTTTCGATGGCATAGACCCGACGGTTGATATTCTCGCCGCTGCGGTCGAACTCCGTGGCGTGCATGTGCACCACCAGCGGCTTACCCGAAACCCGCTTGGCCGCAATTCCGGCGAAATAGGTCAGCCAGTCGTGGGCATGGATCACGTCGAACTGCCCTTCGAGGTCTTTGGCCACCTGCGCCGCCACCATTGCATACCGGGCGACCTCCTCCATCAGGTTGGCGCCGTATTTTCCGGAGAAGGTGTAGCGCTGTTTCCATACGTCGGTCCACTCGTGTGTCCGGCCGCTGCGAACGAACTCGTCGTGGTAGGCGGCATACTCCTCCGGAGAGATGTAGGGCAACATGTTCGAATCGATGTGGATGAACGAAACCTTCTCGAGCAGCTCTTCGGAAAACTCATGATCGCGCGTACCGATCGTTTCCACGTCGCTCGCATTCACCACGCGGACGAAGCGCTGGTCCTCGTCGCCATAGGCACGCGGCATGACGAAAACGACCTCCACACCGTTGCGTGCAAGACCGCGCGTCATACCGTAGCAGGCCGTACCCAGCCCGCCGGCGATATGGGGAGGAAACTCCCAACCGAACATCAACACTCTCATTTGTATTCTATTTTTTTATTCTAACAATTATATCTTTCCATGTACCCTTATCCGACGGTCGCAGCATCGAATCCGAGGAGTGCTTATTCGCGGCCCGAAACCGTGTCCGCCATGCACCCTTCCCCTAAATCCGCTTCTCGGAGGGAATTTGGGACACTGCGCCCCCGAAAAGGTACACTCAAAGTATATAATCACGTTTCATTTCGTAACTTATTCGACTTCGCGAAACACCGGTCGCCCCTCCCGGCAACCTCCATCCCGGCCTGCCCGGGCCGACAGAAAAAATTTCGGACACCTTACGCGGCGGCAAGTTCTTTTCCTTCGCATCCTTTAGCGCTTTTTCCGAAGACCCGGCAACAACCCGTGTCCCCGGCGACGACGCCAGCGTTCGGTCGTTTCACGGATCATCAACACCGCCCCGACACTCCACGCCTGCGACACGGCGCCCCAAGGCGCATGCGGAGGATCGCCGTCGAATAGCTCGTTGATCGATCCGATACCGTAACTCTGAATCTCCTCGCCGAAACGGGCGAGCAGCTCCTCCGCCCGAGGCAGAAACTCACGGCCACCGAGGTCGAACGAAGCCTTGACATAAAACCAAAGCGGCCAAACCCATACGGAGCCGTTCATCGAAGCCTCCGCACGAACGGCTTCATCGCCCTCGCAGCGGTTCTTATAGCGAGGATTGCGGGGCGAAAGCGAACGCAGCCCTTTGGGTGTCAGCAAATGCTGCCCCACGATCCGAAGCACCGAAGCCTGCTGCTCCTCATCGAGCATCTTGTAATCCAAACCGCACGCCACCACCATATTCGGACGAATCCACCGATTCGGCCCTTCAGGACCTACGAAATCGGCCAGATACCCGTCGTCGCCGCTCCAGAACATCTCCCGGAAAGCGTTCCGAATCCGCTCAGGCCACGCTTTCCACTCGCCGACGAACTCCTCCTCGCCGAAACAGGAAGCCAGCTCAAGGGCATAACACACGGCGTTGTACCAAAGTGCGTTGATTTCGACCGGATACCCGTCCCGCGACACGACGGGGACACCGCCTGCCAGCGCATTCATCCAGGTAAGGGCCTTGCCGGGCGCCGAGGCCCACACCAAACCGTTATCGTGCACGGCCACGCCGCCGACGCCCCGGCGATAAGCCGCCAGCAGCTCTTTCATCACGATACCGTAGCGCTTCCATATCTCCTCCTCACCCAGCGTCCGCTGCAACTGCTGAAGCACCCAGAAAAACCAAAGCGGAGCATCCGCAGCCTCGGCAGCCGAGAAAGAACCCGTAAACATACCGTCCCGGCGTCCGCGCACGACCGTATCGAGCACATCCAGGCAATCCTCCGTGCGTCCCTGCTCCAGCGCGATGCCGGGCAGCGCTACGAGCGTCTGACGTCCGATCTGCCCATACCAGGGATACCCGGCCAGCACCTCGGCCCGCCCGTCCTGGCGGCGGACGACGAACTGCCGGGCAGAGTGGCGCAGGCAACTCAGAAAATCGACCTTGCGGCTGCGGGCGCTCAGAGCCTCCGCAAACATTCCGCCGATGGCCGCAGGATCGGGAATGGCTTCGACGGACGCAGAGAAAATCACGCTTTGCCGCCGACCGAGACTGAGTTCGAAATAACCCGTCGTAAGCAGATCCTCATCTCCCTCGTATCCTCGCTCGATCTCTCTGGCGTATTCGAAATTATAGTACCAGTCGGGAGCCGGCACGAACTCCGCATCCCGGCAATCGGTTTGCAGGTACAGCCAGGGAAAATCGGAATACAACCGACACTTCACCCCGCCCGGAATCGGCCGGGAACGTCCGTCGGCCTCCATATTGGCATGCGTGAGCGCATGTTTGTCCCGGAAGGCGAAGAAAGGCCGGAGCCTAAGCCGGACGTCGGACGGCGCCTCCAGCAGCGTATAGCGGATCATCAACTGCGTGCGGTTGTGTATCCAGAGCAGCTCTTTCCGCAACACGATGCTTCCCACGCGGTAGGTGATCGTCGGTGTCGGCGTATATTCGAAATCGGTGATGTACTTATGCCCCCGAGGTTCGTAGGTTCCCGGAAAACGGTGCAGCGCCAGATTGAAGGATTGCCCGTCGTGCACGACGGTTTCATCCACCGACGAGAGCAGCACGTAAGCGCGGTCGCTGTCGTCGATGGGTGCCACCATCAGACCATGGTACTTGCGCGTGTTGCAGCAAACGATGGTCGTGCTCATATAGCCGCCTCTGCGATCCGTAGCCAGCATTTCGCGCTGCAACGAATACTCCAGATTTCCCAGTTCCTTCTTATCAAATGTAAGTACCGACATAACTGTTTGTTCTTTATGTTCATTTCCGACAGAGCGGAACGGCAAAATCAGCCCTACTCCTGCCGGACCCGTCGAATCGTCTGTTTCTTTTTCCGGTCGGCCGGATCGTAAAAAGTCCGGTCCTTTCGAACGATCTTGGCGTAAGAGAGCGGAAGGCTCGGCAATGCCTCTCCGTAAGCCCGCACGATTGTTTCCGCCTGCCGCTATCTTTTCTGAAAGATACCGTTTTTTTCGCAGACCGTCAAGTCCAAGCTCGGCGAAAATCCGGAATTTATCAAAAAATAACCTTTTTGCAACAACTATTTCACGCCCACTTGACCAGTGCGAAATCCATACGATGCGGCAACATCGGATTCTGCGGGAAAATGCGCAGCGCCATATCGAACATCCCGGCCTGTTCGGGAACATAGTCCAAGGCGAAAGTCACCTGGCTGCCCGAAACCTGCACCTGGCTGAGCGGCACGGTGCGGATGACCTCCACGACCCGGTCCGGCTCCACGGGACGGGCCACGACCAGTTCGGCCCCCACGTCCTCCGGAGCGAGTCCGGCCAGGTCGAGCGTGAGTTCGAAATGGTAACTGCGCCCCACGAAGATCGGCTTGTCTCCGACCCGGGCGCGCTGCACATCCACGATCTTCACGCCGGGCCAGGCGGCCAGCACCTTGTGTTTCCAAGCGACGAGCGCACGGGCGGCAGCGAAATCATTTTCAATAAGCTCCCGCTTGCGGGCTGCCAGCCGGTTATAGAAGCGCACCTCGTAGTCGCGCAGCATCCGGTTGGTCGTGAAGTTGGAAGCGATCTCGGCGATACATTTCTTGACCGAAGCCATCCACGCGTGCGGAACACCGTCGGCACCCCGGTCGTAGTATTTCGGAGCGATCTCCTCTTCGATCGTGTTGTAAATCATCTCGGCGTCGAGTTCGTTCTGGTACTGCTGATCGGAAAATACCGCCTCCATCGGCAGCGCCCAACCGGCGCCCTCCTTGTACCCCTCGACCCACCAGCCGTCGAGCACCGAAAACTGCAACACGCCGTTCATCACACACTTTTCGCCCGACGTGCCCGAGGCTTCGAGCGGCCGGGTCGGGGTGTTGAGCCACACGTCCACGCCCTGCACCAGGCGACGCGCCAGCTCCATGTCGTAATTCTGCAGGAAGATGATCTTGCCGGAGAACTGCGGCATGGCTGCGACTTCGATGATCCGCTTGATGAGATCCTGTCCCGGCTGATCGTTGGGATGCGCCTTGCCCGCAAAGATAAACTGCACGGGACGCTCCTTGTTGTTGACGATGGCCGCCAGGCGATCCAGATCGGTGAAGAGCAGCAACGCCCGTTTGTAAGTGGCGAAACGGCGCGCAAAACCGATCTTCAGCACATCGGGCTTGATGCTCTCGAGCACCTGCATGACCTGATGGGGCGAATCCATGCGCACCTGCCCGGGATCGCAGTAGCGGCGGCGGATCAGGCGAACGAGCTTCTCTTTGAGCACCATGCGCTCCTGCCAAAGGTCTTCGTCCGGGATGTCGTACACCTTCTTCCACTCCGAAATACGATATTCGTGCCCCTCGAACCCTTCGGGAAAATAGCGGGCATACAGACGACGCAGGCGCGTAGCCGTCCAGGTCGGGAAGTGCACACCGTTGGTCACGTAACCGATATGCAGCTCGTTTTTGAAGTAGCCCGGCCATAAATTCCCCAAAATCTCTTTGGAAACCTCGCCGTGCAGCCACGACACCCCATTGACCTCCTGCGAAAGGTTGCAGGCGAGCACCGACATCGAGAATTTCTCGTTCGGATCCTCCGGATCGACACGTCCCAGACCGATGAACTGCGCCCAGTCGATCCCCAGTTCCCCGGGATAGTGCGACAGGTACTGCCGAACCATCGCTTCGGGAAACGCATCGTGTCCCGCCGGAACGGGCGTATGAGTCGTAAACAGCGAGGAGGAGCGGACCACTTCCAGCGCTTCGGCGAAAGTCAGGCGGCGGCGCAGCACCAGGTTGCGGATGCGCTCCAGCCCGAGAAATGCCGCATGACCCTCGTTGCAATGGGAAACGTCTTGCGCGATATGCAGCGACTGGAGCGCCCGCACACCGCCGATACCCAGCAGAATCTCCTGTTTGAGCCGGTTCTCCCAATCGCCGCCGTACAGGTAATGCGTCACCCGGCGATCCTCCTCGAGATTGGCCTCGTAATCGGCGTCGAGCAGGTACAAGTCGGTACGTCCCACCCGGCAAAGCCAGATGCGGGCCGTGAGCGTACGTCCCGGCAGGGGAATCGACACGGTCGCCCAGTTGCCCACCGCATCGCGCACGGGCTGGATCGGCAGCTTCGAGAAGTTCTGTGCTTCGTAAGTCGCCTGCTGAGCCCCCTGAGCGGAGAGTTTTTGAGTAAAATAACCGTACCGGTACAGCAATCCGACCGCGACCATCGGCACGTTCTTGTCGGACGCCTCCTTCAGATAGTCGCCGGCCAGGATGCCCAAACCGCCCGAATAGATCTTCAGCGAAGCATGCAAGCCGTATTCCATCGAGAAATAGGCGATCTTCGGTGTCGCCGGATCGGGTTTTTCGGACATGTAGCTCTTGAACTGCGCATATACCGCATCAAGCGAAGCCAGGAACGACTCGTCCCGCTCCAACTCTTTCAGCCGGTTTATGGTCAGCAGATCGAGAAAAGCGATCGGATTACGTTCGCTTCGGTTCCAAAGGTCGGGATCGATCTCCTCGAACAGATCCCGGGCGCCGGAATTCCAGCACCACCAAAGGTTGTGGGCCAGCTCCTCGAGCGGACGGAGCCGTTCGGGAAGGTTCTTCTCCACCATCATCCGGTTCCACTCCGGACGCTCCGGACGAAGCGCCTGATGCACGAGCTTGACCTGCTGCTCGGGCAGCGGCGTCGCATTCGAAGCCACATGGTTCATCCGCACGTCGGCATTATCGAGCGCCAGCGCGTAAGCCTCTTCGTACGCCTCGAAAAGCCGGCTCCAGAGCGCCTCTTTCGACAGCACGCCCGCAGCACGACGCATCTCCTCCACACGAGCGGCATCCAACTGCGAAAACCGCAGCACGGCATCGGCCAGCGCAGAGGCCACTTCGTCGTCGTTGCCATCCTCGCGGCAAAGTACCGCTACGCCGGGATGCTCCTCCCGCCGGTCGATCCAAAGACCGAATCCGGCGAGGGTCGTGGTGACGGTCGGCACGGAAAAGGCGATCGACTCGAGCGGTGTATAGCCCCAGGGTTCATAATACGACGGAAACAGGGTCAGATCCATGCCCACGAGCAACTCGTAATAGCTCTTGTCGAAAATACCGTCCCGGTCATCCAAATACGAAGGCACGAAAATCACATGCACTTTGGATGCAGGATCGGCCAGCGGACTGCCGTCGATCGCCCGCACGATCGGATCCCACTGCATATTCTCCAGATAATGGGTCGCCCAAGGCCATTGCGAGCCGTCGATCGGCTGCGATGGATCCTGCAGGTGCTTCTGCAAGTCGGCACGGGCTCCCCGGTTGGCGGCAGGCACCATGACATACAACACGACCTCCCGATCCAGGCGTTCCAGCCCGGCCAGCCGCTTCATACCCTCCAGCAGCACATCCAGCCCCTTGTTGCGGAATTCGTACCGGCCGCTCGTGCCGACGATCAGCGGATCGTCCTGCAACTTGCGTCCCAGACAGGCTTCCGCCACGGCGATCAAGGCCGTGCGGGCCTCCTCGCGCTTGACCCGATAGTCGTCGCCCTGCCAGACGAAATCGTCCTCGAAGCCGTTAGGCGTAACGGCATCCGCTTCGTGACCGAGCAAATACCGACATTCGACGGCCGTAATTCCACTGACGGTCAGGAAAACGTCGCTGTTGGCCGCCGCCTTCTTTTCGATCGAATGCTTGGCCGTCACGCCGAAACGACGGGCCAGGTCGTCCGCATTGAACGTAGTCAAATCCTTGTAAAGCGCCATTCCGTTTCCGGCGATGCTGCGTCCCAGCACGGTAGCGTGCGTGGTGAACAACGTGGCTACGTAAGGCGACTCCCGGCGCAGATAAAGTCCTCCGGCGGCGGTCATCCACTCGTGGAAATGAGCCGCGACCCGGTCGGCGGACTTACAGAAAGTTTCGACGTAGGAGGCTACGACCAGTCCGGCGGCATAGCCGAACAGCACCGGCTCGATGTAATCCCACTGGCCCGAAATCGAATCCACGCGGTAGCTCTCCCAAAGGAACTTCAAGATGTCGTCCTTGCGGGGAATCAGCGAGGAGAAATCGACCAGGATCACCTGCGGCCGCCCGACGATGCGCCAACGGCCCACTCGGACACGGATCCCCTTTTCATACAGGGTCTGCCGCCACCCCTTGAGCAGCGCCGGGTCCTCCTCGAACTCCCGGTCAGCCCCCTGCCCCAGATCGGGACCGATCGTAAAATAGCGATCGCCGTACTTTCCGCATACGGTCCGGGCCTTGGTCGCTATCACGGTGTTGATACCGCCCACTTTATTGCATACCTCCCAACTGATCTCGAAGAGACAGTCGGGTTTCAGTTTCATATCGTTCATATTTCAAAGGTTTGATTATTCAACAATCAGTCGTCCGCCTCGAACAACGCGCCGATCACGGCATCCGACACCAGAAACTTCTCCGCCGGAATCGCCAGCCGACCGGCCGCGAGACACAACTCTCCGACCCGCATGAAAGGCTCCGCCTGCCGCAGCAGCCGCTCCGCCCGCTCTTTTCCGAAACAGGTTTCGACCGTCGCCAACTCGAGTCCCTCGGCCGTGCGCAGGCGGGTCATCAGATACTCGTTGTAGCGATCCCGCTCCGTAAGCCGCTCCTGTTCGTAAATCGCCTCCGTTCCGGCACCGGCCAGGTAGCCGTCGATCGACGCAGCGGCCCAGCGGCGCGACTTCCCGTTGAAGGAGTGGGCTGCAGGCCCGATGCCCAAATACTCGTCGCCCGACCAATAGGCGGCATTGTGACGGGCCCGGCAACCGGGCAGCGCATAATTCGACACTTCGTAATGCTCGAATCCAGCCCCGGTCAGCGTTCGGTGCACCTCCAGGTATTCGCGTTCGCTCACCTGTTCGTCCACCTCGGAGAACCGCCCGCGCTCCAGGCGACGCCCGAAGGCCGTATTTTTCTCTACTGTCAAATGGTATGCCGAAATATGCTGCACGCCGAGCGCCAGAGCCTGTTCGAGGTTACGTTGCAACACTTTCCCGCCGAAACCCGGAACGCCGAAGATCAGGTCGATCGTCAGATTCGCAAAACCCGCAGCCTGTGCCCTCCGCACAGCCTCGACAGCCTGCGCACCGGTATGGCGCCGGTTCATCAGCCGCAGCTCGTCGTCGTCGAAAGACTGCACGCCCACGCTCAACCGGTTCGCACCCGTACGGGCCAGCGCCTCCAGCCACTCTTCGGTCATATCGTCGGGATTGGCCTCGACGGTAAACTCCTCCACACCGCTGCAATCCAGCAGCGTCGCCGCCCGGTCCGCCAGTCCCTGCAACCGGGCGGGATCGCAGAGCGACGGGGTCCCGCCGCCGAAATAGACGGTGCGGATCCGACGGTCGGCGAGCCAATCGACGGCTCCGTCCAATTCGCGCCCCATCGCATCCAGCACGGAATCGACACGCCCCACCTCGGCGCTTTTGAAAAAGTCGCAATAGGCGCAAATCCTGCGGCAAAAAGGAATATGGAAATAAAGTCCGGCCATGTGACTAACGAATGAAAACCGAACGCCAGGCGGATCTACTTCAACGCAGCCCGCACGCATCCTATATTGTTACAAATATACAAAAATATAAGACGCATTATTTCTCTGTAACAGAAATTTCACACAATAGAATAATAAAAACGGAACGAAAAACCCGATGATCGAAACAACGGACAAAAGAGGAAATACAACTCCCTGTAAATACCGGCGGAGGAACCCCGAAAGGTTCCTCCGCCGCAAAATCCGCGCAATCCGGCTATCTGGCCTGCAAAACAGCCCGCAGTTCGCCGTCGGTAAGAAGCATCAGCATATCGCCGTCCACTTCATAATGAGTCGCTCCCGACAAAACGTCGCCGAAAGCCTGCTCCCGATCCAAATCGGGGCAGAACATCCGGGTCGAAGCCATGTTCTGACCGACGGTCAGACCGCCTGTTTCCGTGGTTTGGTAGGAACCCATAAACCGGTTGCAGGCTCCGAGCCCCGAAAGACGTCCGTCCTCACCGAAAACGACGGTAAAGAGGTCGCCTTCCACCGGTACGGCACGACCGTTGAGCTGCACAAGCTGCCATTCGGTGCCGACAAAAGGTTTGCCGTCGCCTTTCCGATGTTTACGGCAGGGACAACAGGAGGCTACGAGCATCACGAGGGCGGCGAGTGCCGCCAGTTTCATAAAACGTGTCATAAGCTATCGATTTTGAATCTTTATCCAGCAAAATATGTGCAAACATAACCAAAATAATCGTAACTTTGTACTCCGCCACGGTTCCCGAAGATAAAAACGGCCCGGTCGCAGGAAAATAGAACTTAAAATCGAACATTCATGCGAAACGGGGCGAAAAACGGGGTTGCCGACATACCCTGCGACCGAAAAAGCACGCACCCTATTTCCGATCAAACGAGAACCGGGTACAACGAAAAAGAAAATTCAACCATAAATTTTAACGAATCAAAATAATACGACACTATGAAAACCATTATCGCATCTCCCAAAGCCCCCAAAGCGGTGGGCCCCTATTCGCAGGCAGTAAAGTGCGGCGACACGCTCTACATTTCGGGACAGCTCCCGATCGACGGCGCCACCGGCGCGATGCCCGAAAGCATCGAAGACCAGACGCGCCAGTCGCTCACCAATCTGGGGCACATCCTCGAAGAGGCGGGTTATTCCCACGCCGATATCGTGAAAACGACGGTCCTGCTCACCGACATCGCCGATTTCGCCGCGATGAACGCCGTTTACGCCACGTTCTTTACGAAGGATATGCCCGCACGCATCTGCTATCAGGTATCCAAGCTGCCGATGGGTGCGAAGGTCGAGATCGATGCGGTCGCCGTCAAGTAAAACGCGTCCGGTCAGCGGAAACACGGACGGAAGGACCGCGCTTCGCCGCCCATAAAAACGATTATATATACTCGAACGACGCGAGATTCCGCGTTGTTTTCCGGGCTTGTCCGCAACCGCCTGCGATCGGCGTGCATATGCGCGAATCCGACGCGCCGTTTTCTATCCGGTCGGAGGGAAACCGGACCGCAGAGCGGGAAAGAACTCCCGACAGGGAGCATCAAACACAGGGGCAACAAAGTTATATAATCATGTTACAGAGGTAGTAAGCTCAACACTTCGCCGTATAGATGCACGACGGGCAAACCGGCTTGCCGGGCGAAAAACGAGGACTGACGACTCCGCCATTTTCCAAAATGTGCGTCCCGGATCACTGGGACGCACGTTTTATCCATTGTTGATAACTTTGGAATAATTTGTCGCGGGAAGATTCGAAAATCCCGAAGAAAAGC